>Ga0209341_10006336_pt1 | contig 10574 bp, 11 predicted proteins | sample RifCSP13_2_FD_184020 | JGI IMG/M metagenome (GOLD analysis project Ga0209341, IMG submission 184020) | Soil microbial communities from Rifle, Colorado - Rifle CSP2_sed 13_2 (SPAdes) (version 2) | ecosystem: Environmental > Terrestrial > Deep subsurface > Rock core/Sediment | place: Rifle... | reverse complement strand
TGAAAGGGTCTCCGCGCCGATCACCAGGATGTTCCGCATGACGCCAGCTCGGAGATAGGCGTCGGCCACTGACAGGCCGTAGATAAAGCCGGAGCAGGCCGCGGACAGATCGAACGCGGCGGCATGTAGGGCTCCCAACCGCTCCTGGAGGAGACATCCGGTGGAGGGAAAAAACATGTCCGGTGTCACCGTGCTGACGAGGATCAGGTTTACATCGATCGGGTCGACGCCGGCCGCCTCGAGCGCGCGTCGCCCCGCGCGTTCGGCCAGATCCGAAGTGGCTTCACCATCGGCGGCGATTCGACGCTCCGAGATGCCGGTTCTGGTAACGATCCACTCATCGCTGGTACTGACGATTCGTTCCAGATCTGCATTGCTGAGGACTCGATCTGGAACCGAGGAGCCCGTGCCCGCAATCCTGCTGCCGTACATTGTCGTCCCTCCCTAACTAGCTGACGGCAATTCCTTTCCTGATGTGCTCGATCACTTTATTCTCGACGCATTCTGCAGCCACGCGGATGGCGTTCTTGATGGCCTTGGCGGTGGACCGGCCGTGGCCGATAATGCACATGCCTCCCACGCCTAGCAAGGGCGCCCCACCGTATTCGGTATAGTCAACCCGCTTCTTAAATCTGCGAAACGCGCCCCGTGTCAGTAGGGCACCCAACTTTCCGACCAGCCCCTTCTCCAACTCCTCCTTAAGCAAGACGGTGAAGAACTCGGCGGCGCTCTCGCTGATCTTCAAAGCAATATTCCCGGTGAACCCGTCACACACGATGACGTCGGCTGCCCCGCTGAAGACCTCACGACCCTCCACGTTCCCGGTAAAGTTGAGAGAGCGCTCCTCTTCTAGCTCCTTAAAGGCCTCGCGGGTCAGTTCGTTCCCCTTGCTCTCCTCTTCCCCAATGCTGAGCAATCCAACCGTCGGGGATTTCTTCCCCATGACCTGGCGGGCGTAGATATCTCCCATGATGGCAAATTGTAGGAGATGGCGCGGCTTACAGTCGGCGTTGGCGCCGGCATCAAGCAAGATCGACTGGCCCCGAAGCGTGGGGACGATGAGGGCAATGGCAGGCCGCTCAACCCCAGGAAGAGAACCCAGTGTGACCATGGCGGTGGCCATCACTGCCCCGGTATTGCCTGCACTAATGAAGGCATCGGCCTCTCCCCTCTTGACCAGCTCCAAGCCGACACGGATCGACGAATGTTTCTTCTTCCGAAGCGCGGCTGAGGGGGATTCATTCATACCGACCGTCTCAGGGGCGTGGCAGATGGTGATGCCGAGGCCATTGGTCGAGTGGCGCCTCAGGCTCCGACTGAGTTCTTCTTCGTTTCCGACCAGGAGGACGGAGAGGCCCAGTTCCCGAGCAGCCGCCACCGCCCCCTCGATGTTGACCACCGGGCCTCGATCGCCCCCCATCGCGTCAAGGGCTACACGAGTCGTCATATGTATCTGCCCAAGCGAGAGCGCGGGGGGGCTAGGCCTCCTCCCGTTTCACGACCTCCCGGCCGCGGTAGTATCCGCAGGCCGGACAGGCACGATGGGGAAGCTTCCGCTCATGACAGTTGGGGCATTCAACCAGATTGGGGACGGAGAGGGCATCGTGGGAACGACGCTTTCTTGTCCGGGCATTGCTATGTCGCCGCTTCGGAAGAGGCATCCGTGATCCTCCTGGACATTCGCAGGCTATAGGAGATGCTGAAGGGGGCGAAGCCTCGGGTCGGGTTCCGGGATGCGACACTGGCAGGAGATCTCGTTCAGGTTGACCCCGCAGCGAGGACAGAGGCCACGGCACTCGGCCCGGCACAGAGGCTGAAGTGGCAGGTTTAAGAGCACGTTTTCACGTAGGAGCCCCGACAGATCGAGCCGATCGTGTTCAAGGAATTCCACATCCGTCTCCTCGGGAGTCAGCTCGCTATCATCGCCGCGAGAGCCGATCGGGGTTCCCACGTACAGGACCTCGAACTGATCCGACACCGGGATAGAAACCGCTTCTGAACATCGACTGCAAGGGACCAAGACCGTTGTGACGAAGGCTCCCGTCGCAAGGATGCCCCCACCCTTCCGCTCCAAATGAAAAGAGGCCTCGACCGGGTCTAGAGATGTCCACAAACCCTCTACACCTTCCCAGCGCGGCTCCTCACAAACTCGGAGATCCAAACCCTCAGGCGGGATTCGTGACCGCTCCACCAGCATCGCGAAAACTCCCTCAAAACTGGCGAATTATACAGAGGCATTCCTCCGAAGTCAAGGGATTTCCTCGGCAAACGGTCATTGTCTTAGGGGGTCAACTTGAAGCCGTGGTCACGCTCCCGGTCGTCAAAAGGAGCTCAACGCGATTGAAAAAAAAGGGGATCTCAAAGGCTGCTGACTCGGCCGAATCGGACCCATGAACAACGTTCCGCTCGATCGTGGTGGCGAAGCTCCGGCGCAACGTGCCTTGCTCGGCCTTCATCGGATCGGTGGCGCCCATGATCTCCCGGACCCGCCGGATCGCCCCATCTCCCTCGAGGACCATCGCCACACATGGGCCGGACGCCATGAAGCGAGTAAGGCTTTGGAAAAATGGCTGGTGCCGATGGACCTGATAGAATCCTTCAGCCTCTCTTTGCCCCAGCGCCACCATCTTCAGCCCCCGGACTACCAACCCTTCCGCCTCAAATCGCCGAATCACCTCGCCGATGAGCCTCCTGGAGACAGCATCCGGTTTCACAATCACTAAGGTCTGTTCCATAGTCGTCCTCGGTGTGAGGAAAAAGAAGACCACCCGCGAGATGCGGATGGCCTGCGGCTCGACGTTTCCCTTCTACGCGTTGAGGGCCTTCTTCACCGCCGCTCCCATGTCTGACGGGCTCTTCACCACGGCGATTCCGGCGCGCCGGAGGGCGGTGACCTTTTCCGCCGCTGTCCCTTTCCCGCCAGAGATAATCGCTCCGGCATGACCCATCCGTCTGCCCGGAGGAGCTGTCTGGCCGGCGATGTAGCCAACCACCGGTTTGGAAACGTGACGCTTGACGAACGCGGCGGCCTCCTCCTCTGCTGTCCCCCCGATCTCGCCGATCATTAAGATCGCGTGGGTGGCAGGGTCGTCCTCAAACAGGCCCAGACAGTCCACGAAGGTCGTGCCGATGACCGGATCCCCGCCGATCCCCACGCAGGTGGACTGACCAAGGCCCAAACGGGTGAGCTGGCCAACCGCCTCATAGGTCAGTGTTCCGCTTCGGGAGACCACGCCGACCTTGCCCCGCTTGTGGATGTGTCCGGGCATGATCCCAACCTTGGCCTTTCCGGGAGAGATGATCCCCGGACAGTTCGGGCCGATGAGCCGGGTTCCCGATCCACGAAGGAAACGGGCGACCCGCACCATATCCAGTGTCGGAATCCCCTCGGTGATGCAGACCACCAGCGGGACGGCTGCATCGATCGCCTCCAGGATGGCATCGGCGCCGAAGGCGGGTGGGACAAAGACCAGGGCAGTGTTCGCCCCCTCCTTCGCCACTGCCTCACGGACCGTGTCAAAGACCGGAACGCCCTCGTGGCGACTCCCACCCTTTCCAGGGGTGACACCTGCAACCACCGTCGTCCCATAGTCACGACACGCCAAGGCGTGAAATGTCCCCTCTCTGCCGGTAATCCCCTGAACCACCAGGCGCGTTTTCTTATCGACGAGAATGCTCATGGCTCCCCAGAACAGTTCATTGTTCAGAGTTCACAGTTCATTGACGGAACATGCGATGCCGCCGCGATCTCGCCCTTCGACTATGAACTACGAACTATGAACCATGAACGCCTTTTGCCCGCCTGGCGGCTTCCACTGCCCTCTCGGCAGCCTCGCGCATGCCATCGGCTGTGATGAAATTCAGACCAGACTCCCGAAGCATCCGCCTGCCCTGATCGACATTGGTCCCTTCCATCCGGATCACAATCGGTAGGGTGACCTGAAGTGACCGAACAGCATGGATGACCCCCTCCGCCAGTCGGTCACACCGAAGGATGCCACCGAAGATGTTAATGAGGACAGCCCTGACCGAGCGGTCAGAGGTCAAGATGCGAAACGCATTCTGGATCTGTTCAGCGCTGGCGCCGCCCCCAACATCCAGGAAGTTCGCTGGCTGGCCGCCGGCAAGCTTGACGATATCCATCGTGGCCATGGCCAAGCCGGCCCCATTGACCATGCAGCCCACTGTGCCGTCCAGCTTGATGTAGTTGAGTCCAAACCTCGAGGCCTCAACCTCGAGTGGAGACTCCTCGTCCAGGTCGCGCAACTCCTTGATATCGGTATGGCGAAAGAGGGCGTTATCATCGAAGTTTATCTTCGCATCCAGAGCCAGAAGCCTGTTGTCGGCGGTGACCACCAATGGGTTGATCTCGACCAGGGAACAGTCCTTCTCTTGGAACGCGCGGTACAAACCACGAAAAACCTCAACACCCGCGCTCTGGAGAGTCTGAGGTAGTCTTAGCCCGAAGAATAGCTGCCTGGTGTGAAAGGCTTGAAGCTGCGTGGCGGGGTCCACCGCGACCTTGATGACCTTCTCGGGATTCTTGGCTGCCACCTCTTCGATATCCACGCCCCCTGCCGTGCTGGCCATGATGACAGGCAGCGTCGCCTTGCGATCCAGCACGATCCCGACATACAGCTCTCTGGTGATGGATGTCCGCTCCTCCACAAGGACCCGCTTGACCACGCTGCCCTCCGGGCCGGTCTGATGCGTGACAAGTCGGGAGCCAATCAGCCGCTCCGCGGCAGTCTCTGCTTCCCCTGGCGAAGATGCCAGCACGATCCCGCCGGCCTTTCCGCGACCCCCGGCGTGAATCTGGGCCTTGACCACCACCGCTCCGCCAAGCCGCTCGGCGGCATTCCTCGCCTCGGACGGCGTCAGAGCCACCTCGCCCTTCGGAACCGGCACTCCATATTCGGCGAGGATCGCCTTAGCCTGGAACTCATGAACCTTCATCCTTCACGTCCCCAACGGCTAGGATGAGCGCTAACCCTCACGAGCTGCCCCCCTCAGATTCCGGCGGTCCGTCGCCACGCTTTCCAGCCCCTGAAACTCGCCCTGATGAGGTCACGATTCATCCGTGCAATGAAGTAGAGACTGATCACTTTAGGGCACGCCGCCTCGCACTCGCCGATGTTTGTGCAGCTCCCGAACATCTCCTTGTCCATCGTAGCTACCATGCTGCGCACGCGATTGTAGCGCTCGGGCTGCCCCTGCGGGAGGAGGTCGAGGTGCGACACCTTCGCGGCCGTGAACAGCATGGCCGAGGCGTTCGGGCACGCCGCAACGCACGCGCCGCAGCCGATGCAAGCCGCGGCGTCGAACGCGAGATCCGCGTTTTCCTTCGGGACCAGAATCGCATTCGCGTCGGGCGCGGAGCCCGTGGGCGCGCTGATGAAGCCGCCAGCCTGGATGATCCGGTCGAAGGCGCTCCGATCCACAATCAGATCCTTGATGACAGGGAACGCCTTAGCGCGCCATGGCTCGATCGTGAGGCTGTCGCCGTCCCTGAAGCTCCGCATGTGGAGCTGGCAGACGGTGGTGGCGCGTTTCAGCCCGTGGGCAACGCCGTCGATCATGAAGCCGCACGAGCCACAGATACCCTCGCGGCAGTCGTGCTCGAACGCGATCGGTTCCTCGCTACGCCCGATTAGCTCCTCGTTGACGACGTCGAGCATCTCGAGGAACGACATGTCTGGACTGATGTTATTCGCTGCGTAGGTAACAAAGCGGCCGCGGATGTTCGCGTTCTTCTGGCGCCACACCCTGAGCGTCAGCTTCATCAGAGCGGCGTCCGCGAGGCTAGCGTCCACCGTGGGGGGCTTCCTGGCGATGTATGTGGCTTCATTTGTAACTTCGCTGGGTGAGGTGGACGTACTCGAAGTGCAAGGGCTCCTTATGGAGGTTCGGACGCGCCAGCGTGCCCGTGTATTCCCAGGCCGCCACATAGGCGAATTGCTCGTCGTCGCGAAGCGCCTCCCCGTCTTGGGTCTGACTCTCCTCGCGGAAATGACCGCCGCACGATTCCCTGCGATGGAGCGCGTCGATGCATATGAGCTCGCCCAACTCAAGGAAGTCCGCCACGCGGCCGGCCTTCTCAAGCGATTGGTTCACCTCGTCGTTTCCCTCAAGCACTCGGACGTTCTTCCAAAACTCAGCGCGAAGCTCTGGGATCTTCTCGAGCGTGCGACGGAGCCCGGCGTCGTTGCGTGCCATGCCACAGTCGTCCCACATGATCCGCCCGAGCTCTCGGTGGAACGAGTCAACCGTGCGCTTGCCCTTGACGTCGAGCAGTCGCGTGATGCTCCCCAGAACCTCCTCCTCGACCGCGCGGAACGCGGGATGACTTGTGTCCACCTTGTCCGGCCTGACGCGCGCAATGTAATCGGCGATTGTATACGGCAGGATGAAATAGCCGTCGGCGAGCCCTTGCATCAGGGCGCTCGCGCCGAGCCGGTTCGCGCCGTGGTCGGAGAAGTTAGCCTCGCCCGCGACGAATAACCCCGGGATGGTCGACATGAGATTGTAATCGACCCAGAGGCCGCCCATCACGTAGTGGGCGGCGGGATAAATCCGCATCGGGACCTGGTACCCATTCTCCCCGGTGATCCGCTCGTACATGTCGAAAAGGTTGTCGTACCTCTCTCGGATCGCCCGTTCCCCCAGACGCGCGATGGCATCGGTGAAGTCGAGGTACACCCCGCGCCCGCCCGGGCCGACGCCACGGCCCTCATCGCACACTTCCTTGGCCGCACGTGAGGAAATGTCGCGCGGCGCGAGGTTGCCGTAGCTCGGGTACTTGCGCTCGAGGTAGTAGTCCCGCTCGTTGGGCGGGATCTGGTCTGGTGGACGTGTGTCCCCGGCCTTCTTCGGCACCCACACGCGCCCGTCGTTGCGCAACGACTCGCTCATCAGCGTAAGCTTCGACTGGTGATCTCCGCTCACCGGGATACATGTCGGGTGGATCTGTGTGAAACATGGGTTCCCGAAGAACGCCCCGCGCTTATGCGCGCGCCAGATCGCCGTCGCGTTCGACGCCTTGGCATTCGTCGAGAGATAAAATACATTGCAGTAGCCACCGGTGGCCAGAACCACAGCATCGCCAGGGTGGGACTCGATGGCGCCGGTGACCAGATCGCGCGTCACGATGCCGCGCACGCACCCGTCAACAACGACGAGATCGAGCATCTCCGCGCGCGTATGCATGGCCACCGTGCCGAGGCCGACCTGGCGCTCGAGTGCCTGGTATGCTCCCAGCAAGAGCTGCTGCCCGGTCTGACCCCTGGCGTAGAATGTTCGGGACACCTGGGCCCCGCCAAAGGACCGGTTGTCCAGAAGTCCGCCGTACTCACGCGCAAAGGGGACGCCTTGGGCGACACACTGGTCGATGATATTCACGCTAAGCTCGGCCAAGCGGTAGACGTTCGCTTCGCGCGCCCGGAAGTCGCCGCCCTTCACGGTGTCGTAAAAGAGTCGGAATATGCTGTCACCGTCGTTTCGGTAATTCTTCGCGGCATTGATGCCGCCCTGGGCGGAGATCGAGTGGGCACGGCGTGGGCTGTCGTGGTACGAGAAGCACTTGACATTGTAACCCAGCTCGCCGAGCGACGCCGCCGCTGCGGACCCTGCGAGGCCAGAGCCCACGATCAGGATCGTATAGCCCCGCCGATTGGCAGGACTCACCAGCTTCATGTCGAAGCGATGACGCTCCCATTTCTCATCGATTGGCCCCGGTGGGATCTTGGCGTCAAGCCCGCCGTCCACGAGGTGTGCGGTATGGCGCACCGTCGTCTCAGTGTCCACGCCTGCCTCCACCCATCACTTGACGAGTCCGGTAAGGACTGCGGTCGGCACTGAAATGTTGCCCAGGACGACCACGACCGACGAGACAATGGCGAGTGCCCGGTAGAGTCGACCGGCATTCTCAGAGTTCAGTCCGAGCGTCTGAAACATGCTCCACACCCCATGGTACATGTGAAGCCCAAGGGTAACCATTGCCGCGATGTAGAAGGCCGACACGTACCACACAGAAAACCCGATCACGACATTGCGGTACACCGACATGGGCTTGAATTCCCCGGCTCCGAAGCCAACAACGCCGAAGGTGAAGTGGAGGATGTGGTAAATCACGAAGAGCGTGATGATCACGCCACCCCACCGCATGGTTCGCGATGCGTACGTCGCCTGGATTGCCTGCTTTCGGGCATAACTCAACGGCCGCGCAACATAGCTCATCTGCGTGAGCTGCACGGCCGCGACAATATGGAGCCCGGTTGCCGCCAACAGGACAAAACGCGCCAACCAGAGGAACTGCTCATGTCCCAGGGCAGGACTGCCCATATCCCGCAGCCAGACGGCGTAGATGTTGAACTTCTCCTCACCTTGGAAGATCTTGAGGTTCCCGAGCATGTGACCGATGACGAAGCCGACCAGAACGAAACCGGTGACGGCCATTACCGCCTTTTTCCCGATCGACGTGCTCCAGAGTCCCATCACCCGTCCACATGAAGAGATAGCGACAGAAACTGCCGCCATGTTCTGGGTCTTACGGTCGCACGATAACGCCGATTCCTGCGATCTGGGCCAGCAAGAAGAGGAACCCGCCCCGCCACGGTTACACGGTGGAGAACGCGCGAATACGGCACCTCGACGGGTCCAGACACCACGATCGCTTATGCTGTCTCGGAGATCTATTTTTTCTTTGCGGGTTTTCCCGACTTGCCTCCTTTCATCTGCATCTGCTCCATATGTTGCTTCATTTCATCAAGCTGTTTCTTCATGGCCTCGTTGTCACCCTTGAGGGACATCGCCCCTGCCTTGAGATCCGCGTTCTCCTTTTGCAGCGACGCGACCTGTGCTTTCAGTTGCTCGTTTTCCTTCTTCTGCTCCTGCCCGCACCCGGCGAGCAACAACCCCAACACCAACATCAGGGAGATCCCTACGTTCCTTCCTACCTGTCGCATGACGTTCTCTCCTCTCGCAGAAAGGGTTAAAGGTTCATAGTTCAGAGTTCGTAGTTCGTAGTTCGTTGAAATGGACAAGACTTTTTCTGTCTGTGAACTGTGAACGCATTTCATCCACTGTGAACCCTCTTCAGAGCTTTAGGATCTCGACCAGCTCCTTCACTGAAGCCGCAGAGCGGTTGAGGGCGGAGGCCTCGTCGGGTGTCAGCCGGATTTCGATGATTTGCTCAACACCCGAGATGCCCAACTTGACCGGGACACCAACGCACAACCCTCGTATCCCGTACTCTCCCTCCAGGCAGACACAACACGGAAGGATCTTCTTCTTGTCCTTTAAGATCGCTTCCACCATTTCCATCACTGAGGCCGCCGGAGCATAATAGGCGCTCCCTGTCCCCAGAAGGGCGACGATCTCCCCTCCCCCACCGGCTGTCCGCTTCACCAGAGCCTCAACCCGGTCGGGCGCCAACAGCTCGGTAATCGGGATCCCTGCAACCGTTGAGTACCGAGGGAGTGGGACCATCGTGTCGCCGTGGCCCCCAAGGACAAAAGCATGGATATTCTCGACCGACACTCGAAGCTCCTGTGCGATAAATGCCCGGAGGCGCGCGGAGTCCAGGACACCAGCCATACCAATGACCCGCTCCCGAGGGAAGCCACTTCGCTTAAATGCCAACTGGGTCATCACGTCGAGCGGGTTGCTGACCACGATCAGAATGCAGTTCGGCGAATGGGCGATGACCTGATCGACCACCCCGCCGACGATCTTGGCATTCGTGTTCAGCAGATCATCTCGGCTCATACCGGGTTTCCTGGCGATGCCCGCCGTGATGACGACGATGTGGGAGTTGGCGGTATCCTTGTAGTCCTTCGTGCCAACGATCCGACTGTCAGAACCTAAGATCGGGCCCGCCTCGAGAAGATCCAGCCCCTTCCCGTGCTGCACGCTATCCAGGATGTCGATAAGGACCACATCGGCCAGCTCCTTCGTCACTAGGTACTGGCCGACCGTGGCGCCCACGTTGCCAGCGCCCCCTACTACCGTCACCTTTGGTCGCATCAGGATCTCCAACCGTTCATAGTAGGCGAAAAGCGTTCATCGTGCATCGACACAGAAGGCTTTAATCCTTTCCTCTACACCATGAACTATCAACTGTGAACGCTCTTTCGTCGCCGGACTAACCCATGTTCTCGATAACGGCGGTGGCGAACTCCGAACACTTCACCTCCTTGACGTCGGTTGCCCCTTCGGCGCGAAGGAGACGCGCGAAGTCGTAGGTCACTCGCTTCTGGGCAATCGTCCGCTCAAGCCCCTGAACGACCAGATCGGCTGCCTCGCTCCATCCCAAGTGGCGCAGCATCATGTCTCCGGAAAGGATCACGGATCCGGGATTCACCTTATCGAGGTCGGCGTACTTCGGGGCGGTGCCATGCGTCGCTTCGAAGATCGCGTGACCGGTGAGATAATTGATGTTTCCCCCGGGAGCAATCCCAATCCCACCGATCTGGGCAGCAAGCGCATCGGAAAGATAGTCACCATTGAGATTCGGCGTCGCGATGACATCGAACTCATCGGCGCGGGTAATGGTCTGCTGCAGCGTGACGTCCGCG
>Ga0209341_10006335_pt1 | contig 10575 bp, 10 predicted proteins | sample RifCSP13_2_FD_184020 | JGI IMG/M metagenome (GOLD analysis project Ga0209341, IMG submission 184020) | Soil microbial communities from Rifle, Colorado - Rifle CSP2_sed 13_2 (SPAdes) (version 2) | ecosystem: Environmental > Terrestrial > Deep subsurface > Rock core/Sediment | place: Rifle... | reverse complement strand
GCGCCAGATGCAGCGCCGCCGACAGGCCCGTGTAACCGCCGCCGACCACCGCCACGTCGACGCGCTGCGGTAGCGCCCGATCGGCATAAGCGGGCAGATCGGGAGCGGTATCCCACCAGTAAGGTGTTTCTTTGAGCAGCATGTTTGCCTGGGTCGGGAATAATGGTGGACGAAAGACCAAGTCGCGCTATGCTTTGGGCTTCGGGCGCAAGGCAATCAACCGCTCGGCGACCTCTCCAACCGTCACCTTGTCGTCGGTCAACATTTCCCTGAGCGCGATATCCTGAGCCGTCGTCAGGGGGTAACCCTGATCGATCTCAATGTCTAGACGCAGCTCGGTCGCATAGCGCGGCTGCGAAGTCAGCTTGCGCTTGGCGTTCCTGACTTTGAGTGCCATGCGTGGCTCCAGGTCGACGGTATGCGAGCGCTATTATAGCCGATTCACGAGTCACGCATCACGGATCAGTTTCCTCAGTACCGTGTGCAGGATACCCCCATTGCGATAGTACTCCACTTCGACCGGCGTGTCGATGCGTACCGTCGCTTTGAACTCAATCTCTAATCTCTGATCTCCCTGTGCCTTCACCGTGACTTCTTGACGCGGCTTCAAGTTGTCATCCAGCCCGTCGATGTCAAACACCTCGCGGCCGGTCAGGCCGAGCGACTCGACGCTCTGCCCGCCCTCGAACTGTAGTGGCAGCACACCCATGCCCACGAGATTGCTCCGGTGGATACGCTCGAACGATTCGGCCAGCACCACTTTCACGCCGAGCAGTAGCGTGCCCTTCGCCGCCCAGTCGCGGCTCGAGCCGGTGCCGTACTCCTTGCCCGCCAGGACGATCAGCGGCGTGCCTTCACTCCTGTACTTCATCGCCGCATCATAAATGCTCATGCGCTCGCCGCTGGGAACGTGGATCGTCTCACCGCCTTCGATGCCCGGCAGCATCAGGTTCTTGATGCGGATGTTAGCGAACGTGCCGCGCGTCATGACGCGATCGTTGCCGCGCCGCGATCCGTACGAGTTGAAGCCTTTCTTCTGCACGCCCTTCGAGATGAGGTATTGTCCCGCCGGGCTTTGCTCGGCGATGTCGCCGGCAGGCGAGATGTGATCGGTCGTCACCGAATCACCGAAAATGCCCAGGACGCGCATGCCGCTGAGCGGCTGAATGGGCTTCACGTCGAGCGACAGATCGACGAAGTATGGCGGCTCCTGAATGTAGGTCGAGGCGTCATTCCACTCGTACAGATCGCCGCCCGCGACCGGGATCGCGTTCCACGTCAGGTTGCCGTCGAAGACATTACCGTACTGCTGTTTGAACATCTCCGACTTCACCGAATTCGCGACCGCGTCGCCGATCTCCTGCTGCGTCGGCCAGATCTCGCGCAGGTATACCGGCTTGCCGTCTCGATCGGCACCGATCGGCTCGTTCACCAGATCGACGTCGACCGTCCCGGCCAGCGCGTAGGCTACGACCAGCGGTGGCGAGGCCAGGTAGTTCGCCTTGGTCAGCGGATTGATGCGGCCTTCGAAGTTGCGATTACCGCTCAGCACCGCCGCCGTGACGAGATTGCCTTCGCCGATTGCCTGCGCGATCTGCTGCGGCAGCGGGCCGCTGTTCCCAATACACGTCGTACACCCGTAGCCGACCACGCCGAAGCCGAGCGCTTCGAGGTATGGCAGCACGCCGGCCTCTTTCAGATACTCGGTGACGACTTTCGATCCGGGCGCCAGGCTGGTCTTGACGTACTTAGGCGGCCTTAGCCCGCGCTCGACTGCTTTCTTCGCCAGCAGCCCCGCCCCCAGCATCACCGACGGATTCGAGGTGTTGGTGCAGGAGGTGATGGCGGCGATGACGACAGCACCATGCCCTATCTCCGTAGTAGCGACTTCAGTCGCTTGCCCGCCTGGACGACTAACCCCACTCCGCTGCGCTACGGGGGCAAGTGAGTCGTCACTACGATGTCCGTTCCCTTTCACAGCGACTTTCTTGTTGACGGCGTATTCGGCCAGACCGAAGCCGCGATCTTTCACAGGGGCAGTGAGCGACTTGCGGAACGACGATTTCATCTCGGACAGCGGCACGCGATCCTGCGGGCGCTTAGGTCCGGCGAGGCTCGGCTCGACCGCGCCGAGATCGAGCTCGAGCGTATCGGTGAATTCGGGATCGGGTGTGCCCTCCGTGCGGAAAAGGCCCTGCTCCTTCGAGTACCGCTCGACGAGCGCAACTTCGGCATCGGTACGTCCGGTACGCCGCAGGTAGTTGAGTGTTTCGGCGTCGATCGGGAAGAAGCCCATCGTCGCGCCGTACTCGGGCGCCATGTTGGCGATCGTCGCGCGATCGGCCAGGCTCATCTGGCTCAGGCCGGGGCCATAGAATTCGACGAACTTGTCGACGACGCCCTTCTTGCGCAGCATTTGCGTCACGGTCAGCGTCAGGTCGGTCGCGGTGGCGCCCTCGCGCAGTTGGCCGTATAACTTGAAGCCGATCACTTGCGGGGTGAGCAGGTACAGCGGCTGGCCGAGCATCGCCGCCTCGGCCTCGATGCCGCCGACGCCCCAGCCCACGACGCCGAGACCGTTGATCATCGTCGTGTGGCTGTCGGTGCCGACGAGCGTATCGGGAAAAGCCAGTGGCCAGTTGTCAGTGATCAGTGGCCAGTGACCAGTGGTCGCTGACGACTGATTACTGATAACTGACCACTGATTACTGCTCACTGTCATCACCACTTTTGCCAAGTATTCGAGGTTGACCTGGTGCACGATGCCGGTCGCGGGCGGGACGACGCGGAAGTTGTCAAACGCCTGCTGGCCCCAGCGCAGGAACTCGTAGCGCTCGCGATTGCGCTCGAATTCGATGTCGGCGTTCAAGCGCAGCGCATCCGGGATGCCGAAATAATCCACCTGCACCGAATGGTCGATGACCAGATCGACCGGGATCAGCGGGTTGACCTTCTGCGGTTCGCCGCCGAGTCGCTTCGCCGCCGAGCGCATCGCGGCGAGGTCGACAACGGCCGGCACGCCGGTGAAGTCCTGCATCACGACGCGCGCGACCTTGAACGGCACCTCGACCTGCGCCGGCGACTGGGCGCTGTAATTCACCAGCATGCGGACATCCTCTTCGCTCACTACGTATCCGTCGCAATTGCGAAGCACGGACTCCAGCAGCACCTTGATCGAAAACGGCAGCCGGTCGATTGTACCGACGCCAGTCTTTTCCAGGTGGCTCAGTCGATAGAGGTGCGCCGTCCCCGATCCGGTGTCGAACGAATCGAGCGCGCCGAAGGGGTTGTGGGTTGGCCGGTTGGCTAACGGGTTCATCAAGTCTCCCTGCTGGATGAGTTCACTTTGCGCTGAAACTCATCCCATAGTTTTTCCCAGTAATCAATCACTTGTAGCTTGGCTGCCCAGCGATTGAGATAGTCCAGATCAAGGGGGCGATCCCAGCGTCCCATGTTGGCTAACATGCCGGCAATGTCACGCAAGTGCTTCGTGGACACACCCTGCGAAATTCGGTAGTAATCCAGCTTCATCAAGATCACATCCTCGGGCGCATGGAGCCAAACTTGGCCGCGTTTCGCCGGCGGATAGGGCAGCTCGCGCCGACGTCCAAAGGCGGCTCGCTCGTATTCCGTATCTTTCAGCAAATAGCAATCAGCCTTCCAGCCGCCACGCGGATCGATGACACCGAACGGAATCGGGTTGCGATAACCAAACGCCTCGCGAATGGTTTCGGCATCGGCATACATATCTGTGGCCTGAAAGGCGGCGGCGAACCGCTCGGCATCGCTCGGTCGAAGACGCACGGTCAGGTCTGCATCGAGCGTCTGGCGAGGCTCTCCGTATTGGCTACTGGCGAGCGAACCTGCGAACCCGTACTCGATACGCAGTTCATCGAGTACATCAGCGAGGACGCCGACAAACGCGCTGTATGATCTCTCGTTTGACTCCGTCACTCAGCAACATCCTTTCCACCACGCGCAACCGAATCTCTTCCGGCGGCATATCAGGGTTCGCGCGCTGCTCTTGGGCCACGTAAGAGGCCCGCGCGAAATCAGCCAAATCACCGATCATCCCGAATCGCCGTTCGGGCGAGAGTCGCGCAAGAACTGGGATCATATCGTAGTTCAGATCCGCAAACGCCTCTCGTACGGCGCGATCGAAATCTCCATCCACAAATCAGACCCCAGTCTCATCTGCCGGCCGCGCCGCTTCCCACAGCCGGCGATACTCGCCCCGCACGCTGGCGTCCAGTCGATCCGCCAGGTCGAGCGGCAGGTCCAGCGCCGCGATCAGGTCCTGCACATCGGCCAGATCGCGCAGCCGATGCGCCGCTGACAGGCCCGAGGCCAGCTTCAACTCGATCAGCCTCTCCAACCGGATGACGCGAATCCCATCGCGCTCGATGGACGCCTGCACGGGATCGGGGAAAGTGACGGGCTTCGGCTTGCCGTCGCCGGGATACTCGCCGGTCGTGATGATCTCAATTCGGACATTGTTCGCCGTATCGCGGAATGACCTCTGTGCGCCGGAGAACGCGGGAACGTACCCGCGTCCCACACGTTTCTCGCGAAAGGCGGCCAGCCCTTGCGCGGTCAATAGAATGTCCACATCTTCCGTATATCGCCGGTAACCGTGCGTAATCAGCGCCATGCCGCCGATCAGCGCATAAGGGATACCCTCTTCATCCAGCCACTGCACAAAGCGGCGCAGAGCATCATAAACCTCACCCCGTCGGTTGAAGAGCGCATCACCCTCGCGCAGCACCCGCCAGATCGATTTGCCTTCTCTCTCGTGGGCGTTCATGAGTAAAAGTATACCATTGCCCCGCCCTTCACGCATCACGCGTCGCGCCTCAGTGTGCACGCAAAACATGTCAGGTGGCTCACCCGCCCGCGTCCCCGCGGGCGGCCAACCGCGAGGACGCGGTTTGGCGAGCACTATAACGACTGACAACATTTGCGTGCACACGCGCCTCACGCCTACCGCCATCACGTACCAATGATTCGTGAAGATCTCGCCTTCCTTCTCTACGACGTTCATCGCCGCGCGCTGCAACTTGCCGAGCGAAGCGATGATCTGGTGAATCTCGGCGGCATTGCCCGGCGAGACGCTGGCCGTCAGCGACGATAATGGCCGATGCTTTGTATACCGCTCGATCGCTTCGACCTCGAAGCCGGCCTCGGACAACATGCGCTGCCACTCGCTCGGCCTGTGTTCCCGCACGTGCGACTCGTCGTGGAGCCGGTCGAGACGATTCATCGTCGCGTCGATGAAGTCGTCATCCGGCGCGCTGCGATCGTCAATAACCAGTCTCCCATTACCCTTCAGTACGCGCTTCATTTCACGCAGCGCCCTGGCGATGTCCGCAAAGTGATGCGCCGCGCGGCGGCAGGTCACTCGGTCGCGATCACCCACCGCACGTGCGGCGCGAGAGCGAGTGCCGTGTGACCGGTCCCCGTCGCCACGTCGAGGATGAGCGCATCGGGCCAGGGTCGCGCCAATTCGACGACGCGATCCAGAACGGCCTTGTCTTTATGTGCCGCGCTGCTCGCATAAATGGCCGCGCGTTGGCCGAAGACTTGCCGATCAGTTGGCGTCATGTGGCTCCTTTCCTATAGCGTGGAGCGTCCTCCGCTGCCGGTTTCCAGTATAATCGTGGTGCGCTCCAATACAAGCGCCAACCGGTGATGTCGTCCATCGGAAAACCCGATAGATGGCCCGGCCAAGCGATGCGCGATATGCGATACGCGATATGCGAAAAGCCCATGACCGAAGATCAACTCCTCGTCTTGATCACCGTCGCCCGCACGCGCAGCCTTAGCCGCGCCGCCGGCGAGCTTGACCTCGGCCAGCCGACAGTCAGCGACCGGCTGCGCGCCCTGGAGCGCGAGCTGGGGGCAGCGCTAGTGAGGCGGCAGGGCCGCGGCGTCGCGCTCACCCCCGAAGGAGAGGCATTCCTGCCCTACGCGCAGCGCGCACTGGACGTGTTGAAGCAGGGGGCAGAATCCGTCCGAGCCGCGTACGGCGGCTCGGGCGGCCGTGCCAGCATCGCCGTGACCGTCACCGCCGGCGCGTATCTCTTCGCGCCTGCGCTCGTCGCGTTCCAGAAAGAGCGCCCTGGCGTCGAAGTTCAGGTACGCTCGGCGCACTCGTGGGAATCGCCCGGCCTGCTGCTCGACGGCGTGGTGCATCTTGCGCTCACGTCAGGCGCGCCGGTACATCCGCAGATCGAAACTGTCGCCGAATTTCGAGGAAAGCTGGCGCTCGTCGCGCGGAGCGACCACCCGCTGGCGCGCAAGCTTGAAGTGAGGAAAGCAGATTTGCTCGACGAGCAACTGCTTGTCTCGTATTGGGGACCGGCCCATCAGAGGTTCCTCGAAGACGTGAAGGCCGGTGAAACGCCGCGCCGCTGGATGGAGCTTAGCCCGGTCGAGCTGGTCAAGGGATTGTTGATGGCGGGAGTGGGAGTGAGTATTATGCCGGAGGTCGCTGTTAAAGAAGAGATTAGAGATCAGAGATTGGAGGCGCTCACGTTGGCCGATGTGAAACTGCCCGACTGGCACATCGCGCTCTCGCGGCGAGCGCACCGGGCGGCGAACCCGGCGGCGGATGCGCTGGCGGAGGTGTTAGTGAAGGTATTGCCGGGTCTAACAGATAGTTCCCTCAGTTCCCTTAGTACCCCCTAACTACAGCGCCTCGCTCTTCGCCAGCCGCTCTCCGTACTGCTGCTTGTAATATTCCAAATACTCGCCGCTCTTCAGCTTGCGCCACCACCACTCGTTCTCGACGTACCACTTGACTGTTTTCTCCAGCGCTTCGGCGAACGTGTGCCGGCTCTCCCAGCCCAGCGCGCCGATCTTGCTCACGTCGAGCGAGTAGCGCCGGTCGTGGCCGGGCCGGTCGGCGACCTTGCGAATGAGCGAGTGCGGCTTACCCAGCAAATCGCACACCGTCTTGGCCATGGCGACGTTCGTCGTCTCGGCGCCGGTGCCCAGGTTGTACGCTTCGCCTGGCACCCCCCTGTGCAGCACGATGTCGATGCCCTCACAATGATCGACGACGTACTGATAATCGCGCTGCTGCAGGCCGTCGCCATACAGCGGCAGGGGCTGATCGTCGATGGCGTTCGTGATAAAGAGCGGCACGGCCTTCTCGGGGTACTGGTAGGGGCCAATGCAGTTGGAACCGCGGCTAATGGTCGCCGGCACGCCGAACGAAGTGAAGTAAGCGTGCACCATCAGGTCGCCGCCGGCCTTGCTGGCCGAGTACGGGCTGCGCGCTTCGAGCGGATCGGTTTCCTTTGAGGAGCCTTCGAACACTTGGCCATAAACTTCGTCCGTTGACACTTGGTGGTATCGCTCAAGCCCGAAGCTCCTCGCGGCTTCGAGCAGCACGAACGTGCCGTACACGTCCGTCTGGATGAAATGCCCCGGCTCCATCAGCGATCGGTCGACGTGTGTCTCGGCCGCGAAGTTGACGAGGGTGTCGATATCGTGCTCACGAACGGTCTTCGCCACGCCGGCCGGGTCGCAGATGTCGCCGCGCACGAAGACATAACGACCCGCAAAGCGATCGGCCACGTCGATGAGATTGTCGAGATTCCCCGCGTACGTCAGCTTATCGTATACGACGACCCGATAATCGGGGTGATGCTCGAGCGCGAAGCGCACATAATTGGAGCCGATGAACCCCGCTCCACCGGTGACGAGCAGGTTCTTCATCGCGCTCTCGTCCTCGAATTTGACTCTCGTCCGTCTTTCATTTGGGGTCTTTCCTCAACCGATGTGGATTTCCATGTGGATAAGTGGCGCGATGGCGTGGATAAGTGCGCCTGGTTGTGGATAATTCTACCATGCGCGGGGAAAGCCGGAAAGATCGACCGCCGGGAACCCCTTAGCCATAGCGAAGCTTAAAAAATCGTGAGTTTTAAGGTTGGGCTTCGATCAACCTATTGCCAAACACCCTCTCTTGCTGTAGAATGTGCCCGCACGTTCGGACTCAGGCAGAATATTCAACATACACGACCAACCTATTCGGCCAGAGCCTTTGACTGGCGGCGGCACAACTGCCGCCAATTTTTTTCCCTCAACCGGAAGTCGATTACGCTGTTTGAAGAGAGCCGTGTCGCATGTCTACCAGCATCTCTCTGTCACCCCGCACGGAGTCTGTCGAGATGAAGGCCGCTCATGTCTGGCAAGCCGCGCTCGGCGAGCTGCAGTTGCAGATGACGAAGCCGACCTTTGAGACGTGGGTCAAGCCGGCCCGAGTCGTCGCCTACGAGGATGGCGAGTTCATCATCGCCGTCCCCAGCGCGTTCACCAAAGACTGGCTGGAAAGCAAGCTGCTTTCGTCGATCAAGCGAGCGCTGTCCGGCATTCTCGGGCGCTCGGTGGACGTCGCGTTCATCGTGATGCCCGAAGAAGAGAGCGAGACGCCTCAGGCCCTGCTCTACAGCGCCGAGTTCGCCGAGCTGGCCGGAGCGCGCCCGTCGAGTGGCGGCGCGAACAGCCCGGCGATAATGACCGGGAACTTGAACCCGCGCTACGTGTTCGACACGTTCGTCGTCGGCCCCAGCAACCGGCTGGCGCACGCGGCCTGCCTGGCCGTCGCCGAGAAGCCGGCGAGCACGTACAACCCGTTGTTCCTGTACGGCGGCGTCGGCCTGGGTAAGACGCACTTGCTGCATGCCGTCGGCCACAAGTGCCTGGCGGCCGGCTTGCAAGTTCTGTACGTCTCGTCCGAGCAGTTCACGAACGAGCTGATCAACGCCATCCGCTCCCAGGACACGGAGGGCTTTCGCGACAAATATCGCTCCATCGATGTGCTACTGATCGACGACATCCAGTTCATCGCCGGCAAGGAGGCGACGCAGGAAGAATTCTTCCACACCTTCAACGCGCTGCACGGTAATGGCAAGCAAATCGCGATGTCGAGCGACCGGCAGCCGAAGTCGATGGTCACGCTCGAAGAACGGCTGCGCAGTCGCTTCGAGTGGGGCTTGATCGCCGACATTCAGCCGCCTGACGTCGAGACCCGCACCGCCATCTTGCGCGCCAAGGCCGAAACGCAAGGCGCCGCCGCGCCCGACGAGGTCCTCGACTTCATTGCGCGGCAGGTGCACAGCAACATTCGCGAGCTGGAAGGCGCATTGAACCGCGTGCTCGCGCACGTGCGGATGACGGGCGGCCCGCTCAGCGTCGAGGCAGCCAGCGTCGCGCTGGCCGGCCTGGTCGCCCGCCCGCCGGGCCTCACCGTCAACGAGATACTCCTGGCCGTGGCGCACTACTACGGCGTTTCGATGGACGATATGACCGGGCGCGCTCGCAACAAGGAATCGGTCAAGCCTCGTCAGGTTGCCATGTACCTGTGCCGTGAAGAGATGCAGACGACTTTGCCCCAGATCGGAGAGGTGCTCGGCGGCCGCGATCACACGACGGTCATGCACGGCGTCGAGAAAATTACGCGGGAAGTCGAAGAAGACGACAACCTGCGACGCGAGATCATGGCGATTCGCGAGAAGCTCTATAACAACAGGAATGGCAGCCGATAGCTTGATCTGGACATAACATAACTAATCCATCGATAGCATCCGCGCACGGGTTGTTGGCTCAAAACGGGGAAACGAGGGCATTTGTTGCCCTCGTTTTCTCTTGGCCCAGCACCCAGAAGCGCCAAAGGTTGGCAAGTGATTTGTGGATAAGTGGCTAATAACTGTGGATAAACGAGTCGCTTTGGGGATAACTTCCGCGCTCGAAAACCTTATGTCATATCGACTATCCATATATGGGGGTATGGTGGTGGCAGAAGTCCAAAATATTGGCGGGGAGCCGAAACGACATAAGTTGCAGTCCGTGTATCCACATCATACTCACGATTTGAGATGGTTTGAGTTGGAAGGAATTCGCTAGATACGGTGGTGGCAGCATGCGGGACATCCTTATCTAGCGCACCATGAAGCTCCATCCACAAATCCACGTCCCCTACTACTATGACTATCTTCAGATACCTTTGTCTACACAGTTGCACGGTTTCTTCAGATACTTGGACGTGAAGCCGCCCGAAACGTCAGGGTCACCTGTCGCAGGTAGCCATCCTGGTCCTGGCCTCGGATGAATATCTCTTCGACGTGACCTCTGGAGCCGCTGCTCAAGCATAGCTCGAACAACTCGTCCAGAGAGGTGAAGGGAGCACTGGTCTGGATCAAGCCCCCTTCCGGAGTCCATTGCAAGTAAACGACGGTTCCGCCTTCGGAATGTGCGGCCATACGTCGCTCCAAGGTGTAATGAGTCGGCATGGCATGCACCGGCCTAAAGAGAAAACGACTCTCCAGGTGAAAGGATGACGACCCGGGTCCTATCTTGCGCTGCTGTTCTGACGCGCTCAGCCCATGCGCGAGCATTCTGCGCGATCAAGTCGAACGTGTTATAGTGGATGGGAATGACCACCTTTGGCTCGATGAGCTTCACGGCGCGCAAGGCATCGTCCGGGCCCATGGTATAATTATCTCCGATCGGAAGCAGGGCCAGATCGATGCCTTCTTCGCCGATGAGCTTCATGTCGCCGAACAGCCCTGT
>Ga0209341_10006330_pt1 | contig 10579 bp, 9 predicted proteins | sample RifCSP13_2_FD_184020 | JGI IMG/M metagenome (GOLD analysis project Ga0209341, IMG submission 184020) | Soil microbial communities from Rifle, Colorado - Rifle CSP2_sed 13_2 (SPAdes) (version 2) | ecosystem: Environmental > Terrestrial > Deep subsurface > Rock core/Sediment | place: Rifle... | reverse complement strand
TGAATGGCGAAATCCTTTGATGTCATCGTGATCGGCGGTGGGCCGGGCGGCTACATCGCAGCGATTCGCGCCGCGCAACTGGGGCTCAAGACCGCCTGCATCGACGACTGGAGCACGCCGGACGGAAAACCCGCGCTCGGGGGCACCTGCACCAACGTCGGCTGCATCCCTTCGAAGGCGCTTCTGCAATCCTCCGAACACTACGATCATGCGGTGCACAGCTTCGCCGAGCATGGCATACGGGTGAAAGGGCTCGGCCTCGACCTTGCGCAGATGCTCGCGCGCAAGGAAAAAGTCGTCGCACAAAACAATGACGGCATCGTATTCCTGTTCAGGAAAAACAAGATCGAATCCTTCCACGGCCGCGGCAGTCTGGTGAAGGGCGGCGCCGCCGGCTGGGAAGTCAGGGTTTCCGGCAAGTCCGAGGAAATACTGGCCGCGAAACACGTGATCGTCGCCACCGGTTCGAGCCCGCGCGCATTGCCCGGCGCGGATTTTGACCATAAGCTGATACTCGACAATGCCGGCGCGCTCGCGATTCCGGAGGTGCCGAAACGACTGGGAGTAATCGGCGCCGGCGTGGTCGGACTCGAACTGGGCAGTGTATGGCGCCGGCTCGGCGCAGATGTCACGATACTCGAAGCGCTGCCGGATTTGCTCGGCGCCGCGGACGAGCAGATCGCAAAAGAAGCTTCCAGGGCGTTCGCCAAGCAGGGCCTCGCGATCCACACCGGCGTCAATATCACGAAAGTGACCGCCAGGAAATCGGTGACTGTCGAATACACTGACAGCGCCGGTGCCGTGCAAAGCGCAACTTTCGACAAGCTGATCGTCGCGATCGGGCGCGTGGCCAATACCCGGGGGTTGAATGCCGAGGCAGTCGGGCTCAAGCTGGATGCGCGCGGTTGCATCGAGGTCGACGACGAATGCCGCACCAATCTGCCCAACGTATGGGCGATCGGCGACGTGGTGCGCGGCCCGATGCTCGCGCATAAGGCCGAGGAAGAGGGCGTGGCGGTCGCCGAGCGTATTGCCGGGCGTCACGGCCATGTCGATTTCAATACCGTGCCGTGGGTGATCTACACGGCGCCGGAGATTGCGTGGGTCGGCAAGACGGAGCAGCAACTGAAGGCAGCCGGCGTCGGCTTTCGCGCGGGCACCTTTCCGTTCATGGCTAACGGTCGCGCGCGCGCGCTTGGAGACACCACCGGCATGGTCAAAATCCTGGCCGACGCCAGCACCGACCGTATCCTCGGCGTGCACATCATCGGACCGATGGCCTCGGAACTGATTGCCGAGGCCGTGGTCGCGATGGAATTCAGTGCGTCGGCGGAGGATATTGCGCTGATCTGCCACGCCCATCCTTCGCTCTCGGAGGCAGTGAAGGAAGCGGCGCTCGCAGTCGACAAGCGTGCTTTGAATCTGTGAACGACAGTACGCGCGCGGGTGGCGGCAATCGCTACGGCCATTTTGCTTTTCTCCGAGACAGTTCCGATGTCGCCGCGTGGATGCGCCGGCACGGGCTCGAGCATGGTTTCGAACTCGATGCGCCGCAAAGCCTGGCCCTGCAGCATTTTCAGCGCCTTCATGACGATCTGACGGCACTCGAACGGCGGGAAGCGTCGATCCTCCGGCTGCTGGCAGGCAGGCAGTCGGTGGTGGGCATTTACCTGTGGGGCGGAGTAGGCCGCGGCAAAAGCTTCCTGATGGACAGTTTTTTCAATTGCGCGCCGCTTGCACGCAAGCGGCGCATCCATTTCCACCGTTTCATGCAGGAGATACACCACGGTCTCAAGCGCCACCAGGGCGAAGCAGATCCGCTGCTGATCATTGCACGAGAAATCGCGCAGGAGGCACGGTTGATATGCCTCGACGAATTCCATATAACCGACATTACCGATGCGATGCTGATGAAGCGGCTGCTCGAAGGCCTGTTCCAGCACGGCGTGGTGCTGGTGACCACGTCGAACCAGCATCCGGACGAACTTTACCGGGACGGGCTGCAGCGCATCCAGTTCGTGCCTGCAATCGAGTTGATCAAGCGCAAGCTCGCGGTCATCGACGTGGACGGCGGTATCGATTACCGCCTGCGTGAGCTCGAATGCGCCGGTGTCTATCACGTCGATGGCCATGCCGACCAGAGGCTCGAGCAGGCGTTCATGCGAATCGCGCGCCACGAGTCGGCGGATGGCCCCGGGCTCGAGATCGAAGGCCGCATCATCAATGCGCGGCGGAACGCGCGCGGCGTCGTGTGGTTCGATTTCAGCGAGCTGTGTGACGGCCCGCGCGGCAAAGCCGATTACATCGAACTGGCACGCCGCTACCACACGGTCATGATTTCCGGCATACCTGTATTCGGTGCCGATGACGCCGACCTCGTGCGCCGCTTTACCTGGCTGGTCGACGAGTTTTACGACCGGCGCGTCAAGCTCATAGCCTCTGCGGCGGCGCATCCCGCAGACCTATACCCGGTTGCAGAGGGTGGCGACCAATTCCAGCGCGTCATCAGCCGGCTGACCGAAATGCAAACCCACGACTATCTCGGCGAACCGCATCTTCCGTAGGGAGAGAAGTGATGGAAAAATTCAGCGCTTATCGCATATTCGAGGAAAACGGCAGGGGCAGGGGCCGGCTGGTGGAGATGACGCTGGATGAACTGGATACGGGAGAAGTGGTGATCAGGAGCGCATATTCCAGCGTCAATTTCAAGGATGCGCTCAGCGGGACCGGTGCCGGCAAAATCGTGCGGCGCTATCCGTGTGTGGGGGGCATCGATTGCAGCGGCACGGTGGTGTCTTCGAGCGACAGCCGCTTCAAGGCCGGCGACGAGGTGATTTGCACCAGTTACGACCTCGCAATGACGCACGATGGCGGCTATGCCGGAATGGTGCGGGTGCCCGCGGACTGGGTGGTGCCGCTGCCGCAGGGCTTGACGCTGTTCGACGCGATGGCGATTGGCACCGCCGGCTACACTTCGGCGCTGGCCATCCAACTGCTCGAGCACAATGGCATGGCGCCCGGCAACGGCAAGGTGTTGGTAAACGGTGCGACCGGCGGCTGCGCGAGTATTGCGATCGACATGCTGGCGGGGCTCGGCTACCGCGTGACCGCGATCACGGGCAAAGCTGCCGAGCACGATTACCTGAAGCGCATCGGCGCCAGCGAGGTGCTGGGCAGGGAAGCGCTGGCGGCGGCTACCCGCCCGCTGGAAAAAGGATTGTGGGCGGCAGCGTTCGATTCGGTTGGCGGCGAACAGCTTGCGGCATTGACTCGCACCATGCAGCAGCACGGCCTGATCGCGAGCTTCGGCAATGCCGGGGGCATCGAATTGCACACCACGGTGTTGCCTTTCATACTGCGCGGGGTACGCCTGATCGGCGTCGATTCCGCCTATACGCCGATGCAGATCCGGCGCGGGGTGTGGCAGCGTCTTGCAACCGACCTCAAGCCGCAACACCTCAAGCACATCGTGCAAACCGTTACGCTGGATCAGTTGCCGGGGATTTTCGAGAAAATGCTCAAGCAGCAATCACGCGGTAGAATTGTCGTCGCAATCGGATGACGTTGCCGCGAGCGCAGGTTCGAACGGACGCGCGAACGCGCGCCGTTCAACGCGCTGATATGCAGCAACGAAGAACCGCATCCGTCAGATAGAGCGGTCGCGAATGGAAGTGGCACCGGGGGAGAGTGATGGCGACCTATCGGGAATTTTATTGCCGCTCGATTGAGCAGCCCGAGGCGTTCTGGGACGAGCAGGCCGGTCTGATCGACTGGCACAAGCCGTTCGGCAAAGTGCTCGATTACAGCCGGCCGCCGTTTGCCAAATAACGCTGGAGCCGCGGGGAAGCATCGAATGGAACAGACACGCGTTGCTCAGTTGTTTCTGAATCTCGGTCATGCTTTCGACCATTTGTTCATGCTGATCTTCCCGACCGTGGTGCTGGCGATGACGCCGGAGTTCGGCCTTTCATACAGCGAGATGCTACCGCTGTCACTGGGCGGGTTTATCATGTTCGGCGCATGCTCGCTGCCGGCGGGTTGGCTCGCTGATCGCTGGAGCCGGCGCGGCATGATGGTGGTGTTTTTCACCGGCATCGGCGCAGCTTCGATGCTGACCGGGCTCGCGGGCTCGACTTTCCAGATCGGGCTGGGGCTGACGCTGATCGGCGTGTTTGGCGCCATTTACCACCCGGTCGGCATCGCGATGCTGGTCAGCGGCCGTGAGAAGGTTGGCCGCGTGCTCGGCGTCAATGGCGTATATGGCAATTTCGGGGTTGCGCTTGCGGCGTTAATCGCCGGCGCGCTTGCCTATTGGATCAACTGGCGGGCCGCTTTTCTGATACCGGGTGCGCTGTCCGTTGCAGTTGGCGTTGCGTTTGCGATGCTGGTGCCGCCGGTGCGAAAAATGGCGCAGGCATTGTCGCGCGCAGGGGGGGTAGCGATCAGCCGCAACACACTGTTGCGCGTATTCACGATACTTACCGTGGCGACGATGTGCGGCGGCGTCATATTCAATGCCACCACGGTCGCGATGCCCAAAATCTTTGACGAGCGCCTGACGGCGTTGACACAGACCACACTGGGCATCGGTGTGCTGGTGTCGCTGGTATATGCGTTTGCCGCGATGGCGCAGCTCGTCGTCGGTTATCTGATCGACCGCCATCCGCTGCGCAACGTGTTCGTGCCCGTGGTGGCCGTGCAGGCGCCGCTGCTGTTTCTGGCCGGCTCGATGGAGAACTATGCCATGCTGCTGGTCGCGCTGGCGATGATGTTTTTTGTGTTTGGCCAGATTCCGATCAACGATGCGATGGTGGCGGCCTATACCGACGAGAAATGGCGCTCGCGCGCCTTCGCGGTACGCTACGTGATATCGTTTGGCGCCAGTGCGTGCAGCGTGCCGCTGGTGGCTTACGTTTACGCCTGGACCGGCGATTTCAAGTACCTGTTTTACGTGCTGGCGGCGATGTCATGCGTGATGATTGTGGCGGCGATATGCATGCCGCCGCAGGTACAGAAGCGCGCCGCTGCCTGAAACGGGAATTCGATCATCTTCCTGAAATCGTCGTGCTGCGGCGAGAAGCAATCCGCTTCGTCATTGGCGAAGAGCGCCAGTCTAAACGGGCGAACAACCCGATAAACTGCAGCATGAACAGGCGCTCCGGCGCAACCTGGAGTAGATCCAGGTTTCCGCCTGTTGCACCGATCGCTCACGAGGCGCTGGTGGCGATGCCCTCTGCATCGCTCTCCTTGCTCGCCACGGTGTGGCGGTATTCCGTCCACTTCACCTTTTCAGTGTCCGAGCTTCTCCGCTTTCCTTGTCGGTTTGTGCGTTAGGTCACACAAGCTGGCAATTATTTTTGCTGATTGCGCAATAGGTCACAGCAACGCTAAGGCGATGCGCGTAAAAAGATTGTCATATGAATCACCCACCGTTCAGGGCCAATACCATGCGCGAACGCAAACTCAAGCTGCTGGGTGCTGCGTTGATTGGTGCGGCACTGCTCTCGCCGGCGGTGCAGGCGGCGGAGCCGTTCGATGCGCTCAGGAGCTTCAACGCGGTTGTTTTTCAGAACTACAGCTCGCAATTCAGTGATGTCGAGGGCGCGCTCGCGGTCGGGGGCAACGCCACGCTGTTTAACTACAGCATCAACCAGAGCAACGCGGCCTACAACGGTTATGGGCTGGTGGTCGGTGGCAATCTGACGTTCACCAACGGCACGGTCTGGGACAACAGCCAGACCTACTATGGGGGGAGCTCGAACAGCTGGGCGGTCAATTACACTGGAGGGACGGTCACCTCTCCCACCGCCAGCCCGGTGGATTTTGGCGCACTGCAGAGCTCGGCGGCCGGCATTTCCAGCAACTACGCGAGCCTGGCTGTGAATGGCAGCACCGCGTATGTGACCCCGGACCTCGTCAATCCGGCCGGAAGCGGCAATGCCCAAGGCCTGAAGCTCACCGGGGATGGCGCCAGCGCGCTGCAGGTGTTCAGCGTTGATGGAAGCCTGCTGGGGGGGCGCGACGAGATCGCGCTCAGCAATATTCCGTCCTTCGCCTCGATCGTGCTGAACGTGAGCGGGGCCAACACCGGACTGCACAATCTGGATAGCAGCAACCCGTTTGATCCTTATGCCGGACGTGTGCTGTTGAACTTCTACCAGGCGACCAAGGTGACTTTGGATCACACCGCCCCGCATGCGAGCATCCTCGCGCCGCTCGCCACCATCGAGTCCAGCCGCTTCGGCCACATCACCGGCACGGTGGTGGCGAACGCATGGAACGGGGAGTTTCAACTGAATGTCTCGGCGGTGCCTGAGCCCGGGAGCTACGCGTTGATGCTCGCCGGCCTTGGCCTGATGGGATTCATGGCGCGCCGCCGCAGGCAGCAACCAGGCGCAGCAGCCTGATCGCACTCACACGCCCTCCCACCGACCCCGCTGCGGCGGGGTTTTTGTTGTGCGCGGGTTTTATTTGCGATGACATTTTCTGCTGATGTGCATTAAGTCACGTAACCGAAAACATTTTGATTTCGGGCGTGCATTCCATCACAGAAAGCCGAAAGTTTTCTGATTCGTCGTGAACTCGTTCACATCATTCAGGAAGCCGCGTGCGTATAAATGTCTGCATGCGGAAAGGTAAGAAGAGCAACGGCTCGGAACACATGGCCGCCTTCACCAAGGAGATCACGATGAACGCGAAAATCAAGTCAACGGCAATTGCAGTTGCGCTCGCGGGTTTGTTCGCGGCTCAACCCGCCGCGGCGGATACGCTTACCTTTGGCGGTTTTGCGAACGGATCCGTTTCGGCCACCATCTACAACATTCCTTCGCCCGTGGGGGGAAATCCGACCCGCGTTTCGGCAGGGGGATTTTCCATGACCAACACCACGGCCGGCGGCACGTTTCAGGCGTGGTGCGTCGACATCTTCAGCTGGCTGGCCAGCTCGACGGTCTACACCCAGGTCTCCGGCGCAAGCTTCTACCCCACGAGCCCGACCAAGGTGGCTGACCTCGAGAAGCTCGCAACGCGGTATCTGCCGAGCGTCACCGGCAATGCCACGAACTCCGGGGCGTTCCAGTTGGCGGTATGGGAGATCGTGAATGAGACTTCAGGTGTCTACAGTCTGAGCAGCGGCAACTTCTACGCTGCGAGTGCGGCGAGCGCGACGGCCAACAGCATGTTGAGTGGCCTCAACTCCGCGACCACCAATACCGCGCAAGTACTCAGCGTATGGAAGGAAACCAACTATCCGACCCAGGACCTCGCCGTGTTCGCCCCGATACCCGAACCCCAGACCTACGCCATGATGCTCGCCGGCCTCGGTCTCATGGGGTTCGTCGCGCGGCGCCGCAAGCAAGCGCTGGATGCCATTGATGCGTAATCGCGTTCAGTCCGCAAGAAAATCCCGCTTCCGCGGGATTCTTGTCCAAAGCCGTAGTGACTCTTTCAACTGTTGTAACGGAAAACCGAAAGCCCAAAATGACGAAAATATCCTGGTCCGACGTCACCATCATAGTGCTGGCGATCATATTATTGTTGTGGGCACAAAGCTGGTATAACACTGCCCCGATGACTGGCGAGCGTGTCGTAGGCGCATGGAAGAGTTATTCACTTTCCAAGTTCGGGACAACCACCGCGGAATTTCGCGGCGACGGTACGTGCCGCTTTCGCGAGAGCGGGGGCGAGCAGTTTTCCTGCAAATGGAACGATCAGGGGCACGGGCAGATAAAAATAGTCGTCATCGAGCCTGGCAAAAGCGATGTTTTTTTCGCCGGCACTGTCGGGGACCGCTTGTATGTCAATGAACCTGGCCGCGAGCCTAGCTTCGTCCGCGCCGAGAGCAAATTCGCGTACGACCGGCAATTATTGGCCAAGGCAACCCGATAAGGCGCCGCGAAGCTCTACGTTGCAGATCCGTATACGCCGATCAGCGCACCCAACTTAAGGTTATTCGCGTGTCTTGATCAGGAATTTTCATCGCTCAGCAGCGCACGTGACAAACCCCGCTTCGGCGGGGTTTTTCGTTCAGAGTGAAGCCGTTTGCCCTCGGGCGAACAAAGGCCATGGCGGAGAGGGCGGGATTCGAACCCGCGGTACGGCTTTCACCGTACACACGCTTTCCAGGCGTGCGACTTAAACCACTCATCCACCTCTCCGGACGCCGCGAAGCATAATCCAGAGCGTGTCGTGAGGCAACTCTCTACGTCACTCGGCAGCGCGTCCGATCACCACCGCAATCAGGGCGATCTGCGCGCCCCCTCGCCGCGCGCCATCCCCGCCCTCTGCGCTACTTCACCAAATCTCTGATCTTGTCGACGACCTCGGGATTGGCGAGCGTCGAGACGTCACCCGGATCCAGATGGTTGGAGATTGCAGCGAGCACCCGGCGCATGATCTTGCCCGAGCGCGTCTTGGGCATGTCGGGGACAATGATTATCTGGTGCGGCCTGGCGATCGCACCGATCTCGAAAACCACGGCTGCCGAAATCTTGTCCGTGATCTCCTGGGACGCCTGCAAACCTAGTTTCAAGGAGACGTAGAGGTCGGGCACCTTGCCCTTGATCGGATCGGCGACCGGGACGACCGCCGCCTCCACCACCTCGGGGACCAAAAGGGCCGCCGACTCGATTTCCTTGGTGCCGAGGCGATGGCCAGCCACGTTGATCACATCGTCAATGCGGCCGAGGATGCGATAGTAGCCATCCGCCGCCTGCACTGCACCGTCACCTGCCAAGTAGGGCCAGTCGCGCCAATCCTTGCTCTTCGGATTCTTGCAGTAGCGCTCATAGTACTGTTTGACGAAGCGGTCCGGGTCTTTCCAGATGGTCTGGAAGATGCCGGGCCACGGGTTGCGAATGCAGATGTTCCCCGCCCTGCCGGAGCCGGCCGGCAGCTCTTTGCCCTCGTCGTCGTAGATGACCGGATGGATACCGGGAATTGCGGGACCCGCGCTGCCGGGCTTCATCTGGTGGATAGCCGGCACCGTGCTGCAGAGGAAACCGCCGTTCTCCGTCTGCCACCAGGTATCTACGATCACCGCCTCAGTCTTTCCCACTACGTTGTAGTACCATTTCCAGACCTCGGGCTCGATCGGCTCGCCTACCGTCGTCATGTGCTTGAAGTGGTGGCTGTACTTCGTAGGCTCGTCGGGCCCGTCGCGCCGCAGGGCGCGGATTGCCGTGGGCGAGGTGTGGAAAATATTGACGCCGAGTTCCTCGGCGATGCGCCAGGGCCGTCCGGCGTCGGGATAGGTCGGCACGCCCTCGTAGACGACCGACGAGGCGCCGAGTGCAAGCGGCCCGTAAACGATGTAGGAGTGCCCCGTGATCCAGCCGATGTCAGCCATGCACCAGTAGACATCCTCGGGGTGGATGTCCTGGATGTACTTGGACGTCCACGTGACGTAGGCGAGGTAGCCCCCGATGGAGTGCTGGCAGCCCTTGGGTCGCCCCGTGGTGCCGCTCGTGTACATGAGGAAAAGCGCCGCTTCGGCCGGCATGTGCGCGGGGTCGACGCGTTCGCCACGGTGCTGCTTGAGAAGATCGTTGACGATGATATCGCGTCCCTCCACGAGCTTCGCTGGGCTCGAGTACTTGCCTGGATAGCGCTGCCAGATCAGTACCTTGTCGACCTTGTGTCCGTCCTTGGCAGCCTCGGCGACCGCGATGTCCGCTTTTTCCTTGTGGTCGAGCAGCTTGCCGGCACGGTAGTAGGCGTCCATCGTGATCAGCACGCGGCTCTCGGAATCCGAGACGCGGTCGCCGCAGGCCTTGCCGCTGAAGCCGCTGAACACTTGGGAGTGAATGACGCCGAGTCGCGCGCAAGCGAGCATCGTGATGGGCAGCTCCGCCACCATCGGCATGTGCAGCGTCACCCGGTCGCCCGCTTTGAGACCGCAGGAGTCGCGCAAGAGGGCCGCGAATTCGTTTACGCGTACGAACAGCTCTTGATACGTGATGTGCTGGACAGTCTCGTGCTCCGGCTCGGGCACGAAATGAATCGCCGTGTTATTCCTGTGCTTGGCGAGATGCCGGTCGACGCAGTTATGGCAGGCGTTGAGTTCGCCCCCGACGAACCAGCGCCAGAAGGGAGCATTACTCGTGTCGAGCGTCTTCTCCCAATACTTGTACCAGTCCAGTAGGTCACCGAATTCTTTGTAGTAATCGGGGAATTTGTCGAGGCTGAAGCGCTCGAAGATGCTCGCATCGGTCAAATTAGCCTGGGCGATGAACCGGGTCGGGGGAGCGAAATAATCCTCCTCCTGCCAGTGCACCGCGATCTGCGCCTCAGAGATATCGGCAGTCTGTTGATCCTTGTACAGGCGAGGCGATTTTTCCTCTGACATGACGGTTCCCCCTTGATCTTCCGCGAAAATGGTATCGCGACACGCACCCTGTTGCTGTCCACACGGCCCGTCAATCGCGATCGGTGACCTTTCTTCCCAGGCGAATTCCTAGATTCAACGCCGGCGACATGAAAACACTAAACAATGCTCTTGTAAAGACGTGGCGCCTTTTGTCTGGCGCGAAGGGCAGGAGACGGGCATAATGCTTGCAGATTTCTTATGGCGGGCCCCCCC
>Ga0209341_10006327_pt1 | contig 10580 bp, 13 predicted proteins | sample RifCSP13_2_FD_184020 | JGI IMG/M metagenome (GOLD analysis project Ga0209341, IMG submission 184020) | Soil microbial communities from Rifle, Colorado - Rifle CSP2_sed 13_2 (SPAdes) (version 2) | ecosystem: Environmental > Terrestrial > Deep subsurface > Rock core/Sediment | place: Rifle... | reverse complement strand
CGCTCGAAATGCGAGGTTCTCGGCGACGGTCAGGTCGGTGTACAAGCCGAGTCCTTGTGGGACGTAACCGACCCGGCGCAACCCGGCCCTGATCGGCGGACCGCCGAACAGGCGCACCGTGCCCGAGGTGGGCCGCAGCAGGCCCAGCAGCACTCGCAGCAGCGTGGTCTTGCCTGCTCCGTTTGCCCCGAGCAGTCCGACCACCTCACCGGCATCGACGTGAAGGGACACCCCGTCGACGGCCGTGAGCCCCCCAAAGGCCTTGACGACGTCGCGCCCGTCGACGAGGACGGTCATTGCGCTTCCTCGTCGTCCGCCGCCATCGCGGCGGCAATGAGCACGTCGCTCAGATCGGAGGCGACAGGCCGGCCACCCGGAGGCGGATCGCCCGCCGACCACACCCGCCACGACGCTCCGCGACGCCACTGGCGGGTGGCGTGGACGTCGTGGTCGAACGAGTAGACACGCCCGGGAAGGGACGCCTTCACCTGCTCGGGCGTCCCGACGACAAGCGTGCGGCCGGCGTCGAGGGCCAGGATCGTGGTGGCGCGCTCGGCCTCATCGAGATAGGTCGTCGTCATCACGACCGCGGTGCCGTCGGCAGCAGTCTGCGATACCAGGCGCCACAACTCGAACCGGCTCACCGGGTCGACCCCGGTGGTGGGCTCGTCCAAGATCAGGAGCAGGGGCCGGGCGAGGAGCGCCATCGCCACCCCGAGTTTCCGGCGCATCCCCCCGGACAGGTTCGCGCCCAATCGGTCCCGCGCCGAACCCAGTTCCGTGGCGGCGAGCAGCTGATCCGTACGGCGAGCCAGGTCGGCGGAGCCGATGCGAAAGGCTGCCCCCACGAACGAGAGGTTCTCCGAGACGGTCAGGTCGGGCCAGACCCCTGATCCGGAGGACTGGTAGCCGACACGCTTGCCCTCGGGCCTGCGCACCGACCCCGCCGAGGGAATCACCAACCCGGCGATGGCGCGAGCGGCCGTCGTCTTGCCGGCGCCGTCGCCGCCGACGACGACGCCCACCTCACCGACCCCGACGGCGATCGACACCCCGTCGAGTGCCGTCGTCCCTCCGATGCGGACGGTGACCGATTCCAGGCCCCAGCGGTCCATGATGCCTACGCCCCGCCACCGCGGTGGGCCTCTCCCGCCCCAAGGAACCCCCGGAATCGCGCCACGGAGAGCGTGAAGGCGAGCGCGCCGAGGACGGCGAGCAGCCCCAGGGGAACCAGGAGAGAGTCGAACGGCGCTCCCCGGACCATCACCCCACGAGCAACCTGGTTGAAGTAGGTCAACGGGAGCAGGTACCCGATCCACCGCACTCCGGGGCCCATCGAGGAGAGCGGGAAGATCAGCCCGGAGAGCAGAACCTGTGGGAGCAGCGTCATGAGCGCCAACTGAATCGCCTGGCCCTGGTTTTCAGACACACTGGAGATGACGACCCCCACCCCGAGCGTCACGAACAGGAACAGCACAGAACCAAGAGCGAGCGTGAACACGGATCCGTTGAACGGGACGTCGAAGAGCAGCGTCCCGATGAGGAGAACGATGATCAGATCGACCGCGGCGACCCCGAAGTACGGGGCCACCTTGCCCACGAAGACGTCGCGTGGCCGCAGCGGCATCACCGCCAACTGCTCGAGCGTGCCGGCCTGACGCTCCCGAACGACACCGAGACTGGTGATCACCGTTCCCACGAACAGCAGGATCAGGCCGCCGAGTCCGGGCACGAGGACTGTTGACGTGTCGAGGGTCGGATTGAAGAGCACCTCGATGGTCAACCCCGGCATCTCCCGCTGGAGGAGGGTCGCGGCCTGGACGACTGCTCGTGCCGCGAACAGCTCAGAACCGTCGACGAGGATCGTGGGCGAGTCTCCCCCGGTCACGACGACGGCGACCACCTTGCCTCGTCGAAGCAGGTCGACGGCCTCGTCCCTGCCGCCGGCGGGATCGATCCGATCGACGACGAGTCGGTCCGGCACCTGCGTGCTCATCGACTCGGCGGCGGGACCCATCACGGCGACGTCCACGTGCGACACGTCGAAGCTGGCCGCGTACCCGAACACCACCAACAGCACGACCGGCATCAGGATCATCATCGCCAGCGTCCGACGATCCCTTCGGACCTGACGGAACTCCTTGACGACCATGGCCCACATGGGTGCCTCCCAACCGTTCGCCCGACGCTAACACTTGGCCTTGCTGCGCTCCGTGAGCTGTGAGCTCGCCAAGACGACAGACGAGGTTACGAAGGGGCGGGCTCGAATTCGAGACGGGGGGCGTCGACCCACAGGCGCTCCAGGTCGTAGTAACGCCGGGTCTCCTCGTCGAACATGTGGACGACGATGTCGCCGAAGTCGAGCAATGCCCAGGTGGCGTCGTCGATGCCTTCCCGTCGCAAGGGGCGACGGCCCATCGGGCGGAGCCGCTCCTCGACCTCGTCTGCAAGCGACTTGACGTGTCGTCGCGACGTCCCCGACGCGATCACGAAGACATCGGTGAGCACGATGACTTTGGAGACATCGAGCAGGATGACGTCGAGGCCCTTCTTGTCGTCGATCGCAGACGCGGCGGCCTCGGCAGCCGACTCCGTGTCCGGGTGCAGCGTGATGAGCCTCAACCCTCCTCTGGGGGAATGTCGTCTCCGACGATGATAGAGACGTCTACGACGCCAGAAGGGGCCCGGACCTCGAGCTGCAGGCTTCCCCTCCCCAACGCCGCCGCGACCTCCCGGGCGGCGCCTTCGTTGGCCTGGCCCTGACCGATCACGAGCGTGGCCGGATAATCGAACCGATCGGCATTGTCGGTGCGCACCAGGTGGAACCCGAGCCGTACCAGTGTTTCTGCCACGCTCCGGGTCGCTCCCACCCTCCCGTTTCCGTTGAGGATCTCAATGCGAGGCCGTCCGCCGGGGCGGATCAGGAGGTGCCCGAGCCGCTCGGCCATGAAGGCATCGATCCGGTCGTGTACCGGGGCAAGGGAATCAGGTGCCGCCGACTCCGCCCGTTCGACCGGAACGGTGGCGAGCACGCCATCCTCGCGCCCTGCGATGGTGACGAGGAGGTCGGCGGCGCCGGACCCACCCACCGCAGTGAGCAGCCGGTCGGCGACTGCCGGTCGCGCCACGACCGCCTCGAGAACGGCGCGCCACACGGCTCCCTGTCGTTGCAGCCATTCGAACGGATCCGCCTCACCCTGGAGGACGAGCAGCGACTCGAGCACGGCCGGTGACACCTCCGAGGCTCCGGCGTCGACCACGCGCCGCACGGTCCCCCCGTCATCGACGAAGACCGGGGAGGCGAGATCGACCGTCACCGGCTGATCCACTGCCGCCGCCAGAGCCCCGGCGGCGACGGCGACAACACGGTCGATCCGTATGCCGAACTGGTTGGTCACGGCGAGCGCAGCGAGATCGGGCCCTTCGAATCCGAGAGCGTCGACGAGCCGGAACTCCCCGTATCCGGGAACCGACAGCAGCATCGACTGCGGCAGGATGATGAGGGCGGGGGGGCCGCTCGGAGCCGCCGCAAGGAGGGCAAAGGCAGCATCGCCGTCTCCCGATCCGATCACGACGAGTGCCGACGCCGACGCCCCGGTCAGGGCCCGTGCTTCCAACTCGGCCTCAGGCAGGTCCGCTGCGGTGTCCCGCAGCCTCGTGCTCCATCGCGACACTTGATCGACGGCGTCGACGGCCCGGGTTCGAACCCAATCCCATTGCAGCACCATGCCGGCGGCGAGCGCGCCGACCACGACGGAGGCGATCATGACTCGTGGCCAGACCCTACGTCTGGTCGCCATAGAGCCCATGATCGATCACGTACTGGTTGACAGCCTCGGGCACGAAGAACCTGATGCTGAGGCCTGCTCGCCGCCGGGCGCGAAGCATCGTGCCGCTCATCGGCATCTCGGGAACGTCCAGCCAGGTCACGACCGCTCCCGATGCCTCCACCGCCGACCGATCGGCACCGGGCCGGGGCATCACCGCCATCGTCGTCCGGGCGACCACCTCGGCGGCCCGGTGCCACGAGGGAAGGCCTGCCGCGGCATCGGCCCCGAGGATCAACACCACGTCGTCGTCGGCGAACTCCTCGAGCGTGTCGATCGTGTACGTCCAGCCATCGCGGCACACCTCACGGTCGTCCGCCCGGAAGTAGGCCACACCCTGTACCGCGAGTCGGGTCATCTCCCAACGGTGGACGGCATCGGTCACCCCTTGCCCCACCTTCTGCCACGGGGCACCGGCGGGGACGAAGGTCACCTCATCGAGGGCGAACGCCCGGAATGCCGCCTCACCGGCGATCAGATGGGCGAGATGAGGCGGGTCGAACGTCCCGCCCAGCAATCCGCGGCGCACTCCCCACAGGATAGGAGGCGATCACCGTCGAGAGACGCAGACCCGGCGACGGCGCGCTCATCGCCCGGCATGCCGTGAGGGGGTCCACGTAGCGGTCGGCGACACGGAGCGAGAAATGGATGGCCGCCACGTCGTGATCGACACCGGACGCACCGACGAGATCCCCGGTGGCAACCCGCTGTCCGGCCGTGACGTACCTCTCGGTCAGGAACGAGTACGAGGTCCTCACCCCACCGCCATGGTGCACGGTGACCGTCTGATTCCCCGCCACGACGCCTGAGAAGGTGACGATGCCGGCCCCAGCCGCCCGAACCGAGGTGCCGGGATCGACCGCGACGTCGATCCCCCAGTGCCCTCCGTACAGGCCGTCCGGGGAGAACTCGCGCACCATCGGGCCCTGAGCGGGGAGTGCAAGGGCACAGGGGCCGGCAAGCAGCGGGGCGATCAAGAGGAGTATCGACAAGCGGGTGTGCAACGTACCCCCGCAGCCACCGAGATACCAGAGGGGCGACAGACCGCCCTGCATGCTTGCAACCTGCCGGCCGCAAGCCGTCGATCAGGCGGTGGCTTCCGTGGGCCCTCCGAGCAACTGGAGGGCGACACCGCGGAGATCATCGGGACGGAACGGTTTGGTGAGGAAGGCGTCCGCTCCCCCTCGATCGGCTCGCTCCCGGGTCTCCTCCTGGGCGTGGGCGGTGAGGACCAGCACCTTCATCGATCGAGTTCGGACGTCGGAGCGGATCCTCTCGAGGACCTCCCATCCGTCCATCCTGGGAAGGCCGACGTCGAGGATGACGAGGTCGGGATGGGTGGTGAGGGCAGCCTCCAGGCCGGTGGGGCCATCGGAGCGGGTCTCGACCTCTACTCCGGCGGGTCGCAAGCACACGGAGATCAACCGCTGGATGACTGCGGAGTCTTCTACCACGAGCACTCGCTGGGCCATCGGCACCTTTCTTGACTCTCCCTGCTATCGGCCCTCCGCTCCGAACCCTTGAGTGCCACCCGGGCGGCGACGAGGGGCTAGTCCGCTCACGCCGGCCGGTGCACCATCCGCGTCACCGGCGTTGCCACCGCCTCGACGAATCGCTCCAATTGCCTGACGGTGCGCACCTCGTGCACCTCGTCACACACCGGGGCATAGGCACCCACGACCGAATCGCCCGTGTCCCAGTAGCGGTGGTGTTCGGGATTGAGCCAATACACCGCTCGAGCGCTGGAGGCGATGCGTCTCAGGGCGGCCACACCAGGGTCGTGGTAGTTGGTCCTCGCGTCCCCGGTGATGATCACGGTCGTCCGCGGCGTGATCGCCGCGAGGTGACGATCGGCGAACGTCCCGAACGCGTTTCCGTAGTCGCTGTGGCCGTCGAGCCACACCACCTCGGCCTCGGTCCCGACCCGTCGGAGTGCTTCGCCGAAGTCGGTTCCCGGCCCGAAGAATCCGGTCACTTCATCGACGGTGTCGATGAAGGCGAATGAACGCACCCGACTGAATTGGGAGGAAATCGCGTGGACGATCTGCATCGTGAACCGCGCGAAGGTCGCCACAGATCCGCTGATGTCGGCGAGCAGGACGATTTCCGGCTTCCCGGGACGGGGCCGCCGAAACCGGGGGTCGACAGGCACCCCTCCGGTGGAAAGGGAGTGCCGGATCGTCCTGCGGACGTCGAGGCGCCCCTGACGCCCCATCCGGCGACGTTGGGCGAGACGGGCGGCGAGCTTACGGGTCAATGGGTGAATGACCGCCTCGATCCGGGCAAGATCCTCACGCGTGGCCGTGGTGAGGTCGATGTCCTCCACGAGCGGGCGACGCAGGGTCTTGGCGACAGCCTCAGGACCGCGGTCGGCGACGAGACGCCGGCGGATCTCTGCCCGAAGTTGCTCCTTGAAGTCCTCCACTCTCCGCTCGATCTCCTCGAGTGCGAGACGCCGCTCCAGGGAGGACGGATCCGGGACCGTCAGGGCGAGCCGCAGCCGTTCCCTGATCGTGTCGAGGTCGAGCCGCCGCAACACCCGATACAGGTAGTAGGTGCCCCCGACGGGGCGCCCCGGCTCCATCCCGGCAAGGCGTGCCACGGCCTGACGGATCACCGCCTGCATCAACCCGGTGTCGCCATCGCGCAAGGCGCCGAAGAGGGCGGCGATGAGGTCCTCGACGTCCATCTCTCCCGAGCCCACCCCGGCGCCATCACCGGCGGCCCCGATCGTCAACAGGTCCGACCGCTCCCGAGCCGTTTCCGCCGCACCGCCGGGGGAGAGAAGCGAGAAGAACGCCTCGAACGCCGCCTCGAAGGCGTCGACGTGGTGGGCGCTCTTCACCAGAGTCGCCCCGAGCGCAGCCTTCAGTGCGGGGCGGCGGGAGATGTCCACATGCTCCATCGCCCTGGCCGCGTCGACGGCCTCGACCATGGAGACCGGGACGCCGACGGCCCTGAGCTCCTCGACGAACCCCGTCAGGAAGGATGGCATCAGGAGGATGCCTCGCTGCGCTCGGCGCCGTTGAGCCCTGAGCCATGAGCCGTGAGCCATGGGCCGAACCGGGTCAGAGGCGGTCGAGGAGTGACCGAGACCGATGACTGCCACGGACGCGTCGGCGGAGGCCCCTCGATCACTGCGCTGCCGCGTCGCCCAGGCCGTCGCGTACCCGTTCGATGTCCGTCTGATATTTGAGCAGGACGTGGAGTGTGTCGGCGACAGTCTGATCGTCGAGAGCGCCAACGCCCAGGGCGATCAAGGTCCTCGCCCAGTCCACGGACTCGCTGACCGACGGCGGCTTGCGTACGGGCTGCGCCCTGATCCCGGCCACGAGGCGGGCGATCCGATCGGCCAGGATCCCGTCGAGGTCGGGAACCCTGCCGAGCAGGATCTGGGTCTCCCGTTCGATGCTCGGATACCCGATGTGCAGGAACAGACACCGTCGCTTGAGCGCCTCGGAGAGTTCCCGGGTGTTGTTCGAGGTCAGGAACACGGCGGGTTGGCTGGTGGCGACGATCGTCCCCAGCTCGGGAATCGACACCTGGAAGTCGCTGAGCACCTCGAGCAACAGGGCCTCGGTCTCCACCTCTACCCGATCGACCTCGTCGATGAGCAGCACCACGGGCTGCTCGGACCGGATTGCCTCGAGCAACGGCCGGGTGAGCAGGAAGTCCTCGGCGAAGATGTCGCCCTCCAGGTCCACCCATTTCCGTCCCTGATCCGCCTGGAGCCGCAGCAGCTGCTTTCGATAGTTCCACTCGTACAGAGCCTTCGACTCGTCGAGCCCCTCGTAGCACTGCAACCGGATCAGGCGTCTCCCGGTGGCGGCGGCAAATGCCTTGGCCAGCTCGGTCTTGCCGACACCGGCGGGGCCCTCGACGAGCACCGGCTTGTCGAGCCGATCGGCGAGAAAGACCACCTGGGCGATCCGGTCGTCGGCGAGATAGCCCTGGGACGCCAGGGCCCGGATCACGGCATCGGGGCCGTCGAGGCTCATGATCGCGGCACGCATCGCCAGGTCACCGACCGAGTGTAGGTGGGCGCCCCTCCAGCTGATAGCCTGCCCGCACCCAGACCAGGAGGAACCGATGCGCCGCTCGATGACCGCGATACTCGCCTTGATGCTTCTCTTGGCCGCCTGCGGCGACGACACCTCGGCCACGACCGCCGACGCGCAACTCGTTTCGTCCTTGGCCTCCAAGATCTCCGCCAGCCCCCAGGCCCAGAGCGGAGACCTCCCGATCACCGATCAGGCAGCCCAGTGCTTCGCCGAGGGACTCATCGACGAGCTCGGCGCCCCCAAGATCGAGGGCGGCATCGACATGAGCTTCGATGTCTTCATGGGCACGCTCTCTCAGAGCGAGCGCCGCACCGTCGTGGACGTGATGCTCGACTGCGTCGACGTCGCCGACACGCTGGTGGCCGAGATGACGGCGAGCGGATCGCCGCTCTCTGAAGCTTCGGCCCGGTGTGTCATCGACGGCATGCTGGCCAGCGACGAGTTCCGCGACGCGGTCGGGGAGTCGTTCGTCTCGGGCGACAGCACCTTTCAGAGCGACACCGTCGTGGCAGCGATCCTGCCGGTGTTCCTGCAATGCCTGACCCCTGAGGAACTCGCCGGACTCGGCAACAACTAGTCGGTCAATCGGCCGGGTGGGCGGCGTCGTCCTCGGCGAACACGAACACGAGATCGCCGATCCGGACCTCGTCGCCCGCCCGAGCCCCCATCTTCCGCAGGGCATCGTCCACCCCGGCCCGGGCCAGGCGCCGGGCGGCGACGTCGGCTGCCTCGGGTTTGGTGAGGTCGTCGAAGGCCACGGCTCGCTCCGCCATCCGTCCGGTGATCACCCAGCGCTCCCCGTCGTGTTCGACCTCGAATCCCGAAGGGGCCGGTCGGAACAGGACGAAGCCCTCACCGTCGGGCAGCGATCGCTCCGACGCGGCGACGGCGTCGGCGACGGCATGCATCACCCGATCGACCCCGGCCCCGGTGACCGCCGACATGGCCAGGGCATCGATCCCCACCGCGGCCAGGCCGGCGCGCGCCGGCCCGGCTTCTGCGATGTCCGCCTTGGACACCACGACCACCTCGGGGCGAAGCGCCAGCGCCGGTTCGTGGCGGGCCAACTCGGTGCGCAGGATCCCCAGCTGCTCGGCCACCGAGTGCTCCTGGAGCGGTGACGGGTCGAGCAGAACGACCAGTGCCCTGGCCCGCTCGACGTGCCGCAGGAACCGATGCCCGAGACCCCGTCCCTCCGAGGCCCCCTCGATGAGTCCAGGGATGTCGGCAAGGACGAACTGACGATCGTCGATGTCGACGACGCCGAGATTGGGCTCCAGGGTGGTGAACGGATAATCGGCGATCTTCGGTCGTGCCGCAGAGACTCGGGCGATGAGCGTGCTCTTGCCGGCGTTGGGAAACCCGATGATGGCGGCGTCGGCCATCAGCTTGAGCTCGAAGGTGAAGTCGCCCTCCGCCCCGTATTCACCCTGTTCGGCAAAGTTCGGTGCCACGTGGCGGGGGCCAACCAGTGCGGCGTTGCCGCGGCCCGACCGACCCCCGGTGAGGACGGTCACCCGCTGGCCGGGTCGGGCGAGGTCCGCAATCACGGTCCCGTCCCTGTCGCGCACGAGCGTCCCCGGGGGGACCCCGAGGACGAGATCGTCGCCCTTGCGCCCGTGTTGGAGGTCGCCCTTGCCGTGGGTACCCGATGGGGCACGGCGATGGGGTCGGCGTCCGTAGCCGAGAAGGGTCGACACGGCCTGATCGGCCTCGACCACGACATCGCCACCGGGACCACCGGAGCCGCCTTCGGCCTTGCCCCGCGGCTTCCCGCGTTCCCGCTTGAAGGACACCACACCCGCACCGCCGTCACCTGCACGGAGATGGACGACGACCTCGTCTATGAACACGGCCCACCTCGAGCCGCCATGCCCATCAGCCCTCGATGAGGACGCTGACCTCACGGCGGCCGCGACGGGTTCCGTAGCGGACGACGCCCTGGGCGGTGGCGAAGAGCGTGTCGTCGCTACCCTTGCCGACGTTCTCGCCCGGGTGGATCGCCGTTCCGCGCTGGCGCACGATGATCGTCCCGGCGGTCACGGTCTGGCCGCCGAACACCTTCGATCCGAGCCGCTTGGCATGCGAATCGCGGCCGAGCTTGGTAGAACCGCCGCCCTTGGTCTTCGACATGTCAGGACTCCTTCTTTGCTGCCGGCTTGCGGGCCGCGGGCTTGCCTGCCGGAACCTCTGCAGCCGGCTCATCGGTCGTTGCAGCCGGTGCGGCCTTGGCAGCCGCCTTCTTGGGGCCTTCGATCTTGGTGACCTCGATGGTCGTGTACTTCTGGCGGTGCCCGCCGCGGCGCCGGTACCCGGTCTTGGCCTTGTACTTGAAGATGTCCACCTTGTCGCCCGAGGTCTCGCCGACGACCTTGGCGGTGACCCGGGCAGTCTTGAGCTCATCGCGCCCGGAGAACACCTTGCCCTTGTCGTCGACGACGAGCAACGGTGTGAAGGTCAGTTCTCCGTCGGCGTGGAGGCGCTCGACGTCGATGACGTCACCTTCATGGACCTTTGCCTGTTTGCCGCCGGTGCGGATGATCGCGTACATGTAAGGACCTCGGGAGGGGGCGGGGTGTCATGATAACGCATGCCGCAGGGGGTTCGGACCAGGGCGCAGAGGGCGCGCCGATAGGCGCGGACTCGGCGGTTGGGGCTGGGGACCCCAACCGCACCGCGATGAGGCCCCCGG
>Ga0209341_10006326_pt1 | contig 10580 bp, 6 predicted proteins | sample RifCSP13_2_FD_184020 | JGI IMG/M metagenome (GOLD analysis project Ga0209341, IMG submission 184020) | Soil microbial communities from Rifle, Colorado - Rifle CSP2_sed 13_2 (SPAdes) (version 2) | ecosystem: Environmental > Terrestrial > Deep subsurface > Rock core/Sediment | place: Rifle... | reverse complement strand
TAATATTCAAAGATATACATGTTCTTAAATTCACAATCCAAGACCCTGAGACACTTATTTGCCTTTTTAGCCCTCATACTTTCCAATTGGCATTCGACCAATGTATAATTAAAGAGAATGAGCTAAGAACCTAAAGAAATAAAAGGCGTTAGCGTAGTTGCCTTTACACCTTACTTAAAAAGGTGTGAAGGCGGGGAAAAATAAAGGTATGGCAAAACGTGTTTCTCACCGTAAACGAAAAGCAAAAACAACTAAGTATGTCCATCTTCATTCCACTCCTTATGTCTATCGTGTTGTGATAGAACCAGACGAAGATCGTTACTACGCCGAGATTCCTGCATTGCCTGGATGCTATAGTTGGGGGTACACCTATGAAGAAGCATTCAAGAACATCAAAGAAGCCCTCGAGGTATGGCTAGAAGTAAAGAAGGAGGCAGGTGAGCCAATTCCTATCGAAGATCCGCAGAGTATCCGCCAAGCAGCTCTTACAGTTGGCGTCGTCGTATGATTGTCTACCTTAAGAACATACCCGCTAGGGAATGGATACACGCCTTAGAACGAGAGGGCTTTTCACTCCACGCAAAAGTAAGGGTTCTCACCACGCCTATCAGCACCCAGACGGCCGAAGAGTCCTTATCGTCTACCATAAGCTAGCGATACATTTGGCCCTAAGACAATCAAACAAATACTCCAAGCTACCCGTTGGACAGAGGCGACCTCAAGCGGCTAAAGCTCATAAGATAGCTTGTAGCTTGTCACAAGGGAAACTCATCCCAAGACCCTGAGATTTATATAGTGCAGCGTTAGGCTGGTATAAAGTCAAGGACTGACCCTAGGTTCCTCTTTCAAGACTCAATCTGACATCTTATGAAATGTAGAAAAAATTATTTAAAGATTTTCCAATCAGAAAATGTTTCTTTGAAGATTTTGTTTAGGAATTCACTTTTCATGTTAAGGTTATTATCTAATTTCTTACAAACAGATATAAAATCACTTCCTAGAGTTAATTTAATAGTATCATCTATCTCTTTTTTCTTTTCCAAGATTCTTATAAAACCATGTTTTTTAATTGCCTCTTCCATTCTTTCTAATTCTGAGATTGTAATAAAATAAATTTGATTTGAAGTTAATATTTTTTTGTTAGTTAGTCTTTCAGTAATTTGTTTTTTAAAATCATGTTGCTCAACGAAATATAGATCCTCTAATAAGAGAACAAATTTGTAAACTTTTTTGTTACTGATTAAACCAACTTTTTTTAATAAACTTACTGTGTCTTCCAATTGTTTTATTGCTTTAAATATGTTTCTTACAATCCATTTATTTAAAACTGATTTTATAAAAGTTTGACGGACAATTGAAGGTAGTAGGGATGACTTGCATTCAAATATATATATTGTTTCATCATCCAAAACAATCCAATCTGAGATATTTTTATTATTATCCTTTTCATTCACGACTTCCTCAATTCTCTGGACATTTTTATCATTAAAATGATTTTTTAGAATCTCGCCACAGTATGATTCGAATGCCTCTCCAAATTTATTTAAAAATTCTTGAGATGGTGATGGCTTATTAGCAAAATAATCCCTTAACTCCCAATATGCTCCTTGTGCAATCTTTTTCATTAACAATCCTAGATTCGGTATTACATATTGAAACGAAGTAAAATATGGGAATCTACTATCCCCTTGAACAATGGGATATTTGAATAACGGATTAAACTCAAATCTTTCATAATTTGGAATAGTTAGTTTATTTATTGTTCTTGCTTCACCCCTAATTTGCTGGTAATTCGCAGAAGCTAGGTTAAAAAATAAATTAATCTTTTCTTCAGTTAGATATTCTTTAAAAGGTGATGGAATGGAAGAAGATATAAGGTTTTTAATAGTGAAGGCGGGAGTGTTTAATGCTAGATTTGCATAACCCAAAATGGAAATCCCGATTAAAAAATATTCCTCAATACTTAATTTAGATATATTATAAAAATAATTGGTAAAGAAATTATCATAGCTAAAAATACACTTGTAACGGCTCCATAAACTTGGTAGATGTATATCCTGCCACCAAAACTGTTCTTGAGACGAACGAAATAGAAAACCTGTCAAGTCCTTATCACCCAGAAATGGGTCGTGGAGTTCATTAAAAATTGAAAGTGCGCTAGCTAAGTTACTCCAACCAAGTTCTTTTCTTTTTCCATCATTTGAAACCAATATAAGTCTGTACGCGAGATGTGCCAAACCCCATTGACTAACAGTTATAAGTCTTTCATCATTATCAACTTTTATAGTCAAATTGTCTTGGAATTTGTTTTCGGAGAAAAGATTTCTACTAACTTTACCAATTTCAAGAAGTCCCTCCATGCAATTAAATTGCCTCAGGAATTCCTCTAATTCATTAATTGAATACATTTTCTATTTTTTTAATTTTAACTTTACCTTATTTTTTTTATTATAATTGCTCTATTTTTTAAAAATTCTTAAAATGCACCTGTCTTATCATCCTCAATACAATTTAAATTCTTTATTTTATATGTAAATGAAAATCTTTAATGGGAACAGAACATGGAAAAAAAGAAAAGAAAAAAAGAAAAGGGGTCGAAAAGGGGTCGAGTCTTTTGTTGATATATTCTTTGATTTGGTTTTCGAAATCTCAAAATTATTTTAAAGGTATTATTATGCTCACTGGTTTTTTTCATCCTATGATTCTGGAATCTACCTCTAATTAGAAATTAGTCAACAAAAGATTTGACTCCACTTACAGACTGCCGAAGAGTCCTTATCGTCTACCATAAGCTCAGCGATACATTCGGCCCTAAGACAATCAAACAAATACTCCAAGCTACCTGCTGGACGGAGGACGAGCTCAAGCGGCTAAAGCTCATAAGATAGTTTGTATCTTGTCACAAGGAAACTTATCTGCGTTGTCTTTCATATAAATAGTGCAGCGTTAGATTAGTACAAGCTCAAGTACTGACCCTGCTTTCACAGAGTAAACCTATTTTCCTAAGCTGGAAAAGACTTGCAAAATCAGTATGCCGAGGCATAACAGAAACCCTAGAATAGGAATCCATAATGGATAATTCACCGCACCATCAGGATGAGGTTCACGCCCTAACTTAAGATAACAGAGAGAAAGATTAACTAGAGCGAAAACAACCAAGATGATAAAGCTGGTCGCCTTCGCCAATGTAACCAGAGGAAGCCACAACGCCAGAACCAATATTAAAAGTGTAATTAGCATGGTGGCTCTTATCGGGGTTTGAGTGCGGTTATTCACTTCATTAAACATACTAGGCGCCATATCCTGACGACTCATGCCGTACACCACCCTTGAAGCCATGATTATCTGAACTAATGCGCCATTCACCACAGCAACTAAACTGATTAAGCTAATTATAATTGGAGAGTGTACTCCTTTATGCTCAATAATGCTTGCCAGGGGCGCATCGCTTTGTGCTAGCAAATCTAACGGTAGAGCTAGAACCGACACCAAAGCAACCAGCATATAAAGCAAGGTTGCTATACTCAGAGCCAGAAGAATGGAGAGCGGCAGGTTACGGCTAGGGTTTTTTACCTCTTCAGCTACATTTACCATGTCCTCGAAGCCAATAAATGCATAAAACGCCAAAAACGCACCCAACGTAACATTAAGCCATACACTTCCTGATAACGGAGGTACCAATTCCTGCCAACGCTGAGGAAGTTCAGAAAGGCTATCTCCAGCCATGAAAAGCACCAATATGAGGCCGAATACTTCAACTAAAGTGATTACTGCAGCCGTTCCTACCGATTCGTTGATGCCCCAAGCGGCAAGCAACCCAAGCCCTATGACCAGAACGGTGATTGACAACCATAGGGGTGATTTAATGAAAATTGTCAGGTATCCGACAAAACCGTTAACCATAGTCCCCGCAGAAACTATGCCGGTTAGCACTACGGACCAACCTAGGGCAGTCGATAACCAACGCTTAGAGAACGCTTTCTCCACATAAAGAGCAGCACCTGCACTCGATGGGTAGCGAGAGGACAACTCTGCATAGGAGAAAGCGGTGAAGAAAGCAACGACCGCTGCTAATAGAAAAGCAAAAGGTGCATATATTCCGGCTATTCCAACAATTTTCCCGATCAGTACGTAAATCCCAGTGCCCAGAATAGTGCCCAGTCCATAAAATGTAATTAACGGTAAAGAGAGACTGCGCTTTAGTGAATTGCTAGAATCACGGCTAATAATCGATTCGCTCATAAGATCACGGGGTCATTGCTTCACGGGCTGTTGCTCAAATGAATTTTATTTTCAATTTTTCAATAAGCTGTTAATACTACAGAAGGTTCAACGACTGCTTTTAACTTTAAAATAGAATCAATTAAAAATTTCTTGCCGTTTTCAAAAAATCAGATTCAGGTCTTGAAATGCAAGGTTTTTGTATGAAATTTAGGGTCAGGCTTGAAATATAAGTTTTTGTTAATCCTTCATTTTATTTCTATAGCTAGAATACAAAAATTCGCAATTAAAGTCCTGACCCCAACACTTATTCATCCTTCGGTTCTGTTCTCAAAGATCGACGGCTGTGAGTCCGAGGCAGCTAATCTAATACGAATGTTGGTCGCTTTGTACTCTTCAACGGTTCCCTTTGATTTCAACCTATTGAGCGCTCGGATAAGCTGCTTCTCGAATTCGATTCGGTTTTGTCCTCTGGTTTGGAATTCTAGATGTTTGCAAACTCTTGAAGTGAGTGAGTCCTTTGTACAACTGTGGTTAGGACAACCTTGAAGGACAGCTATGATCGAATTCTGAAGAGTCTCTGAGCTGAAGTGGAGTTCTTGTTGTGTCTTTGCCCGACTCCATTCAATTGCGTGCTCGAGTCTTGAATTGATAGGCTCGTGTGGAACTCTCTCGGCAATATTTATTATCTGGGCCGTCTGGTTGAGTTGCGTACTAGTAGTCAGAGGTCGGGTTGATGCGGTGTCTTCTCGCCCGGGCGGTGTGATATGATGCAACTCCAGAGTTTTCCAAAGAAATTCCATCGCTCGTTCGGCATTAAGGTAAAACTCACTTCCACGCACACGCCAGAATGTCCAGCCGCATCGCTCCAGGATTCGTTGGCGGTGCATGTCCCGTTCACGTTGCTCTGTGCTGCTATGCCAACGATCTCCATCGCATTCCACTGCAAGTCTTTTCTGTTCACTCTCGATCACGAGATCGATATTGTAACCGGCAACTTCAAACTGAGGAATGACTTGATATCCACGTGCAACAATGAGGTCATACACGGCTCTCTCGAATTCATTGGTACACTTGTCACGTGTTCCGTCAATCTGTTGTGCTTTTGGATCAAGGCAGTAACTGAGAAGTTTATATCGGAAGCATTCTTTGTTCCTGAAATCATTAACTGATGGAGTATGAAAAAGCCACATTTGATCTCTTGCTCGACTCGCTGCGACATTAAAGCGTCTCTTGTCAGCTTCGCCTACAAGGGCCTTCATGATGGTTTCCCCTGGAGCGGCGACCATGCTTAGAAACATTACATCACGTTCATCACCTTGAAAAGCGTATGCGTCTCCACACACAATATTCCTCTGAGCCATTTCTTCCGGGCCGATCTCCTCAAGAAGCATTTGTTCGATAAGACGGGCTTGGTATTCACCAAGTAGACTAATGACCCCGATCGTCTTCTTGCCGTAAGGACGATCCTCTGTGACAGGGCAATCATAATCTGGATCCTTGCAACATTCAGCGATCTTCTCGACGATTGCTTCTGCCTCTGGGAGGTTTCTCGCTGCTTGTGTGCCGCCTTCACGATAACCATCCTTGACCTGGCGAGCTAGAACTGGTTGGATGCGCTTTAGTGGGTATTGCCTGAGTGGTTCTAGGGGACTATGCTGATAGCAAAGATCGTTTGAGAATTGAATTATCTCTGGCATACAGCGGAAATGTTCCCGTAGGATGATACGCCCAGGGAAGATAACCAGCCCCAGAGCGAAGAAAGAACTGTCCATGTCGATGGCCGCTTTGGTAGCTATCGGGAAGTCCTTCAAATGTTTATGTTGGAGTAGATCGACGTGCTCACGTGGGATACCGACATTATCTGGACTGATTTGCTGGTCATCTCCAACAATAATGATCTTCTTCCCTAGGAATGGTAGGAACAAAGCGTCCGGACCCGATTGACTGGCTTCGTCGATAATTACAACATCGTATGCGTCCACTCCTGGTTTTACAGTCTCTGTAACTTTGTACAGAGGCATGATCCAAGCTGGAATGGCGCCTCGGCATTGCTCCATGTTCTCACGGGCCGCTTTCCGGTGCAACTCGGCACGCTTGCCCTTACCTTTCCCAACTTTTCTCATTTCGAGAGTCCATGCAACAAGATGCCGACGTTCATGTTCTTTTAGGTGGTCGAAACAATGTCGCCAAGCGCATGCGGCCGCAAGTTTTGAAGTGGCTTGGCGGATGTCGTCCTGCGTGGCTCGACATTTGGAGATTAATTCTGCTTCGTTTGCACCTTCGATGTATTCTTCGAGCCAGTACTTTGCTTGACTCCACTTCCAACTCTGAGAGAACCGACTGAGTTTATCGTCCCAGTCCGTGTTTTTTGGTTCGGACTCAATCTTGTTAGCAAGGTCGGGAGCGAACCGTTCTAATCTCTCTTGTAGCTCCTGCCGCCTCTGGTACTGAGACCGGTCACGCTGAAGAGTTGTTAGGGTTGAATGAACTTTTCCGTAAGTGATTTCATCTCGATTTCTCATTGCACGAAGCATATCGTTTAACACTGAGTGAGGGTTGGGTGTTGCCAGGCCTACGACGATCACTTGTTCGATCTCATCGAAGAATCTTCGGGTGTCTTTTAGTGAGTATTCAGCTTCAATTGCGTGTATTGTGCGTTGGTACCGTTCAACCTCCTCAACGACGTGCCATGCAGGCTGAGGAAGCCTTTGGATTTCCGAGCATGCGTCTCGGGCTTGGCCCATCAGAGAGTGCAAGCTCAAAGCTTGTTCTAATGGCTCACAGAGATCTTCGATGATTCCTACTTGGATGGAACGGCCACCAGTAACTCTCTCTGCGTACGGTGACCATAGAGACCAGAGTTTTTCAATTCGGTGGTCAACTTCGAGAGTTTCTAGAAGTTCTCCCAAGACACGTGGATTATCGCACTTCTGGCCGTTCACAAAGGTCTTGCTGACGAGATACCACCCCACCTTTACTGGTTTGGGTCGTAACAATGGTAGTCCGAGTGAGCCACCGTTAGCAAAGTGAGTAAGCAAGGCATTAGCATTCGCAATCATCATAGAGCGATCATAACCTTCCGGCAAATTGATTTGCCTGTCGTCTGCTTTTCGTGCTAATTCGATCAAGCCTTGAAGGTAGTTTTGGGATGACTTGAACAATTCCCGCCAACTTCGGTCACGTTCACAAAGGATGTCGTGGACCGCTCTGGGAACCCATGGCTGGCTGTGTTTAAGCACGTTTGCTCGAGTGTCGAGTAATCGAGCGAAAGCGGTCTTGAGGTTGGCGAGCTGATCTTGAGATGCCGCAGTGAGCTTTGGATAAGTGTCTGTGGTTAGGACAGTGCCGAAGCTGTTATGGTAGCTTTCGGCTTCCGTCTCGAGTCTGTGGTTCCTAATAAACTCTTCCGGGGCAGGTAACTTGTCGGGTGAAATTATTGACTTCTGACATTCAATGACCCTGTCCTTTGTGAGTTCTCGATGCAACCTGAGCAACTCAAGAACCTCTTGATCGCTCAATGGCGGCCGGGTCTCGGTATCTATCTTAGCTTCAAGCCAATCATGGAGAGGTTGCTCATCAGCGACTTGCTTGGCTATAGATTGTGCAGTCCCTGAGTACAAGCCATCGCAGACGACATGTTCATAGGTTTCACGTTCCCTGATCTCTCTAAGGCGACGATGCAAGTCAGTCTCTTGCCTGCATAACTTGTTCAGAGTGTCTCTTAGGATTTCAATCTCTTCCTTATTCTTTCTTGGGTTCCAGTCGTGTTGTTTGTTGGTAATGCCATAGACAGAATCTTCGAGTTCCTTCAAGGCAGTAGAATCGTTTCCAAGCAGGCTAACACATAGAGCGGACATCTCCTTCGGAATCATTCCCTTGAGAACTTTGAGTGCTCTGGGAGTTTGACTTGTTACAAGTACCCGCTTCCCAGCACCAAGCAGATGGCAAATCAGGTTGGCGATAGTGTGACTTTTTCCTGTCCCGGGTGGTCCCTGAACAACTACGCCTTGTCTGGCGTCTATGGTCTCGACAATTTTGTTTTGCTCTTCATTCGAGGGTAGCGGGAAAAGAATCTCTTGAAAGTCCTCGGAATGTTTGTCTGCATCGGAATCCTCGCCAGAAAAAAGATGATCGTCGATGACCTCCACGATGCGTTGAATGCCAAACGGAATTTGAATGCCGGATTTGAGTTGGTCTATAATGTCTTGAAATGCGGTGATGAGACTTCGCTCTGATCTTCTACGAAGGATCAGCGCAGGGGAGAGTGTGACTCTTGGTTTGTCAGAAACCTCATTGGTAGCCAGAAGATCATCGGCGTACATCCCGTTCGATGATAGCGAGTTTATCCAAGACTGAAGGGTTTCTTTGAGTGCTGGATTATTCCAAATTGCATCACCAAGTATGGCCAGTTGTTTTTCAGCCACAATTTGCTCATCTGGATTTGGACGTTCTGAAGCCTCCAGCATGTCCTGTTCAAGGGTCGGTTTGGCACCGTCAGCACTGGGCGACACAATCAAAGTTCCACGCTTTCCATCAAGTTCTATGGAGGCTTGGGCGACAACAAGATGGCGGCGAACGTGTTGACCCGACGGGGTTTTCCAAGTAAGGAGACCCAGCCCCAAGACGAGTTCAAAAGCTTCGCCTAGCTTCTTTTGCTCCTGATAAATGGCGTGAAGAGTTGAGTAGACGTTTTGGATCTTCTTCAGTCTTTCATTCTCTTGTGCCCAAGGCCACCATTTTTCTTCGAGATACTTATCCCACTGCGGACGAACATGTGGTTGCGTGTCTAACTCGATGAACCTTTGTTCAGCACTAGCGTCGTTCGCCTCCTCTGCGTTTTCTGGTGCAGCTATCTTTGTCAAGATTTCTGGTATATCGCTTGAGTTTGCAAGATCAACCTCTCGAACCCACGGCTCAACATCCTTTGGTACTGTCGGAAATGGTTTGATCGATGGTTTCTTAATTTCCAACCAAACATCATCATCTTCAGTCCGGAAGGCACCCCAAGCCGGCGTGTAACATTCCTGCTCCTTGGGTATGTCGCCGAACCACAAAACCTTGTCGTAGTCCTCAACCCGACGAACGGTCTTGCTTCTGAGTTCTGCAAGTTCCCGCAAGTATGCAAACAGGTTGATGGCTTGTGTTCTTGCAGATTCGTTTGTTTCGTTCATGACACTCAAGGTTTCTTCCGCTGTTGCGTGTTACTAATCACTGTGTGGCGCAATTGCATCTAATTTAAAATAAACGCATTATTGCGGTTATCCCTCTCCAAATGGTATATTATCCGTAGTATTCCGGTTATTTATTATAATAGTTAAAACCAATCCTTCGACAAAGCTCAGGACAGGTTTACTTTTTGTTTTCCTCACTCCCTTCTTTAAATTATCCAGAGGGCTTTTAATCCTGCCTAAATCTTTAGTGCTTACTATGGTATATATTAAGGCAACCACTATTCTGTCTGAGTCGTCTTTGTTGATAGTTATTGAAACCATAAGACACCCGCTAACTAAAGACTTTAGTTACCTTAACCCGTTTTATGCATAAAACTATATTACTAATCAAGACTTTATTCAAGCAGACTTCTCTCCAAGCGCCCACTGTGATTTCTGTTTCTTCAAGCCTTTATTTAACTATAGCTCTTTATCTCAGCTGTGGGTTTATAGATGATAGGTGCCTGGCATGCATATTGATTGTTTGCCAATGAAGAACTACAAAATTAATTAAAAGCTATTTTCGCAAGGGCAAAAATCTTCATAAGATGCCTGGGGGTTACTAAACCCACCATTATTCCAAGCAAAAACTTAGGATCTATATATTCATGCAATCTCCAAAAAGTGTTATTACCCCATAATGCTATTCGACCTCCGGTTTTTGCATCAACATCAAAAAACCTAGTAGCTTGAATCCTTATACCATTTGCTATTTGATATTCAATGCTATTGGTATTGTAATTAATAGAACTGCCACCTCTGTATGAAAAACCTGATTGTTCATCAATTAATTTCTTGAGCTTATCAATATCGATATTATTTGACAACTCAAAAGTCATAGCATTATATGGTCTATTGATTGTTTTTAAGAAACGGTTTGGTTCAATATTCCAGCCTTTCTTCCAAGTAAAATTAGACGTTATAGCTTTGTGATTGGGGGTTCTATCTATCCCAGCATCAGGCTTAGTTGTTATATCTAACCAAAAATTACCCCCCTTAACCTTATAATCAAAATCATTCCGTGTGCTAGCTAGATATTCTTTTTTAATTCGACACTCATCAATTGCTTTTTCTATGTCGTCTGACCAATCCTTCAACCTTTCTTTTGCTTCGAGTAATATTTCTGTCTCGTTCTTATTAGCTAAT
>Ga0209341_10006325_pt1 | contig 10581 bp, 10 predicted proteins | sample RifCSP13_2_FD_184020 | JGI IMG/M metagenome (GOLD analysis project Ga0209341, IMG submission 184020) | Soil microbial communities from Rifle, Colorado - Rifle CSP2_sed 13_2 (SPAdes) (version 2) | ecosystem: Environmental > Terrestrial > Deep subsurface > Rock core/Sediment | place: Rifle... | reverse complement strand
ATGCTTCGTTTGTGCCGACAGGCCGCGGCCGCCGAGAACCTCGACGGCCGGTGCGCGTTCGCGCACTCGGATCTGCTGGAGTTCGGGCCCGACGCCCTCTTCGACGTCACGCTGGGCATCGGTCTGTTCGACTACATTGCGGATCCCGGGCCCGTGCTTCGCAGGATGCGTGCGATCACGCGCGATCGCGTGATTCTCTCGTTTCCGCGGCTGGGAACCTGGCGCGCGCCCGTGCGCCGGCTCCGGCTGTCTCTACGCGGATGCGAGGTGCACTTCTACACGAGGCGGCGGGTCGAGCGTCTCCTCGCCGACGCGCGACTGCACGTGCACACCCTCGAGCGTGTCGGCAAGCTCTATTGCGTTGTCGCAACGCTGGCAGCCGCCGCGGATTGAGGACGTTCGACGCGCATGGGAATGAACTCAGCGCACGCGCGCGGCGATGTCGTCGCCGCCTGGCGAGGCTGTGGAGGCGGGCTGGTCGAAGGGCGTCTCGATGATTCCGTTCGGTCCCGCGGAGAGCACCCAGACGGCATGTGAGGTGGTGAAGGCGCCAGCGTTCACGAGCAACTGGTTGCCCCACGGATCGGGCGCCGCGGCGGGAAGCGCGCCCTGCGCCCCGGCGATCCACCGCGGCTGCTCCGGCGCGTCGGGCGTTCGCCCGGGTCCCACGAGCACGTCAACGCGTGCGATGAGGACGGCCGCGCGCAAGCGCGCGGCAGCCTCCTCCACCTGTGCGCCAGCGGCGGCGATCCGCGCCGTGTGCACGCGGTACGCGAGCGCGGGCGGCGTCAGCATCAGACAGAGGATCCCCGTCAGCGACAGGAGCAACTGCACGAGCGTGAACCCGCGCGTCGTCCTCATCAGCACCGGCCGGCGCCGCCGTCCGCCCGTCATCGCCCCTTCAGTCCGAGCACGGTGCCGACCGTTTTCAGCAGGATCCACAGATCGAACGCGAGCGTTCGATGTTTCAGATAGTAGAGGTCGTACTCGAGCTTCTCCGATGCGCCCGCGACCGTGTCCCCGTAGGGGCGATTCACCTGCGCCCAACCTGTCAGCCCCGGGCGCGCCATCAGCCGCGTGCGGTAGAACGGCACCTGCTGCTCGAGCATGGCGACCAGCTCGGGACGTTCCGGGCGCGGACCGACGAGGCTCATCTCGCCGCGCAGCACGTTCAGCAGGTTTGGCAGCTCGTCGAGCCTCGTGCGCCGCAGGAAGCGGCCGGCGCGCGTGACGCGCGGGTCGTCCGCCGCCGCCCAGCGCGGCCCTTCGTCCTTCTCGGCATCCCGCACCATCGTCCGGAATTTCAGGATGTCGAACAGCGCACCGCCGCGCCCGACGCGCGTCTGGCGGAAGATCACCGGCCGGCCGTCCTCCAGCAGGATGGCGGCGGCGATGACCGGCGCGGCGACGACCGACAGGACCAGTCCGCCGAGCGCGCCGGCGATATCGAACGCTCGTTTGACGATCCGTGAAGCGTCGCGCGTGCTGATTGCCTCGGCGAACGAGGTCAGGAGCCACTCGCGATCGACGTGTTCCACCGGCACGCGCTGCAGCGTTTCCTCGTAGAGTTGCGCGAAACCGACAATGCGCAGGCCGCGCTCCTGACAGCGCAGCAGCGCGTCCAGCAGCGTGTCGTCCGGCTGTCCGTCCGTGGCGAGCACGACGTCGGCGGCGCCGGACTCTTCGACGGAATCCACCAGCCGGTCGGTTCCGGAGACGACGATTCTGGTCGCCGGCTGGGCCTCGCGCAGCAGGCGGCTGGCGGTGTCCGCGCGCGAGCCGCCGCCCACGACGACCACGCGCCGCAGGTACGGCCCGCGGCTGAAGAACCAGAGGTACCAGAGGCGCCAGGCCAGGAGCAGGAGCGCGCCTTCCCACAGGATGTACAAAGCGACGAGCCGCGGGAGCGCTCGCGGCGGCGCATAGAAGTACGTGGCGAGATACACCGCAAGCAGCAGCGCCATGCCGCGCGCGAGGGCCGCCGTGGTGCGCCGGGCCGACAGCGCGGTGCGCACGTTGTGCGAGGGGAGCAGCACGAGCACCCAGGCCGGCACGGCGAGGAACCACTGCGCGCGGCGTGCGAGGAACGCGGGCGTGAACGGGAACCCGGCGGTGATGGACCAGACCCAGATCGCGAGCGCGACCGCGACCGATGCGGCAATCAGATCGCCGCACGCGAGCAGTATGCGGTGCTCGGACGCCTGGAGCGTCCGCCGCGCCGTACTGCTGACGGCCACGACGCCCGCGCGTGCATTGGTCGTTTCCATGTGGGAGTCGTTCACCTCTGGGTCGTCTCAACGCTGTGCAGGCAACCGACAATCGCCAATCCGCGACAAGGCGGAATCAGGTCGCTATCCGAGCAATCCGGCAACGGTGGTGCGCGCGCGGTCGAGGAATCCCTGGCAGGCGGCGAGATCCTCCTCGAGCGCCGCCTCCGTCAGCACGAAGTCGCGGCCATAGTCGGCCTCCAGACGGTACTTCTGGATCCGGGCAAACAGCCGGGCGTCTTCGGGATCGACCCGGCCGGTCTTGACGAAGTGGAGCCCCAACATGCTTGCCGTGCCGGCGTGCGAACGGGGCTCGAGGCCCTCGGTGAGCAGGAGCGCGACGGCTGCGTGGTAGATCGCGTAGTAGAGGCGGCTTTCGGCGTCGTGGAGGAGCGATGCGTCGATCAGGACGCGGGCGGCACGCATGGACTCGTCGGCGCGACCCAGTTCCGCCGCGACGTTCGCGCGTTTGTTCGCGCCGGTCACAGCGGGATCCCCTCGCGCTCGATTTCGAGTGGCGTACGGCGTTCCAGAGCCTTCCAGGCCTCGAACTCCGCGACTGACATGGTCATGGGGGACACGACAACGCCGGCGATCTGCCACGTGAGATCGGCGGCCAGATTGGTGACAGCCCGGTCGTCGTCCTGATCCACGCGATCGAGCAGGACCAGGCAGTCGACATCGGAGTCTTCGGTGGCCTCGGCGCGAGCGTACGAGCCAAAGAGGCGGATCTCGGCGACTCTCGGCCCGAACCGCTCGCGGACTCCGGCGACAAACGCGTCAAGAGTGGTTTGGACGACCACTGGAAGTCGCACGGCCGCCGGGCTGCGTCCCATGACCGGCATTCTAACACCGCGATCCGAGGTCGGCGGTTCACGACCACGTGGCCAGGTCCCGCAACGACGTCACACCGGGCTCAGGGGCGTCGGCAGCCGCGTACAGGCCGTGCGTGCCATAGCGTGCGGCGAGATCCAGGAGGACAATGCGTCATTATTGAACACATTCTTGTGAGATTGATTACATTTTAGTGGCTCATCCCAGGCGCTTCTGCGATAATTTCCTGCGCGGCGACCACCAGCGCCGGGACTCTCGACTGGCATCGGGCGCACGCGCGGTCGTCTCAACTCATCACAAAGGAAGCAATGCGTATCTCCAACCGCTTGGAGTTTGGGGCGGTCGTCTGCTGCGTCGGATTGGGCTTGGTCGCCCTGCCACATGGCAGCGCTTTCGCGCAGGTGCAGCAGCCGTCGGCCACAATCCCGGCGAAACTTCAGCCGCAGGAGCCGCCAAGACCACCCGAGCCGTCTACAGCCTTCGGCTACGACATCTTCCGAGGGGACGCCGGGCCCATCGCCGAAGGCCCAGTGGACGATCAGTACATCCTCAGCACAGGTGATGAGGTGGTGATCTCGGTCTGGGGTGAATTGAACCTGCTCTACAACCTGACGGTCAGCGAGGAAGGCTACATCGAGCTCCCGGAGGAGGGCGGGCGCATCTACACGAACGGCGTCACGTTGAAGGACCTCAAGACGAAGGTGACACAGGCGCTCTCTCTCATCCACGAATCGTACATCGACGCCGAGCACCCATCGGCCAGCAAGGCGTTCGTCGATGTCAAGCTCGGAAAGATCCGCAAGCTGCTGCTGTACGTCGTCGGCGAGGTCCGGAACCCCGGAGCCTACACTCTGAGCTCCGGGACGGCCACGGTTGTCAACCTGCTGCACAATGCGGGCGGCGTCAAGCAGTCCGGCTCCCTGCGCGAAATCCGCGTGCGCCGGGCGGACGGGAGAATCGACACCCTGGATCTGTACGACTTTCTCCTGAGGGGCACGCTCGACATTCGGAAGTCCCGGTTGCTCAGCGGCGACTACGTCATCGTTCCTCTCAAGCAGAAGGCAGTCACGATCACAGGCGAAATTCGCCGGCCGCTGAATTACGAGCTGATCGGTAACGAGGGGCTCAAGCAACTGGTCGGCTTCGCCGGAGGCTTCACGCCAGACGCCTATCTGATGCGATCCCAGTTGAAACGGTCCGTCATCAACCGCGGCGAGGTCTTCCTCGACGTCAACCTGGATAGCCTGTTCGCAGACCCCACGCGAAACTATCCTCTGGTCGACCATGACGAGCTCACCATCCTTCCGAACGTTCAGGTCAGAAAGAGCATGGTCATCGTTTCCGGAGACGGCGTGACCCGGCCAGGTACCTACGAATACACACCGGGCATGACCCTGAAGGATCTGATTGAGAAAGCTGAAGGCCTGCGGGAATACGCCCATCTGGACCGTGCGGATCTCGTGCGCACGCAGGAGGACTTCTCCAAGAAACTCACGACGTTCTCTCTGCGGGATCTCTACACGCAGGAAAAATCTGGCGTGTTCAGGTTCTCGGGAAATACCGGGAAGAACTTCCCGCTGAAAGAGATGGACCAGGTCTCCATCTACTCCGAGTTCGGGATGGCCGGCAAGGACAAGTCCGTCACGATCGAGGGACACGTGAAGGAACCGGGCCAGACCCTGCTTGCGAAGAACATGTCGCTCTTCGATCTCGTGTTCGCCAAGGGCGGGTTCCAGGATCCCGACTTCAAGAACAGGACCTACCTGGAGCGCGCCTATATCGTTCGCAAGGTCCCAGGAACGATCGGCCAACGTCTCATCCCGTTCAACCTGGGCAAAGTGATCGATGGCGATGCATCGGCGAGCGTTCCCCTCGAAGACGAGGACGTCATTCGGATCTTCTCGAACGAGCAGATGACGGCCAAGAGCCAGGTCAGCATCAGCGGCCTGGTGAACAAGCCCGGCAGGTTCGACTTGAGCGAGAACCTCACCGTGGAGGACTTGATCGTGCTCGCAGGCGGTCTCCGGGCAGACGCGTACAAGGTGGAAGCCGTCGTTGTCCGCGCCGAGGGACTGGGAGCCGACGCAGACCCGGCGCTGATCGAAAAGTCGACGGCCCGCGTGCCGGTTGAAGCCGGGTACGCGCTCCTGCCGATCGAGAAGAGAACACCCCTGAAGCCCTTCGACCGGGTCACCATTCGCAACCTGCCGGGGTGGGAACCGCTGCAAACGGTCACGATCAGCGGAGAAGTCGAGAATGCAGGCGACTATTCACTCGTAAGCCGCGATGAGCGGATTTCAAACCTGATCAAGCGAACCGGCGGTTTCCGTAAAGAAGCGTTTCCGGAGGGTGCCACGCTGCTCCGCAGGAGGAGCGTCCTGTCGATGACGCCTGGAGAATCTCCGGAGGTGTACGGGATCACGCTCGATCTGGTGGAAGCGCTCGAGAACCCGGGGGGCGAGTACGACCTCATCCTGAAAGACGGCGACACGATCTTCATTCCGAGCAACCCCGGCACCGTCGAGGTGCGGGGGGCGGTCAGAAGGCCCTTGATCCTGCAGCATAATGCCAGCTTCAAGCTCCAGGACTACATCGACCTGTCCGGTGGCTACCTCGAGGGTGCGGATAAGGACAACATCGCCATTTTCGCCGCCAACGGCGCCGCGACGAAAGTGAAAGCCGGCGGGTGGCTGTTCGGAAGATCGAGCTCGTCGTCGGTGTCTCCCGGGAGCACCATCGAGGTGCCTTTTGTCGGCGAGGCGACGCGCCTCGAGACGGTTGAGGTGACGGGCGCCGTGGTCAAGCCTGCGCTCGTTCAGTACATCAAGGGCGCCAAGCTCGGATACTACCTTAACCTCTGCGGCGGCTATGCCAAGAACGCAGACATCGACAAGGTGGTCGTCCACCTTCTCAACGGTGAGATTCTCACGAAACTGAACAACGCGGCATTCAATCCGGTCGTGCCTGCGGGAAGCATCATCGTCGTCACAGCGAAATCAATCGGAGGGTCGGAGTGACCCCGGAGAAAGACATGGACGAACAGGCCCCGCGACGGCGAATTGTCTCGGAACGTCTAGAACTCCCGGGGGACACGTTGGACGAGCAGCCGATCAATCCCTTGCATTACGTCAGTGTGCTGCTGAAACGACGATGGCTGATCGTGATTGGAACGGCGGTTCTCGTCATCCTGGTAGGTGCGTATACCAAGCTGACCATGACGCCCGCGTTCACAGCCGAGGTCAAGTTCCTGCCTTCGAAGGCATCGGACATGTCGGCCCGCATGAGCACGATTGTTGGCGGCGGGATGCAGCTGAACGGATCGGACGACACGGCGTCGGTGGACTATTACACGGCGTTGCTCCAGAGCCCCCTGTTCCTGGAACGGATTATCAAGAAGTCCTTCAGCACCCGCAAACTCGGAGGCCCCAGACCCCTGCTCGACTACTTCGAGATCGACGCCGATAGCGAGCCGATCCGTCTTCAGAAGGGCATCGAAGCCTTGGCCGGGTCGGTCAAGGTCTCGGCTGGAAGACCGACCGGGGGGCGGGTGTCGCTACCGATCATCACCATCAGCGTCGAGACGAGCGAAGCCGGGCTGTCGGCCGCCGTCGGGAACGCGTTTCTCGACGAGCTCCTTTTCTACAATCAGAGCATCCGGAACAGCAAGGCGGTCCAGACGCGTGTGTTCATCGAGAAACAGCTGAAGGACAATCAGGCTCTGCTGAACAAGGCCGAGAGCGATCTGGCGATGTTCACGGCCCATAACCGGAAGATCGCCACGCCGGACCTGGACGCAGAGAAAGACCGGCTCACACGTTCCCTCAAGGTCCAGGAAGAGGTGTTCATCACCCTCAAGAAGCAGCTCGAGCTGGCGAGGATCGAAGAACAGGAGAACCAGCCCTCGATCGAGATCCTCGAGCGGGCGGTTCCGCCGCTCAGGAAAAGCTCTCCGAGCGGCCTTTTGAGCGTCGAGCTCGCCGGCGTCGTCGGGCTCATGCTGTTCTGCGGCCTCGCGCTCGCGTTGGATCTCGTGAAAACGATGGACCCCGAGGATGAAGCTACAAAGGAGTTCCTGAGAATTATCCAGGATGTGAAAGCCGACTTCCCAAAGCTCCGGAAGGCCCTCGAAATCGAGTCTTCGAAAAAACTGCCTGCCTCGAAGGAAACGTCTCCTGGCGCACCCTGATGGACCAGGGCCGGATAGTCACCGCGACCGATGCGGCAATCAGATCGCCGCACGCGGGCAGCATGCGGTGCCCCGAGGATTGAAGCCCCTGCCGCGCCGTCACCGGCGCGGCGGTCACGTGTGGTCCCACGATCGTCCGATCGCGTGATGACGCGCGTTCAATTCGCCCTGCGGTCATGATGAGATGCTGCGCCGCCGCGCGTCGAACGCCGGCATCTCTCGGAATCATCGCACGTGCTCCCTGGGCTTCCCGACCGGCAATCAGCAATCCGTCGATCGGCAATCGCCAATCAGCAATTCGCCAATCGGCAATCGCCAAATGGGCAATCGGCAATCCGTTAGTGCGTGGCCAAGTCCCGCAGTGACGTGAAGGTCACCGCCAGGCCGTTGCCGAAGCGTTTCGTGTAGGACTGGCCCGGTGCGGTGTCTGCGGTCACGACCAACGACGGGCCCGCCGGGTAGCGCGTCCGAAACGCCTCGAGCCCGTGTGGTTCGAACTGGTCAGCCGACCATTTGCACTCGATCGCCACTGGCGGTTTCGAGCGGCCCGCCAGCACGAAGTCCACTTCGGCGCCGTGCTTCGAGCGCCAGTAACGGATTGGCTCCCGCCCGATATGCGCGTGGAGCTCGTTGAGGACGACGTGCTCCCAGAGGAGGCCCATGTCGTCGGGCCGCAGGCTGGTCCAGCCGCGCTGGTGGCACAGGAACCCGGTGTCGAATCCATACGCTTTGGGCGCCGACACGATCTCGGCCGCGCCGCCTGCGGCGTACGGCCGCACCAGGTGTACGACAAACGTGGCCTCGAGCACAGCCACGTAGTTGGCGACGGTCGTCCGGCTGATTTCGCACGCCCGGGCAAATCGTGTGGCTTCGAAGATCCCGCCGCTCTGCACGAGGAGGAGCTCCACGAGCTGCTGAAACGCGCGGCGGCGCTCCAGGCGGAACAACTCGAGAATGTCGCGCGCCCAGAAGGCATCCATCCACTCCTGGAAGTCGTGTTCGGGAACCGGGTTCGCGAGAAAGAACGGCGGCAGGCCCCCGTGCAGGAACCGATGCCGCAAGTCGGGCGCGCCGAAATCATCGAGGTCCGCGAGCGTCATCGGCGTGAGCCAGACCTCGGTTTTGCGGCCGGCCAGCGTGTCGCGGAAGTGCGTGGACGCGCCAAGCGTGGACGAGCCGGTGGCCAGAATGCGGACGTCGCGGTAGTGGTCGGCCGCAATCTTCAACAGCTCGGCGGGATTGGGCAGGCGGTGGATCTCGTCGAGGACGACGGTGCGTCCGCGTGACGCGCGCAGGAAACTCTCGGGGTCCGAGAGACGGGCGCGAGTGAGGGGAAGCTCGCAGTCGAGATAGTCGGCGTCTGGAAGGGACTGAGCGAGTACGGTCTTGCCGGCGCGGCGAACGCCCATGAGCCAGACGACAGATCGACGCTGCCACGCGGCCTCGATGCGCCCGTGCCAGAACCGCCGGACAATCACGCCATTAGTATTGCACTTGGTTCAACCAAACGCAATTCTGCTGGCATTTGGCCGCCTGCCAGAAGGACGACTCAGCGCTTCATGCGCTGAGCGCGGCCCTTGATGACCTGACCTCGCTCGACACGCGCGATGACCCGTTTCAGATTCTGCTGAAGCTCGCGGACCGAGATCGAGTTCTTCTGCATGTATAACATTTTGCATGACAAATCAGATCCTTGTCAACGCCGCAACTTCGGGGGCCTGGCCAGTCGGGCTCGGCTGAATCTTCCAGATTCGGATCAACCCGCCATGGACCATAAGGGGCGAGTACCTTCCGCACGGACTTGTCCACGCGAACAACAGATGTGTTCACAAACGCAACACTTGTGTTGTATGATGGCTCGGGTAGTGACAAGCCAGGAGTTCAAGCGGTGGTTACGAAAGGCCGGCTGCACCTTTGCGGCCGGGCACGGCGGCCACTTGATCGTCCGGCTCGGCACCAGAATGTCGGTCCTGCCGATGCACGGCAAACACAAGGAGCTCGGCACCGGCCTCGTGAACGCGATCAAGAAAGACCTTGGCCTCGAGTGAGAAGGGAAGCACGAACCATGGATTACCCGATCACCCTGACCCGCGACGACAACGGCACCATCCTCGTCAGCTTTCCAGACTTTCCCGAGGCTCACACCGTCGGCGACGACATCGACGACGCGCTCGGCCACGCGCCGGATGCCCTGGCGACTGCGATCGACGCGTACATCAGGGACCGTCGGGACATTCCCCTGCCCTCGGCTCTCGTGACGAAGCATCGCGTCACGGTGCCGGCACTCATCGACGCGAAGATCGGCCTCTATGAAGCGATGCGGGCCGCCAAGGTCGGGAAGGCCGAGCTCGGGCGACGGCTCAAGTGGCACCTGCCGCAAGTCGATCGCCTGCTCGCCATGACCCACGGCTCGAAGCTGGAGCAGATCGAGGCTGCGTTCAGCGCACTGGGTAAACGCCTGGTGGTCGGCGTGGAAGACGTCACCGCCGCCCCGACGAGGCGACATGGCGCCAGGAAGGCGCGAGCGGCTCGGGCTGCGCACCGACGGCCTCGCCGATCTTCGCGGCCTTCAGCCCGGTGAATGTCCGTGACCACCCCGGCGAGTGCGCCATCCTGGGCCAATCGGCAACCAGCAATCCGTCGATCGACAATCGCCAATCGGCAATCCGGAAATCGGCAATCTGCAATCGGCAGTCGGAAATTCTCAGTATCAAACTTGTCCTTTCCACCAATAGACCCCAATCGCGGTCCACTCTCGGAGCGCCCTTAACAGTACGCTGGAGCGCTGGATCAGCGTGAACATCGGGTCGCCGTACTGCTTGCTGTCGCTCTGGAATGCCGGCAGCGTTGACACGGCCTTGCGGGTGTCGAGCGGCGAGCGCGCGCGGGCCGTGTAATCGCTCACGACCCTCACGTGGGTGAATCCCTTCTTGCGGAACGTCATCAGGACCCGGCGCGAGTGGACGTTGGACGTCACGAGCAGCAGGCGGCTGTCGCGTGTGATCGTGCCGGCGAGGCTCTTCAGAAGCGTGGCGGGGTGGTCTGCGGTGCCGGCCGGCAGCGGGTCGAGCCGCGCCGCGTCAGCCGGCATGCCGAGCCAGCGGGCGGCGTCGGCGTAAATCTCCGCCTCGCTGACTTTCTCGTTCCCGCGCCCGGTGAAGACGACGACCGGCGCGTAGTGGTCCGCGAGGAGCTGGACGCTCGTGTAGATCCGCTGCCAGCCCTCGGCTGTCGGCAGGTCGTGGCTCGTGGTGCCGCCGCCGATGCAGATGATGGCGTCGGCCTGCGCCGGCG
>Ga0209341_10006323_pt1 | contig 10582 bp, 9 predicted proteins | sample RifCSP13_2_FD_184020 | JGI IMG/M metagenome (GOLD analysis project Ga0209341, IMG submission 184020) | Soil microbial communities from Rifle, Colorado - Rifle CSP2_sed 13_2 (SPAdes) (version 2) | ecosystem: Environmental > Terrestrial > Deep subsurface > Rock core/Sediment | place: Rifle... | reverse complement strand
AAAGTTAGTTTGTCCATTTTATCTTCGGATATAGGGCGTTCACCGCGAAGCGGCGCTTGGCGCGATGGCGGCGCTTTGCGCCCTGGCGGGCTGCTGGCGGAGCTTTCGATGCAGGATGCTGCCATGCTGGCCAGCCTAGCCTTTGCATCTTTGGATGCAAGCTTTTTTGCAAACTATTTTCGTGCCAACTATAGATATATTTGCATCTTTTCGCTAGGGCTTCGCCCTTGGCATGATCGATGCTTTGCCTCCTGCGCGTCAGTTGTCAGTCGGTCGGCGCTTGGCGGCAGGGCCGCTTTTTCCAAAAGCCCCGTGATGGGATTCGTCTTATTGAGCTTTATAGTGTGCTACGTATATCATTATAGTTTCATACCCAAGGGAGCTATTATAGTAGTTTAAATTTTTTTTTTTTTTTTTTTAAGACTACACCGATCCCCCTGAGTCTTGTTTTACACACTTCGTCTTACACACACATACGTAGTCTCATACACACATAGTTAGTCTTACAGGCGCCAGCGTAACGAATCTCATTCCTGGGCTTTTGGAAATATGGCCTCCGGGGGCTATGGGCGACCGACTGACAACCGACTGACGCTCTTGATAATCAGGGGCTTACGCATAATCCCACTAAATAGCAACGCATCGTTTGGGTCTAGTATAGGCCAAGACGAAAATAAAGAGACCACTCTAACGTGTGGTTAGAGTGGTCTTGTTTTGTATTAACTTTTGATGACGAACGCCGCGAATTTATCCGGCGTGTCACACCCCGCAGCCTTTGCCGCTGCGCTGGAGTTTGACGCGAAGCCATACAGCCGTTGCTTTGGCTTCTGCAAGTCCTGAATTAACTCGTTTAATGACTCGCGTATTGCCTCACAACGCTCTTTTGCCTCAGCGTCGTTGTTGCCTGTGTCATCGCACATACCATCGCGTATGACGCGAAGCGTTGCGATGGCACAGTTTAGGTCTTCCGTGGGTTTCGTGCTTTTACGATCAGCAATGACCGCAACAAGCGCCGCCTTCCACTTATCGGAGTTATGCAACATTGCATCCTTTCTGGCGTGACCGCTAGGCTATAGCTTTACGGCCACGCCTTTTGTTATGCGCCGCAGACTTAGCGCGTTGTCAAAGCGGCGGACGTCTGCTTTCTCCGCCGTCAGGGTCTTGCACCCTGAATCTGCGACCAGGTTACCATCGCTAGACGAGGATGCAAGAAAAGAATCATTGTTTATTTGCTCGCGCTTTCCTCACGTGGCATGGGACGTGCTTGCCGGCAACCGTCATGCCGCTTGGCTGGCTCGGGTGCGGAACGTTTTAGCACGCCGTGGCGTTCGGCACGTCTGCAAATGCAGTCTTTTCCGCCGTTTCGGAAACGGCAGAACGAACAAGTGCCCGGATACCCCCTGCGCGGAGGCGACCCCCCGGAGACCCCCGAAAGTGGAAAGTTGTGCGAATATAAGGGGCCCACCTCACCAAAACCTCACCACTCAGTCAAAATCCTCCAGTCTATAAAACAAGAAATGATCTAAAGATAAAGCTTGCGCCGGGCTTGCGCTTGTAGTATGCTAAGGTGATGGCAGAGAAATCCGAAGATGTGAAGATGGTAGAGCAGTGCGAGTTTACCGCCTTGGATGTTATAGCAGCACAGCCGCTAAATCCTATGGTAAAAGTGCGGCTTAAGCCGCTGCCGAAGTTTGATGAAAGAGTTTACACAGTTTCAGACTGACTCGCCGCCAAAGCGAGGGGGTCCGTGGACTTCTAATCAGCCGACACCGTATTCGCTTTCGCCTTTAGCAGGGTCAGCGATTGAGAAAGAAGCGTTGGAAGGACCGGATGCGTTTTATGGTGCTAGACTTCCGCATTACGCAATCGAACGTGAGTGTGCAACACACCGCCAGATGGTTTTGCTAAGAGCAAAAGGTTTAAGGATTAAGGAAATCGCGGAGATAACGCACAGATCAGCTGTCACAGTGTCTAACGTTCTCCGCCAGCCGTGGGCACAAAAGCGTATAACGGAACTATTACAGGAGTCAGGAAAGTCCGCACTAGAAGCAATCTTTAACGACGCCTCAGCGAAGGATGTAGCGGCGGTGTTTGAAGAAGTAGCACTAAACCCCGAAGCGAGAAACTCTGACCGCATTGCAGCTGCTAACGCCTTCCTTGATAGGAAGTTAGGCAAACCAAACCAACCGTTGTCACATGGTTTTCATGGTAATTTAGACGAGATGACAGATGAACAACTTGTTACATTAGCCTGTGGGGGTACACAAACAGCGACAACTTAACAGCCGAGCTTGTCTCGGCTTCGTTAGCTATTAACGACACCGACACATTAGAAGCGGATGAGACAAAAGCGACGACCCTCCGCCAAGTCGCTTTAGACAAGGTGCTTCATCGTCGAAAAGCACGGCGGTCATTTCGTGACTGGTGTATACACTGTGGGTGGGTTCCCGCGAAGCACCATGAACTCATCATACAAAAGTGCCAAGAAGTGGCAGATAGTAAAACATCTCGCTATATCATCCTGCTACTTCCTCCAGGTAGTGCGAAATCTACTTATACATCAGCAACCTTCCCACCTTGGTATCTTGGTCGTTGTCCTGGGGCTGCTATCTTAGCTTGTTCGTATGCGCATACTCTCGCTGAGCAGTTCGGCCGCCGTGGACGAAACCTTGTTAATGTCTACCATCAAGTACTAGGTTATCGTCTTCGTGCTGACTCGAAGTCAGCAGGTGAATGGGAGACGTCTAATGGTGGTTTATACTTCTGCGCGGGCGTTGGCGCAGGTATTGCAGGGCATCGTGCGGACTTAGGTTTAATTGACGACCCACTAGGTAGCCAAGAGGATGCAGATTCGCAGTTAATGCGGGACAAACAATGGGAGTGGTTTTTAGGCGACTTCTATCCACGGTTGAAGCCGAACGCATCTGTGATCGTAATTGCCAACCGCCGACATGAGGACGATCTTATAGGACGTTTGCTTAGTAACGAGAGGAATAATCCTATTCCTACTGAACGCTGGGAAGTTATTAGACTCCCGTTTTTTGCTGAGGAAAACGACCTCCTGGGTCGTGCTGTGGGGGAGCGGTTATGGCCGGAGTGGTTCACGGCGGAGATGGCGGACGCGGTTAACAAACTACCGCCAAGGACGCGGTCTGGTCTTTACCAACAAAATCCATCACCAGAAGAAGGTGACTACTTTAAGCGTGAATGGCTTGTTGGTTATTGCCTAGAGGAACTTCCGAAAGAACTCAAAGTTTATGCAGCCTGTGACTTTGCTGTCTCCGAGGAAAGAGATGCTAATCGTACTTGCTTTGTTCCCGGAGGTATTGACGCCGACGGATGTTTGTGGATACTGCCAGATGTGTGGTGGAAGTCCGCAGGTCCAAAGGAGGTGCTCGACAATCTTGTCGCTCTCATCGAGCGCAGGGAACCTATTATCACTTGGGCAGAGAAAGGACATATATCTAAGAGCTTAGGACCGTTCTTAAAAGATCAGATGTTAGCGGAGAAGGTGTATGGGTATATTGAAGAAGTTACACCAGCAAGAGCAAAGGATGTACGCGCACGCTCTATACAAGGTATGATGGCGGTAGGACGCGTCCGCTTTCCGAAGTTTGCCTCGTGGTGGCCAGCGGCAGAAGATGAACTGCTTCACTTTCATGGTAATGGTAGTAAATCAGACGATCTCGTTGATGCACTTGCACATTTAGGAATGGGAGTATACAGTATGATACGAGGTAAACGCGTCAAAGTTGCTAAGCCTGAGTTTAATGTTAACGCATGGCAGCCAACGATGCGTTGGATAAAAGACTCAGATAAACGTATTAAAGCTAGGAGTTTACCACGCTATCAAGGACGATAATGACTGATTCCTTAATAACGCTTCCACCAGAAACTCAAGACGACGATCTTATAGAATCTCGTCGAGGTGAGGTAAAACGGTGGCTTAGTCTTATCAAGGCGGCCAAACGCAAGTGCGAACCAACTTTCGAGCAGATACGTAGGAATCAGAAATTCGTACGCGGCCTTCAATGGCCCGGACAGACAAAGGTTGACGATGAACGATATAAGAATAACTTAACCAACCGGATGGTTAATGCTAAGGTGGCACAGCTGTATGCGAAAGACCCAAAGACGACTGTCACTCGTCGCAAACGGCTTGACTACATGTTGTGGGATGAACAATTTCAAACGTTAGTCGAGGCGATTACGGCTGTGCAACAGAGTACGTTAAGTGGCGGCGTGCCACCATTAGGGGCTATGGCTTTAATTGCTGACTATGAGCAAGGACGGCAGAGACAAAAGCTTATTGATCGTGTGTGTCGTACGGCAGAGATTGTTTATCAACATCAAGTGGACTCGCATCATCCCGAGTTCAAAGAACAAATGAAGCAGCTCGTCCGCCGGGTTATTATATGCAAAGTGGGGTATGTTAAGCTTAGTCTCTGCCGTCGTTCTGACGAATACTCTAAACTATCTTCTGTTACTACCCCTAGTGATATAAAGGCGCGTATCTCACGTGCGAAGGAAATTTTAGTGCAGTTGGACGAAGGTAAATTAACCATGACAAGCGCGGATGTTGAAGAAGTGCGTTCGCTGTTACGTTCAGTTGGTGCATCCACACAACAGGGGGACGAACTACACACCGAGGAGTATCTTGAATTTGACTTTCCACCAGCTACTTCTATCATCCCTAGTGAGGGATGCCGGTCGTTGAAAGAGTTTGTGGCGGCTGAGTTTGTTGCACAAGAACATAACGTTGATGTTGACATTGTAAACGCCCTGTTCAACGTCGAAGTTCAACCATCCGAGAATGACGACGAGAAACGCCTAGACGTCTTAGACGAGGACACACCCAAACGTAAGAAGAAGGTATGTTTATACGAAGTGCTTGATCTAGTTACTAGAAGTCGTTTTTTCGTCTGTAAAGGATACAAAGACTATATTTTACCTCCCGAACCTAACAGTCCACCTGTCGCAGGTTTCTGGAATCTTTTTGCACTAACCTTTAATGACGTCGAAGGTAGTTGTGATAATGACGAAGAAGAAACGGGACTCTTTCCGCCAAGTGACGTTGACCTCATACGTGACCCGCAAATGGAGTGGAATCGCACCCGTGATGCGTTACGCGACCAACGTAACGCTAACGCTCCTAAGTACCCTATACGCGATGGGCTTTTGTCGGAGGAGGACGAATTGGCAATTAAAAATGCTGTTCCGAATTCGTTGATAAAACTAAAGAATCTCCCACCAGACGTTAAGCCTTCTGAATTTATTCAGCCCTTACAAGTGGCCCGTATTGATCCTGCTGTTTATGATACCCGTCCGTTGGCGGAGGACATGCAGCTTGCAATAGGTATGCAAGAGGCGAATATGGGTCCTGCTATGCCTAACGTAACTGCTACTGTTGGCACTATTGCAGAACAGTCGCGGCTGACTGTAGTCTCGTCGAACGTTGACGACCTTGATGGTTTCCTTTCACGTATTGCTAGAGCGGGGGTGGAGATGCTGCTTCGTGGTATGTCGCCCGAGACAGTTAAACGCATTGCTGGACCGGGTGCGGCGTGGCCAACAAATGATATTGAAGATTACCTTAACGAGATTATTGTTAAGATACAGGCAGCTTCGTCTGGACGGCCAAATAGAGTACTCGAAGTGACTAACGCTCAAATGCTTGGCCAACTCCTACTCCAAGCCGGTGGAAATCCCATCCCGCTTGTCGAGAAAATTGCTCGCATTCTTGAAGAAGATAGTGAGATTGATAAATACTTTCCTATTGTTCCCTCAACCCTGACTCAAAGTACAGGTGTAACAGGAAGACAACCACAGCAACAACAACGTATGCTGTCACCACAACAAGAAAACATGGGTCTAGGCTCGATGATGACAATGGGACAATAACATGCCAGAAGAAATTAAAGACGTTAAACCCGATGCCGCTTCGTCAGCGGTGCAAGACGTTACAGCCACCTCGTCAGTGGATAAAACTGCTGAAACAGACGTTAAAACCCCTTCTTTATTAGATGTAGCGAAAGCTGCACTAGAGGAGAGTAATAAGGCACCGTCCGCCGAGCAGGGCAAAGATCAGTCTGGGTCTACTATAGACCAAGACCAAGATAGGGCAGAAGTTAAAAAGGAAGAAACTTCTGCGGAACAAGAGACCGAAGAAGAAAAGGGGCCAATTCCCTACGAACGGTTTGCTGAGGTTAACACTGTCAAGAATACTCTCGAAGCAAAAGTTAAAGAGTACGAACCACTTGTTGAGGCACAGCAGTCGGTAGTGAAGTTCTGTCAAGAAAACAGCATATCTGAGGAACAATTCCGAAACGGTATGCAGATTCTTGCGTTAATCAACTCCGACCCCATTGAGGCGAAGAAGTTAATCGAACCTATATGGAATCAGTTGTCAGGTTTAACAGGAGAAGTTCTCCCTGCCGACCTACAACAGGAACTTGACGAGGCCCGACAAGAATTACAGGACGGTGTTATTTCGCAGGCTGCTTTTGGACGTATGGAGAAGCGTGCCCACGAACTAGCTCAACTACGTGGTAGGAGTCAAATCGGGGAAGCGAAGTCAAAAATAAACGAACGGCAAATGGCGGATGAGCGTAGTCGTGTTTTTGTAACGTCTGTCCAGTCTGCCCTTGTTTCGTGGGGAGACAGTAAGAAAATGACCGATCCCGACTTTGCTCCGAAGAAAGACGGCACTGCTGATGGTAAGTACGAGTGGTTTGCAGAGCGATTTTACAACTCGCTTGTAAGGACGCCGCCAAAGACTGTTGCCGACGCTATTAAATTAGCAGAGCAAGCGTACACGTCTGTTAACCAAACGTTGTCACGTTTTACGACTCGTACCACTTCTTCCAAGGTTTTAAGTTCGACTAAATCTTCCGCAACGTCGAAAAAAGAACCAACCACGCTTATGGAAGCTATACTTCCGACGGCTCGTAAGCATGGTATGAGTTAGAAAGGATTTAATGTTATGAGTGTGTTTGTTGCAGATGCAGCTAACGATATAACATCAGCCGCTCTCCAGTACTTTGCGAGAGGTCCTGCTATGTCACAAACTATGCAGAAGAAACCTTTACTAGGCTTTCTTCGTGCTGGTCAGAAAACATTTCCTGGCGGTAAAGACAATGTTGTCGAGCACGTCAAGGGAACTTATATGAGTAGTGTGGCTGGGTTCTTCAGTGGTTATAGTGAAGACACTGCAGTTACTTTTACTCAATCACAAAACGTCCTCGATGCTTCGTATCCTTGGAAGGAAGTCCACGCTGGGCTTGTGATTACGTGGACGGAGCTGAAGAAGGACGGCATTTCGATTGTAGAAAACGGGCGACCATCGGAGCATAGTGAGGTAGGATTAACTCGTCTTGTCGGTTTGCTTGATGATCGTTTGAAGGACTTCGCCGAGTCATGGGCTAGGGCGAAGAATTCAATGCTGTGGAATGATGGTACACAAGACGCCGATCAGGTTCCTGGTATTCAAGCACTGCTACCACTCAATAATACTACCGGCACTGTTGGTGGTTTGGCAATGGCCACGTATGCGTTTTGGCGGCATATTGTACGCGAGAACGTTGGAGTTAGTCCACAGAATCAGACTCTTACGGAGCAAGTCCGTGCAGATTTGATTCAGCTTAATAGATATGGTGGTGAGCCTAACAAAGCGTTCTGCGGGTCGGAGTTCTTAGCGGCCCTTCGTAGTGAGGTCAGTGAGAAGGGCTTGTACACACAAAGAGGCTTTGAGCAGGGTGTGAGCTTTGGTATGGGAGACCTTTCGGTTCAAGGCTTGGGGGTGTTTACGTATGATCCTACGTTAGACGACCTCGACTTCGAGAAACGTTGCTACGCCATAGATGGACGACGTCTTCGTCTCCGTCCAATGGAGGGGGAGGACAATAAAACTATCACCCCAGAACGTCCTTACAACTACATGGTCTTCCTAAAGAGCATGACATGGACAGGTGCTCTTGAGGTGACTCAAATGAACGCGCACGCAATCTGGACGATAGCTTAAGGAAATACGAATATGAAAAAACTTCTATTGTTTGTTGGAATAGTCTTAGCGGCTATCATTAGTCAGGCTCAACCATTCCGTAGCGTGAACTTTTTGAATGTTGATTCAATTATAGTTACAAATGCGTTGAGTTTCACAAACCTCGCATGGGTTGGCAGCCCTGGGTATGGGTCAAATATCGTTGGTTTAATTTTTACCAACGCTCAAGGAAGTCGTGTGACTGTTGCTGCTGGTGATGCAACTGCTATCGTTGGTGACATTCCTTTGTGGAGTGATCGTAACGCGACGGCGCAGCCAACGGCTGGTGCGTGGGTATCAAACAACTTAGCAAACATTTGCTTTCAGTTGTACACCCCGACTAACTCTACGTATTTGTTCCAGTTCACTCCGTTGTGGGATGGAACACGTGAGTCAACGGCCGCGGCGGACATTGTATCTATTCTCGTTACTGGTACAAGCGCCTCGGATATTGTGGTAGCTGTGCCTTTTAACGCTTCACGTTGGCAAGGCACGCCAGGAAAGATGCGTTTGCGTTCGATTACTGACACCAACGCTGTTATGGTTGCCGGTTCAGGGAGACTGATAGTGAAGTCAGTTACTCTAAATGGTTTCAGGCCATAGTACAAAGGGGAGGGAACAACCTTGTCTGTTCTCTCCCCACAAAACAAAAAAAAATATGAAAGTTGCCAACGCCCGTTTGGTTCTGAACAAATTTGGTTCAGATGTTGCACTGACTGATATTACTCCTGCCGAGGTTCTTTTCCTAACGGCGGAGCATCACACTAACGCTGGAAAGGCACCAGTCACTCAGCTTATCGAGAAGGATGAAGTTGAGCGTACTGTAAGTGAGGAGCTTGACCGCCTTACCCAAAGATACCCAATGGAGAAGCTTTCCGTGTTATTTCATGGCGCAATACCGACACTTCCGTCAACGTTTGAAGAAGCAGTGCAGGTTGGTATTCGTATGAAACTACCGCGTACTCGCCTTGTAACCTCGGGTGGGTAATGGCCGTCGGTACGACATTATCACAGGTCGTTACGATCTTAAAATCAGAGATCGGGGCCAGCTTGTCTTCCGGTTCAGCGGATGATGCGATTTTTCAACAACTTATTGAAAGCCGCCAATCGTGGTTTGCAACACAATATGATTGGGCAGAACTGCAAGATGACTGGAGTGCTGTAGTCACAGCAGGGGTTGGTGGGAGGTATGTAACTATCCCTGCTGTTGATATTACAGGTAACACTTACTCAATAAACCGTAACCGACCTTTTGCAGTTAGTACGTATTATTCTGCTGTCTGGGTGCCGATTAGTTTTGCGGTTAATGAACAGGAGTACAACTTCCGTAATAGTGAAGCCGCTCCGCCTGACGCGCAGGACCCGATAATGCGTTGGCGGTACAAACCAGGAGACCGCACTAAGGTTGAAATCTGGCCAGTTCCTACGGTAGCACAAACGATTCGTTGGTCAGGACAGAGGGAGACTAATTCCCTGCGAACGAATGGGTTGCTTGACTCTACTAAAACTCTTGATATTGATGACTTACTGATTGCTTTGTCTATTGCAGTCGAGTGGTTAACAGAGAAAGGTTCTCCGAGGGCGACGTTAAAAGCGCAGATGTTACAAGCAAGGTGGCTTTCTATTCGTGGTAATGATGAAAGGCGTGACGATGAACCCATTATACTTGGCGGAAATCCGTATTGGCGTCCTAGAAAAAGGCTTATTGGTGTTGTGGGAGGAGGTGCAGGAAATGTGACTGCACTTGCTGATAGTGTTGACCTTGCGGTGGCGGCAGATACGGGTTCGGTGGTGTTTGATAATGCGTTGATACGTTCTCCGTTGAGTATTGACCTGCAAGTGTCGTCCCCTGCTGCTGGACAGAACATCTTTGCTACTCTTGTTGAGGGGTCGTTAACTATCAATGGGTTTAGTTACCTTTTGTCTGCTCAGCCAGGAACGACAGGGTATAAACTATACTACTCATGTATCTACTAATTGCTTTGTTTCTGCTAATACCGTTTGTTAATGTCTTTGGACAGACGACGCCATTACGAAGGGGTGTCTTGCAAACTGACCTCAATGCCAACCGCTACAAGCTGACTAACGTGGTGGATGTGCTGGATACCAATGGCGTTACGCTCTTGGGCGGCGGCACGAACACTGATGCTTTCCTTCTGACAGCAGCCGGTGTCAGTAACAAGGTACTTGCGCCTTACAATTGGGTGGTGAGTGTTCCCAGCACGAACTCATTGCTCGTTTCCGGTGCCGGGGATGCGTGGTGGGATGGGACTTATGTGCATTCCTACAACCTGGGCAGTTTGAGCGTGTTCACAAACCTCGGTGCGACGAACTTTCTTGTCGAAAGCACGCCGGCGGCCTATGGCGGTTCCAAGTGGTTTTTGAGCACAAGCACGAACGCTTCCTATGATGAGGACTGGGGTTATGCCGGTGACACGAATTCAGACCCGACGCTGGGGGTCTGGGTGCCAGACTCGGCCAATCCGCCGGTTCCGTCTTTCGCGTGGGGCGGTTTCACCACCAATTACATCGTCACGGTTCAGA
>Ga0209341_10006322_pt1 | contig 10585 bp, 12 predicted proteins | sample RifCSP13_2_FD_184020 | JGI IMG/M metagenome (GOLD analysis project Ga0209341, IMG submission 184020) | Soil microbial communities from Rifle, Colorado - Rifle CSP2_sed 13_2 (SPAdes) (version 2) | ecosystem: Environmental > Terrestrial > Deep subsurface > Rock core/Sediment | place: Rifle... | reverse complement strand
TGGGCGATGAACCGCGCGGCCAGGCGGGAGCGGACAGAGCTTGCTCTGGTGACTCTGCCTCCATTTACCCAAACGGTTTCGAGAGGCTCAACCGCCGAAGCAGGTCATCCGTCCGCCCCGCCTGCCCGCATTGTCTACCCGTCGCGCCGGCCGCAGAATCCGCCAACCGGCCCCATTCGTCCGGGCCACGTGGCTCCAAGCCACCACCGGGTGCCGAAAGTCCTGCCGTTTAGACTCCGTGTGGCCGGTGTATTCCTGCCGCAGAAGGAGTAGCTTCCAAATTGCAAACGCCCCCCACAACAGGAGGTCCATCATGGTGAAGCTCTTCGTTGGCAATCTATCGTACGAAGTGGACGAGCAGGAACTGAGTGGCCTGCTTCGCCGCGCAGGCAAAGTAACCGACGTGTATATGCCACTTGACCGGGTCACGCAGATGCGCCGGGGATTCGCGATGGTCGAATTGGCCACAGACGCCGATGCCAGGAACGTCATCCGCGAGTTCAATGGCTATTCATTGCGCGGACGAGCGATCCGCGTCGACTACGCACGAGCGCGGGAGATCCCGGAAGTGCCGGCCAAATACCGCTACCTGTACCCGCGGAAAGGGCGCCCGGAGGCGAGGCCGCGCCGCCCAGAGAGAAGCCCTGCGAGATGAAAGAAGCCATACTCTACCAGCAGCTGCCTGCAGGGAAGGTCCGCTGCGATCTGTGCGCGCATCGCTGCGTGATCTTCCCCGGCCGCGTGGGTGTCTGCCGGGTCCGGGAGAATCGTGAAGGGACTCTGTACAGCCTGGTGTACGGCCACACGGCTGGCCAGAACGTGGACCCGATCGAGAAAAAACCGCTCTTCCACTTCTTTCCTGGCAGCGCGGCCTACTCGGTCACCACGGTCGGGTGCAACGTCCACTGTGAGTACTGCCAGAACTGGACGATCTCCCAGGTCATTGATCCCACCCAGTTCCTGATCGGCGAAGACTTGACGCCCGAGCAGATCGTCAACCGCGCCATCGACCACGGCTGCAAGAGCGTCGCCTACACCTACACGGAACCAACGGTATTCCTGGAGTATGCGCTCGACACGGCCGAGATCGCGCATACGCGCGGCCTGAAGAACGTCTTCGTGACCAACGGCTACGAGACAGCCGAAGCTGTCGAGGTGATCCGGCCGTACCTCGACGCAGCGAACGTTGACCTCAAGAGCTTCAGCGACCACTACTACCGGAAGGTCGTCGGCGCCACGCTTCAGCCCGTCCTGGAGACGATCCTGCTCATGAAGTCGCTCGGAATCTGGCTGGAGATTACCACGCTCGTGATTCCCGCCATGAACGACTCGCCGGACGAGTTCAGAAAGATCGCCCGGTTCCTGGCGGAGGAGGTCGGCCCGGAGACGCCGTGGCACATCAGTCGCTTCTTCCCGGCGTACAGGATGGTCAACCTCCCGCCCACAGAACTGGCATCGCTCATGCAAGCACGGGAGATTGGGCTGGAGGAGGGGCTGGAATACGTCTACGTCGGGAACATCGGGGAGACGAAACTGGAGAACACCCACTGCCCCATCTGCAACTTGATCCTGATCGAGCGGAGCATTCTGGGCGTGGCATCCAACGACGTCCACGACGGCGCATGCCCAAGGTGTGGCAAGGATATCCCCGGCGTGGGCCTGGACTGGCTGCATGCGGAACCCTCTGAGATGGCGACCTTGAGTACGATCGACCGTATTAGGCGGGGTACGGCTGAATCATGAACGGAGAGATGCGTATGACGGTGAGGATGGTTCGAGAGGATAGAAGGAGGCGGAGGAATTTCCGCGGAGAGCCTTTACCTCGGGAGATAGGCGAACTGCCGCAGTAACGGGTCCGGGGTACAATAACCGCGGCGCTCTGACTGTCGCCGCGGTGAGGCACTGTCCTATCGGAGTTACCACCGCCTCCTGGGGATGCTCGCCTCGTCTTTCAGAGGTCATCGAAGCCTGAACCCATCGGACCATGCCTCCACTATTATTATACTCCTTTCCCGGACTACTCCTCCGAAGCGATCAACGTCGCCGATAGCGTCAATTCCGGAAGTTTGGGATATTCCGGGCGTACAGCCACGAATCGGCTCAGTCTGACCAAGCCCCACATCCCCTACGCGTATTCGCCGAGAAACGTGCCGCCGATGATGTGGACGTGCGCGTGCTCCTGGCTCTGCATCGCCTCGTGGCCGAAGTTGGAGAGCAGGCGGAAGCCGTTGGGGCAGTGCTCCTTCCCCATCCGCACCGCCACCTCGCCGACGCGGCCCATGTCGCCCCAGAGCTCGGCCTGGGCCATGTGCCTTTTTGGCACGGAAAGCAACATCACCGGGACCCAGCGCAGGCGGTTGCGGAACACGACGACCTCGTCGTCCTCGTAGAGGACCTCGGCGGGCTCGCGGTGGGCGATGATCTCGCAGAAGGCGCAGGCGTATGGCATCGGGGGAAATCATAGGGGGCACCGCTGGCCTCCCGCAAACGGCGGATGCTATGCTCGGCTCAATGGCAGACGTCCACCCTTTCCGCGCCCTCCGGTACCGCTCCGGGAGCGATATGGCGTCGGTTATCTGCCCCCCATTCGATGTGATCTCGCCAGAGGAGCAGCGCGAGCTGTATGCGCGCTCGCCGCTGAATGCAGTGCGGATAGAGGGTGCGGATTTCAGCATGGGGGACCGGTACGAGCAGACGGCGAAGACGCTGGCGGTGTGGCGGGGCGACGGGACACTGGCACGTGACGGCGCGGAGTCGTTCTACGTGTACCGGCAGACTTTTGAACACGGCGGGAAGACGTACTCGCGGACGATTGTCTTCGCGCGGCTGCGACTCGTGCCGTGGGAGGCGGGGGAGGTGCTGCCGCACGAGCAGACGTTTGGCGGGCCGAAGGAAGACCGATTGAAGCTGCTGCAGGCGATCCGGATGAACACGAGCCCGATCTACCTGTTGTACCGCGAGGAGGCAGGAGGCATCCGGAGCCGCCTGCGGGACGCGATGTCGGTGCCACCGCAGGCGGAGTTCACGTCGCCGGACGGCCAGGCGCATGCGGTGTGGCAGGTGGAGGGCGCGGGTGCGGTGACGGCTTTGCGCAACGCCTTCGCCCGCGGGACGCTGTACGTCGCAGACGGGCACCACCGGTACGAGACGGCGCTCGGGTATCGAGACGAGGTGCGCGCGGCAGCCGGGACGTGGACGGGGGAGGAGCCGGAGAACTTCGTGATGGTGGCGCTGACGGCAGCGGATGACCCTGGACTGGTGGTGCTTCCGATCCACCGTGTGACGAACGTGGCGACGCCGACGAGCGAGGCGCTGGTGCGCATGAACGAGCTATTTGAACAGAACCGTGAGGACGCTTCGATCACCGTGGTGTCGGCTGAAGGGTCGGTCGGGCTGGCCGTGGAGGACTACGCGGCGGTGGATGCGTTGTTGCCGCAGGACCGGTCAAAGGAGTGGCGGGCGCTCGACTACTCGATTGCGAATCACGCAGTACTGCAGCACTGCCTGGGGGTGCCGGCGGATAGGATGCGGGACTACTCGGTGGTGTGGTTCACGGAGGACGCGGAGGAGGCGACGGCGGAGGTGCGGTCGGGGAAGGCGACGTACGCCGTGCTGATGCGGCCGGTGCCTGTGGAGCGAGTACTGGAGTTGGCGGACGCCGGAGAGCGGATGCCGCAGAAGTCCACGTTCTTCTACCCGAAGGTGCCGACGGGGATCGTGTTTAACGTGTTGGAGGGGTAGGCGGCAACTCGTTCGTGGCATCGCATCGCAGCGCCGCTCGCCCTACGAGTACCTCAGGGTGAGCGGGTCGGTGCGCTGTTACACACTCGGGGAGTCGGCTGGCGCAGCACGTGCCATACGAAGCGCCGGCCCGATCCACCAGGCTCGTCTCTTGCGACCGTCATCAGGATGCCGTGGGGTGCTGCGCCGCTACGCAAGATCGAGGCGGTTGCCCCTACAGCCGCGCGAGTTTGACGCTGAGGATGCCGGAGATCTGCTTGACACGTTCGATCTGGTCCGGCGCCAGGGTGTCGTCGAGGGCGAGAACCATGAGCGCGACTCCGCTCCTTTCGTGGCGGCCCACGTTCATGTAGCTGATGTTGACACCGAACTCCCCCATCAGCGTACCGACAGCGCCGACCATGCCGGGGCGGTCTTTGTTCTCGCATAGGAACAGGTAGCCCTCGCTGGGGGGCACGTCGACCCAGAAGTCGTCGATGGAGACGACGTGGGGACCGTCGTGGGCGACGGTACCGGAGACACGGGCTTCGCCCTCGCTTCCGCGGACGCTGACAGCGATGAGGTTCGCGTACAGGGCGTGTGAGGGGCTCCGCTTCTCCGTGATCTGGATGCCGCGGCGTTGAGCGATGATGTCCACGTTGACGACGTTGACGTGGTCCTCGCTGATCGGCGATAGCACTCCCCGGAGGACGGCTGCCCGCAAGGGTGTGCTGTCGTGCTGGGCGATCTCGCCGGAGTAGTCGATCAGGATATCGCCCATCTGTCCTTCGGAGAGCTGGATCGCGAGCGCGCCGGCCTTCTGCGCGACGGGTAGGTACGGCGCCAGGTAGCTGTAGGTCTCGGGCGGGATCAGCGGCGCGTTGACGGCGTAGCGGGCTGGTTCACCAGCGAGGACGGCCAGCACCTGCTCGGCGACGTCAACGGCGACACGCTCCTGGGCCTCGGCGGTGGAGGCCCCGAGGTGTGGGGTGACGACGATGTTGTCAGCCTTGAACAGGGGATGGTCGGTGACCGGTTCCGTCTCGAAGACGTCGATGGCGGCGCCGGCGATCCAGCCCTCGCGCAGGGCCTTCTCCAGGGCGGCCTCGTTGATGATGCCGCCGCGGGCCGTGTTAATCACGCGGACGGTGTTCTTCATCGCCCGCAGCTCCTTCTCGCCGAGGAGGCTTTTGGTGCCCTCGGTGAGCGTGGTGTGGACGCTGACAAAGTCTGATTGCCGCAGCAATTCGGGCATCGTGACCAGGTCGGCGCCGATGACGCGGGCGCGCTCCTCTGGAACGAAGGGGTCGTAGGCGATGACGCGCATCTCGAGGCCGCGGGCGCGGCGGGCGACCTCAGAGCCGACCTGGCCGAGGCCGATGACGCCTAGAGTCTTGCCCCGCACCTCCAGGCCCAGGAAGCGGCTGCGCTCCCATTTTCCGGAGCGCAGCGAGGCGTTGGCCTCCGGGATGTGGCGTGCCAGCGAGAGCATGAGGGCAACTGCGTGCTCAGCGGCGGAGACGATGTTGCCGGTGGGGGCGTTGACGACGACCACGCCCTTCTCGGTGGCGGCGTCAAGGTCGATGTTATCAACGCCGACGCCCGCGCGGCCGACGACCTTGAGGCGGCCGGCGGCGGCGATGACGTCGGAGGTGACTTTCGTCTCGCTACGGACGACGAGCGCATCGTAGTCGCCGATCACCGACTTCAGTTGTTCGAGAGAAAGGCCTGTCTTGACGTCCACTTCCGCGCCCTGGGCGGCGAGCGCCTTTACGCCGTCATCAGCGATGGGGTCGGAGACGAGGACGCGAGTCGGCGCCTCGAAGGGGATGTCGCGGAGGTCGATCTCCGTCACTTCGTGGATCTGGAGGGCCACGCGGTGCGTGAGGCGCGCGCGGCCGGCGAGAACTTCGCTGAGGTGGCGGTTAGTGATACCGAGGCGGCCGGCGAGGTCCTTGAACTTCCAGCCGCGGCGGACGATTTCGGCTTTGAGGTTATTGCGTGTTCGCGTGGCGGCCTGAGCAGGCATTAGCACCCCGAGTTCGTTTGGTAATTTTGGTGTCTCAGGGTTAGGGTATAGTGTGTTGTTCCGGTGGTCAAGACGATCTGAACAAATGGAAGTCGAATGCTTACCTCACACTCAGCGGTCGGAGACGCGCCGGCGGTACCGGTCAGCGGACGGCGGGGAGTTTGTGGCCGAGTTTGGGGAGGGCCTGGGCCAGCGCATCGAGGCAGGTGCGGATGTCGGCTTCTTCGACGAGGCCGAGGTGGCCGATGCGGAAGATCTTGCCGCTGAGCTTCGCCTGGCCGCCGGCTAGGACGGTGTCGAACTCGTCCTCCATCAGGCTGCGGAGGGCGCTGACGTCCACGCCTTCGGGGGCCTTGACGGCGGTGACGGTGTCCGAGGCGTACTGCTGGTCCTGGCAGAGGAGCTCGAGGCCGAGCGCCTTAACGCCTTCGCGAGTAAGGCGGCCCATGCGGGCATGGCGGGTGAAGATTCGCTCCAGGCCCTCCTCACTTCATACGCTGAGAGCAAGGTCGAGGCCGAAGAAGATGGACATCGTCGGCGTCCACGGCGTCTGGCCCTTGGCGAGGGAGTCACGGTGGCGCCCGAGATCGAAGTAGAAGCGGGGCATCGTCGAAGTCTCGTAGGCCTTCCAGCCGCGTTCGCTGACGCCGACGAAGGCGAGGCCGGGGGGCACCATCCAGCCCTTTTGCGAGCCGGTAACCACGACATCGAGCCCCCAGCCGTCCATGTCCAGCGGCACTGCGCCGAGGCTGCTGATGGCGTCGACAAGGAGGAGCTTGTCCGCCTCGCGGACGGCAGCGGCGATCTCTTCCAGCGGGTTGGTGACGCCTGTCGAGGTCTCGTTGTGGGTGACGAGCACGGCTTTGACGCCCGCGTGTTCCCTCAGCGCCTGCCGGATGTCATCGGCGCGAGCGGCCTGGCCCCACTCGTAGGAGAGACCGGTCACCTTCGCGCCGTACGTCTCGGCGATGGTCGCGAAGCGGTCGCCGAAAGCGCCGATGCTGACGGCCAGGACCTCGTCGCCCGACGAGAGCGAGTTGACGACGGCGGTTTCGAGCCCGCCGGTGCCTGACGTGCTGAGCATCAACACATCGCTCTTCGTGAGGAAGAAGTCTTTGAGCTTCGCGGCGGCGCGCTCGAGGACGCCGGCGAACTCCTTGCCGCGGTGGTTCACCATGGGGTGAGCGACGGCCTGGAGGATGTCGTCGGGGACAGGGGTGGGACCGGGGATGCGGAGGTTGGTCATGGTGGCTTTATCGTAGGGTTCGGGATAACGAGGGTCAACAAATTGAGCCGCGGATTGACGCGGATGGGACGCGGATTTGAAGCGGGCCCACGGAAGGCACGGAGTCTCCCCATCCCTCTTTGGTTTGACTTTTGGCTAGTAGGTCAGGAAATCGCCCTCGGCGGTCATCAGGTGGTGGACGTCGTTCAGACTGCGGAGGACACGGCGTCCGGCGCCGGCGGCGACGAGGTTGACGGCAGTGTGGGCCGGGCGGAAGAACATGTCGTAGCGGCTGCCGATGATGTGGCCCATGTAGGCATTGATGACGCCGCCGTGGCAGACGACCGCGATGCGCTCGCCGGCATTCCGGGCGATGGCGGCCTCGATGGCGTTGATGGCCCGCTTGCGGAAGTCGTAACTGGACTCGGAGAAGGGATAGACATCCCAGTTACGCTCTTCGAGCATGCGCCGGCGGAGGGCACGGAGGAGGTCGTCGCCGAGGGACTCGCGCGCGGTCTGCTCCGGAGGGAGATCGCGAAAAACTTCAACTTCGCGGAGGTCCTGAATGATCTCGACCTCGAGGCGGTGCATCTCCCCGAGAGGCTGAGCAGTCTCCAGGGCGCGGCGCAGAGGGCTACAGAAGATGTGGTTGATCCTGGTGGTTGAGAGGCCTGCGGCGAGGAGACGGGCCTGAACGCTGCCGTGGTCGCTGAGCGGTGGGTCGATCCAGTCCCCGGTAGTGGCGTTCTCGACATCGATCTGCTGCTGGCCATGACGGATGAGAAGGACCTCGGTCACATCCTCGACATCGGTGAGGAACGCTTCGTCGAACACCCCGGGGGTGCGGCCGAGGCGGCGACGGAAGTCTTCGCCTATCTGCTGCGCATCCTGCTTTTCGGTCAAGGGAGCCTCCTCTGAGGACGATTGTAGCAGGGGGACTGTCAGCCGGCCCCGACGACGACGGTTCGGGCGCCCGGAAGGCGGGTTTTGAACTCGCCCCTACGGCGAATGCCCGGCCAGGTGGCAGGTGTCGTTGATGCCGGTGACGACGGCGGGCGCCTGGAAGGGGGTCGCGTTGGCCGACAGCTCGACGGTGGTGATGGAGGCGTTGTCGATGGCGAAGGGGACGGGACGGCTGTACTTGCGGCCGAGGGCCTCGAGGAGGTAGACGACGATGGGGCCGGCGTGGGTCACCACGGCGATCGTGTCGCCGCCGCCGTGGCGCGAGGTGATATCGGCGACGGCGGCGCAAACACGCGCGCGGAACGCGCCGCGTCCCTCCTCGCCGGGGTAGCGCGGGAACTCTGAATCGCCGCTCACCAGGGCGGAAACGATCTGCGGGTGCTGTTCGCGGATCTCCAGCCAGGTGAGGCCCGACAGGGTATCGCCGAAGTCGTACTCCTGGAAGCGTGGCTCTGTCCGGATGTCGAGGCCGAGGCGGCTGCCAACGGCGGCGGCGGTGTCCAGAGCGCGGCGGATTGGGCTGGCGTAGACGGCGGCTATCGGCACGGCGGCCAGGCGTTCGGCGAGAGCGGCGGCCTGGGCGACGCCGCGGTCCGACAGAGGAAACTCCTTGCGTCCCTGGAGACGCCCCTGTGCGTTGCCTTCGGACTCGGCGTGGCGAATCAGGAGGAGACGCACGTCAGCTCACGCGGGCGGTGCGGCCGCAGTGGAGGCAGGTCCAACGCTCATACTGCTTGGCGGGCCAACCGCCGGACTCGCCCTGGAAGATCCAAACGTCGGGAGCGGCGAACACGATTTCTACGAGCCAGCGAATGCGACCCTTGAGCTGAGGCTCGACGTCCCAGGACGTTTGGGCGCAGCGGCGGCAGGGCGGGCCGCTTTCCTCACGGCGGACGCCTTTGGGCTCTGTGACGGATTGCGGCACTTAGCGGAGGAGTTCGATGAACTGGTGGAGCATGCGCGCGGTGGCGCCCCAGATGCGGTGGCCGTTGTAAGAGAAGGCAGGGACAAGCACCTCACGGCCCTGGTGCTGGCGAACCTCAAGTTCCATGTTCTGCTCTTCCAGGAGGAACGAGAGGGGCACCTGGACGACAGTCGAGACTTCATGGTCGTTGAGGACGAACGGATAGTCGAAGGACGGCCCGGCGACGAGACCGACGAAGGGCGTCACGCGGAAGTTGCTGATGGTGAGCATCTCGTCGAGCTGGCCGACCAACCGGACGTGCTCCGGAAGGACGCCTATCTCCTCGTAGGTCTCGCGCAGCGCAGTGGCGGCGAGCGAGTCGTCGCAGTCATCGGCGGCGCCGCCGGGGAAGGACATCTGCCCCTTGTGATGCTCTACGTGGTTGGTGCGCTCAGTAAAGATGACGTGAGGCTCGCCGTCCCTATCGGTGATGAGGAGGAGAACCGCGGCGGACGCGGCCTCGGGGTGGTCAAGGTGGCGGGGAGTGTAGTCGCTCAGAGCCTGCTGGACACGCTCAGACAGTTCATCGGCGGTCATTTCGGTACCCATCTTACTCCACGTAGCCATGCCGGTCACCTACTTATGTCAGATTTGAGGGCGGCCATCCTCTCGCGGAAGCTGGCCATGTCCCAGAACGACCAGCCACCGGCGGCGACGCGGCGCAGGTGGCCGTAGATCGCCGATCGCAGCCCCATCAATGCACCGTACCGCGGGTCCGGTTGCAGATCCTCCAGAACGACGATCAGCCGCTCCAGAAGGCCGCGGAGGCGATCGTTTTCCGCCGCCAGGTCACTGATCCGCAGCGAGGGGGCACCGGGGCTGCCGGACAACTCCTCGATTTGTCTGACGATCCCGGCAATGGTTTCGTTGCCTCCGGCGAACGGCCCAAGGCTGTCCAGGGCACCGGCCAGAAGGTCGCGCACGCGGAGGCTGTCCCCGTGCAAATCTTCGGCGAGGCTGTCCCATTCTGAAGCGATGGATTCGAGGAGCATTTGAGACATGGAGGCCACGTCCTGAGCATAAACGGCCTGCAACTCCGGGAGGATCGCATCGGCGATCGCCGCCTGCACTCCCCTGAGAGATTCGAGCGTTCCCGGCCGCATGTCAGACTCCAATCAAGTCCAGCACTTCGAGCTCGAGACGGCGGATGTTACGACCGAGGAAGGCCATCATCGGGTTCCTGGTGCGGCCGTCGCTGAAGCTGCGGGCGCCTGTCACGAAGATGGCAGCCAGCTTGATGTTGCCGAGGACCTCGTAGAAACGAATTGCGTCTTCATCGACTCTTAGGCCGCTCATCTCCTGATACGCCCGATAGAAGTCGGGCCGTTCCATGAGGCCGCTGATCAGCTCGTTGCCCAACCAGCGCCAGGGGCGAATGCAGGCCCAGGCGACATCCTCCAGAGGGTCGCCCAGGTGGGCCATCTCCCAGTCCAGGATCCCCTTGATTTCTCCCTCGGGAGTGCAGAGGAAGTTGCCCGTGCGGTAGTCGGCGTGGACGAGCGTGATGCGCTGCGCAGGAGGCGGCAGGTGGTTGCGTAGCCAGCGGAAGGCGCCGCGGAGGACGGGTTGGGGTTCAAGCGAGTCGGCGTCGATCACTTGCTCCCATTTCTGAATTTCCGCGAGTGCGCACGCTCCGAGGTCTTCGGGGACGCCCAGGAAGTCCAGACCCAGCGACCGCCAGTCC
>Ga0209341_10006321_pt1 | contig 10585 bp, 9 predicted proteins | sample RifCSP13_2_FD_184020 | JGI IMG/M metagenome (GOLD analysis project Ga0209341, IMG submission 184020) | Soil microbial communities from Rifle, Colorado - Rifle CSP2_sed 13_2 (SPAdes) (version 2) | ecosystem: Environmental > Terrestrial > Deep subsurface > Rock core/Sediment | place: Rifle... | reverse complement strand
CCTCCGCCACCACTTGGGATAAGGCATTTGCGCCTCGGGTTCTACATGGGATACGCCCCGCCTGGGACGAGCCCGCTCGAGCCGATCGCGATGGCACAGGAGGCCGAGCGCCTCGGCTACGACTCGGCGTGGGCGGCGGAAGCATGGGGAACGGACTGCGTCACCGTCCTCTCCTGGCTCGGCGCAACGACCGAGCGGATCAAGCTCGGGAGCGCGATCATGCAGATCCCCGGGCGCACGCCCGCGAACACGGCGATGACGGCGGTGACGCTCGATCTTCTCTCCGGCGGACGGTTCGTCCTCGGGCTCGGAACGTCCGGCCCGCAGGTCGTCGAGGGCTGGCACGGCCAGCCGTGGGGCAAGCCGCTCACGAAGACGCGCGAGTACGTCGAGATCGTGCGTACCGCGGTTCGTCGTGAGCTCGTCGAGCACCACGGCGAGCACTACGACATTCCGTTCTCCGACGGCACGGGGCTCGGCAAGCCGCTCAAGATCATGGCCCGGCCGCTCCGCGCGGACATCCCGATCTATCTCGCCGCGATGGGGCCGAAGGCGGTCGCGCAGGCGTGCGAGATCGCGGACGGCTGGCTCCCGCTCTTCTGGTCTCCGGAGAAGGCGCACGCCGTCTTCGGATCGGCGATGGCGAGCGCTCGACCTGACTTCGACATCGCCGCGACCGCGCCGGTGATCCTCATCGACGACGTCGAGGCTGGGCGCGACTTCCTCAAGCCCTACTACGCGCTCTACATCGGGGGGATGGGTGCGCGCGGCAAGAACTTCTACAACGATCTCTTCAGCCGGTACGGCTACGAGGCGGAGGCCAAGGAGATCCAGGATCTATACCTGGACGGGAACAAGCGCGACGCGGCTGCGGCCGTTCCCGACTCCTTCGTCGACGAGGTCGCGCTGGTCGGGCCGAAGGAGCGACTCGCCGAGCGCCTCGACGCGTGGCGAGAGTCCGGTGCGACCTCGCTGCTTGCTTCGACGCAGCAGCCCGAGGCGCTGCGCGCCCTCGCCGAAATCGCCCTGTGAAAGAAGCGCTCGAGGCGGCTCTCGAGACGCCGCTGGCCGGAGCCGTCCTCCTCGCCGGCGGCGCTTCCAAGGAGGCGTGGGCGGTCGACACGGCGGATGGGCGCGAGCTGTTGGTGCGCCGCGCGGGGGGCGGCGTCATCCACGAGGGAACGCTCTCGCTGCGGGACGAGTTCGAGGTGCTCGTGGCCGCGCGAGAGGTGGGCGTCAAAGTACCCGAGCCCGTCGCCTATCTCGGAGAGATCGACGGCCGCGAAGCCTTCGTCATGCAACTCGTCCACGGCGAGACGATCGGGCGCAGAATCGTGAAGGCACCGCCGGCGTCGCTCTCGGACGACATGGCGGACGAGCTCGCGAAGATCCATTCGATCCCGCTCGAGCGACTCACGTTCCTTCGTGACGCAGACCCCTTCGACATCTTCTACAGCGAGCTCGACTCCATCGAGGAGCCACATCCGGCCATCGAGCTCGGGCTGCACTGGGCGCGCGGACGAATACCACTCGAGCGCCCGCGTGTCGTGGGTCACGGGGACTTCCGGCTCGGGAACCTCGTCGTGGACGAGTCGGGGCTCGTCGCGGTGCTCGACTGGGAGTTCTCGCACGTCTCCGATCCCGCCGAGGATCTCGCGTGGCCGCTCGTCCGGGCCTGGCGCTTCGGCTGTGACGACCTGCGGATGGGCGGTATCGGCGAGATCGAGCCGTACGTCGCGCGCTATGCCGAGCTCACGGGTCGAGAGATCCCACTCGACGAGCTGTACGCCTGGGAGGTCCTCGGCAACTGCAAGTGGGCGATCGGCGCGCTGCGCCAGGGACGGCGGCACTTGCGCGGCGAGGATCGGAGCGTCGAGTTCGCGATCCTCGGCCGGCTCGCGGCCGAGATGGAGTACGAGATCCTCGACCTCATTCGCAGAGCGGCGTGACCGATCGACCGAACGCGCGCGAGCTCGCCGCTGCGGTGCACGAGTTCCTCGAGACGGAGATCCTCCCTGTGCTCGACGATCAGCGACTGCGCTTCCGCACGCTCGTCGCGATGAACGCGCTCTCGATCGTCGGGCGCGAGTCGCCCGAGCCGTCACCGCCCGACCTCGAAGACGTGGAGCTCGCTCGCCGAATCCGCGCAGGTGACGTGCGCGACGGCGACCTTGTGGCTCTGAGCCACAAGGTCGGAGAGAAGCTGCTCATCGCTAGCCCCGGTTACCTCGAGCGCTACGAGGACGGATCGTAGGGGCCGGGCGGGCCCCTACGACAGAGACCGTTGATGAGGCGCAGGCTCTACCTCATGCGGCACGCCGAGGTCTCGTACTTCGACGCAGGCGGAAAACCCGTCGACCCGGTCCGAGTGTCCCTGAACGAGGAAGGCGTCGCGCAGGCGCGCGCAGCAGCAAAGGCGTTGGTCGGCATCGAGCTCGATCGGGTGCTCACGAGCGGTCTCCCGCGCACGCTCGAGACCGCTGCCATCGTCGCGCCCGGGCGAGAAGCGGAGCCCTGGCCGGAGCTCTCCGAGCTGCGCGGCGGGCGTTTGTCGGAGATTCCGACCGACGCCCTGCAGCACGAGTTCGTGCATGCCTTCCGAGGCGTCATCCCGAACGAAACGAGGTTTCTCCGCGGCGAGTCGATCGGCGAGCTCTTCGATCGTGTTCTTCCGGCGCTCGACCGGCTCGTCGCCGCCGATGACTGGCAAACGGCGCTCGCGATTCTCCATGGAGGGGTCAACCGCGCGATCCTCTCCTGGGCGTTGACGGGCGAGCGCATGTTCCTCGGGCACTTCGAGCAGGCCCCGGCAGGCGTGAACGTGCTCGATCTCGGTGAGAACGGCGAGTGGATCGTGCGCGCAGTCAATGTCGCCGCGTACGACCTCCTCCATCTCGCGCACCGGCAGACGACGATGGAGCGCTACTGGGAGCAGTACCGCGCCCGGAACGAGTAAGGGGCCGGGAGAATCCCGGCCCCTTACTCGAACGAACGACGGCGTCCGCGCTAGCGCGGGCGTCCCTCGATGAGCTTGCCCTGGAGCTTCCAGTCCGGATGCGTGTAGCGCTCGAGCTGCATCTGGCTGATGACCCAGTGGTCGCTCTTGCTCGTCTTCTGCCTGACCCCCGGCAGCGCGAACTTGTTCGTCGAGTTCATGCTGAGAAGCGCGGCCATGAGACTCGTACGAGTCGGGTTCTTGCCGGCCTTGTAGAGCGCCTGAACGAACGTCTCGGCTTTCGCGACTCCGTACAGGTAGAGCGCGTCGCTGGCCTTCGCAGTCGGCGCGTACTTGGCCATGATCGCCCGATACTCCTTCATGGCAGCGTCGTTGTCCCACGTGGGGCTAGCTGGATCCTTCAGGTACGCCACCGAGAGCGACCCGTTGACGTACGCGGCGCCCGCAGCCCCGACCGCGATGTTCAGGAATGCGGCGGTCGCGCCGACCGAGTTCAAGTAGATCTGCTCGGGGTTGAAGCCCAGCGCCTTCCCGGTGGCATACGCGCGGATCGTAGGCGTAGGTGTAGCCAGGAGGACGAAGATCGTGGCTCCCGAGGCCTTGATCCTCGTCATCTGCGACGCGAGGCTCGTGGCCGTCACCTCAAACGGTTCCTGGGCGACGATGTTCGCGTCGGCGTACGTTTTCCCGAGCGCAGCACGAACGCCGTACAGGTAGTCCTTGCCGTAGTCGTCGTTCTGGTAGAGGACGGCGATCTTCTTCCCGTTGAAGTTCTGCTTCATGTGGAGGCCGTAGATGCGACCCTCGGCGATGTAGTCAGGCTGCCAGCCGATCGTCCACGGGTACTCCTTGTACTGAAGACCCCAGTAGGACGCGCCCGTCGAGACGAGCGTCTGCGGCACCTTCATCTGGTTCAGATAGCTCCGCACCGCGAGGTTGTGCTCGGTCCCGAGCTGGCCGACCGTCGCGAAGACCTTGTCCTGCTCGACGAGCCGGCGGGTCAGCTGAACAGTGTTCGCGGGGTTGTAACCGTCGTCGTAGAACTTCCAGACGATCTGGCGGCCGCCTACGCCGCGCTTGCCGTCGGGTCCACGGCGGGCGTTGATGTAGCTGAAATAGGCCTTCATCCCGAGCGCGATCGGCGCGTACGCGGCCGCCGGCCCGGTGAGCGGGAACGTCCCGCCGATCGTGATCGTCTTGGCCGTGACTCCAGGTGTCTGGGTGGCGCCACCGAGCGCGCCAGGCACCGTAAGAGCGAGCGCCGCAACCAGGACGACCGCAGACGCAATGATCTTTCGCACCGACTCCTCCTTGTGTCCCTCTCCGAGCCTGCCTGTCAGCCGCGAGCGTAGCGCTGCGACGGCATCGCCGCCAGAGACTCGGGAGAGCCTGCGGTCATTGGACGCCGTCGGACGGCACTAGTTGGGCGCCAGCGCCCATCGATCGCAAGCGCCGCGGCCGCGAAAGCGGACGCCTTCAGGCATCTGCGCGGCCGGAATCCGTACTAGCGGATTCCGGCCTGCGCTCAGCTATCAGCCCAGCCCGAGGTCGCCCGCGAGCGCCTCGGCTTCGTCCAGCTCGACCGCGAGCGCGTCGATTCCGCTCTCCCAGATTCCCGGGTCGGTGAGGTCGAGCCCCACGAGCTGCGCGAGCTCCTCCGGTGGCTTCGATCCTCCGGCTCGGAGAACGTCGAGGTACGGCTCGACCATCGCCTCGCCCTCGAGCTCGTACTTGCGGAAGATGGAGAGCGCGAAGAGGAAGCCGTACGCGTAGGCGTAGACGTACCCGGGCGACCCCATGAAGTGGGAGATGTAGCTCCACCACGTGCCGTAGCCGGCGACGTCGACCGAGTCGCCGAAGAGCTGCACCTGCGTCTCGAGCCAGAGCTCCTCGAGCTTCTCCATCGAGAGCTCGCCCTCCTCGCGCCGCGCGGTGTGGACGGCATCTTCGAAGCGGTTCATGGCGATCTGCCGAAAGACGGTCGCGATCGAATCCTCGATGCGCCCGGCGAGCAGATTGAGCCGGCGGCGCGGGTCCTCCTCGATCGCGAGCAGCCGCTTGAACGTCAGGGCCTCGCCGAAGACGGAGGCCGTCTCGGCGGTCGTCAACGGGGTCGACGCGTTGAAGAGGCCGAGTGGCTCCGCGAGGTACCCGTGGAGGCCGTGCCCGAGCTCGTGCGCGAGCGTGAGGACGGATCGGCGGTCGCCGGTGAAGTTCATGAACACGTACGGATGCACGCCCGGCACGCTCGTAGCGCAGAAGGCGCCCGTCCGCTTGTTTTCCCGCACGGGAGCGTCGATCCAGCCCTCGCGGAAGAAACGCCCGATGATGTCCCCGACGTCGCCCGAGAAGTCGTGGTACGCGTCCAGCACGATCTGCCGAGCCTCGTCCCACGATGTCTTCGAGGGATCTTCGGCGATCGGCGCCATCCGATCGTAGAACGCGAGCTGGTCGAGGCCGATCAACCGCGCCTTGAGCTTGTAGTACCGCTGGACGACGTCGTAGCGGGCCACCGTCGCGTCGACGAGCGCCTGGACGGCTTCGTCCGTGGTGTCGTTGCGTAGGTTGCGGGCCGAGATCCAGGTCTCGTATCTCCGCAGCCGGTCGTCGACGGACTTGTCGAGCACGATCGTGTTGAAGATGAACGTGCGCGTGCGCAAGCCGGGCTCGAGCGCGACGGTGACGCCTTCGGACGCGCGACGACGCTCGTCGCGATCAGCCGAGTGGAGCTTGGCCATCGCCTCTTCGAAGCTGACCTCGGTCCCGTCGAGATCGACGCGCATGGCACCGAGGAGCTCGTCATAGAGGCGATCCCACGCGCTCACGCCGGAGACCGACTTCTCGGTGAGGATCTTCTCCTCCGGCTCGGTGAGGATGTACGGGCGGAACTTGCGGACGGACCGCAGCCAGTGCCGCCAGCGCTCGAGTGCCGCGTCGGCGAGGAACGAGTCTGCGACGTCGTCGTCGAGCTCGGCGAGCTCGAGCCCGAAGAACAGCAGCTGCGTGTCGAGCACGGCGCCCTTCTCCGTCAGCCGCGCCAGAAGCGCTCCCCGCTGAGAGTCGGCCATGTCCGTCGAGAACCAGAGATGCGCGTAGTAGATCGCGCGGGTGAAGATCGACTCGATCCGCTCGCGCTCGTCGATCGCCTCGACGAGCTCGGTGGCGCTCAGCTGAGCGACCCGGCCGTAGTACCGCTCACGAAACTGCGCAGCGGCAGCATCCGCCTCCTGCACGTCCTGCTCGATACGTGGGTCGTCACCGCTCTCGTAGAGGTCGGAAAGGTCCCACGCGACGTCCTCCGCACCGGTCAACTCTGTCGTCGTCATGGGCGGGAAGCTACCTGAGCGAGGAGATCAACCGTTCCCCGATCAGGGCCACCATTTCGTCGTCGGAGTGATTCAGGTGCTGGAGGAAGACGCGCGTGACACCGAGCTCGCCCAGCTCCTCTATTCGGGTCGCGACCTCGTCGACGCTCCCTGCCAGCCAGCGGTCGCGGCGCTCCTCGAGCAGGGTCGCGGGATCCGTGTCGTCGCCGCGGAAGGCAAGGAACTGCGCGATGCGCTCGAGCGCCTCGGCTCGACTCTCGCCGAGGAAGCACGACGTCATCACGGAGAGCCCCAGCGTGGCGGGATCGCGCCCTGCTGCGGCACAGGCGCGATCGAGCGCCCGCCTCCGCTGGCGCAGCTCATCGTTCGGGGCGCCGAGGGTGTTGACCTCCGTCGCGTAGCGAGCGGCGAGCGCTGCGAAGCGACGCTTGACAGTGCCGCCGAGGACGAGAGGCGGATGCGGCTGCTGCACCGGTCGTGGAAGTGCCTGCTGACCGCGGAGCTCGTAGACCGGCCCGCGATGGTCGAAGCGCTCCTCCGTCCACGAGCGCACGACGATCTCGACTTGCTCTGCGAAGAGCTCGAACCGCTGCTTTCCGTCGAGGAACGGGAACCCGTGCGCCAGGTGCTCGCGCTTGTACCAGCCCGACCCCATGCCGACCTCGACCCGTCCGCCCGAGATGTGGTCGACCGTGGCTGCCAAACGCGCGAGAACGCTCGGGTGCCGGAACGTCGCCGGCGAGACGAGCGTCCCGAGGCGAATCCGCTCGGTGATCGCGGCAAGTCCCGCAAGCGTCGCCCAGGCGTCGAGCGCGTCGGCGTCGGTCCGGATGATCGCCGTGTAGTGGTCCGAGCGGAAGAGGCCTTCGAGCCCGTGGTCTTCCGTGAGGCGGGCGAGGCGCACCCAGTCGTCCCAGGTGACACCCTCCTGCCCCTCGATCATGAGACACATGCGCACGGACCGCATCCTCTCAGGCGCAAACGCTTAGAGCGCCTTGTGGCTCAGAGCCACAAAGTGGTTTCAGACGCTTGCGGCTGAGCCCTTGTGGCTCAGAGCCACAGGCGCTACGCGAGAACCTCTGCGAGGTCCTCGGGCTCGGTGACCGGCTTCCGGCAGGCGAATCGCTCGCAGACGTAGACGGCCGGCCTGCCGTTCACGAGACGTTTGCCGGCCAGGAGCGGCACGTCCTCGGTCGGCCCCAACGCGACCACCGTGTTCGGCTGGAACGCAGCCAGCGCAGCGCGCGCGACGGGCGAGCCGGGATCACCCACGATCGCGAGCTCCCGCGGCGCGCTGAACCAGAGGTCGAGGCCGCACAGCGCCCATGCGAACGCGCCCGGCGCACGCCTGACGGCTGGCTCGACGAGTCGAAAGACGGAGACCGCGCGCCGCTCGAGCTCGTCGTCGCCCCAGATCCGTGAGAGCCGCAGGAGCACCAGCGCGAGCATCGAGTTCCCCGAGGGGATCGGAGTGTCTTGGAGCTCCTTCGTCCGCGGAACCCGTGGGTCGCCGTCCGCGGCCGAGAGGAAGAACCCTCCGTGGAGGTCGTCCTCGAACAGCTCGATCGCGAGAAGGGCGAGCCTGCGCGCCTCGAGCAGCCAGGGCAGCTCGCCGGTCGCGACGTGCAGCTCCATCAGGCCGTAGGCGGCGTTGGCGTAGTCGTCGAGGTAGCCCGGCCCGCTCGCGCGACCACCTCGACGCGAACGCAGCAGCCTGCCTCCCTCGCCCGAGAGCGGGCCGAGGAGGAACTCTCCCACGCCGCGGGCAGCCTGCAGCCAGTCGTCGCGCTGGAGCCGATACGCGGCCTCGGCGATGGCTGCGAGCGCGAGCCCGTTCCACGACGCGAGCACCTTGTCGTCCCGGAATGGCTGCGGGCGCTTCGCGCGCTCCGCAAGCAACCGCGCCCGCAGCTCGGGCTCGAGCTCACCTCGGACGATCAGCCGGTCGTGCTCGAACGGCTCGAGCAACTCGTGCGACAGCCCCACGGCGTCTGCTTCCTCCTGCGTCCACGTGTACGTGAGCCCTTCGACATCGTCGGTGTCGGCGTCCTGGGCGGATGCGAGCCCTCCCTCCGGAAGGGCGAGCTCTCGGAGCATGTAGTCGATCGTCTCGCCGACCACCTCGCGATATCGGGCGCGCCCGGTGACAACCCACGCGTGCAGATAGATCGAAGCCAGCACCGCGTTGTCGTAGAGCATCTTCTCGAAGTGGGGTACGAGCCAGCGATCGTCGACCGAGTAGCGGTGGAAGCCCCCTCCGACGACGTCGTACATCCCTCCGGCGGCCATTCCGTCGAGCGTGGCGGTCACCATCGCGAGCGCCTCGTCGTCTCCTTGCCGGAGGAGAAGCTCCAGCGTCGACGCGGCTGGGAACTTCGGCGCGCGGCCGAATCCGCCGAATGCCGGTTCGAACGTGCGCGCGATGCCGCGTATCGCATCTGCGAGCAGAGATGAGGTCAGAGGCTCGTGCGAGGGCGCCGCCTTCGCCACGCTTCGCAGCGCGTCGTCGATGCGGCTTGCCTGTCGATCGATGTCGCCGCGGCGCTCGCGCCAGGTCTGCGCGACGGCGCGGAGAACGTCGTCGAAGCTCGGCATGCCGTGACGCGGCTCCGGCGGGAAGTACGTGCCGGCGTAGAACGGCTTCGCCTCGGGAGTCATGAACACCGTCGTGGGCCAGCCACCCGAGCCGGTCATGCCGACTGTGGCCTCCATCGTCACGGCATCCACGTCGGGTCGCTCCTCGCGGTCGACCTTCACGTTCACGAAGAGCTCGTTCATGACCGCGGCCGTCGCGGCGCTCTCGAACGACTCGTGCGCCATGACGTGGCACCAGTGGCACGAGCTGTAGCCGACGGAGACGAGCAGCGGCTTGCCCTCGGCCTGGGCGCGCGCGAATGCCTCGTCCCCCCACGGGTACCAGTCGACAGGGTTCGCGGCGTGCTGGAGCAGGTACGGGCTCGTCGCCCCGGCAAGACGGTTCACAGCCCGGAGCGTACGCGCGGCGCTAGTAGGTGATGACGGCGTCGCTCTCGAGCGCGAGCGAGACGAGTCGGTTCGGCATCGCGAACTCGACCGGCTTTCCCTCGAGATCCGACTCCGTGACTCCGCGAGCCTTACCCGACATCCCGGAGGCGTAGAGGCGCGCGCCACTCGCGACAACTGCGTCGTACGACTCGCGAAGGCTTCCAGTGCCGAGCCCAGTCAGCGAGTCGAGCACCGCATCCCGGAGAAGCTGGACGCCGTCCCCGGCGAGAAACATCGAGACCTCGTGGCCTTCGTCTACCGCGGCCTTGGCTACCAGGAACCCGAGCGCTGCCTTGGTCGGGTTCTCGGGGCCGCACGTGATGTGGATCAGGATCTTCGCCACGTCCCGAGTCTACGCGTCCCCGCGGCAGACGCAGGAGCTATTAGGCGGCGGGCCGTCCGCGCTTTCGGTAGTGACGCAGCACCTCGACGAGGAGGCCGAGCGTCATCGCGATACCGAGCGCGAGCACGAGACCCCAGACCGGATGGTCCTCGAACGTCTTGCCGCCGAAGTAGCCGAGCAGCGCTCCGTACGTCCCCCAGATCACGCCCGCGATCACGTCGTAGACGATGAAACGTCGCCACGGAAGCGAGTGCACGTACCCGGCCGAGAACGTCACCGCCGTGCGCCCGCCGGGAATGAAGCGAGCGATGATGATGATGTAGGCGCCACGCTCGTCGAGGGTCCGCTCGGCCCACTCGAGGCGTCTGTGGGCCTTTTCGCTGCGGAACCAGCGCTTCACGGTGTGCTCCCCGACCCACGACCCGATCCCGAACGAGATGTTGTCGCCCAGGATCGCGCCGGCCGCGCCCGCGAGGATGACGAGAAGGAGATTCAGGTCGCCCGACGCTGCGAGATTGCCTCCGATGACGAGGACGGTCTCGCTTGGCACCAGCGGGAAGAACGCGTCGATCACCGCCACGATGAAGACGACGAAGTAGCTCCACGAGGACCCGGAGACCCACTCGGCGATCTGGTCGAAGTCGAGCCAGTTCGGCATCCGCGCATCCTCGCAGAGCAGGGATGATTGGCCGGTGCCGTTCCTCCCGCTCGCAGAGGTGAAGGTCGTCGACGTCACGACGTCGATCGCAGGCCCGTACTGCGCAGAGATCCTCGCGGCGCTCGGAGCCGAAGTCGTCAAGGTCGAGCGCCCCGACACGGGAGACGACGGCCGCGCATGGGGTCCCCCGTTCTGGAATGGCGAGAGCGCGATGTTCCTGTCAGTGAACGCGGGCAAGCGCTCGCTCGCCGTCTCGCTCGCGGACGAGCGTGGGCGGG
>Ga0209341_10006320_pt1 | contig 10590 bp, 11 predicted proteins | sample RifCSP13_2_FD_184020 | JGI IMG/M metagenome (GOLD analysis project Ga0209341, IMG submission 184020) | Soil microbial communities from Rifle, Colorado - Rifle CSP2_sed 13_2 (SPAdes) (version 2) | ecosystem: Environmental > Terrestrial > Deep subsurface > Rock core/Sediment | place: Rifle... | reverse complement strand
TCTTGTCGTTGTTCGGGAACTCCACCGTAGTCCCCGCCACCACGGGCAATACGAACGGTATGAATTTCATATCCCTCTGGTCGACTACGGTCTTCTTTGATTTCGCGGCCGCCAGCCGCGCCTTTGCAGTCTCCAGCGGGACCCCTTCCACCGAAACCACTACATCCATCGTCGGTTTTCCCGCTACGGTGATCGTCCCCTTGACGATGCCACCTTTAGCCGCTGTATCGGCGCCGTAGGCTTCGGGGCCGAGCAGAAGCGTCGCGAGAGCGATCCAGACAAAACATCTCCGGCTCATTTCTTAACTCCCGGTTTCGGATTGAAGATAAAATCGACGTTGAGGGATGCGCCGGCCTTGACCTCCACCGACTTGTCTTCGGTCCCCAGACTCTCGTGCCATGCCCGTAGCCGATAGCTCCCGGCGGGAACGTCGCTGATAAGATACTCGCCGTAGGTGTCGGTGACGGCATGATAGGGATGCTCGGTAACGATGATGTATGCGCTCATCCATGGATGAACTTCGCAAAGAATTTTGACGACGCCGGGCGTCACCAGCGGTTTTCGGCTGGTTCTTCCCGGGTAGAGCCCGACGTTGAAGTGCGGCTGGCCGCTGGCGAAATAGGCGTGCGCCGTGTGCAATATCGGATCGGTATTCTTCAGCAGCACAAACTGCCCGACGCTGGCCGCCTGCACGTGGGGCGCGAAGCGGCATTTAACATTGTCGAGCTCATGCTGGACTTCCCGTTCGACCGCCTTGCCTTTGGCGCTCCCTTCGAGGGTCACCACGGCGTAGCGGAGGCCCTGGCTTGGTCCCACGATCAAAGTTTCATTGGGCACGTCGCGACAGACTTCCTTGTATTTGGAAATCTGCAAAGGCGGCAGTTTCGGCAATTGCCCCTGAACTTTAACGACGCCGCGAATGGTTGCGCCGTTGGTCACTACGGTTTCTTCGTAGGCTGCAAAAGCGGAAGAAAAAAGCGGTGCGAGAACTACTCCCAGCCACAGACCCAGGAAAGCGGTGCCTATTTTAGCCATGGCAACCTCACCCTTGAGCAATGGATATGCCACGAATTCCTCTAGACTTTGCGTGGCAAATGATAAATCGCTTCCCATTTTTGCGAAGAATGCCGTTTATTCCTCCAAACGCTAAGAACTTTTGCTGGCCGGGCCGGTCAATTGTGGAATTGGATCCGGAGTTATGGATTAGGAGCATAGCGATTTTGCTGGTGCGTTGGAGAGCTAAAAAGTTTTAAAAATAAAACAACATTAGAGCTATCAGACTGACACGCCTAGCAGCCAACCCACGGTGTAGGTGATCGCCGAAGCGATCAGTCCGATGCCGAGCATGCGCAGCCCGCTTAAGATAGGACCGCGCGCGGTAAAGATCGAAAGCATCGCCCCGACGGCAAAGAGCGCGAGACAACTCAGAAACGCGCTGGCAACGGACGCGGAGAGATCGGAGGTAACTAGATAGGGAGCGACCGGCACGAAGGCGCCCATCACGAAGGCGAGAAACGAGCTCGTCGCCGCGCGCCATGGCGAGCCCAGCTCGGTTGGATCCAGGCCTAGCTCTTCCCGCGCCAGGGTGTCGATGGCGGTCTTCGGGTTTTCGATGATGCGCCGCGCCAACGCCGCGGCTTCTTTTTCCGGAATTCCCTTCGCCTGATAGATGAGCGAGAGTTCTTCTTCCTCCTCTTTAGGCGACATCTCCAGCTCTTGCTCCTCCATCGCGATCTGCTGCTCGAACAGCTCCCGCTGGGCGCGCATGGAAACATATTCGCCGGCCGCCATGGAAAATGAGCCGGCCAGCAGACCCGCCACGCCGGCGAGTAGAATGTATTCGGGCTTGGCCTCGGCGCCGGCGAAACCCATGACCAGACTGAAATTAGATACCAGACCGTCGTTGACGCCGAAAACCGCCGCGCGCAAACTTCCACCCCTCGAAGTGAAGTGCCAGCGCTCAACACCGATGATCGCTTCCTGGCCGGAAAGCCCACCGCCCATCTCTCGCAGCGTACGGCTATGGGCGCGCTCTTCCGCCGGCAGTCCTACAGCTTCCGGCTGGCTCATGTAGCCCGCCTCGTCGCGCGCTTCCAGACTGCTGATGATGGGAACGATCCTGCGGGTGCCGAACCGGCGCGCCAGCCAGCCGAGCATGCGCACGCGCGCGGAGGGCCGGTGCGGCGGCACCGCGCCGCCTCCCGACTGAATCAGCCTGGCCCATCGCTGGGCGTGGCGTTCTTCGTTCTCGGCCAGCTTTTCAAAAATCGCCGCGCGTTTTTTGTCCGTCTCGGCGTCCGCCATCGCGCGGTACAAGGCGATGCCGTCCATTTCCACCAGATAATTCTGTCGGTAGCGGGCGATGTCCGCCGGAGTCGTGTTTTGCTGGGCTTGCATATCTGAAGGTTCCGAGTTCCGAGTTCCAGGTTCCGGGTTCCAGGTTAGCCGGAAATCAACGACTGGAAATTAAAAGGTGAGAGAACCGTGCCACAGAATTCCTTGGCAAGTCAAACTTACCGGCGCACTCTCCTTATCTTGCGCAGCCCGGCCGTTTCAGTTTAACGTTGGCGTAACATGATTACTTTCGTCGATGTCGAAGAGGCGCGCGAACGGATCAAAGATCAGATCTATCTGTCGCCGTCCCCCTACTCCGAAACCATCAGCCGGATGAGTGGTAACCGAGTGTTCTTCAAGCTCGAAAACCTGCAAATGACCGGCTCCTTCAAGGAACGAGGAGCGCTCAATCGCCTGCTGACGCTCGCCCCCGAGGCGGCAGCTCGGGGCATGATCGCCGCCAGCGCCGGCAATCACGGCATGGCGGTCGCCTTTCACAGCCAGCGCTTGGGCATCGCCGCGACCATCGTCATGCCCAGTCACGCGCCCCTGATCAAGGTCAGCCGCGTGCGCCAGTACGGCGCCCAAGTCTTACTCCACGGCGAGGACTACGACATGGCCTTCGCCGAAGCGCGGCGCCTGAGCCGGGAGCGAGGGCTTACACTGGTCCATGCCTTCGACGATCCCTGGGTTATTGCCGGGCAGGGAACAATCGGCCTGGAGATCTACGAGCAGAATCCCGACTTGGACGCGGTCATCGTTCCCGTGGGCGGCGGCGGCCTGATCGCGGGTATCGCGCTGGCACTCAAAACCCTTAAACCGGACATTCGCATTATCGGCGTCCAAGCCGAGTCGATTCCTTCGATGAAAGCGGCTCTGGAGAAGGGCGAACCGGTCGGTCTGCCGCCGGCGCTGACCATCGCCGACGGCATCGCGGTGCGCGCGGTGGGCGCGACGCCGCTGGAGCTGGTGAAGACTTTCGTCGATGACATCGTCACGGTTGGCGAAGGAGAAATCGCCAATGCCGTCTTGCTGCTTTTGGAAATCGAAAAAACCGTAGCCGAGGGAGCGGCGGCGGTGCCGTTGGCTGCGCTGCTCAACAAAAAGATTTCCTTGGACCGAAAAAACGTTGGGATCATCGTCTCGGGCGGCAACATCGACGTGAATCTCATCTCCCGCATCATCGAAAAAGGGCTCATTCAAGACGGCCGTCTCAGCCGCGTTTCCGTCGTGATTCCTGACCGCCCCGGCAATCTCGCTCGGCTGGCGCAACGGATCGCCGAGCTCGGCGCGAATATTTTGCAGATCGCGCAGACCCGCGGCTTCGGCCAGATGGCCATCGGCGAGACCGAAGTCGAACTGATTTTGGAAACCACCGGCCCCGAACACATCGAACGATTATGCGCCGGCCTGCGCGCAGAGGGCCTGAGGTTCAAGAGGGAATCGTAGCCGGCTGCTGACCGGTGGATGCGGGGTGAGATGCAGGGTCACCCATTAGCAGGCGTGGATTTGTGATTCTGCTGAAAAACCTCCGTTCATCCTTCGAGGCCTCAGAGCCTGAGTTAATCGAAGGAACGAACGGACGAGCGTGTGAAATCATGGGAGATGTTCCGTTCATGCTGAGCCTCGTCGAAGCATTCATAGGATTTTTCAGCAGAATCCGTATATCCAATTATTGGAGCTTACCCGCGGCGGTACGCGCGGGTTGGCCGTGAATCTTCTCGCGCTATCGCTGGGAACGCACCGACTCCTCTTCGCCCCGCCAGAACCTGCCCAACACTTTCCCCACCTCGCGCAGCCGCTTGATATCCGCATCGTCCTTGACCGACTTCTGTGCTCGCTCCAAAGCGATTTTGGTGACGCTGGTTTGCAACGGCAGCTCCTCGATATCTTCCGCTGTCAACGGCTCCAACTCGATGATGGTCCGGATGCCATGCTGCCTGAGATCCTTCACTGCTTCGCCGAAACACATGCACAGCTTGGCTTGAAGAATCCAATCGATCAACTGCCTCGCGCTGTACGGCGTTTTGAGAATGAGTGGAATAAAATCAGCGTTGCCAAGATCATAGCAGGTATCGATTCCCAGTTCCTCTAGCCTAAGGATGTCGTGCGTCTCTATCGCCAGAGAAGTCTTGGCGCAGCTCAAGCCCAAGATCGCGATTCCGATGCATCACCGCGACAATCCCTGCCTGATCAAACAGTTCGCCGCCGGCCTCAAGACGCAAATCCTGAAGAGCGACACGCTGGCGGTCAGCAAGGACGCCTTGCCTCTTCCTCTGGAGATCAGAGTCTTGCAACCGCGCGGCGCGATGAGTTACGAGTAGGCAGGTTAAGCTTGGCGCTGAACCGGGATCGATCGATGGCGCGTCCTGTCTGTCTCTATACCATTGGCCACTCAGTTAAATGACGTTCAACCCTTTCCGCTTTGCGGACTTCCCTAACGCGAGCAGAAACATCACGCTCTTTCCCGCCGCGTGGGGCGAGAAAAATTCGGTGACGTCGTCGTCGAAGAAGGTGAGCCCGGAGGCGCCGAGGCGCTGGGCGTAGGCGGCCAGATAAAGTTTTCCGCCCATGATGCTGGCGTCGAGTTGGGCGGCGCGATAGCCGCGGTTACCGAAGCGTTCCAAGGCGCGATTAGGGGACGTTGTTGACTAAGTGGACTAGGTTTATTCAGGAAAGTCACGTTCGCGGCTTTAACATCCGAAGGCCTAGATTTTGTCCAGCTAGTCAACAACGTCCCGTATCCCAACTTCAACGTCCCGTATCCCAACTTTCTGGTCGGACGGGTGTTCAAGGATGACGAGGACTTAAACCGCCAGGCCCTGGAGTGGCTGGAGAAAGCAAACCGCCGCCAGCTTAGGGAGTTAAAGGCGAGCCCCATCGAGCTGTTCGCTGCGGAAAAGCCGCATTTGGTTTGTTTGCCGCTCTATGTTCCCGAGGTCTACCGGATGTTTCAGCGGGTGGTGGACGCCTACGGATGCGTAAGCGTGGAGCGCATGAAGTACCCGGCGCCGCCGGCCTACATCGGCAAGACGGTGCTGGTGCGCGAGAGCAAGGACCAGGTGCGGCTTTTCGATGGCCACAAGGAACTGGCGGCGCACAAAAAGAAGGTGGAGGGCAGCCCGGCGGCACAGCCGGCGCCCAACCCCATGGCGCGAAGACAAAGGCAGGCTTGGCTGCCGGAGGAGCAAAGGCTTAAGGAGGCGGGTCCGACCCTGCCTAAGTATCTCGACACGCTCAAAGCCGAGCGCGGGTCCCGCTACGTGTGGAGCGTAAAGAAGCTCTACCGGCTTTTGTGCCAGTACGACGCCCAAGCGCTTGAGCGCGCCGTGGCGCGAGCGGCGGAGCACCGCCTGTTCGATGTCAGGCGCATCGAGACCATCTTGCTCCAGGACATCGCGCAGCGCGAATACCGGCTCCCGCTTGAGTCTCAAGCGAGCGACTATGAAGACTGGCCGCAGTACCGCCAGGGAGCGGTGACGCCCGAGCCGGACTTGAAGCTTTACGCGCCCAATCAGGAAAAACACAACGACAAGGAAAAAAACGATGCTCCATGAATTGCATCAGCTCTGCGATGCGCTGAAGCTGCGCTACGCGCGGGAAGCGATCGAGGATGTACTGCGCCAGGCGCAGCGCAGTAAGCCAAGCTACAGCCAGTTCCTGCAAGACCTCTTGAGCCGGGAGCTCCAGGACAAACGGCGGCGCACTATCGCCAACCGTCTTAAGCAGTGCGGCCTTACCGATTACTGGACCCTGGAGAGCTTTCCCTGGCATATCCAGAAGAGCCTGGCGCGTCAGCGCAAGGCCATCGAGGAATTAGCCGAGCTCGACTTCCTGGAGCGCGCCGAGTCGGTGGTGTTGGTGGGAAAAGCCGGGGTGGGCAAAAGCGGCTTGGCTTCAGCCATCCTACTCAAGGCCCTCTATGCCGGACGCACCGCCCGGACCATCACGGCGCAAAACCTATTCGAGGAGTTCGAACACAGCCAAGCCGACCGCTCCACTAGGAGGCTCATCAAGCGGCTATCCAGCGTGGACCTTTTGCTCGTGGATGAGTTCGGCTATGTCCAAGCACGCACCACGCCTCAGATCAACCAGCTTTTCCGCCTCATCGACAATCGCGCCAGCCGCAAGAGCACAATCATCACCACGAACTTAGGCTTCGACGAGTGGGGTAGCTTTCTAGGAGACAAAGCGCTGACCGCAGCGCTCTTGAGCCGCCTGCTTCAGAAATGCCAAGTGTTCCCAGTGGAGGGAGTCAACCTTCGCGATCCTGTCTACAAGCTGCCCGCCCGAGCACCCAAGCCGCCCCTGACTGCCACGTCCTAAAACTTCGCTGAAAGTCGTTCCGAAAATCCTGCCGCAACCACCGGATTCACTTTCGTTAGCGAGAACGGGGGCAGTTTTCGTTGGCGGCGACAGCTGGTCCCGTCGGGAATTTCTCAAAACCGCCTCGACTTGATTCAGATCCACAGCTTGAGTGATCTAGGCGATCTTGACCGGATCGGCAGCGCTGACAGCGTGCTCGCGGCCCTGCGGCAATTGAAGGAACAGGGAGTGGCGCGCTTCATCGGCTGCGAGCAACTAGCGACGCTCGAACAAAACATCCAAGCCGCGTTGAACTTCACTCCGATCAGCGAGAGCGACAAGCAAAAACTCCGAGAAAAAGTCGCCCCGTCGCGCTCGGCGTGGCAGGGATTCTTACAACACCACGACGACTCGGCGGCCGTTTGAAAGAGGGAAACGGTTGGCTGAGGGACGTAGGTTGAAGAATTAGTATCATGTCCCCGGAATCCATGGAATCCAACACCACACGCGGCACCGCTGCTCCACTTTACAAAACGCATAGCCGAAACGACCGTGCGGCTCCGCGGTTTAGTCCAACACGTTCCTTCGACTAGGCTCAGGACAGGTTTATCCCCCTGCCGCCATCTCGGCGATTTCTCTGGAACTTGATTACCTCCAAGCTTTGAGGGATAAAACGCTATACGTTAGGCGGATTCGAGCGAAGCATGGAAGACAATCGCAACAAGGATTCAGTGCCCAAGGCGACACGACCGTGGTTCGAAGCGGTCGTCGAGCTGACGGATCAGGTCTGTGCGAGCTACCTGACCGACGAGTACGCCAGCTTGGCGCGGACGCTGGCCGCAGGCTTGGCTCGCAAGCGGCCGTGCCCGATAATTCGGGGTCGCGTGAACACTTGGGCGTGCGGCGTCCTGTACGCTGTGGGTGCTGCCAACTTCTTGTTCGACCCGGCCCAGAAGCCACACATGCGCGGGGCGGATCTATGTAGCGCGTTCGGAGTGAGCCCGAGCACCGGGGCCGCGAAGGGGCGCGAGATCATGCGCATGTTCCGCATCGGGCAGCTCGACCCTCGGTGGTGCTTGCCGAGTCGGCTGGCTGATAACCCGCTGGCGTGGATGGTGGAACTCAACGGGTTCGTCGTTGATGCCCGGCGCCTTCCCCGGGAGTTGCAGGAAGAGGCGCATCGGCGCGGCCTCATTCCGTTCATTCCGGGCGAACCCGCCTAACCCGCCGCTTGACCCGATTCCGGGTCACCGGCATCGTTACCCTGGGCGGGAACGTCGTCCTCAGTTACTGACCTGGCGACGCAGAAACAGCGGCCTACAGTAGTCACCAGAATCATGGAGCGTCACTATGTTGAGAGTCCTTAGCAAAGAGGAGGAACTGGAAAACCGGCGAGAACGCTTCGCGAAATTAACCCCCGGTTCACTTTTTGATCTTGCGCAAAAAAGATTTTTTCTCGCGGTCAAGAAAGTGGACGAACATACGTGGGAGGTCATCGAATTAACGGAGACAAACAAGAAAACGATCATCTCTGGACAGTCCTGCGAACATTCATGCCTTCACTTCGATGACATGGATTGCCTCAATCTTCGATAGGTCAACGAGAGATTGCTCTTGCCGGATATCCTTCAGCATTCGCCAGACGATAAATCCCACCGCTGACCTCAGACAATAAAACGCGCCGCGATTGCCCGTCGGGATTCTTTTGATAATGGCAACCCGCATCCCTGTCTATAACACTTTCATTCCCTCTCTCCGCTTCACGGATTTCCCCAACGCGATCAGAAACATCACGCTTTTGCCCGCCGCGTGGGGCGAGAAAAATTCCGTCACGTCGTCGTCGAAGAAGGTGATCCCGGAGGCGCCGAGGCGCTGGGCGTAGGCCGCCAGGTAGAGTTTTCCGCCCATGATGCTGGCGTCGAGTTGGGCGGCGCGATAGCCGCGGTTACCGAAGCGTTCCAAGGCGCGATTGAGATCCCTGAGAAAATAAATATTGACGCTGCAATCGGCGGGAATTTCTTGGCCCAATCCGAGATCTCCAGCCTCGCGGCGAAAGTCGCCTTCTTTGAGTAATTCGAGCGCGCAGTCATCCCGGCGATAGACGTAAGCGCCTGGCGGAATATCGTCCACCGCATGTACGATCAAGTAGAGGTCGTTTAGCGATTGCGCTGGATTTAAAAAATCCGCGGGTATGCCGTGAGTGGCGCGGTCGAGCATGGTGGAGAGCTGCGCGAACGTAATCGATTCGCGGGCAAACTGCCGGGTTGAGCCGCGCCGAATGACAACCTCCTCGATGTTATCCTGCGGGATTTCGTCATCGCCCAACGGTTGAAGAGGAAAAAACCTTGGTTCCTTTCCTTCTTCATCCCTTCGCCTTCGGTCGTTTCGTGGCGCCTCGCCGCGCCAAGCCGCAACCTCCTCCTCGCTCGCCAATGAAGAAGCCTCGTGCATTGCCCTCATCGCCGGATAATCGACCTCGGTCTTCGACAACGGCACCGTCTCCAACGCCAGCGACTCCATTGTCGGTGGCGGCACCGGCGCGTGCGAGGTCGTGTGGCCGAGGGCTACTAAAGAAAGCGGCGCTTCGCGTTTTGCATCTAGGCTCAACAACTCGCTCACGGCGGCATCGACGAACCCGATAACCACTTTCGCCGGCAGTTGGCGCGCGCTGGCCGCCGCCAACAGATTGGCGAGAATGGTGCCGTTGTCCCAGTAGCAGTGACGATAGGCGCGCGCCTGATACTTCCAGGCATTACGCCAATAGGTCGAGGAACAGACAAGAATAACTGGGGCGGTCACCACCGACGGCTCATTCCCGCTGGCGCGCACAAGCACGGCGCGGTAGTCCCCCTGTCGCAGCCTGCGCAGGGCGAAGTCATGCGGGCCAAAGTGATAAACGCCGGCTTCGAGATCTTCGAGATCGCCGCAGGCAAGATAGAGGTCGATGTGATAGAGCGCACCCGTGCAGGCTGCCGCGCGAAAGAGCATCTCGCCTCCCGGATAACTCCTGCGCCTGGTGACGCCTGCAGAAAGAAAAAGAATTTCTGCCAGGGTCTTACTCGTCGGCCTGACGGATTCATCGCTGGGAGCAGTGATACCCACAATCGCAGCAAGCGCCGGCATCCCAGATGACGACAATTGATGGCGCAACGGAATCGGCTCGAGCCCGGAATAGATCTTAAAGGGAATCGGCTGGTTCTCCCAGTCCAGATAATGCGGGTTGGTGCGGATGCTCTGGTAGGAATGTTTCGTGCCGTCATGGTAGGTCCACGTCGCTTCGGTCTCCCGATCTTTCATCGCGTCGCTCCTTACTCCCTAGAGCCACTTTTATCACCGGGCGACACCGATCACTAACGGTATTCACTACCAGGGGGCGCTGTTCTCGGCGTTTTCAAATACGTCGGCGTCTCGTTATAATATGTTCAGTATGCTTGTGAAGGATCGATTGCCATCATGAGAAAGCTCCTCGTTTTGCAGCATGTCGCCCACGAGCTTCTCGGCACGCTCAATCCGCTGCTGAAGCGCAACGGCTTTCGCATCCGCTACGTGAACTTCGCCCGTCATCCGGACCTGCAACCTAGCTTGGACGGCTACCACGGCCTGGTCGTGCTGGGCGGGCCGATGAGCGTCAACGATACGGGCCGGCACCCGCACCTGCTCACGGAGTTGAATCTGATCGAGGAGGCGATGCGGCGGAACCTTCCGGTGCTGGGGATTTGCCTCGGCGCGCAGCTCATAGCTAAAACACTCGGCGCCGCCGTCTACCCGAACAGCGAAAAGGAAATCGGCCGGTACGACGTGACGCCAACGAAGGTTGCGGAAGAAGACCCGCTGCTGGCGGAGTTTCAAGGCACGGAGAAAATTTTTCAGTGGCACGGCGAGACCTTCGACCTTCCCACCCGTACGACGCACCTGGCTTTCTCCCCGATCTGCGCCAACCAGGCGTTTCGC
>Ga0209341_10006319_pt1 | contig 10591 bp, 12 predicted proteins | sample RifCSP13_2_FD_184020 | JGI IMG/M metagenome (GOLD analysis project Ga0209341, IMG submission 184020) | Soil microbial communities from Rifle, Colorado - Rifle CSP2_sed 13_2 (SPAdes) (version 2) | ecosystem: Environmental > Terrestrial > Deep subsurface > Rock core/Sediment | place: Rifle... | reverse complement strand
TAAGCGATGCCCGTGTAGTCTCTCATCCGCCCGTCTCGGTGGCACCGAAGTCATCCACGTCAAACGTGACGTTTCTGATATTGACATCGGCACCTTGGCCGCTAACAGAGGCGGACACCATGGCCATCTCTGCCGCAACGGCCACATTGAAACGCCTGACGCCGTTCGTGTTGACGGCCAGGTTGAGGGACTTGGGCGAGGTCAACGACACGTCCACGTTGCCGCCAGTCTTAGCCGTCTGGAGCCTGTATTCGGCGGTGGCGGCGCTTGTGAAGACACCGAAGAACGAGTGGAGAGCGTTGATTCTCACTTCCTGGCCGTAGCCGGCGAATGAAATCCTTCTCGTGCGGAACCCCATCCCGCTTGCCGAGGCAGGAATCGACAGTTGGTCGCTGGACTCCCTGTACACGCGGCCTGCGCCAGCAGCAGTAGTCGTCCCTGTGCCTAGATAACCGATGTATGTGTCAGTGAAACCGTCCGCTCTCTGCACGGACCATGCAGCACCCGGCGCGGCCGTTGCGAAGCTGACGGAGTCGTAGTTGTCCATCCTCACCCGGCCTGCAATCGTGGGTGCCCCCTCGATCAGATGTCGCGGGCCATAGGAGATGTGCAGGCTGAGGTAGTCATTGCCAGCCGTTGTCCCATTACGGTAGAAGAACTTGAGCCTCTGGTTCTCCCGGTCATCGATCAGAGCGATGGCCGCGAATCCGTTCGCGTGGCTACCGAACACATTGCGCCCATCGGTGTGCCTAGAGCGCCAGATGATGTTTTGGCTCCAGGTGTCAAAACTGTAACCATCCGTAACGTGGAGCCCGTTATCGCTCACGAAGGCCAGCAACTGACCACCACCCTCCGGCGAGAACACGCAGGCGCACATCTCATTCACGCAACCGTGGGACGACGAGATCGGCTCAATGGCCTTGCCGCGGTCAAAGCTGGCGTCCCGCTCGCTGGGCAAGTAGTTCACGCGGTACACCGCCCGCTCGAGCATGACGATGAGCCGGTTGTTGACCGTCTTGATGTTGGTGACTCGGTCATTCTCCCTGGTCTCGAAGTCGAGGTAGTAGGTGCCGGGGAAGGCCTCCGGATCGCCAGGGTAGGAGTATCTGATCAGGCCGGGATTCTGGATGTCGTTGACGACCAGCGTATCCTCGTAGATGTCGCCGGTGCTCGAGCTGGGCGGCGGGCCATTCTTGGAGACCTGCGCGGTTATGTCCCCGAAGGTGTAGGCCACCGTTGGGAACGGCACAGACGAGTCCACACTGCCGCCGTAGTAGACCTTCGCCTTGACGTAGTCGATAGCGAAGTCCAGAGCCGCGTTAGTCTGGATCGGCGTGACTACGATCATGAAGTTGCCGGAGAAGTCCGTATCCACCAGCCCTGAATAGTTGGAGGCAAACCAGCGGTCTGAGGATCCGCCGAGTGTGATGACCTGCCCGGCACCAGCAGTAGCAGTTACGGCCGCGCCCTTGACTACCGTGTTCCGGGCCAAGATGTTCTCGCCAATAATCTGGCGAAACGGCGCCGGCAAAGCGCTGAGGTCAGGTACGAACGATCCGTTCGCTGTGCGGCCCTTGCCGATCCTTACCTGAAGCAGGCATGGGCTTGTGACGGCGGAGGCCTGAAGTTCAACTTCTATGCCTCTGACTGCCCCAGCGAACCCGCCGAAGTTGAAGCCGTAGACTCCCTGGCTCCTGGCCACTCGTGTGGCCGCGGTCGCGCGGGCAAAGACTCCGTCATCCGCCGTTACAGAGGACGCGCTTGCGAAGTCGGCGTAGAACTCGGCTCCCGAGTTGACGTTAGCCGGGAATACGAAGCCGGTGTCGGATACTGCGAGACTGTCAACATGATTGGCCGTCGCCGTCCCTAGTTCCGCGATCATGAACCCCGTTGGGAACTTCTTGTCAGACTGTCGCTCCTTCTTGGGGCTGCGGTAGATGCGCCAGTGCGTTGTTACGTCGGGGTTGGCCAGGGTAGGCAGCGTGATGACCGGCGCCATCCCAGCGGAACTCACAAAGATGGTGCTGGGGTTCCCCGAGAACCCTCCCTCCATCACGAACTCGGTGCCGTCCTGCGTCAGCTTCGCCAGTTCAGTCGTCCAGTATTCGTAGTAGCCGATGACGGTCTGGCTGAAGGACGTAGCACTCGCGGTGACATTCGGAGCGCCTGGCGTCGGCAACATCCCGTGCTGTCTGAGGCTAGGAGTGTTCGCCACCGCGGTTGCCGTCAGGTATAGGACGCGGTTGCTCGGAAGCCCTGACGCCGTGGCGGCTGCGCCGTTGAACAGGATGAATCGGTTGCGGTAGTGAGCGACGTCAAGGGCTGTGCCGACGCCGACATTGCTGGCAAGGATGCCGACCGTTCCTGTGGCACCCACGGCGGCGGTCAAGTAGCTCGCCGACACGTGCGCGATCAGGTAGTGGTTGCCGTTGTCGAAACGCGCGTCACGCAGTCCGAAGGTGCTGGCACCATCAGCGCTTGCGGTGCCGAATGCCGACCTTCCGTCTGCCTTTGCTAGGACGTTACTACCTCTACGGTACTGACAGTTGCTGATGAAGTGGAGGGCGCCTTCAGGCTTGAAGTCGTCATCGATCAGGTTGAACAGCCCACGATGTAGCCGCTCCGTTACGAGCGCCACGTCAGTAGTCCCAGGGGATGCTGCCGGTCGAGTTGGGCGACCAGTGATCCCCGTAGTAGTGGCCGGGGATGAACCCCAAGTCTTCGTCGGGAACAACGACGTTCTCTGCCAACATCGTCTTCAAGCCGTCCTGGGCGAGCGAGAACCAGATGGTCGCCTGGTTGCTCCTCCCCTCGGCCTTGTCGGTCAGGAAGTGGAACTTCCCGTAGGCGACAAGGAAGCTCTCGTAGTCTTCGGGACAGTCGATGGCTCCGGTCGCTCCGGACGCCGATGCCAGCGTGAAGCGCCGGTAGTAGCGCTGGAGAAGCGTGTCTGAGGAGGCCGGCGGACTCAGGAGCCTGATCTTGCCCTTGCCGCCAACGTGGAAGTAGTCGTAGCGGTAGACGCTGTCCGTCGCCAGCTCGTCCGAGATCGCCCGGTCGTAAGCCCTGCGCCCGGCATAGAAGAGCGTGCGCTGCGCCCCAAGCAGCCTGACGGTGTAGCCAGCCTTCCAGTCCGAGGGCAGGTCGTAGAGATCCCTGGTTCCCGTGGCTGTGATGACGTTGACCCCGGCCGCAAGACCGGTCAGCGCAGCGGTGAATCCTAACCCGCCCGCGGCTGTGGCCGTGACGCGCGTGCCGCGCACGAAACCATCGCCCGATAGCAGATCGTCGACTACGAAACCGTGCCCGGCCGGAGCCGCCGCAGACGTCTGCCCCGCCGATGCGCTGACGCCCGTGACGCCGAACGGCGCTACGACTGCGAGGGGGGTCGACTCAGCGCGGAGGAAGTTCCAGCCCTGGCCTCCGGCCTTTCCTTGAAACCACTGGAACGCTGCGCGGAGGGAGTTGTGCGCTCGAGTCGTCATCTCCGAGTCGGCCGAAGCACCGGCCGAATCGGCGATCTGCTGGACCGCGCTAACCCACGGAAGCGTCGACGGGTTGAAGAGTGGCATCCGTGCCCTCCTGCTCCGCGGCCTCCCTAGCCGCCTGTTCCTCTATCTCTTTCCAGTGCTCATCCGAGACGTGCGGCTGCTCACGCTTCCTATCTTCTCTCAGCGACTGCCAGAAGGCAACGATCTCGGGAACCATCTTGCGCGCGTCCCGGTTCTCTGAGACCCAATCCTTGGCGTTCGCGGCCAAGCGCTTGCGCTCCTTCGTGTCCTCGATCAGCAGCGACAGCTTCTCCTCGAAGTCCTTGGGGTCGTTGAACAGGAGTGCTGTTTCCCCGTCGATGATCTCTCGCTTGTAGGCTGCCGTGTTCTGCGCCAGGGTTGCCGCCGGCTTCTTCAGGACCGACGCTTCGTAGAACTTGATGGCACTCCTGCAATCGTTGAAGACGTGGCTCGAAAGCGGCGCCAGGCTGATGTCGTGGCCAATCATGGCCAGCCGCAGCTTGTACTCCCGGTAGTCGCACCAGGACTTGAATGTGAAGCGGTGCGGCGGGATGGTCTCCTGTACCCATGGGAACTGGGCGCCCCAGATGATCCAGTGAACCTCAGGGTACTGCTTCGTGATGTTCCCCAAGGCCTGCCTGAGCGGGAACCAGTCCTCGTAGTGGGCGATACCGCCCTGCCAGAGGATCTTGATAGTGTAGGGGTCGTCCGCCAGATCGACCTGTTCATAGTGGTCGAGCCGCACCATGTTCGGGAAGACCTGGATCCTGCGCGGCGTCGTCTCCTTGAGCACGGCATCAGCGACCGGCTGGGTCGAGCAGCACACCGCATCAGCCATGCTCAGCAGGTTGCGGTAGGTGCTGAGCGTGTGGCGGTTCTTGCCGATGTTGAATCCCTTGTGGCCATCCCGCCACAGGATCTTCTTATCGCCGTTGGAGACGATCCCAATCTCGTGCCCGATAGGTACTTCGTTGCCCTCGAGGTCGCGCGTGCCTAGTCCCCTGTAGGCCTGGTTCAGGGGCGAGACGTTGAAGAGATTGTCGTCGGTCTCAATGACGATGCTCGGCGGCCACTTCCAGACCTCGTCGCGCTTGGACGGGATGAACGACTGCATCGCCCTGACGTTCGCTACTGCCTCGTCGCTGATCGGCTGATAGAGGATCGTGACATCCGATTCGCAGAAGGCGCGCACCCGGTCTTCCTGCTTGGTCGCCGCGTCCATCGTGTCAATACACGCCCGTATCGGCAGGCCGAGGTCCACCGCCGTTAGGATCGGCACCTGCAAGCGGTAGTAGAACGACGCCGAGTGGATCTGCGGCACGATTGTGTAGACGACAATGGGCTTGTCGTCGGGCTCACCGTAGACCTGCATCAGGGCGTCTTCTTCTTGCGCTTGAAGAGGCTCAGGATCGCGGAGAAGGGGTTCTTGGTCTGAAGCTGGATACCAGCGGCGCCCACGCGGCGCGCCGCCTCGGGAGCCAGGGTCGCGATCATCTCCGGGTCCATGCCCGTCGTGTCGATGTTGGCCTCGCGCATGACGCCGCCAATGGCCCTGCGTCTCACTGTGCGCTTGGCGTACCCCTCCTGGTGGGCCACTAGTCCTCCGTGCCGCGCCAGATGTTCTTGGGCCGATGCTCAGGGCCGAAGGAGACCTTGGCCGCGGGGTCAACCACGTGGTTGTCCTCGATGGGGTTGTGAGGAAGCGGAGGCTCGGGGCACTTGTAGACCACCCCAGGCCCCTGGCTCGGCGGGCGAGTCGAGTCCTTGAAGACGTTCATCAGATCTCCTTGCCGTCGAAGAACGTCACCTGGTTGGGCAGGGGGCGCGCGTTCCTGCGGCGGTCGTAGGTGCAGTACTCCGGGTTTCTGTCGAGCCACGCGTAGAACTTGCTCTTGTCCTTCATCCACTCAGGATCCAGAACCGTCGAGTACGCGTTCGTGAGCGGCACGTTCACCAAGCTCGCCACCCGACGAAAACCCTGGCCCTGATGCAACGTCCCGTCGTCCTGGCCCCTCAGTTCCTTGATGGCCTGGAATCTGGGTCCGTAGTACTCCGGAGCAACGGCCATCAGGAGTTTGGGATCGAACAGCGCGTCAGCCAGACGTCTACCGCTCAGGAAGTTCACATGCTCCCCATGCCAGCGAACGGATCCGCACCGCTGGTTGAGCGGTCCTTCGTCTCACGGTTCGCGTCCGGGTGGTTGAAGCCCGCCGAGTCGGAGACATCCGGAGCCTCGGTCTGGTACGAATCCCGAATCCCCTCAGGCAACTGACCAACCGTCTGGGCACCCAACTTCCAAGGATCCGGAGCCTTGTTGAACGCCCCGATGTTCTCCTCGGGCCACTCGTGCCCGTTAGGATCTTTGCGGGCAGGAATCACGTTCGGGTCCCAGCCCTTGTTGATGCTCACGATCCTCAGCGCCTTGGACTGATCGCCGAGCGCCATCTCGTTCCTCCGTTTCTGGGACGGGTCCCGCGAGGCTCGCAAGCCCCGCGGGGTTGCCGCCCAGGCCGACGTCCCTGTCGGGCCGTTAGCCGGTGATCCCGGTGAAGACACCCCAACTGGACGGGTGGTCCAGCTGAAGAGTCAACTCCATGAGCACGATGCCCCTCGTGTGGTCTCCGTTCTTGCCCATCGCCTTGTGCTGCGGGGGACGGAAGAAGGCTACCTTCGCCATCGACCGGTCTCCCACGAGCCAGCCGTTCAGCCCTGACGTGGTGCTCATCGGGATGAAACGATCCACGATGACCGCGTAGAGCTGGTTGAAGGGCGTCTCGAAGACGTCCACGTTCGCCACCAGTTTCTGGTCGGTCGCCGCGATGTTCCGCACGTTGCCCGAACCCGAAGACACGGTGGCGTTCACGAACTGCCGCTTCGAGGCCGGCGCGAACCAGAGCGAGTCCGGCTCGGCGCCGTTGTTGAACAGCGTCTCCGAGAGGGTGACGATGTCCGCCGTGGTGACGCTGCCCGACGAGGATCCCGAGCTAGAGAGCCCGAAGCCTCTGAGGCCAGCCATCACCGGAGCGGTCGCCTCCGCACCCGTCGCCGACGCGGTCGACCCAGTCGTGAAGAGCCGAGCCTCGCAGTTGCGCGCGAGGACCTTGAACTCCTTCATGACCTGGTGCTCGTACATGTCGCGGATCCCGGCGACCCTCGAGGCGCGCTCGCGGTCGGACACAACCACGTGGCGCTGGAAGATCTGGGTTCCGTTGACGAGCCTGGTCGGGGTGGTCAGCGTGTCGCCCGAGAAGTCGATGCCCGTCTCGGTGCCCGCCGTTGAGGTCGCAGTCAGCGTGTCGACTGTCCACGAATGGACCACGTCGGTCGCGCGGACCTTGGGGGACGAACTGAACAGCGGCGTCTGGTAGCTGTCGAGGATGGTCACAATGTCGACCAGGTCCTCGTGGGTCGGCGCCGTTGCGCTCGGCCAAAAGCCTACGTCGAAAGTTGACAGTAGGCCGGTAGGTTGAGCTTCTGCACCTGGCATGTCCTTATGCCTCCTGCACGCTTCCTTACTGGTTCAGGAAGTCGTCCGTAACTACGGTCCGGAGACGCGCCTTGACGTAGGCGTTCATGTCTTGCTTGTTGCCCGTCCTCTGGTAGCGCTCCCATGCTTTCTGGGTGTCGGCGCCAGCCCCAAAGTCGACGCGCCTCGCTTCACCATTTCTTCCGGAGGGGATCGCCGCGTGTGCGGCTTCCTCTTGCGGCATCCCCGATCTGGAGCCGCGCCTACGCGATTCCCCAAACTTGAGGAAAGCGTACTCGAAAGCACCGACCGGATCCGCCTTGAAGAGACGGTTGTAGGTTTCGTTGAGGGCCTTGTCGGACTGAACGAACTGAGCGACGTCCGCCTCGAACTTGGCGTAGTCTGGATACTCGGCCTGAAGCGTAGTCCTTGCGGTGATCCCCTTGGCGATGGGCTCGAAGGCCTCCTGAAGCCGCTCGTCCAAGAACTCACCCAGCGCGTCGACCGGGATGCCGAACTCCGAGAGCCTGTCCTGAGGACGGCCTCTCTGCTTGACGGAGGGACGAGGGTTCGCCTCTTGCGCGGTCAGCAGTTGCTGGACCAGCGCCTCCGCCTGTTCCGCTCGCTCGCGCTGCTTCTTTGCTTCGCTGCCCGACTCCCTGTAGCCCTTCACGAGGGAGGCAGTATCGGGGTAGCCCGCGAGATCGGCGTTGAGTTCCGGCTGCTCTGCCTGAGCCTTTCCTTGCTCGTCCATCCTGTCCTTCCTTGGCAGGTTCGCTGCCTACTGGGGGTTCGCCCCGTTGTCCTGGCGCTGGAGTTCTTCCTGGCGCCGGTTCAAATCGAACACCGCGACCTCGTTTGGCCAGCACGAGAGCATCCATTCGTATGCCCGGATGCCGGCGCGGATCTCGGCGTCCTCTTGGCTCTGATATTCCCCCGTGCGTTCGGCCGGGGTAAGAACCAGGGCCTTGACTGCGTCCTGTGCGCGCCTTGCGATCACTGGGCGCATGACGTCGTTCCAGCCGCTGCTCGAGAGCAGCAGCCTGATCTTCTGTATCTGTTCGTCGTTCAGCGCCACTAGGCCGCCTGAGCGTTGAACAGCTGTGAGAGCACCTGCGGCGACAACCGGTCGAGCGGCTGGCTCACGGTATTGGCAACCTGCTCTGGGCTTGTTCCGGCCTCCGCTGCCAGTTGATTCACCGCGGGTACTTGCTGCACAAGTAGTTCGTTCACGTTCTTGAAGTCGAAGAGTTCAAAGGCCTGTCGGGCGAAGTTCGCCCAGTTGACGATTTGCATGAGCGTCGGGTTGGTCGACATCATCTGGAGCAGACCAAGAAGATTCTGCTGCCTGACACCGCGCCCCATCATCTGGGAGGCTCCGACCGCTCTCGCCCTATAATCTGCCGCCAGGTCGTCATAGTCAACCTGAATGTTCTCGGGCAGATAGGGCAGGCCAGTCACCGGATTCGTTGTCGCGAGGCTCCCTAGGATCTTGAGTTCGTGCGGAAGCGGCAGAAGGAGCTTGTCCATCAGCCGGAATGCGTTGGCGAGGGGCTCCACGAAACCCTCTTCTAGGAGCCGAGACTCCAGGGAGAGCCGTGTCAACGCGTTCTCTTGCCTTCCTAGGAAGCCCCTCGCCGTCTCTCTGCTTTGCCCGGCAAGCCCAAGAATCGCCTCGGTCTCGCCCGTGCCCAGCTGCATCATCTGGAAGAGGCGGCCGATCTCGTCGGAGCCGATCTGGAGCCCGCGCATGTCCGGGGAGATCGCTCGGAACGTGTTCTCGCTCGCGTCTCCATCAACCAGGATGATCCTGCCGGCTCGCGAGAAGAGGTTCTGCGTGTTGAGGTTGGCGCTGTTGGCGACCACGTACTGCGGGTCAATGATGTGGTCAATAGCGTCCAGCCGCTGGTTGTTTAGCCGGTCGGCCGTGCGCTGCGGGCCGAAGGCGATCTCGGCCTTGCCTGGTCCATCGAAGCTGTAGGGGTCGGACATCGGCGAGTAGGCGCCGAACGGCTTGGTCTGGTTCGGCATCGGCCCCTCGCGGTACTTGAGCACTACGCGCTCGTTGCCGATCGCCACGCACAAGTGGCGCATCCCGCCAATCGCGAACTCAGAGGGCACTAGTCCGTGCATCTCCCAGATCTCGACCGGCTTGGCGAAGCGCTCCTTGATCCGTGCGGCGTAGTCGTACTCGTTGCGGAAGGAGACCCGGCGCTGGGTCCACTCGTCGTGCGCCGAGGAGCCGAGGGGGAAGTTCTGGAGACGAACGACTGCCGACTTGTCGAAATACGGATACTCGCTGTTGGCGTCATCCATCATGTTGTCCCAGTCGAGCCAGTAGCGATGGATGACCCAGTCCATATCGGGAATGCGCTTGCGCCCAGGCTGCTGCCAGAAGTCCAACCGATCGACAACGTCCCAGTCGGGGCCGTTGAAGATCTCGGCGTTGTCCTCGTACATCACGGGTACCCTAAGCCCAGGGCCGACCTGTTCGAGCTTGCGGTAGCGGTTGCGCCGCGTGATGTTCTTCCAACCCCAGCGCGCCACTCCAGTACCGCAGATGTCGGCCTGAAGGCAGAAGTCCACCGCCTTCATGACGGAGTCGGCGTCCTTCATCTGCGCCGAGATCAAGACCTCGTTCCGCTTGGCGCGGGCCGAATCCTCGGGCGCGTAGCCCTCGAACTGAACAATCGGCCAGGTGCCGAAGGACGTCTGCACCTTGCGCGCGACATCCGACTGGATCATCGCGAAGATGAAAGGCATGGTAATGTTGTTGCGGAACTGGGCGGTCTTCCCAAGCCAGTGGCCGCGGTAGGCGTCGTAGTAGCCTTGTAGCCGGCCGAAGACGCTGCGGTTGTAGTCGAGGGAATCCTTGCGGCGCGAGTCGACCAGCTCTATGACCCGCTCCTCGGAGATGCGCTCGCGAGTGGGGTTCGCCGGACGAGCGCCGGGCATGGCGGGATAGGGGCTTGCCACCTAGCCGCCCCTGTGGAGGCTTGGGCTCTGTCGGGCCATCCCTGACCTCCTCTCCTAGTCCGTTAACTTGATCCTGGGCTCTGCAACAACCTCGCCAGACGATAAGGCCTTGGCTATGGCTTCGTCAATCTCGGCAATCAAGGCGTTCCGCTGCAGGTTTAGCGCGTGGAGCTTCGCTACCGTGTCCGCGTCCAGGCCCTGTCCGGACTGAGCGGCCTGGTGAACCTTACCCTGGACGAACCACAATTTTGTATTGTTCGTGATCAACTTGTCGATAAGAGAGCCGATGGAGTCGCTCATGCCAGACTCTCCTCTGCCGGGGCGACAACGGGCTTAAGCCACCGCTCTCTGAACTCAGGCCAGGAGCGCCGCAGTTCTACCTCCGTGTCGTTCAGTTGGTTGTCTCCGAGGCCACTCCAGACAGTCTTCGACGCGTTGCCAATCGGGTCATGAACCCTGATCGTCGGCACCTTCAGAACGCTGGCAAGCGCCGCCATGCTGGATCCGCACCCTATTACGCACGTGGAGTTAGCAATCAACTGCGCTACATTCGCCAAGTCTCCACCGTCGTCAAACCGACCCCATTCTGGGTACGTGCGTACCCCAACCTCGCAATCCCGCTCGTTGCCCACGAATA
>Ga0209341_10006317_pt1 | contig 10593 bp, 11 predicted proteins | sample RifCSP13_2_FD_184020 | JGI IMG/M metagenome (GOLD analysis project Ga0209341, IMG submission 184020) | Soil microbial communities from Rifle, Colorado - Rifle CSP2_sed 13_2 (SPAdes) (version 2) | ecosystem: Environmental > Terrestrial > Deep subsurface > Rock core/Sediment | place: Rifle... | reverse complement strand
GCTCGTAGACGCGCAGCGCGGTATCGACCAGGGTGGCGTGGACCCACAGCAGCGGCTCCGGGTCGAGGGCGCGGTAGGCGGCGCCGGTCTCCGGCACCTCGCCGACGACCGCGCGGTGGACCGCGTTCGTGCGCCGGAGGGTCCGCTCGACGGTGGCGCTGTCGCCGAAGACCACCGCGTAGCTGGCGTCAAGCGTCCGGCGCAGGCGGCGGAAGGGATCGGTCCGGAAGTCCGAATGCTGGGCCACCCCGGCCGCCACGACCGGGTGAGCCAGCTGCATCAGCAGCGCACAGCTGCCTCCGCCCAGCAGGAGCGCCTCGCGGTTGATGCGCCACGCGGCGCTGCCGGGACCGAAGAGGCCGACGTCGCCCCCGGTCACCCCGCCCGGCCCAGTGAGAGGTCAGGGCGGTTGCGGAGCAGCAGCGCAGCCAGCGCCCCGGTCACGAAGCCGCCGAAATGCGCGAGGTAGGCGACGCCGCCGCCGCCCGGTTCGGTCACCAGGCTCTCGAAGACCTGGAGCGCGATCCACAGCCCGATCGCCCACAGCGCGGGCACCTTGACCAGGACGCGGATCAGGATGGCGGTCACCCGGTTGCCCGGGAAGAGGACCAGGTAGGCCCCCAGCACCCCGGAGATGGCGCCCGATGCGCCGAGGGTGGGGATCGGCGAGGTCGGGTCGCTGGCGATCTGGGCCAGGCTCCCAACCAGGCCGGCCAGCAGGTACACCACGATGAAGATCGGCCGGCCGAGGCGGTGCTCGACGTTGTCGCCAAAGATCCACAGGTAGAGCATGTTGCCGCCCAGGTGCACGAAGTCGCCGTGCATGAACATGCTGCTCAGCAGGGTGAGCTGGATGGGCGAGGGGCCGGATGCCTGGGGCACGGAGTAGACCTGCCCCCCGATCGTGATCGGGAGTGCGCCCAGGTGGTCGACGCCGGTGCTGATCTCGAGTGGGATCGCACTCCAGCCATAGGTGAAGGCGTTCTCGCCCATCGCCTCCTGCAGCAGCAGGAAGACGGCGACGTTGAGCGCGATCAGCCCAACGGTCAGAAAGGCGAGGCCGCGTCCCGGCAGGTTGTCGTCACCGAGCGGGAGCATCGGCCCCGAGTATGAGGCCGGCGTCCAGCCCCGCGGCTAGGTCCAGGGCAGCTGCACTCCCGGCAGGATGGCGTTCAGCAGCAGGCCGAGCATCAGGAGCGCGCCGGCGCGCCGGGTGTGGATGAACGCGCCGCCCACGAACCAGAGCGGCCAGCCGACGTACGAGGAGGGCGGCGAATCCGGCTTGGGGGCCGAGAACTGCTTCAGGACCTCCAGCAGCCGCGGGATCCCGAGCACGACCGCGATCACGAACGGACCCATCCAGCCCAGCAGCGCCGAGCCGACCACGATCGGATAGAACGCGATCATCAGCCCCTGGGCGGTCCGCCGGGCGAGCCGCTCGCCGAGGATCACCGGCAGGGTGTGGATCCCGCGCTCCGTGTCCGGAACGATCTTGTCGATGTGCTTCCCGAACAGGACGGTGGTGACCAGGATCGCGTACGGCAGGCTGGCGACCCAGACCCAGGCGGGCAGGGTGCCGGTGGCCACGAAGTAGGTCCCGCCGATCATCAGCGGCCCCCAGGTGAGGAAGACGCCCGGCTCGCCGAGGCCCCGCCGCTTGAGGCTGATCGGCGGAGCAACGTAGAAGACGCTGATGAACAGGCCCGCCGCCGCGAAGCCGGCGACCCACGGCCCGCGGGCCCAGACCAGGACCAGCAGGATGACCAGGTCGATGGCGTTGACGATCAGGATCGCGTTGCGCAGCTGGGCCTTGGTGAGCCAGCCGGAGAGGACCGGGTGCGGGGCGTACAGGGCCCGAACGTACTCGTTGGTGTCGATCCCGGTCTCCATGTCGAAGTAGTCGTTGATCATGTTGTTGGCGGCGTGGGCGAAGACCAGGCCGATCACCGACAGGGCCAGCCAGCCGTAGTGGACCGCCCCCGGGTCGGCCGCGATGGCCAGCAGGCCACCGATCAGGCCGGACGTGACGGTCATGCTGAAGACGGCGGCGCGGGTCACGATCAGCCACTTGCTGACCGAGTCCATCTCGGCTCCCGCGGGGAGGTTGGCAGTGTTCATCACGTAGCGCCAGGTGGCGAAACGCTGGGCGAGCCTTGTCATGGCCCGATTCTAGTGCCGGCCTGCGCCAATGGCCGGAGGGCGCTGCATCCCGATGTGCCAGGCCGAACGGCCCGGGCCGGGGTTGCGGAGCAGGCGCTTGCCCCACGACGAGTGGGCGGCAGCCGCATCCGCCAGGGTTGCCACGCGAGCCTCGGTCAGGCGCACACCGGCCGCGTGCCAGGCAGCCGCGACCGCGGCCGGGTCGATGGCGGTCTGCCTGCCGCGGGCGTCGCGTTCCGCAGACGAGAGGAGGAGCCGGACCCGTCCCCCAGGGGCCAGCAGCGCGGCCAATCGGCGGGTGAGCGCCGGGTCCGCACCGGTCGCGCCGTGCAGCAGCGAACCCCACGGCAAGTGGATCGTCAGCAGGTCTGCGACGCCGGCCAGCTGGGCGGGGATCGCCTCTGCGGCGCAGACCACGAACAGGGCGTTGGGCGGCGCCCGGCGCGAGGCGTCGCGCAGGGCGGAGGCGTTGGCGTCGATGGCGATCACCAGCTCCGCGGGATGGGCTGCGGCGCGGGCCAGCGCGAAACGGCCGTCCCCGGCCCCCAGGTCCAGGGTGACCGCGGCAGCCGCCGCAGCCCGGATGGTCAGTTAACCGACGTCCACCTCGGTGAGGCGCCGACCGTGCACCAGTTGCATGGCCGCATGATAGCGATGCGCGCTAGACGGCCTCTGCCCGGGAGGGACGCAGGCCCCAGCCGTTGACCAGCGCACCGCCCACGCACAGGCCGGCGTTGATCAGCACGGCCACGTGGAGGGCGTCGGTGGACGACGCGCGCACGGCCGCGGCCTCGCGGTCCGACAGGGAGACGAGAGGGGCGCTGAGCGGCGGGATGGTGGCCCGCAGCGCGGCGTCGGCCGGATCGGTGCCCGGCAGGCGATCCGCCAGCGCAGTGTAGAAGGCCGCAGTCACCGCGACGAATACCAGCGCCAGGGCCAGCAGCGGCCCGACGCGCGAGACCGCATTGTTGATGGCGCTGCCCAGCCCCGCGGACTGGGCCGGCACGGAGCCCATCAGCGCCTGGGTCAGGGGTGCGACCAGCACGGCCACGCCCAGGCCGGTGACGATCAGCGCCGGCAGTACGTCCACGGCGAATCCCGCCGGCGGAAGCAGGGAGATCGGATCCGCGGGCCTCGCCTGCCAGGCGGGGGTCGACTCGGGCAGGCGGGCCAGCCAGGCGTAGCCGGCCGCCATCAGCAGCGGGCCGACCACCAGGAAGCGTCGGGGTCCGAGCCGGCCCGCCCGGGCGCCGATGGTCGTCGACAGGAGGGCCAGCAGCAGCCCGCCGGGCACCGCGGTCAGGCCGGCTGCCAGGGCGGTGTAGCCAATCGTCCCCTGCAGGAAGATGGCCATGGTCGTGGCGTTGACGGTCAGGCTGCCGTAGATCAGCAGGGTCGACAGGTTGACCGCTCGGAAGGTGCGTGAGGCGAACAGGCCCGGAGGAATCAGCGGGTCCGGGCGCAGTCGCATCAGGGGCACCAGGGCGATGGTCATCACAGCCCCGATGGCCAGCGCCAGCCAGCCCACCGGATCGGCCCAGTTGGATTGCTGTCCCCGAATCGCGCCGAACGCCAGCCCGCCGACCGCGGCGGCCACCGCGGCGGCCCCCAGCCAGTCGAGCCGGCCGGGATGGGTCTCGTCGCGCGACTCGGCCACGTAGCGCAGCGCGAGCGTGGCGGCCAGCGCGGCGACGGGGAGGTTGAGCCAGAAGACGACCCGCCAGCCGATGCTGTCCACCAGCAGCCCACCCAGCGCGGGGCCGAGCAGGAAGGCCACGCTGGACGCGGCGGTCCAGATGCCGTACGCGCGCCCCGCGGCGGCGCCGCTGAACGACACGGAGATGATCGCCAGCGAGGTGGGGACCAGAAAGGCAGCGAACAGGCCCTGCACCAGCCGGAAGCCGACCAGCGCCTCGACGCTGTCGGCCAGCCCGCAGAGTGCCGAGCTGGCCGCAAACCCGGCCAAGCCGATGAGGAACATCCGGCGCCGGCCGTAGAGGTCGGCCATCGCCCCGGCCAGGATCAGCACCGAGGCGAGGGCCAGCAGGTACGCGGTGACGATGTAGCTCTGGCCCTCCAGCACGCCGAAGAGCCCACTCGGCAGCTCCGAGCCGATCCGCTCCAGCGCAACGCTGACGACCGTGGCGTCGAGGAACACCACGCTCGAACCGAGGATGACCGCGGCCAGCGTCAGCGCCTGGCGGTTCATGGCGCGCGGACTAGCCGATCGGCTCGAAGCGGGCCGTGAAGTGGCGCAGCTGGAGGGGTTGCTCCGTGATCCGGTAGCCGCCCAGCTCGCCCGCCCGCTCGGCCACCCAGCGCACCACCTCGATCACGTAGTCGATGTGCGACTGGGTGTACACCCGGCGCGGGATGGCCAACCGGACCAGCTCCATGGCGGCCTGCGTCTGCGTGCCGTCGGGGTGCAGCCCGAACATGACGGTCCCGATCTCGCAGCCGCGGATCCCGCCCTCGCGGTACAGCGCCACCGCCAGCGCCTGGCCGGGATACGCGTCCCAGCTGACCTGCGGCAGCAGGGCCGCGGCGTCGATGTAGACCGCGTGCCCGCCGATGGGCTGGACGCACGGCACGCCTGCGGCCACCAGCGCGTCCCCCAGGTAGGCGGTGGATCGGATCCGGTAGCGCAGGTAGTCCTCGTCGACCACCTCGCGCAGGCCCTGGGCGATCGCCTCCAGGTCGCGCCCGGCCAGGCCGCCGTAGGTCGGGAAGCCCTCGGTCAGGATCAGCAGGTTGCGGGCCTGCGCGGCCCAGGCGTCGTCGTTGAGGGCCAGCCAGCCACCGATGTTGGCCAGCCCATCCTTCTTGGCGCTCATCGTCATGCCATCGGCCAGGGATGCCATCTCACGCACGATGTCGACGATCGGCCGATCCGCCTGCCCGGCCTCGCGCTGCTTGATGAACCACGCGTTCTCCGCGAACCGGCAGGCGTCCAGGAAGAGCGGGAGCCCGTATCGGTCGCAGATGGCGCGCACGGCGCGCAGGTTCTCGAGGCTGACAGGTTGTCCGCCGCCGGTGTTGTTGGTGATGGTGACCATCACCAGCGGGATCGACGCCTCGCCGCGCTCGTGGATGAAGGCGCCCAGCGCCTCGGTGTCCATGTTGCCCTTGAACGGGTGGATGACCGATGGGTGGCGGCCCTCCTCGATCACCAGGTCGACCGCCTCCGCGCCGGTGAACTCGATATTGGCCCGGGTGGTGTCGAAGTGGGTGTTGGACGGGATGGCCTTCCCGGGGCCACCGACCACGCTGAACAGGATCTTCTCCGCGGCCCGCCCCTGGTGAGTGGGGATCACGTGGGTGAACGGGAAGAGGGCCTGGACCGACTCCAAGAAGTGGAACCAGGACGGTGAGCCGGCGTAGCTCTCGTCACCGCGCTGGATGCCGGCCCATTGATCGCTCGACATGGCACCGGTGCCCGAGTCGGTCAGCAGGTCGATCAGCACGTCATCGGAGTGCAGGTTGAACAGGTTGTAGCCCGCGGTCTCGAGCCTGGCCTGGCGCTCCCCGACCGTTGTCAGCCGGATCGGCTCGACGCTCTTGATCCGGAACGGCTCGATGATCGTGCGCCAGCGCTCCATGTCGCGACTGTACCCCGTCAGCGGCGCAGCCGGGCGGCGGGTGCTCCATCATGCGGCAGTGACGACGAACCGATGGGAGTCGCTCGCCGGCAGCCTCGCCTCCCCGCCGGCGGTCACGAGCTGGGCGGTCGGGGAGATGCAGGTCTTCGCCGTGCTCGACGATGGGCAGCTGGCGAGCCGGTACTGGGACGGCGTGGCGTGGCACGAGTGGCACACCCACGGGGGGGAGCTGGTCGGCAGCCCCGCGGCCTGCTCGTGGGGCGCAGACCGGATCGACGTCTTCGCCCGGGGGCGTGACGGCGGGCTGTGGCATATCTGGTACCAGCCCGACGGCTGGCAACCGTGGGAGCGGCTGGACCTGCCGCTCGGCTCGGAGCTGAGTGCCTGCAGCTGGGGTCCGGATCGGATCGACCTGTTCGGCCGCGGTCCGCAGGGCGATCTGCGCCACGCGGCCTGGGACGGCCGCGTGTGGACCGTGGTGCCGGACTGAGGCTCACCTGGCACGCCCGGTGGCCGGCGTGATCCGCGCCAGCACCTGAGGTCCTACACTCGACCCCCATGACCGACTCCCCGCGGCGCACCTGCCTCGCGCGCCTCCCCGACGGGACCCTGCGCGTGCTGCAGGGTGCGGAACTCGAGCAGATCGACGCGCTGCGAGCCACCCAGGACCAGGTCGTCTGGCTCGACATCCTGTCGCCGGACGAGGACGACTTTGCGCTTCTGACGCGCGAGTTCGACCTGCACGAGCTCGCCCTCGAGGATCTGCGCAAGCGCCGCCAGCGGCCGAAGGTCGACACCTATCCCGATCAGCACGTGATCGTTGCGTACGAAGTGCTGCCCAACGCCCGGAAGCTGTCCTTCGAACTCGGAGAGCTGCACCTGTTCTCGGGCGCCGGGTACCTGGTATCGGTGCACTGGACCGATTCGCCCGCGATCCGTGAGCTGGCGGAGCGGTTCACGCTCCGCCCGGCAATGGTCGCGCCCAGCGTCGGAGCGCTGCTCTACCACCTGCTGGATGCGGTGGTGGATGGCTACTTCCCACTCCTGGACCGCCTCTCGGATCGGATCGACCAGCTGGAGGACCGCGTCATCGAGGGCGGGAACACGTCGGTTGCGCTGCGCGAGCTGCTAGTCATCAAGCGTTCCCTGCTCGAGCTGCGTCGGATCCTCTCGCCGCAGCGCGACGTGGCCAACGCCCTGCTGCGGCGCGACCTGCCGCTGGTGGACGACGCGGGTCTGCCCTACTACCAGGACCTGTACGACCACCTCGTCCGGGTGCTCGACGCGGTGGACCTGTACCGGGACCTGGTGGCCACCACCCTGGACGCCAACCTGGCGGTGACCAGCAACAACCTGAACGCGGTCATGAAGCGGCTCACGGCCCTGACCGTGGTGCTGATGCTCCCGACCCTGATCGCCGGCATCTACGGCATGAACTTCCGGTTCATGCCAGAACTCGCCCAGTCGTGGGGCTACCCCTTCGCCCTGGTCCTGATGGCCGGCGTGATGGTCGGCTCGATCCTCTTCTTCCGATGGCGACGCTGGTTCTGACCGAGCGCGCTGTCGAGGCGATCGGCCTCGTGACGCTGGACGTGCGGTAGGGCCGCTCGGTCGCGGCCCCAACCGTCGGTCGGTCGGCCTCAGTCACGATCGGCTCGGCGATGGGCCTTGGCCACGAGCGCATGCCCGTCGTCGTTGGGATGGACGTTGAAGCCCGGGTCACCGATGTGGGTGAGGGCGAGTGCGTCATCGCCGATGACCGGGTAGACATCCACCACGATGTCGCCGAAGGCGGCGGCCGAGCAGGCGATCAGGTCGTTCAGGCCGGCACGCGCTGGATCGGTCTGGATCGCGAGGCAGTCGATGGCCAGGTCGCTCCCCAGGAGCGCGAAGTCAACCGGCACCTCGTACGGGCTCCCGGTGCCGCCGAAGGGGTTGTAGTTGGTCAGGACGAAGACCTTCTCCGTCCCGGGGTCGGCAGCCAGCGCCGCGGCCAGCGTCCCGAGGATGACCGGGTAGCGAGTCGCCACCCCGTTCAATGCAACCGCCACGCCGAACTGGCAGGCAAAGCTGGAAGGGTCGACGACGCAGGGATCGGAGGGCTCGTCGAGCAGGACCTGGAGGTCGTTGCCGCCGATCGACAGGCTGATGACGCGCACGTCGGTGTTCGGGTCTCCGATGACGGCCAGGGCGTTCGCCATCTGGCTGCCCAGGATTGAGCTCGTGGTCTCGCCGCCGACGGCGACGTTCACCACTTGCTTGGCGCCGCCGTGGGCGCTGCCCGCAAAGTATTCGGCCAGGAGCGGGACGTATGCCCGGTCCGGGGTGGAGGCACCGTCGCCCACGGCCAGGGAATCGCCCATGGCCAGGTCGACGGTGGTGGGGGCGGCTGCGGCCGCCGAGGTCGCCTGCATCAGGGTCAGGATCGCGGCCAGCAGGGCGGCTGCGACGACGGTGGGCGCGGCATTGGCCCGCGTCCCGGCTGCAACGATGGTGGCCATTGGATTCACTCCGTGGACCGTGGGTCGTCCCGCGCCCCGACGGCGTGGTCTCGCCCGCTGCAGACAGCCTCGCAACGGGGGGCTGCGGCCGTGCTGCGGCCGGACTGCGGCTGGACTACGGCCACCGGGTCGGAGGCCGGCAGTTGCCAGTCAGTCGCGGCGGGCGAGGGCGCCGATCAGCTGCATCAGCAGCCGCACCACGATCAGGGTCGACGTCCCGGCAGCGTCCAGCGCCGGCACCAGCTCGGTGAATGACGCCCCGACCAGCCGGCAGCGCTGCACCACCCCGCCCAGCAGGTCGGTTGCCTGGTCGTAGGACAGGCCCCCCGGCGACAGCCCGCTGACCGCGGGAGCCAGCGACGGGTCCAGGCTGTCCACGTCGAACACGACGAAGACCGGCTCGTCGGCAGGCAGCTGCTCGAGCAGCCACGCCACGCCACGCTCGCGCAGCTCGCGGGCGGTGACCAGCAGGTTGCCGGCCGCGCGGGCATCGGCGACATCGATGGATCGGGCGCTGCCCACCCCGCGCAGCCCCACCTGGATCGTGCGCCCGACGTGGTACATCTCGCTGACCCGGCGCATGGCCGACGAATACCCCTCGCGGACGCCATCCACCTCGTCGCGGAAGTCGAGGTGCGCGTCCAGCTGGAGCACGGTCAATGGCCCTCGCCCGGCGTACGCGCGCAGCACGGGAATGGGGATCGAATCGTCGCCGCCCAGGATCAACGGCACGACGCCCGCATCCAGCAGGGCCCGAACCGCGGCCTCGGCCCGGACGGCGTTGGGCAGGCCATCCGCCGGGGCGCCGGCCACGTCGCCCGCATCGGCCAGGCGGTAGCCGCTCCCCGGCGGGAGCATCGGTCCATCCAGGTCGAAGTCGTGATGGCCGATGAAGCCGGCCAGGCGCAGCGAGCGATGCCGGATGGCGCGCGGCGCATCCGCGCAACCCGCCGTGAGGCCCGGATCGGGATAGGCCACGCCATGTGGGATGCCCAGGATCGCCGCGTCCAGCTGCCCGGGCTCGAGCTGGCCGGGATCGACCGCCGGCAGGCCGAGGAAGGTGGGATCGGTCATGGCTGCCGCTCGCGGCACGATCGGCAGCGCCCCACCATGGTCACGTGCGAGAGATCGACCTCGAAGCCGTCGTGCTCTCGGACGACCTCCTGGATCGCGCCCGCCCGGTCGGCGCCGATCTCCCAGCTGCCGCCGCAATCCGAGCAGTACAGGTGGCCGTGGGCATCGGCAGGCAGGACGTGGAACTCCTCGCGCCCGTCGGCACCGTGTCCATGCCGGACCAGTCCCAGCTCCTCCAGCAGGTCCAGGGTGCGGTACACCGTGGAGGGGATGGTGCGCGGGTCCGTGGCACGGCAGCGATCCACCAGCTCGGCCCCGGTGACGTGGCCGGCGCTGGCGGAGAGCACGTCGATCACCACCCGGCGCTGTGGGGTCCAGCGCATCCCGCGCTCGCGAAGGCGTTCGCGAACCCCGGTCCAGGGGGTGTGGCCGGGTGCGACGCGACGCATCGGCCGAGTATACGAGCGGGCCTGCGCCGGGGGGCTTCCCTCAATCGGGCGGTGGGGCTACCCTGTCGCGGCGGCGGCGTTCCGAGGGGACGTCCGGCACGCCATGCTGGAGGGTGTGGGATTGGTCCGAGGTGCTCGCGTGGCGTACGCCGCCCTGCTGTGGGCGTTTCTGGCGTGCCTGGTGCTGCAGGTCTACCTGGCCGGGATGGGTTTCTTCGACGCCGATTCTGACTTCGGGCTGCACCGCGACTTCGGGTACCTGATCGGACTGGTCCCGCTCCTGGGGCTGATCTCGGGTGCCATCGGTCGGATCGGCCGGCCCGCGATCTGGTGGGCGCTCCTGCTGGCGGTGCTGGCCGTCGTAGTGCAGCCCTCGCTCCCATCGCTGAGCGAGGGTTTCCCCCTGGTGGCCGCCCTGCATCCGCTGGGCGCCGTGGCCCTGGTGGTCCTCACCCTGAAGCTGGGCCTGGACGCCCGGCACGCACTCAAAAAACAGGAGGCAGTGGCCTGACATGGATCTCGGACCCTATGTGGTGCTGCTCCACGTCCTGGGGGCGTTCGCGTTTGTCGCGGGTCACGGCGTCTCGGCGCTGATGGCGTTCAAGCTGCGCTCCGAGCGGGACCCGGTTCGGATCGGGGCGATCCTCGACTTCTCGCAATACTCCATGTCCCTGATGGGGATTGGCTTCCTGGTGCTGCTGGTGTCGGGCATCGCGTCCGGCTTCATCGGGCTGTACTGGGGCGACTTGTGGCTGTGGACCTCGATCGTGCTGCTGGTGGTGCTCACCGGCGGGATGACCCCGCTGGTGG
>Ga0209341_10006316_pt1 | contig 10595 bp, 6 predicted proteins | sample RifCSP13_2_FD_184020 | JGI IMG/M metagenome (GOLD analysis project Ga0209341, IMG submission 184020) | Soil microbial communities from Rifle, Colorado - Rifle CSP2_sed 13_2 (SPAdes) (version 2) | ecosystem: Environmental > Terrestrial > Deep subsurface > Rock core/Sediment | place: Rifle... | reverse complement strand
GCCGATCGAGATCGTCCGCGAGACCGCGTCGTTCCCCGCGGACCTGTTCTTCGTCGACGGGCTGATCACGGACGCCGCCGCGATCGTGAGGGAGGCGGCGCAGAAGCTCGGGTACTTCAACATGGCCACGCTCCAGGAGCCGTACCGCGTGGAGGGGAAGAAGACGATGGGGTTCGAGCTGTGGGAGCAGCTCGGAGGCCTCCCAGACTGGGTCGTGTTCCCGACCGGCGGGGGGACGGGCGTCGTCGGGCTGTGGAAGGCGTTCGAGGAGCTCCGCACGCTCGGGTGGCACGAGGGACCGCCGCCGAAGATCGCGTTCGTGCAGGCCGCGGGGTGCGCCCCGCTTGTTCGTGCATTCCAAGAGGGCCGGGAGGATGCGCGGGAGTGGAAGGACGCGAAGACCGTCGCGGCCGGGCTGCGGGTCCCGCGCGCGATCGCGGACCGCCTCGTGTTGAAGGCGACGCGGGCGAGCGGCGGGCGGGGCGTGGCGGTGTCGGACGAGGCGATGATTGGCGCGACCGCGGAGCTCGCCCGGAAGGAAGGGATCCACGCGTGCTTCGAGGGCGGCGCGACGCTGGCGGCACTGAAGTCCCTCGTCGTGGACGGCCACGTGGAGAAGGACGACCGCGTCGTGCTGTTCAACACGGGGAGCGGGCTGAAGAATCCGCGGTCCGCGGTGGGCGCCAAGGTCGCCTCCGTGCGGAGTTACGCGGAACTCCGGAAACGGCTCCGGGCGGAGTAGGCCGGGCGCCTACGGCCATCCCGCTGGTCGGGGGACGGCCTGGCGTGCACGCCGCCCAAGGACGAGCGCGACGATGATGCCGATCGCGAACAGCACCACGTCGACGACCGTGCCCAGGTCCAGATACGGTGGAATCGCGAGGGCCCCGGTGATCAGCGACACGACCCCCGTCGCCGCCTCCGCCGCGACGAAGGGGATGGAGTAGATCGCATAGTGCCTCCATTGCGCCCGGGGACTGGCGTCCCGCGGTGGGCGACGTGCGACGTACGCCCCGACAAGCGCAAGGACGAGCGCGAACACGAAGGCGACGAACGGTTTCCAGTTCTCGATCCGGACGAAAGTCACGGATTCCGGCTCCTGGTTCCCGAGGCGATCGACGGAGCGATACCGGATGTCATGGTTCCCGACCGCCAGGGAGAACGATCCCTCGTACTCGCGCCATGGGCCTCCATCGACGCGGTACTCCGTCCTCGCGACGCCGGAGCCTGCATCCGTCGCCGCCAATTCGAACCGAGAAGCGTACGACCACGGGCCCGGCGGGACGAGGAGCGTCGTCGTCGGTGGGGTGTCGTCAACCGACAGCCGGGCGCTTCGGACCGGTTCGACGTTGCCAACATTGTCCTCGCTGAACCACTCGAGGAGGTGCGACCCGTCTCCCGCGAGGGCGAACGGCGTCGCGTACACCGACCAAGGACCGCCGTCGTCCCGGTACTCGACCCGGCGGATGCCCGTGCCGCTCGCGTCGAATGCGATCAGGGTCAGCGGCGTTGCGAAAGTCACGTACGTCGCGGTGGGGCCCGCGTAGTTGGGATCGCCCACGGACAGGATGCTGTACGGCGGTGGGAGGACCCCGATCGTCCACGTCTGCAGGTTGTTCAGCTCGTCCGACTCGATGAGGTCTCCGCTGTAGTCCACGTCGGCGACGACTCGGTATGTGCCGGGCACACTCGGGGACCGCCAGGTCACGGAGAAGGGGCCCGCGAAGGATTGGGCCGCCAGCGGCGGCACCGAGAACGTCATGAACGGGGCGCTGGGGGTCGACTCGTTGTAGAACGCGAGGGTCGTCGCGCTCGTGTTCGACGCGGACACGTTCGCCCGGTTCCAGACTTCGACGGAGAGGGACACGGGAAGCGACTCTCCAATGAGGATCGTGCCCGCGGGAGCGGGATTCGCGGGAGCGTAGTCCGGCAGGACCGGTTCCACCGCCAAGAGGGACTCGTCGTCGTAGTACGCGACCCCGGCATCCCCGGAGAAACTCGCGTCGCCGAAGAGCACGACGTCCGCGTCGAACGCGTCGGCGGGATTGAGCGACGCGGACGCGAGGGGGGCCCCGTCCAGGAACAGGCACTGAATCCCGAGCGCGCGGTCCATCACGACGTCGAACGTGTACCAGCTGCCGACCGCGAGCGGGACGGGGATGTCCTGTTCGACCGAAGGACCCCCGAAGGACTTCCAGACGGTCCAGTGCACGCTCGTGGGGTACAGGACCACGGCGGTCACGACCTCCGCCGTTCCCGCCGTGGGAGTCCAGTTCCGCATGAACTCAGACACGAAGACGCCGCCCGGCCCCCACGTCTCCGGGTAGAAGGAAAAGGAAAAGACCGTCGAGGAGGACGAGAAGGCCCCGTCCTGCTCCGCGTGCGTGGCGGGGCTCGAGCTCGCGTCGACCCGGGCGGACTTCGCGCCCGTGTGGACCGTCGTCGTGGAGATCGTGGGGGAGTTCGCTCCCCCGCCTCCCGTGGCCGTGTACCAGAAGGTCAGGTCGGCCTCGAACCCGCCGTCCTGGATGACCTGAGAGAGCGGGTCGCTCGCATACGAGACGTCCCCGCACGTCCATGGGCTGGCCCGGGACTCTGGCGGAACGGCGAGGAAGCCGAGGGCAACGGAGGCCACAAGAAGCGCGGCCACGAACCTCCTCATCGCCCGTTTCCCCCCGACAAGGATGAACATACGGAAGGGAAGAACTTTCGGTCGCACCCTAGGGGAGCTTCCGGACCTCGGCCGCGACCGCTCGGACGTCGGGCCCGACCCCCGCGTCCTCGGTGACCCATCGGTAGCGCACGACCCCGTCCCGATCGAGGACGAACACCGCGCGCTTGCTCACGCGTTTCAGCTTTCCCCACGTCTCGTACAGGACGCCGTACCGTTCGGACACGTAGCCACCCCAGTCGCTGAGGAGCGGGTAGTTCAGCTGGTTTGTCGCCTTGAACACGCGATGGCTCGCGGGGGAGTCGCACGAGATTCCGAACACCTTCGCCCCGAGGGCTTGGAGGCCGTCCACCTCGTCCCGAAGCGCGCAGGATTGCGTCGTGCACACGCGTGTGAAGTCGAGCACGTACCAGGAGAGGACGACCGGGCCACGCCCCAGCTCCTTCGAGAGGGTGACGTCCTCGTTCCGCTCGTTCGGGAGCGTGAAGTCCGGCGCGCGCTCGCCGACCTCGACCATGGACGGGCGGGAACACAGTCCCCCTCATCTCCTTTTGGCGGTCACGCCTCGTCCGAGGTCTCGTGCAGCGAAATGGACTTTCCTTCCTCGGCATACGCGCGGAGCGTCACGCCCCGCCGCTCCAGCCGCACGAATCCCTGCGCCGCCAACGCGCGGACGTGGTACAGCGCGTGCTGGCTCGTGATCCCGAGGGCGCCCGCGAGGTCCTTCACCGCCAACCCGGGGACGTTCTGGACCGCGCGGAAGATCCGGACCTGGAGCTCGTGCATCCCGCCGCCATCCTCGGGGACGCGGACCCCGACGGGATAGAACAGCTTCCGCGGCCCGCGCGTCTGCGAGCGGACGAGCTTCTCCCGCTCGAGGACGTTCAGGTGGTACGTCAGCGTCCCGTTCGACAGCATCAGGTTCCGCTTGATGTCCGTGTACGTGTCCCCCGGGTGGACCATGATGTACCCGAGGATCATCCCGCGGGTCTGGTGCTCGAGCGCCTCGTTCCGCTTCCGGCGCATGTACAGGGGCGCGACGACGAACCCGAAGAAGCCCGCCTTCCCGGACTCCGTGGCGGCGGTGAGCGCGGCGCTGAGCAGGATCACGCCCGTGATCACGAGGATCCCGTTCGGGTTCGACGTGACCGCGATCTCGATCGTGTCCTCGTCCGAGAGCCCGTTCGCGTCCGTCACGATCAGGGTGACGTGGTACCGTCCGTGCTCCCGGAACGCGACGGGCACGCGCTCCCCCACGAGGATCGCGACGAACCGGTCCTGGTTGTCGTTGATCCGCCACACGTACTGCGTGATGTTCCCCGTGGACTGGGAGGCGTCCAGGGTCACGGCCTCGCCCTCCTGGACCTGGTTCTTCCCGACGGCCTTCGCGACGGGCGGGTCCACGTCCGGCGGTGGTTGCGTGGAGAACCGGACGACAAGCGGGGCGGGGAGGAAGTTCCCCGGGTCGCTGTCGTCGCGCGCGGTGGCGGCGAACGTGGCGGCGTAGTCCCGGTGCGCCTTCAACGGGTCATGCGCGACCGTGAGGACGTCCGTGCCGAGGTTGCTGACGGACCAGGTCAGGCGGACGCCTCCGGGGTTCGGGGTGAGGGAGAACGCGGCCTCGAACGAGGCGCGGTGCACGCGCTCGCTGAACACGAAGTACAGGTCCCGCGTCGTCTTGTGCCCGGACCCGCCGTTGCTCGGGAAGCTTGCGAGGATCGTGGGCGGCGTGGAGTCGACCGTGAACGCGGCCCGGCTTACGTCGCTCGCAACGTCCCCCGCGGGGTCCGTCACCACGACGCGGACGCGCACCGCACTTTCGTCGAGCCGCGGCACGAGCCAGTCGTGGGAACCCGCGCCGAGGGAGACGGCCATCCCGCCGACAATCACGTTGGGATACGAGGCGCCGCCGTCCGTGGAGTAGTACAGGTCCAAGAGGAGCGTCGGGTCGTCCCCGTCGAACGCCGTCCAGCGGATCGCGTGCGTCGAGCCGCCCGTCCAATCCTCGCCGCCATCGGGCGCCACGAGGTCCACGGACGGAAGGCACTCCGTCGTGAACGACCAGGCGAACGACGCGAGCGGGTTGCCCGGCAGGGAGTCGTCCCGCAGGGTCACGGGCGTCGCGCCGAGCGTGACCGTGTACATCGTGCACGGGACCGTGCCGGTGACCTGCGCCTCAAACCGGTCCGCAGTGGGCCACGAGAACGTGTGGGCGACGGTCGGGGAGAGCATGATCGGGTCGAGCGACGGCGCCACCGCCAGAGGCTCGGAGAACCCGACCACGATGAGGGGATTTGGCGGGATGTGCGGTCCCGACGGCGTGTAGGAGATCACGGTTGGCGGTGTGGAGTCGATCTCGAACGGGGCGCTCTCGTCCCAACTCAGGTCACCCGCCGGGGACGCCGCGCTCGAGAGGTTCACCACCGCGTCCGTCACGTCGAGGAGGGGCGTCGTCCACGGGAAGGAGCCGGGGACGGAACCACCGCCAAGGACGGTCACGTTCTGCTGGCCAATGTCCACGGACTGGGACCCACCTACTCCGTACCGGAGGACGGCGTACACTTGCACGACCTGCGTGGCGGTGAGTCCGTTGATCACGCGGAACTGGACGGGGTGGTACGTGCCGCCGGTCCACGACTCTCCGCCCAACGGGGCCATGAGCTGGACCGCGACGGTCGCGCAGCTGACCGTGAAGGACCACGGGTTCGGCACAGGGCCGGGGACGAGCCCGAGCCCATCGACGTCCGTTGCGTTTGCCGTGACCGTGTACGTCCGGCACGGCAGGAACGGGTCGTGCGTGACGATGAGGAAGTCCGCCGCCGTCCACGTGAGGACGACGTTCGGGACGGAGGGGGAGAACGTGACGGACGCGGAGGTCGCATTCATCGCCTCGCTGAAGACGACGAGGACGGAGGCGTCCCGCGGGATCTGCGCGGCCCCGTCGGACGGTGTCGTGTACACGATGTACGGCTGCCCGCACTCCGTCGTGAACGACCATGGGTTGGGAATCTCGCCGGGAATCGTGATGAGCGGATTCCCGTCCAGGTCCTTCGCCTCGATCAGGACGTTGTACAACAAGCAGTTGTCGAGCGGATACTGGTGGGTGAACGTGACGATCGTGCTGTCCGTGGACCAGTTCGGGGAGAAGGAGTTCGAGGAGGGGCTGCTCCACCAGATCGTCCAGTTCAGGGACGGTTGGTCGATCGGCTCGCTGAACGTGACGATGATTCGCGCGTCGGGGAGGACGCCGGTCGCGTCGGCGACGGGGTCCGTGTCAACGATGAACGGTGCGTTGCACGTGGTCGAGAAAGACCAAGGGTTCGGGACCGGTCCGGGGACAAGCTGGCCGCCACTCACGCCCTGGCCGCCGGTGACGTTGAACGTGAAGATCGTGCACTGCGCGAGCGGGGCAGGCGCGGTCAACGTGAGGACCGTGGAGGCATTGTTCCAAGACCGCGTCAGGGTCGCAGGAGGGGTTACGTTCAGGGTCACCGACGATTGGCTCATCGGCTCGCTGAACGTGATTACGGCGGTGTTCTGACTCACGTTCGTCTGGCCGTCCGCCGGGTCCGTGGACACGATGTACGGACCGCCGCAGAACGTCGTGAACGTGAAGGGGTTCGGCGCCGGACCCTGGGAGAGCGGGTTTCCCGCCAGGTCGCGACCGGAGACAATCGTGAACGTGTATTGCGTGCAGGCCGCCCACGGTGTCACAGGGGAGAGGGTGAGGATGTCGTACACCGGATCGTTCCAGCCCATGTTGAGGACCTTGGGAGGGGTCAGCGAGTACGAAACGGTCGTCCAGTCCATCCTTTCGCTGAACACGACGACGATGCTCGCGTTGAGCGAAACTCCCGTGGCCCCATCCGCCGGGCTCGTGGAGACGATGTATGGCGGCGTCGTGTCGATCGTGAAGTCCCCCGCGCTCATGTCGCAGGAGACGTTTCCATCCGAGCCCCACGCACACACGCGCATCCGCGCCGTCGTGGTGTCCACCGTGGGCACGGTCCAGTTCACCCAGTTCCCTCCCGATGGGAAGTCCCCCGAGAGGACCCGGTACGGGAACGTCCGTCCCCCGTCGACGGACAAGTCGACGTCCGTGAGGAGCGTCGGGTCCGACCCGTGGCTCATGTTCCAACCGACCCAGGACGTCCCGGCGCCGACGAGCTCGCCACCGTCCGGGCTGATGACGTTGACCATCGGAGAATCGGCGCGCGCCGGCATCGAGGCCGCGAAGAGGGACGCCACGAGCATGCCGAGCAACGCGACAGTCCACGAACCCCTCGATCCGAGACCTCGCATGTTCCTCCACCGCCGGCGCGCACGGTCTCCATCAGGGTCCGCGTATATGGGTCGTGTGGAACGGGTCTGTAATCGTATTTAGGCGTGTCCCCGGGAATCCTTAAGGGACCGCCTCGCATCCCGCCGGCAGTGGCGAAGGAGGCGGGACCGGCGTCCTGGTTCCAGCGCGTGAAGCTCGCGATCCTCCCCGCGATCCTCGTCCCCCTGACCGTCGGCCTGTCCCTGGCGGGGGCGGAGGACTGGGTCGTGTTCGCCGCCGCGGGGGTGGCGGTGATCCCCCTCGCCCACCTCATGGGCATCGCGACGGAGGAGCTCGGAAAGCGGGCGGGCCCCGGCATCGGCGGCCTCCTCAACGCGACCCTCGGGAACGCGACGGAGCTGATTATCGCGCTCGTCGCCCTCAGCCGCGCGGCGTCTTTGGCGGCGGCGGGCAACAACGTGGCGGCGACCGGACTCGTGGAGGTCGTGAAGGCGTCGATCACGGGCTCGATCATCGGGAACGTCCTGCTCGTGCTCGGCCTCAGCACGCTGATCGGCGGACTCCGATACAAGACGCAGAAGTTCTCTGTGCGCGCCGCGGAGCTCCAAGTGACTCTCCTCGTCCTCGCAATCGTCGCGCTCGTGATGCCGGAGCTCTTCCAACTGTCCTACGCGGGCGCTGGCGGCGTCCCGCCGGGCCTGCCGAACGTGAGCTTCGGGATCTCGATCATCCTACTCGTCGGGTACGTCCTTGGCCTCGTGTTCTCCCTGCACACGCACAAGGATGTGTTCAACCCGGTGACGCACGAGCAGGAGGAGCCGAAGTGGAGCCGGAACTTCGCGCTCGCGGTCCTGATCGGGTCCACAGTCCTCGTCGGACTCGTCGCGGAGATCCTCGTCGGGACCGTCGAGGGCGTGACCCCGTCGCTCGGGATCGCGAAACCGGAGCTGTTCATGGGCGTCATCATCATCGCGATCATCGGCAACGCCGCGGAGCACGGCGCCGCCGTCGTGATGGCCTGGAAGAACAAGATGGACCTCAGCGTCGGGATTGCAACGATCTCGAGCGTTCAAATCGCGTTGTTCGTGACGCCCGTCCTCGTCCTCGCCTCCGTCGCGATCGGGGCACCCCTGACCCTCGCGTTCGAGATCTTCGAGCTCGTCGCAATCATCCTGTCCGTCGCGATCCTCGCGGTCCTCGCGAAGGACGGGGAGACGAACTGGTACGAGGGCGTCCTCCTGCTCCTCGTCTATGCGATCATCGGCGTCGGCTTCTACTTCCATCCGGCGTGAAGCTTAAGAGGCGTCGCCGTCTCCCGTCGCACGGGGAGCCCCCAGAGGGGCTGAGAGTATCCCGAGTGCGGGATAGACCCTTGGAACCTGATCCCGGTCATGCGGGCGTAGGGAACGCGAGGAGTTCAGCCCGGGGACCCTGAGGAGTCACCCGGCCGTGAGCGAACCGAAGTACCCGATGGGCAAGGTCAGCCGCCGCTTCTTCGAGACCGTGATCGCGAAGCACCTCGGGGTGAAGCGCCGGGACGTGGCGGTCGGCCCCGCGAACGGCGTCGACGTCGGCGTCGTCCGCCTCCCTGGCGGCCGCGCGATGATCTCGACGACGGACCCGATCTACATCGTCCCCGCGTACGGTTGGGAGCGCTCCGCGTGGTTCGCGTTCCACATCCTCGCGAGCGATCTCACGACGTCCGGCGTGGCGCCGCAGTACGTGACGATGGACTGGAACCTCCCAATGGACATCGAGGACGACCAGATCGAGACGATGCTCCGCGTGATCGACCGGGAGTGTAAGAAGTACGGGGCGAGCATCGTCACGGGACACACGGGACGCTACGAGGGGTGCGCCTACCCGATGGTCGGCGGTGCGACATTCTTGGCGGTGGCGCCGAAGGACGGATGGGTCACCGCGGACATGGCGCGACCCGGGAACCGGATCCTCGTCACGAAGACCGCCGCGCTCGAGGCGACCGCGATTCTCGCGAACACGTTCCCCGCGATCGTGGACCGCCACCTGACGTCGGAACTTGCGCAACGGGGGAAGGACCTCTTCGACTCGATGAGCACGGTGGACGACGCCCTCACCGCCGCCAAAGTCGGCCTCCGAGGGGACGGCGTGTGGGCGATGCACGACGCCACGGAGGGCGGCGTCCGGAACGCGGTGTGGGAGATGGCCCAGGCGTCGGGGCTCGGCGTGGACGTCGACCTCTCCGCGGTGCCCGTGGACCCCGCCGTCGCCGCCACGTGCGAGGCCTTCCGGATGGACCCGCTCGACGCGATCTCGGAGGGGACCCTCCTCGTGGCGGTGAACCCAGAGAGCTCCAACGAGGTGATTGCGCGGCTCAAGCGCAAGGGGATTTTGGCGGCGGACGTCGGGGCGTTCACGAAGCGCGGCGGTCCGTGCCGAGACCGGGGCCGGGCCCTCATCCCGGCGGATCGCGACCCGTTCTGGATCGCGTTCAGCCGCGCGCTCGCCGGGGAGATCACCTGACGATGCCACGTCGCCCCGGGCGCTTTGAGGGCCTGTACTTGGTGACCTCGCCGGTGCGCCCGATCCCCCGCCTCGCCTCAATCGTGGCCGCCGCCATCGATGGCGGCGCCTCCCTCGTCCAATTCCGCGAGAAGGACCCGGCCCCCGCGGACCGTCTAGAAGCGGGGCGGGCGGTCGCATCGGTCTGTCGCCCGCGCGGAGTGCCGTTCCTCGTGAACGACGACGCAGACCTTGCCCGTCGCCTCGATGCGGACGGCGTGCACATCGGCCGCGGAGACACGCCCACCGAGGCCGCGAGGTCGATGCTCGGCCCCACGGCAATCGTCGGGGTGACGCTCTACGGGGACGGGGACGAGGGCGAGGAAGAGGCCGCACGACGCGCGGGCGCGGACTATCTGGCGGTGGGCCCATTCTTCCCGAGCCCGACGAAACCGCAGGAGGCCGTCATCCCTTTGACGGTCCTCGATGGGGTCGTGCGCCGGGCGCGGCTCCCCGTGTTCGCGATTGGCGGCATCACTGCCGAGCGGGCGCGGCTCCTCGCCCGGCATGGAATCGCCGGCGTGGCGGTGGTCTCCGCCATCATGGGCGCGCCGAATCCAAGGGATGCCGCGGTGAAAATCCTCGACGCGTTCGAATCGGGTGCCTCGAGCCCGCGAGCCGCCTAACGCCGGCGTGCCGTCGGCTTCCTCTTCGGTTCGGTCGGGCCAGGGGCGGGGGTAGGTATGCCCCCCTTCAAGACCTTCATTGCCTCTTCCGCTGCCTTCCGGCCGGAGAGCAGCATCGCCCCGAACGTCGGGCCCATCCGCGGGAGGCCGAACGTCGAGCAGGCCGCCATCCCTGCGACGATGACGCCCGGGTACGCGACCCCCGTGTGTTCCACGACGGCGTCCTCGGACTTCTCGATCCACATGCCGCCTTCCCCGATCCTCTTTGCCAGGCCGCGCTTCTCCAAAGCCTGGATCACGAGCGCATCGTGGCCCGTCGCGTCGATGACGAGGTCGCACTCCAGAGCGACCGGGTCCACGCAGGTGATCTCGTGGGGAAGCGCGTGAACGGGCGTCCAGTTGATGACCACGCCGCCGACGCGGTTGCCCTCGCGCATCACGACGTCCTCGAAGGACGTCATGTTCTGGATCTTCA
>Ga0209341_10006315_pt1 | contig 10596 bp, 14 predicted proteins | sample RifCSP13_2_FD_184020 | JGI IMG/M metagenome (GOLD analysis project Ga0209341, IMG submission 184020) | Soil microbial communities from Rifle, Colorado - Rifle CSP2_sed 13_2 (SPAdes) (version 2) | ecosystem: Environmental > Terrestrial > Deep subsurface > Rock core/Sediment | place: Rifle... | reverse complement strand
CTTCCCACATCTCCGAATTCTGTGACGGTTGAAATGAGATGCAGGTTGGCTCCGTTGTCCATAAACAAAATGTCGTCGTCTATGATGACGGCTGAGTAGGGGCTAAAGCCTCCAATAGCCCCCGTCAACCTCGTCACGCGCCAATTAGCGATGGTGGTGCTTGATGTATCAATAACATATAGGCCAAGGGGCTTCTTCCAGGTCACAATGACTCCCTTAAAGGAGATGCCCCCTACCAGCTCCTCACCTTCGCCGGGATAGACGTTGAGTTGTCCAGCATCGCCAGAAACAAAGGATCTATGGTCAGTCGTTTTACTGTAGTACCACCGATGATCCTTACACGCCCAGAGACGACCTTCGTGAATCATGCCAGAAACGGGCTGATCTGAGCCTGTCCAGTCGGCCGCCCCGCTGGCCAACACTTTCATGGTCGTACTATCTCCCGAGCACGTCCTGATAGCATTCTTTTCGCTGATAAGAAACAGCAGACGCGGGTTTCCCTGCGTTTCTGCGCCACCCTCCACAAAGACCGGCACGGTATCAGTGAAATTCAGTCCGCTCACCATGACAGTCGGGAACGTACCCCCGCCCGTATCCCGTAAGACCCTCCCAGTTCCAGCCACGATGATCTGTCGCTGCACACCCTCGGACGGGTTCCAGTCCACGCCAGCCAGAATGGACGTGCCGGTGCTGATAATTGTGCCAGAGCTGTAGAGGGCCGTGCCGCCCTCTTTCTGGAGCGTCCCGTTTTCATAGGTGAGGTTTGTCGCCTGCAAGAGTTGCTGCGGCTTGGCCTGGGAGAGATTCTTCGTCCCAGTCAGACCATCACTGCCCACGGGAAGTTCTATGATATGGCCAGCGTAACTCATCCTAGAATTACCCCTGATTCGGTCCGCAACGCTTCCGCATGCTCCTCAAGCTCCGAAGGCCGTGGAATGATCTTCCCAAAAGTCCTCCCCATCACCACGAGTCGTTGCTGATTCTCACGGGCCATCGCCTTGAGCCCTTGGCGTGCCGCCAGTAATATCGCATCGGCCCGGTTATCGTTCTTGTCCACCATGAGCCAGCCTGTGGCAATGTCGGCAAGCACCCGGCGATACTGACGAGGCACAAGAGGCACAGACCCCGTCGCATCGGTGAGGTCCGCAGGAGCCCGCATATAGTCGTACTCCAGCCGCATCAAATCGCCAGTGGCCGTGCCCCCATAGCGATCAAAGCGCACACGCTGCTCATCAATGTGGGCGAAGGCATGGGGCACGCCCTGATCCACGGTCCGTAGGGGCCAACGCCGGTCAAGGGAGATAATACTCATGCCCTCAATCTCATCTCGTCCAGACTGATAGGCCCGCATGGGAGAGATCACGTTGAGCACATCCGTTGCTAGGGTATATTCCAGCTTAAACAATTTATAGCTGGCCGCCGTGGCCGTGGTGCCCGTGTATCTGCTGTCGAGGACCGCCGATGTGGACCCCGATGTGTTGGTGGAGATGCGGAAAACATCTCCGTTGCTATTGTCCACACGAAAGAACCAACCGCTCACCGTCGCCTGAATAGCGGGGTCGGGGGCTGCGGAGAACGTAATGGCCGTACTGCCCTTCGTCACGTTCACCGTGCCATTTACAATGCGCGGCTCAAGCGTCAACACCCCAGGCGGATTCTTACGAAGCCACAGCCACTTTTCGTTCAGGGATGGATCAAGTTCTGCCCCGCCTGTCCAAATGATCTGATAGCCTCTATTGAGATATTGCAGAGCGATGGCATCAAAATCACTCGTGCCGTCCGTGGGCTCTCCGTTACGGAAGAGGATGTCCGTCACAAGGTCTTGGCTATGGGTGTAGTTAGACATCTAACTCTTCGCCTTCTCCAATAACGCCTGTAGGGCTGGGATGATAATAATGGCCCGCCCCACTCCCATGAGTGCGAGGGTATATCGCTTCCTCGCCACGTCTGGCGCAGCCCCCGTGCCCGTTATCACATATGCTGGCACCATCAACGCTGGGATCATGGCACAAACCCGTGTAGGGCAATGTCCAGTACCCGGTCGCCCGATGTATTGTTAGAATCCTGGATATTGCAGGACAGCCTCGTTCCGGCGGCTATATCGCATGGGAATGGTCCCAAGACCGTCTGGGTCGGTAAGTCACCTGTTGAATTGCAACCCTGATATATATTCGGAATAATCACCTGCTCTGATCCTGCCCCTCCCTGCTCAATGTCAAAGAGCCATCGGTGCACCGCAGACCTCGAAGCGTCTCCTCCACCTCCACTGCCCACCATGAGAGCGACTACGCGCTGAGGTGTGGAGGCTGTAATTTGTGTTCGTGTTTTGGTGTTATTCGTTGCCCCTGGGTCGCAATTGATGCCTCGGCTACTTGATGGCGTATACAGAGCTATGCAGCGTGAGTAACCCGGCCCACCAAAAAGACTGCTGGAGTGCCCCACGATAAGAATGTCCAATGTGGTGCTTAACACACTAGAGGCGCACCGGATGGAAAGTTGGCTGCCCGCCGGGACGTGAATCGGCAGCATATGATACTGCGCCCAATGACCGTCTTTTACGTCGCAGTGCCGCAGATCGTCGGCAATAATAAATCTGTTCCCACCGACGTTAATCGAGAGGTCGAATACGAAATCAGCCGCCGCACTTGAGTTTCCAAACATGAGGCTGACCGCCTCGTAATCGAAACTCGTCACAGCCCCAATGTCCGCGTAGCTACCCTTAGTGTTGGCAGAAGCGGCGGCAGTAATTGTTGTGGCATTCGTACTGGCCGTAATCGCCCCACGATTCTCAGTTCTCGCTGCTGTATTTAGATGCCAGTTAAACATCTTAGGGAACGAACCCCCATAGGGCCACGTCCACGTCCCGGTCCCCGTCCGTGGTGACATGGCATTGGATATTGCACGATAAGCGGCTTGCTGATGGGATGTCACAGGGATAGGGGCCGAATACCTTCGAGGTTGGGATGTCATATGGAGCACCCCGCCCGAGATACATATTAGGCAATACCACCTGTTCGGTCCCAGCCCCGCCAACCTCAATGTCAAAGAGCCAGCGCGTTGCAGAGGCGGCAATATCGGCGTTCGGTCCGACATAGACCAAGAGAGCAACCGCCCTATCGGATGTAGATGCGGTGATTTGGGTGCGCGTTTTGGTGTGTGCGACTGCCCCGGGATCACAGTTAATTCCCCTGCTGGTGCTGGGAGTGTAGAAGGCCCGGCACCGTGAGTATCCTGGTGCACCAAACGGGCCGCTGGAGTAGCCGATGATGACGATTTGGCATGTTGCCGATGCCGTGCTGGAAGCACACCGCACGGACAACTGACTCCCAGAGGGGACATGGAGGGGCAAGGCGTAGCCGTCCCACTGCTCATTGGCGGCTCGCATATTGCAGTACCGCAAGTCCTCGGCAATAATAAACCGATTTCCACCGACATTAATGGCCAGATCGAGCACATAATCAGCGGCGGCACTCCCCGCACCAATGAAGAGCAATAACCACTCGTAATCAAAACCCGTCGTGCTTCCAATGTCTGAGTAGTTGCCCTTATTGTTGGCCGTACCTGCCGTGATGGTCGCCCCAGACGTCGTTCCCGTGACGGCCCCGCGATTCTCTCTGCGGGCGGCGATGTGGGGCACCCAGTTGAACATTTAAACCCTGCTAGGTGCGACACGGCGCACATCCTCAAAGCAAATGATGTTCAGTTTCTCGAAGTCGGCCACATCTGACTGGCGAAAGAAATTGTCTACGAATGCGGAAGCCGCATTCCAGTTACCAAATCGCCGCTCCTCAATGGTCACGGACTCTAAGCCTTCCAAGTTAATCGTGCGGACAAGTCGAGTCTGAACCACAACCATTACTGCACCTTATACACGGCAACAGGATATGAATTACCCGTACCCTGCGCCCTCGTCAGCGTATATTTAATGTGATGCGGACTGACTCGGGCAATGGTCTTGAAATGTTTTTCGGTCTGTGCGCCCACCATGGTATATGCCTTGATGAGTCTTTCGGTTCCAGTAGCACGAGGTTTCCCATATTCCCGGATGATAATGATGGTGGGCGTCGTGCCTCCTACCATAGCGTTGACATCTACATTCAAGTCGTACACATTTGCACTCGTGATTGTGGCAATAGTGTTCTCTCCAGTGGTCGTTGCTGATATCACACCAGCGGTTGCAACTGACAGGGCCATCTCTTACTCCCTATGGAGCCACATAGTAATGGACGTTGACGATCATGCCTGCGCTCGACGCATCCAAACGACCAGCAAGCAGGCGGTTCGCCGTCAGCTTCCACGGCGGGTCGTATTTGATAATGGCCCCGCCGCCCGCTGACGCGAACCGCGCTCTGAATCCCTTGCCCCCTGTGGCTGTATCTCCAGACTCAAAGACCGATAGGGTATTCGCTACGCCTACATTGCTCGGATAGAGTGTGGTGATGTGGATAGATTGCCCTGCCCCAGGCGCGGCAACCATGGTGGATACCGTTGTTGCAGTGAGTAGGAAATAGCGTGGGCCATGCCCAGTGGTGCCCGTGGACCGTGGTTGCGCCGGGTGGTTGAGAATCGTAACTTGCCGCCCTTGGAGGTCCACCCAGATATACGAGGAATCCCCTGTCGCAACGGCAGTCGGCTCCGTGACTCGTGCGCGTCCCGCCACCAGAACGGGTCGCGCCCCAGTCGCAAGGGCATCATGGGCCACGACCCCATGGACATTGACGTTCCCTGAGATCGTAATGGGGTTAGTAATATCGGTGATGGTCCCAGAGATTGTTATGGGCTCCGCGATGGAGACTGTGCCAGATACCTTTACCGTTACGGTCCCTGACACCTTGGTAGTAACGGTTCCAGACACCTTAACCGGCTGAACCGTGCCAGTTGCAGAGACGGGGAAGCGATTAGTCACATGAACGTCGGTCCCGTCGCCGCTCGCCCCAAAAACAATCTTGATGCGCTGAAAATGGCCGGAGACGGTCCCCTTCACCACCAAATCCGTGAAGATGATTGGTCCTGCTCCAGTTCCCGTACTTAGCGTAATGTTATCTGGCATACTAGATCCCTACCCGCAGCAGTAAGAGGCTCCCGATGGGTATGCCTCCAACCTCAGCCGCTCCAGGGACAAAGCCCGTCATCACACTTTTCATGGTCGGCTGCGGTCCGCTATTCAGAGCTACATTTTGAAAGACCAATAGCATTACGTCCGCTCCACATGGAACTGTACGCTCACATCCACATTAGGCGCAGTCGTAGAAGTCACGGCGAAGGCTGTATTGGCTGGGAGCTTCCAGGGCGGATTGAAGTTGGACCCCCAACCACCCCCAGAAGCAAACACGCGCCCCCTCCATCGTACCGTTGTGCCCTCAGACAGACCGATGCGCCTCGAGGATCCCCCGTTGTTGGATACCTGCGTGCTGCTAATCACGATGAATTGGTTGGCCCCAGGCGCATTCAATACTGTGGCCTGTGTCGTGGTCACATTCGCCGTAATCGGCCCTCGTGTTCCAGTTGCCACAACCGCAGGGGGGGCGTTGAGGATGATAACGCTTCGTCCCTGCAAGTCGGCCATGCTATAGACCACATCGCCCGTGGTGACACTAATACCTGAAATGCTGAGACGCGCCCGATTGGCTATAAGGACAGGATTGCCTGCGACTGCGGCATCATTGGCGGCAGCCCCCACCACCTTAACTGGACCACCCGTGACTGAGACAGCGTTGGTGATGGATGTAATGCTGCCGCTGATCGTGATGGGTTCAGCTATAGTGACCGTGCCACTCGTCTTGACCACAACCGTATTGGTGATGGATGTAATAGACCCACTGATCGTAATCGGCTCGGCGATATTAACATTGCCTGAAACCCTAACCACTCCACTGATGGTCACGGGCTCCGCAATCGTGACCGTACCAGACACCTTAGTGACAACCGTATTGATGATGCTGGTGATGGAGCCGCTAATGGTGATAGGTTCTGCGATGTTGACATTCCCAGAGACCTTCACCACACCACTGATCGTGACCGGCTCAACGATGGTGACTGATCCGCTCACCTTCACTGGGAAGGCGGTTCCTGATGGAGCTACCCGGAGAGATCGTCCTGTCCCCCCAGCGATCACGGCCCCGCCAGACGCTGGGACAATAATTCCAAATGCGAGGCGTGTTTGTGTGGTCCCCGTGGCCCAGGCGTAATCTAAATAGGCTACGTTGCCGCTGACCTTTACATTGCCGCTAATCGTCACCGGCTCCGCGATGGTGACGGTTCCAGATACGCGCACAGGGAGGGATGTGCCGGTCGGGGTGATAACGTAGAAGTTACCAGTCGGGCTGACCGTTACGACGCCCGAGACCTTGACGGCACCACTAATGGTGATAGGCTCGACGATAGTGACGGAGCCTGAGACCTTAACGGGGAGTGCAGTACCCGTAGCTTTAACGAGAATGATGCTGCCGCTTGTGGTGATTACTGGAAGGCGATTGCCGGCATGAACATCGGACGCGGAACCACTAGCCCCGATGCTGATTTTGACGCGCTGGTGATATTGGGTCGTGGTGCCAACCACCACGGCATCTGCCGCGATGATGGCTCCAGTAGTCGTGTTCTTGTCAACCTGAACGTTATCGCCCACGTCACCTTCTCCGTACCCTCAACACTGGTCTGTATGGGAACCCGGCGGCTACTGCTCCTGTGCCAAGTACGCCGGCCCCCACTTTCATACCAAGAGCCCAGACTATGATGAGGATCATCGCCTTAAGAGCGACGGGAGCGTTTTTTCAATCCGGTCCATCTCCTGCTTGAGTGCTGCCACCTTGGCCGATAGATCGGATTCCTCTGTGACAAACTTGCTGATAGACTTCTGCGTCTCAGAGAGGAGCTTTCGCGCCTCCTCGACATCATTCCGCAGCGCATCACGCGATGTAGTGAGTGACGTGACTTCCTGCTTGAGCAAGCGCGCCATGTCGGCCTTGTCGGCTTGATCGGCCAGCAGGCGATTAGTCTCTTTGTCTAGCTCGGCCATCCGCTTCTGGGATGCCCGTGCAGCCTCATCACATTGGTGTTTTGCGCTGTCGCGGGCCTTGTTGAGACCATCGAGTTCATTCTTGAGAGACGGGATTTGCTTCTTGGCATCGCGGACGTACCGGCACACCGCTTCGAGGTGACGGAGGCCGCGAGACCAGTTCACCATGTTCTCGGCGTAGGAGAACGCCTGCTCGTCATTGATGATCGGATCGTCAGCCATACGCTACCTCCGCGTACTTTGCGAAATAATCACAATGTTCAGACTTGTCGTAGACGCTTGGGCACTCATGCGAGGGCGGATGTATCTGGGGTTTTCCAGAATTTGCTCCGTCTTGCCTGTAGCGATAGACAAAGCATTCTGGCTGGGGTCATTCAGGGTAAACCACAATCCTGTCCCACCAACCTCTGACCCCTGAATGAGCACAGTAGCCCCGCCGCTCACATAGGTGCCATAGACCGTGACGGTCTTATCTGGCAGATTTGGGGCTTCGAGCTGCGTCCCATTACCAGTAGAGTTGAAGTTGGCCCAAATGGTCCGCATGACACCCCTAGAGATCCAATCGGAGACACCCGTTACCGTAATCTCAGCCATGCAGCTTCTCCTTCCTCGGACGGCCCCGCTTTCGAATAGGGGTCTGCACTGGCTTCTCATCCGAGGGGGCATGAACCGTCATCACCTGTACGTCCTTAGAGGGGAGCTTGAACTTCACCTCAGCTAGAGCTTCAGGCGTACACTTCTTTACCTCGTCCCAAAACCACTGAGGGGGGTCTGTGACGGGAGGCCCCGTCATAGGGAATACCTGCCCATTCTGGATGAACAGCTCCCCGTGCTCTGTTTCGATGGAGATATACGGGGTGAACTCAGCCAACCTGGGCCGGTTCGTTGTCGGATCCTTCTCGAACTTGTGCGTCTCCAGTGTGAGCCGGTTCGACATGCGTACCATCCTCCGTATAGTGAGGTTGCTTGATGTATCCGTACAGGGGTCTCACGACTTTCTTGTGTCCATTGCCCCCATCTACGACCTTGGCCTGATAGGCTGAGAGCATGGTAGAAGTCTGCGGAAGCCTAAATTGCATCCCATGCCCTTTGGCCAGCCCCAAGAGATAGGCGCAGCATTGGCCTCCCTCTTCCCGTCGAGTGACGTTTGGATAGTAGAAATCGCACCCGTAGAGGCTCATCACCTTCACGCCCGTCATCATGGCGTAGGCCACGGCGTAGGCAACCGTTGAATTGAGAAAGTCATCTTTGAGGAAATTCAGGACTTCCTCAATGGGGTAGCGCACGGCCATAGGGAATTCCTCATAGACGACTGGCGTGATGATCGGCTTGTCGTGACGCCGCATCATGGTCCCGTACTCTGGGAGGTTCGTCGCCTGGCCTCGCATATCGTCCATGAGCCAGAGAATATCGTGACGGTAAATCCTGCCCCCAAAGTTTACCGTCCATACGGCATCGAAGTGAGTGCTTGCACTAGATGCGCAAATCTCGTCAACGTACATGGCCCTGCTTCCCCCCAAACCAAGCAAGGCAACGTGTTGAGGCCTCGCCTTTAGGATTTCAGACGGATTCATTGGTTGCCTCCTTGGATCTTTCAGCCCTAAACTCCGACATGCACACCTCTCTTTCTTCAAATATTTCCGGGGGGTAGCCTTTAACTCCAGGCCTACCACGAAACGTGGCAAGGAATTTCAAGGTGATCTCTGCCTCACTTCTCTTAATTCGTAGCAGGGGGCACAGATACCTGAGCACCTCTCGCGCACTAGGTCCAACCCATGTGAGCGTGTAGAGATCCTTGTGGTTAATGGCAAACCGCTCAAGTCTCTCAAGTTCATTCTTCGTTCTTGGCTTTTTCCTCAAATGGGACGTGACATTGGGAAATAGCCTTTGTGCCCACAGGATAATGGGAAGATTTGTGTTGCTAATTCCAACTGCGCCCTGCCAATGAGCGTATTTTTTGCCATTCGTCTTTTTGACGAAGGCCTTTCTGATATTTACATGACCTTCTCCGTCAAAAAGACCAGCAAGGTACAGTAGATCGGCAATTGCTGGTCCCACAGATTTCACCACCCCACTGCCGTACAGATAATGGTCAGCCCAGACCCTAGTGTAGCAGCCGTGGACAGAGTGGTAATCGCCCCGACCTGGCCACTACCCGATGCCTGGATGCTCTTGTTGCGGAAAAACCGCACCCGATCCCCGCCCGTGGAAATGGTCAGATGCACACCCGTCACACTCATAGTCGAAATAGCAGTGGTCATCGTGTGCGGACCGACCAAGATATAGTAATCGAGATGTCGCACCATCCCGACACGACCAAAGGTGGGAAGTGGAATCCCCGCGCTGGGTGCCGATCCACTGGTTAGCAGAACCAACTTACAGTGGGTGTAACGCTTTTTGCCTTCAATGGTGACGCTTTCGTTGTTGACCTCAAAGACCGTGCCCGTACCAGAGATGTTGCGAACGCTCCAAGATGTTGCCGTGAGTGTAGCCAACAGAATCCTCCTTGACCCCTCGGTTCACCCTCCCCCTTGCGGGATGCCAGGGGTTGCTATGCGCCTTCGGGGTTGGAAGAGGGGGGCTAGGAAGGCCCTAGCCCCCCAGGTTAGTGTTACCCAGTTGCTAGTAACCCAGTCGCGTTCACAGGCGTCTCCCACTGCCACTCACCGTAGATACGGCAAATGACGGAATCGCCTGTTGATGCCGTGGTCGGCCTCACACGCACCGCATGCCCCGGACTAATCACCCGTGGGGTGAAGTCATCTCGGTAATACACGAGATTGGTGGCCAAGCCAGACGCCAGGGTGACGTTGGTAAATTGGTGCCCTGTCGCCTGCGCGGTGCTATACCCAGGTACATCGCGGAACGAAATCACGCATACTGTTCCCGATGTGGTGGTGCGTTGTGCCGACACCGCCCGCACCAAGAACGGCATATAGCCAGGCATCCACTCGCCACTATTGGTGGTGTTGACGTTCAGGCGGAACTTCGCCAGTCCAGCACCCGTGGTGCCGATGATGTATTCGTGTTTCCCGTGTGTGTACGCCATTTGTCCTTTCTCCGTTTCCCCTTCACCGGACCCTGGCACGGCTCACGGCTGCCAGGGCACTCCAGGGAAAGCCACTTAGGTTGATGTGACGTGAACGGCCCTCGCTTGGCCAGCGGTCCCGGAGTCGCCCCAGACTTGCAGGAACTCCAGAATCCCGTACCACGCGACGGCCTTGGACCGCCCAAAGTCCTGAGGAATGGCGGCCCGCATTTCCGGGGTCAAGACCTCAGCCATGACCACGAAATCCGACCCGAACACGACACCCTCCCCCAGAATGCTTGAGGCACCAATGAGGCTGAGGCCGTGGTTGGTCTCGATCAGCCGAATCTGCTCCATACGCCCGACCTCACTGTTGAACTTGGACGCGGGGTCGGTGTATTTGTGCCACTCTTCCCAGGCCGGGTCGCGCTTGATACCCCGAATCCCAGCGGTGCGGAAGATGCCGATATAGTCGTCACCCTCCGCGCCAGGGGCATTCAGCGTGTCGAAGAGATAATCCCGAATGCTCTCCAGGTGCCACACGGTCATGTTC
>Ga0209341_10006311_pt1 | contig 10599 bp, 8 predicted proteins | sample RifCSP13_2_FD_184020 | JGI IMG/M metagenome (GOLD analysis project Ga0209341, IMG submission 184020) | Soil microbial communities from Rifle, Colorado - Rifle CSP2_sed 13_2 (SPAdes) (version 2) | ecosystem: Environmental > Terrestrial > Deep subsurface > Rock core/Sediment | place: Rifle... | reverse complement strand
CTCGCTCGGTGCCCCATTGGGTCTATTTGCCCAGGAACGTCACTACGTCAGCTATGGCGGCACGGCGGGATTTCAGGCGACCGTATGGGCGATGAAGGACTTGGGGACTTTCGAGAAATATGGCCTGAACGGCGACGTGGTTCTGGTCGGCGGCTCGGCGCGGCAAATTCAGGGAGTGCTCGGCGGCAGCACGGATTTCGCCCAGGTCGATATCACGGCCGTCGTCGCGGCAAATCTGAAAGGGGCGGACCTCGTCATGGTCGGCGGCACGCTCAATCGGATTCCGTTCAGCATGGTGACCCAGCCGGAAATCCGCGAGCCCAACCAGCTCAGAGGAAAAAAAATCGGTGTCGTCAACTTCGGCGGCGCCAACGAGTATGCCGTGCTCGCGGCGCTGAACGAATGGGGCATTCCGTCCTCGTCGGCGACGATCATGCCGGCCGGCGGCGCCGCCACTCGGCTGACCGCCATGTCGGCCAAAGTGCTCGATGCCACGGTGCTCTCGCCGCCGGAGACCATCAAGGCGGAAAAATTGGGGCTGCGCATTCTCCTTCACTTGAGCGAGCTGAAGACTGCCTTTCCGATGAACGTGATGATCGTGCGGCGGCCCTACCTGGAAAAAAATCGCGACGTGGTAAAGCGCATGATGAAAGCCCATAGCGACGCCGTGTATCAGCTCAAGCACGACAAGAAAAAGGGCATCGCGGTGCTCCAGAAACGGCTCTTGCAAAGGGAGACCGACGTCATCCAGGGCACCTATGATTACTACACGCCCAAATTCGAGTTCCCGCCGCGCGTGAACCGTGAAGGCGCGGCGGCCACAGCCAAGTTCGTCATGGACCGTGTGACGACAGGGAAAGCAAGCATTGATATCAGCAAGCTCTTGGACGAGAGCATTGTGGATGAATTGGAGAAAGAAGGTTTCTTCAAGACACTGGCAAGGTAAAAACTTGACCTAAGCGCGTCTCTCCTACGAAGCGTGTGGAGAGGTGCCACGGTCGCAAGGCCGTGGGGCTCCACTAATTTTCATCCGGTTTGTTGGAGTTTGAGAATTTCGTCGATGAAAAAAAGATCCGTGAGGAGCGAGCGCACATGAATCAACGCGTTCAGATTGTCGATGAGTTGCGAGCTGAGGGCGCGTTGGGCGAGCGCGAGCCGGATCGCAGCCTGTGCGCTGGCGGCCTCGCGCTCTAGCACGCCAATAAAAGATCTGTATGGCTCAGGTGGCTTTAGGCCCCGAGTCGCGACCACTTCCTTGAACAACTCGGCCAATCCCTCCAGTGCTTCTTCGGCGCGTTTTAGCTGCGCGCGTATCTCAGTTACCGAGCCGCCTTCTTCTTCTCCCGTGACTCCCTGGGCGGCGTAGGCAAGCATAAACTCGTAAGCCGCTTCAACCTGGTCGATGCGCTCTTTAAGCCTGTCTTCGATGGAGCGGTTCATAATCCCTCAACTTCGCTCTGTCTTGCCGCAGAGGCAGCGGCATCCCCGCTCGCAGCGGCTCCGACCGGCCAGCGACTTTCGTCATAGTGCTCGAGGTAACGCTCGCGGGAGATCCAACCGCGCAGCATGGAAAGAGTGATCCAGCGCTTCTCGGGTCTGGCGGCGAAATAGAAGTGGGCCATAATGAAGGTAATCAGAGCGACGCTGCCCGCCCCATGCGCAACGTAGATGATCCCCCAAGTGTCGTCGGACAAAATATAGGGGTTGCGCTTCCACCATGGTGTGTCGACTTTGGCCATCATGATCAGGCCTGTGATGATCGTGGCCAATGTGGCGATCGCCACGACGTGATGAAAGAGCTTGTTCTCGAGCGGGTTCTTGCCCGGCTTTCCTGGCGCTGACCCAGTGGAGCCCAGGGCTTGCTTGACCACCAGCCAGCCGTCGCTTAGGTCCTGGCTGTTAATCCAGATCAGGCCCAGCCCTTTCCACAACGAGGCGTGAACGATGTGAAAAATAATCGCCGCCGTGAGCACGAGGCCGGCAATCCAATGGGCTGTTACCCAGGAAAACTTGACGCCCCAAATCGGTAGGAAGGCGGTGAAGAGAAGGGTCAGAACGGAAGCCGCCATCACCCAGTGAAAAACCCTCGATGTAACGGAGTGGCGGAGAATCCTTTCGGGGAGCTGGTCAAGGAGATTCTCGCTAATCTTTCCCGTGCCGGCCCCGCGCCAGCGCCAATAATAAAGTAGCGCGTGGACCACGATCAGCAGCGCTCCGGCCGCAACCGCCACCCAGATGAGATCCCAGGAAAGCCCGATGAGAATCTCTTGGCCCCAAGGGTTCCGCTCCCACCGAAACCACTCCATCTAAACCTTGACTCCCCGGACGGACCTCTTGACCAAATTCTTCATCAGCGAGACTTTGTAGTGGTTGTGATTGAGCGGCTTGGCTCCCCAGATGGCCGTCTGCCCGGCAAGCTCAGCGGTCTCCTCGCTTACGCGCTCCCCACGCAAGCTATCCTCAACCGGCTTGAGCCTTAACGGGCGATTTGCAACACCACCTACCACGACGCGCGCCTGCTTGATGGTCCCGCCCTCGACGATCATGGCCGAGGCCACATTGACCAAAGGAAAATCCCACGCTTCGCGGTCGCTCACCTTCTCGAAGTAAAAGCGCGCGCCGGCCCAGGTGGCTGGAAGGCGAATCGCCGTCAGGAGGTCTCCCGGTTTTAGTATCGTCATTCGTTTAATGTCGACCTTCGGGCCGATAAAAAAATCTTCCGCGTCGACTACGCGTTCCCCCTTGGAGTTGCGAATGACGAATTTGGCATCCAGCGCAATTAGGGCCGGAGCGGTATCCGACGGCGTCACCGCAACGCAGCGATCGGCTTCGAACAGACAATGTTCGCGGTTCATCGCCGTCGGAGTGTCAGCATAGCAAGTGTTTCCACCCGCGCGATAGCAAGGCATGCCATCGCGGTAATACCAACAGCGGGCATCTTGACTGACATTGCCGCCGATGGTTCCTTGATTGCGAATCTGCGGCGTCGCTACTTTGCGCGCCGCCTGCGCCAGCAGACCGTAGCGCGACTGAATGAGCGAGTTGGTGGCAACCTGCGTTAGCGTGGTCATCGCGCCGATCTCGACTCCATCTCCTTGCTGGCGGATGCCTTCGATCTCTTTGATATTGCCGAGGTCGATGACCACCTTGGGTTTTTTGACACGGTCCTTGAACCAGTCGAGGCTGTCCATGCCTCCGCCCAATACCCAAGTGTCCTTACCATGCCGGCTTAGCAGAGCCAGGGCATCGTTGACGCTTGCGGGTTGGAACAGCTCAAAGGCCGGCATCATATCCTGGATAATAGCCATATTCTTCCCCTCCTCTCAGACGTTGACCTCGAGCGGCTTATACGACTGCGGTTTTTTTTCAGCCGCATTCAAGATCATGTCGCATGTCACCGGCGTTCGGTTGAAGAAAACACCCCCCAGCGCGTCGGAGATCGCGGACAATACCGCCGATGCTGCCGCGCCCAGGGGCGGCTCGCCGATCCCTTTTACGCCTACGGGATTGTACTTGTCGGGTTGATTGACCGCCTCCCATTGCATGTCGAGCGGCACATCTAGAAATGTGAGGGGTTTGGCGCCGTGAAGCCCCTTGGTAGCCGCGAGTCCCAGCTTGGTGTCGAAGACATGCTTCTCCGTTAAAGCGAAACCAAAGCCTTGCACGGCCCCGCCCGTGAGCTGGTTGCCCAAATTCTTTGGATGAATAACGGTACCGCAATCCGCCACCTCCACGCACTCCTTGATCTCCACGTGGCCGGTCTCAAGATCGACCTCGACCTGAACAAACGTGGCACAAAAGGCGAAAGGCGCCCCCTTGATCGGTAGATTATCCTTAGCTACACCGACCAAGCCTTGGCCTGCCAGCCCAGTCGCGGCGCGCGCGGTGATCGGATTAAGCTCCTTTGGCAACTCTTTGCCGCTGTATTTGCCGCCCAGCTTGATCGCCTGCTGTGCGGCCTCGGCGAAGGTCAGGCCTTTCGATGAATCCGACTTGAGAAAAACCCGCCCGTTGCCCACTCGAAATCGTCCGGCGCGCCGCTGAGCCCTTTGGCGGCGATCTCTTGAAGTTTTTTCTTCGCATCCATCGCCGCCACGTAGTTCGTGCGGGTCAACGTAAAACTGGTAATGCTCCCGACTTGGGGGCAATTCCACGGCAGGTTTTTGCCGGTATCGCCGGCAACGACCTCGCAGCGATCCCAGGGCATGCCGAGAACTTCGGCCGCCGTACGCGACGTGCCGGCGTAAGAAAATGTTCCAAGGTTCCCCGCGCCGTTGTGGATATAGAGCTTGCCGTCCGGCTTGATCAAGACCAACCCATCAAAACCGGTGCGGCCAGCGCCGTGAATTGCCATACCCACCCCGATCCCGGTAACCTTGCTTCCCTTCCGCTGGCCGCTGAGAGCCTGTTTCTTTGCCCAGTTAAAGCGGGCAGCCCCTTTATCCAGCGCTTCAGGCAGATAAGAGCTCGTGATCGGACCTTGTTTGGGGCCGACCTTTCCGTCATGACGAGGGGCATTTATGCGGCGAATAGCTACCCGGTCCAGACCAAGCTTGCGTGCCGCCTTATCGATGAACGGCTCGATCGCCGCCGCAATCTGATTTGGGCCTGGACCACGCTGCGGACCACGGGGCGGATTATTGGTCAGAACAGAAATCCCGCGCCAGCGCATCGCCAGGGGCTGATAGGCGAGGGAGACAGCCAAGCCAGAGCTGCGGAAATCAGGAAACCCCTCATAGGGGCCGTTGCTGTGGATGATATACAGATCAAGAGCCGTGACGCGCCCATCTTTACGGAAACCGATTTTCACCCAGCCTTGATAGCCCGCCCGTGCCCTGCCGAAGGCATACTCCTCGTCGCGGGTCACGCGGATCATCACCGGGCGTCCGGTCTTTTTTGACAGGATAGCTGGAATGCCCATCTGAGGATACCCAGTACCCTTGGAGCCAAAGCCACCACCGGTGTTCTCGCTGATGAAAACCAGTTGCGCCGGATCTATGCCCAGCAGCTTGGCAACGTACGGCACCGTGAAAGTTACACTTTGCGAGGAGGCGTGAAGATACAATTTGCCGTTTTGCCAGTACGCCATCGCCGTGCGCGGCTCCATGGAATGATGCGATAGCGCCTGAGTGACGAATGCTTCTTCGAGGACAAAGTCGGCTTGCTTGAACCCGGCCTCAAGGTCGCCGTATTGCCACTCCTCGGCGGGCTTGCCCATGGGAAGCTTGCCTTGATCGACGCCGGCAAAATCACGCGCCGTCCATTTGATCGTCTGGAGCTTCAGCTCTCGGGCAGCGACGTTGCCGTCCGAGCGCGGATCAGGCCCGCCCGGTCTTAGAGTTTCAAGCGGGTCGACGATGAACGGGAGCGGCTGGAGATCGATCTTGATTCGCTCGACCGCTTCCGCCGCGGTTGTTTCGTCAACCGCGACCACGGCTAAAATCGGCTCGCCGGCATAGAGGGGCTCGTTGGTCAGCATCGGCTCCTGCGGTGGCTCAACTTTCGGGACATCATCGGCGGTCACGATCGCCACGACTCCCTTCAGCGCCAGCGCGGCGCGGCTGTCGATCTTGCGAACCTTCGCGTGCGGCATGGGGCTTCGTAGCAGCTTGGCGAAGAGCATCCCCGCCGGGCGAAAATCCTCGGCGAATTTAGCCTTTCCCGTAACCTTGCCGACCAGGTCGGGAGCGGTGAAATCTTTTCCAATCAGTTTATAGCTAGCCATTTCAGCTCACCTCCGCCCCGCGCGCCGCTCGCATGGCGGCGTTTAGGAAATAATTATAGGCACCACACCGGCAAAGGTTCCCCGAAAGCGCCTCGGCGGCCTGTGCCCGAGTAGGCTTTGGATTGACTTTAAGTAGCGCCACGGTCGTCATGATCTGCCCAGGCGTGCAGAAGCCGCACTGTGGCGCATGTTCATCGACGAACGCTTTTTGCACCGGATGGAGTTTGCCATCGGAGCCGGCCAACCCCTCGATGGTGGTAATTTTGGCATTGCGCACGGTGTGGGTCAGCACCGAGCAAGAATAACTCGGTACGTCGTCGATCAGCACGGTACAGTTGCCGCACTCGCCGCGATCGCAGCCGATCTTCGTTCCGGTCAGCCCGAGCTTGTAGCGCAGCGTCATGGCCAGAGTCTCCTGCTTGACGACGTCCACCGGCCGCTTTTGACCGTTCACGGTCAGCGTGACCAAACGTTCCACGGCGCCCGGAAGTCCCGGTTGGATTTGGGCCGCCTCGCCGCCCCGGAAAAGGTAACCCACCGATGAGACCGTGACCCCCGAGGCGATGACTCCCTTGATGAAGCTTCGCCGGGTGATGCTAGGCTGGCTATTCGGTTCTTTGTCTGCCGTATCCATAAGACTCCTCCCCGTTACCGGTTCTTTCCCCCTACTCAGGCGCTATAGTCCCGACAGGGGACTTCTGTCAATAGAAAAAAAGGGTCGCCGCCATTTCGGAATCTTGGAAATCGTTCCCCGTTCCAGCCCTTGTCAGGCTGCTACCGAGTCGCGTAGAATCCGCCGAAAGAGTTAAATCACTTTCAGTTATCAGAGAACTTCCCCTTGCTCTTCACCTGCCATACTTTGCTCATGAGCTGGCCGGGCGCTGGGCTTCGGCCGGAGTTAAAACTTTGCTGAAGCCCCCCTGAGATTCTGACATGAAAGAAGTCTATTTCGTCAACACGACGTTCAGGGATGGCCACATGAGCCTGTGGTCGGAGCGGATGACGACCGGGATGATTCTTCCGGTCGCGGCGCTTGCGGACCGGGCGGGCTTTGTGGGGATGGAAATTATCAGCACCAGCATTTTCAAAAAGTGCGTCAGAGAGTTGCGCGAGGATCCCTGGGAACGAATTCGCCTGGCAGCTCAAAAGGCGCCGAAGACTCCGCTGGCGTCGATGATGGCGCGCAGCATATCCTCGTTCCAATTGACGCCGCGGTCGGTGCTGAAACTATGGGTGGAGCGGTTGGCGGCAAACGGGATCAAGCGTTTGCAATTGATGGACCCGGCCAATGACATGGTGTCGCTTGTGCCTTTTCTTTTGTCCGCGGCTCAGAACGCGGGACTTGAGGTCGTGCTGGCGGTCGTGTATTCGCTCTCGCCCAAGCATAGCGATGAGTATTTTGCCCGGAAGGTTGGCGCCGCCCGGGCGCTGAAGCCCAACCGCATATATCTAAAGGACCCATCAGGGCTGTTGACGCCGGAGCGCTCCCAAACACTCGTTCCCGTGTTCCTGAAAAACGCCGGCGACATACCCGTGGAACTTCACTCTCATTGCACGACGGGGCTCGCGCCGCTGTGTTATTTGGAGGCGATCAAGCTGGGTATAAAGACCGTGCATACGGCGATCCCGCCCTTGGCCAACGGCTCTTCGAACCCTTCTCTATGGAACATCGTCAATAACGTCCGCGCGCTCGGCTATACTCCGGTCATCGATGAGAGCGTGATCAAACCCATCGAAGAGCACTTAATGTCCATCGCGAAGCGGGAGGGATTCCCCACGGGCGCGCCGTTGGAATACGATCACTCGCAGTTTTTGCACCAGGTTCCTGGCGGCGTCATCTCGAATTTGAAATTTCAGCTCGCGCAGTTGCGCATGGACGAGCGCCTGGACGAAGTTCTGGAGGAGATCGTGCAGGTGCGGGCGGACTTGGATTATCCCATTATGGTCACTCCGTTTTCCCAGTTTGTCGTCAGCCAGGCGGCGATCAATGTCATGCTCGGGAACAGGTACCGGGAAGTAACCGATGAGGTGATTCAATACACACTGGGATTTTGGGGAGAAGAGCAGGGCGCTTCGATGGATCGAGAGGTCAAAGCCAAAATACTCGATCGCCCTCGTGCGCGGGAATTGGCTAGCTGGACGCCGCCGGAGCCGACCTTGAAAGAGGTTCGCGAACGAGTTGGTGGCGTTGGGGTATCGGACGACGAATTCCTGCTGCGCTGCTTCCTGCGCCCGGAAGAGATCGCAACGATGCGGGCCGCCGGCCCGCCGAGAGACTATCTGACAGCGCAACATCCGGTGGCCAATTTGATTCGACACCTGACGACGCGGAAGAACTCCGCATTCATTCGAATTCAGAAAGGTGGTTTTTCCCTCACTCTTGGCAAGCGATAGGTATCCACCGTACGGCCTTGCGTGGCCGGCGGCAGAAACTCGGCTTGCCAAACTCTCGGGAACAGAATACTGACCGTCCGCGGCTCAGCGCAGCTCCGCTCCCCAGAGCTCGCGCAGAAATCCGCTCTTGTCCAGATGTTCGGCAAAGCCGTTATCGAACAGCTCGGCGGGCTTCCGTTTCACCACGGTCCCGCGTTCTTGGGCCACGCCCACGGCCTCGGTCACCATGTTGGGCGGGACCAGCAGGCGCCGGTTGACGAGCAATTTCGCGTAGGCGTCGTAGGCGGATTGCAGCGACTCCTGGTCGGTGAGTCTTAGCACCTTGCTGAGGGAGGCTTTGGCCCTCTCGGGGTTTTTCTCCACGAAGTGGATCGCCTCGGCCATCGCCGCGACGAAGCGCTGGACCGTCTCACGCTGGTTGGCCAGCATCACCCCGTTGGTGTGAATCGAACTGTAGATGAACGGGAGACCGAGGTCGTTTAAGTTATAGATGACTTGGAATCCATCCTTCTTCCCGCGCACGTCCAGCGGTGGGGGCACGGGAATGGCCTGGACGATGTCCTGCTGCATGGCGCGGTAACGCTCCGGCTGGCTTCCGCCTATGGGGCGCAGCGCCACCTCGCTCTCCGAAAGGTTGAATTTTTTCAGCACCGCTCGCGCCAGACGGTGATCCACCTGCCCAGGCCGCGAATAGCCGATACTCTTGCCTTTGAGGTCCTCGACGCGCTTGATGTCTTTGCGCGCGAGCAGCACATAGGGCATGCCGACCAGCGGTGACGCGACGAGCTTGACCTCCACGCCCGCGGCCAATCCAGGAATCGTCGCATCGCCTGCGCAGTAAAGAAACTGGATCTCGTTGGTGGTCAACGCCGTGAGCCCAGGGCCGCTCCCCTGGATGTAGACATGCTCGGTCCTGAGCCCGTACTTGTCGAAGAGTCGAGCATCGACCGCCGCGTACACGTGGGTGAAGCCGCCGGATACCGCGCAGGTCGACACGCGTACAGCGACGGGCTTTTCCCCCGGCTTGGCGAGATACGGATTCGCCTCGCCCGTTGCTGCCACCATCAGGAGTTGGACCAGGATCAGACCACACATAGGATATCGCTTCATCGTGCAACCTCCTTTGACTCCGGCATTCCTGGGGCGGCGTGCGTTCAAGAATCTTAACGACCGCCGGAAAAAGCGAAAAACATTCAGAGCAGCAAAAGTATCAGAGAAGATAGCACGGCGTCAATTTCAACACGGATCTCGATCGTACGAGTTCTTGACGAGCAGGCTGCTATCGAATAGCTTTCTCACGTAACTATACTGACGGTTACTAAGTTCACATACCCCTCAGCCTGACCCCGCAAGGGGAGAGGGAACCTAAGAAGTTTCCCCTCCCTTGACGGGATGGGATTAAGGGGAGGGTGACTTGTGTCAACAGACTTATGCCTTTCACTGAAGTAATTCTCTTGCGATTGGTGTGTGACGACTTTGACAGGCGACGAAACGGTCGTCGGCAGGCCGTTTGATTACGAGAAGGGAGATCTGATGAATCTTCGAGGGGCTGTGGCAATCGTTACCGGATCGTCCAGCGGCGTGGGCGCCGCGGTGGCGCGCATGCTGACCGAAAAAGGGTCCCATGTCGTGGTCAATTGCACGCGCAGTGTCACGGACGGCGAGCGGGTCGTCGCTGAGTGCCAAGCGCTCGGCGGGGAAGCTACGCTATGCCGGGCGGATGTCTCGATCGATGCCGATTGCCGGCGGCTGGCCGAAACGGCGCTCAAACGATGGGGGCATATCGACGTACTGGTCAATTCAGCGGGGACGACCAAATATGTCAGCCATTACGACCTGGAGGGGTTGTCGTCCGAGGACTTTCTGCGAATTTTCTCGGTGAACACCCTCGGCCCTTTTCAAATGGCCCGGGCGGTGGCGCCGCATATGAAGGCGCGCGGTGAGGGAGCGATCGTGAACGTTTCCTCAACGGCGGGCATCCGTGGCACGGGCAGTTCAATTGCTTACGCTGTCTCCAAGGCTGGTCTCAACGTCCTTACGCAGTCCCTGGCGCGCGTTCTCGCTCCGGAAGTTCGCGTCAACGCTGTTTGCCCGGGGTTCATCCAGGGGCGATGGCTGAAAAACGCTCTGGGTGACGACTATGAAGGCCACAAGGCCTTCTGGGAAACAAGCTCGCCGCTCAGGAAAGCGGCGACGGCGGAGGAAGTGGCGGCCAGCATCCTATGGTTGGTCGAGTCCGCGGTACTGATGACAGGCCAGACAATCGTTACCGACGTGGGCATGAACCTCGGACCCGCGGGCAGCGGCCTCATGGGGAAGCGGCGCTGAATTGAAGAGAGGCGGCCACCCCCGCCGGACGGATTCTATGACCGACATTCTGCAGAGACTCCTTTATCCCAAGGCCGTTGCCATCATCGGCGCGTCGAACGATCCGACGAAGATCGGCGGCCGGCCCATCGTGCAAAACCGCGAGCTCGGTT
>Ga0209341_10006310_pt1 | contig 10600 bp, 8 predicted proteins | sample RifCSP13_2_FD_184020 | JGI IMG/M metagenome (GOLD analysis project Ga0209341, IMG submission 184020) | Soil microbial communities from Rifle, Colorado - Rifle CSP2_sed 13_2 (SPAdes) (version 2) | ecosystem: Environmental > Terrestrial > Deep subsurface > Rock core/Sediment | place: Rifle... | reverse complement strand
AGGGCAGCGCCGTGCGCCCTCCCGCTCATCCTGAGAGCCTGCCCGCCGCCGTGGCGGGTATCGAAGGATCACGTTGCGCGCAGACACGGGCCGCTCCTACAATGGACATCTGGCGCCGGGGTAGCTCAGGGGTAGAGCACGCGGCTGAAAACCGCGGTGTCGGCAGTTCAAATCTGCCCCCCGGCACCATTGTCACGCAAACGAAAACCGGCCCCGATAAGGGGCCGGCTTTCATGCAGGTGCAGCGTTCGATCTTCGCTCAGATGGCGTACACTACCACATCGCCAACCCGTAAGTCCTTGGCATCCCAATGGGGGAAAGTGCCGTCTGGCATTGTGATACGATGGCTCGTGGCGAATTGATACCCGAGTTGATTGCCGTGGCGAACAATTTCGCTTGTTCCGCCTTGATAGTCGTAGGATTTATGCCCAGCGCCAGCGGCCCGTTCTTGAAGACAGCTGCATTTTGCGAGTCCGTGATCGAGAGCAAAGACGGGGTTCTCTCCCTAATTCGCATCATCGATCGCCTCACGATAACGGCAGCGGGATCCGCTCCACCAACCGACATGCCACCGGTGGATCACTTGCTGACGCTAGTTCTAATGGTCACGTCAGGCGCGGCTCGAGGTACCCATGACATCGCCGTTTCGGTCGAACCACCGAGCGGCGGGGTCAGCTCTGTGTGGAGCTCAACCGTGCTGATGGAGGGAGAGGATCGTGGAGCAAACTTGGTAACCCAGATTCAATCGAAGTTCGAATCCCAGGGACTCTATTGGTACCACGTAAAGCTGGACGGTGAGCCTCTAACAAGCTTACCGTGAAACGGGAATCTTGATGACGCGGTGCCGTTACCCGATAGCCGAGATGTCGCCGTGGCGGTCGCAGTCCGCGCCGCACTCGTGCCGGATGAGCTGCGTCATCAGGTCCAGGGACGTGCCGCACTTCTCGCAGATCCACATCTGCATGTCCTTGTCTAACCTGTAGTCGTGCTCGCAGGCCGTTGTATCGAGCCTGGGCCGTCCGGATGAACCGCCGGGTTCAAGCATCTCGCTCACCCCTTAGTGAGGATCCCCCCTTGTTGTGTGGGAGTCCTTCAGCGCCTATTGTACTCCCGCTGTCCAGTGCCGGTACGGGCGGGGCCGGTCTGCGTGCTATACTTCCCGACATTCGGGGCCGGACGGCGCGCCCCAACGACGCGAAGGCACGGAGGAAGAGACGATGGCGGGTCCGCTGACGGGAATGAAGGTCGTGGAAATGGGGCTCTGGGTGGCCGGGCCGTCCGCCGCCTGCATCCTGGGCGATTGGGGAGCGCAGGTCATCAAGATCGAGCCCCCGGCCGGCGATCCCTTCCGCGGCCTCTTCGCCTCCGTCCTGGGCAACGCCGCTGCCCTCAACCCGCCCTTCGAGCTGGACAACCGCGGCAAGCGCAGCGTGGTCCTGGACCTGGACAATCCCGAGGCGCGTGAGATCGCGCTCCAGGTCATCGGAGAGGCGGACGTCTTCATCACCAACAACCGCCCGCGTGTGCTCGAGGATTTCGGCGTCAGCTACGAGCAGCTCCGGGAACGGTTCCCGCGATTGGTGTACGGCCAGGTGACCGGCTACGGCCCGGACACGGACGCGCGGGACACGGCGGCCTACGACATCGGCGCCTTCTGGGCGCAGGCCGGCGTCGCGATGGCGCTGACGGCGCCCGGCGGCCCTATCCCCCAGCAGCGCGGCGGCATGGGAGACCACATGACCGGCCAGATGCTCGCCGGGGCCGTCTGTGCGGCGCTCCTGTCACGAGAGCGGACGGGCAAAGGCCAGCACGTCTCCGTCCCCCTGGTGCGGGTCGGCGTTTACATGATCGGCTGGGACATGATGCTGTCCCTGCGCCTGGGCATCCCGATCCTCACGTACGACCGGCACCACGCGATCAACCCGATCATCGACTCCTACCAGGCCGGCGACGGCAAGTGGTTCTGGCTCCTGCTTCTCCAGGCGGACCGCCACTGGCCCGACCTCTGCCGCGCCCTGGGCCGGACGGACCTGATGGAGGACGACCGCTTCAAGAACATCGACGTCCGCCGGGTCAACGGGACTGAGCTGGTGGCCGAGCTGGACAAGGTGTTCGCCACGAAGCCGCTGGCGGAGTGGGGCGAGATACTGAACCGGCACAACGTCTGGTGGGCGCCCGTCAACTACCCGCACGAGGTGATCAAGGACCCGATGGTGCAGCAGGCCGGCGCTTTTGTGGACGTCCCCGGCCCGGACGGCGACGTGAAGATGGTTGCGACGCCGGCAGACTTCTCGGAGACGCGCTGGGAGCCGCAGGGCCTCAGCCCGGAACTCGGTCAGCACACCGAGGAGGTGCTGCTGGAGCTGGGCTACGACTGGGACCGCATCATCGCGCTCAAGGAGAGTGGCGCTATTCCGTAGGCGCCTGGCCATCCGCGACGCCTCGGGCAGGTATGAAACCTGCCCCTATTCGTAGCGCAGGGCTTCCGCCGTCGGGATGCTGGCGGCCTGGCGCGAAGGGATCAGGGTCATCAGCGCAGACGCCACGATGGTCAGGAAGGCGATCACGAACATCTCCAGCCACGGGATATAAAAGGCGCCGCCACCGCCCGGGAAGTCGTCGCTTGTCACCAGGAAGTAGGCAAGCCAGAGCCCCAGGCCGGTGCCCGAAACCACGCCTGTCAAAGTGACGAACGAGGACTCCAGCAGGAAGCTCAGTTGCACCATCCACTTCTTGTAGCCGATAGCGCGCAACATCCCGATCTGCTGGCGCCGCTCCACCACGGTGCGGAAGGCGATCACGCCTATGGCCGCGATGCCGACTACGAGCCCGAGCCCCATGAACGCCTGCATCAGGTACAAGAAGCTACGCGACAGCGCGTTGTTCTCGTCTACGATCTGCTGAAGAGAGTCCGCCTGAACGCCCGTGGTCGCCAGCGCGGACTCGATTTCGCGGGCGGCCTGCCTCGAACCGTCCGGATCGGTCAGCGCCACGAAGTGCATGGACAGCTCGGGCTCCCCAAACACCTCGACGAAAGCCTCCTCGCCCATGTAAATGCCCATGAAGTTGCTGCTCGCTCCGAAGCTGATCACTCCGATGATTCGCACGTTCCTGCCTCGGCCGCTTGTCGCGTCACGCACGGTGATTTTCGGCGCGTCGTACTTGTCAGCGTCCGTGGGGATGCCGTTCAGCGAGAACTCGCTGGGCCCGAAGCCGCTCTGGATCACGAAGCCGTCGGTGATCGCTGCGTCCTGCTCAGTCTGCAGGGCCCTCCAGACCGCCTCCGCGTCCTCGTAACCGTTAGCGATCTTGTCCAGGGGAACGCTACTGTTTTCGATGAACCCGTCGGTCAGGCCCCGGACCGGGTAGTCGTCGTAGCCGGCCGCTTTTCGCTGCCGGACCTCAGTGGCACTGTCGAGCCCCGCGATGAGCATTGCTCCTTCGGCGCGGATCTCTTCCGCCGCCGGTGAGCCCGCCCCTTGCAGCGCGTCCTGGATGCTGGGGAAGGGGTTGTTCGGGTTCTCCATCACCTGCACGTCCCAGCCACCGCGAGACTCGTCCTTCAGGAAAAGCTTGTCATAGTTCAGGTTCATCGCGGACATCGTGGTAAGCGCGAAAATCACGAGCGAGATCATCGCCAGCGTCATCCCGGTGCGGAAGCGGTTCGCCATCGGGTATGCCACCGCCGTGCGGATAGCCGGCAGTATCGGAGCGAAGGCGCCGCCGAAGCGCGACACAGCGCCGAGGAAGATGTCGGCGTTGTAAACAAGCACGAAGGTGGAGGCCGTTACCATCGCGGTACCGCTCAGGAAGAACATCTCCATATCGCCCTCGAGCTTTCCGAAGAGCCAGTTCAGGCGGTTTCCGGCAGTCAGCCCCCAGAAAAGAAGCAGCACCAGACCCGCACTGGTGTAGACGGGCCGTGCCGACAGACCAAACAGCGTGAGCACGCGCGCCAGTCCGAACATCATCAGGGAGAAACCCAGCGCGAAGGGGAACGCCTTGTCGATATCAAGACCCCAGAGGAAGAACACGCCCCCCAGCACCATGAATCCCCAGCCCAGGATCCAGGCAGACGGCAGCCCGAAGCCGTTCCTCAGCATGAACCAGAGACCAAGCGGCGGGATTATCAGCATCGGTATCGAGACGGCAACCCAGTACCACGACCACTTCAGGCCCAGGCCCTTCTTGCACAGCAGCCAGAGCCCCAGCGGCGGAAGGGCCAGCGCAGGGATCGACAGCGTCACCCACCGCCAGCTCACCGTCGCGCCCGCCTCGCCCTGGACGTTCTCCTCCGTTCCCCGGATGGCGGCAACGATGTTCAGGTTGGAGATGCGCCACGACGAGAAGGCCACGGTGGCAAACGTCAGCACGACCCCGAGACTGTACGAGATCAGCGCCGTCCTGAGAGTCACGTGCGGCGTGAATGTGAATCCAAACGTCGAAAAGATCGCTGACGCGGCGGTGGTCAGCGCGAAGGCGACGAGCACGCCCAGTACCACGCCCACCATCGCCGAGACGAGGTTATATCCGGTGCCTTCCGCCAGGAACATCTCGACAAGATGCAGCCGCTTCGTACCAACGGCCCGCGCCATCCCCATCTCCGACTTCCGTTCAGCGGCCAGCATCACGAATATCATGACGATGAGAAGCATGCCGGCGCCGATGGAGAAGAGCCCGAGCAGGAGGAAGAACGTGGTCATGAAGTTGCCGATCTCCTCCGCTTCGTCCACGAAGGCCACCTTCGTGTCGCTGACTTCCATCCGCAGGACGTTGTCCTCAATCAGTTCTTCTATCTCCGCCTCCGCCGCCGGTCCGGACGACAGCGAATCACGCACTCCGCCTGTAGCGGAGACCAGAACGAGCGTCACCTCATCTTCGGCGAACAGGGCGCTCATTTCGGACCATGGCGCCACCATCCCCTCAGGGGCCTCAAAGCTCGTGGCGCCGCCCATAAGCGTATCCCGGACAAGGGCCTTCACCGTGTATTCGTGGGGTTCGCCCTGGACGTACACCATAAGCGCGTCTCCTGCGGCGGCGTCCAGTTCATCGGCGGCGCTTTCATTCAGGTAGACCTCACCACCATGGAGATCGCCCAGGCTGAGAGCGTCACCGGATGAGGCGTCGATCACGTCGGGCAGACCTTCTGTGCGCTCGGCGTCCACGCCGACGAACTGAATCGCCGGCTCGCTCAGGCCTGTCCTAGTGTTGACGACCGGCACTGGTTCAGCGAGCAGGCCCGCGTATCCGTCAACGTTCTGCAGGTCGGCCTCGTCGGCGGCCCCGAGGAACCTACGGTACTCGGCTCCCGAGATGTTTGTGTTGTCGCTGGCCCCGGTCTTACCGACCTCGCCGTCCAGGATGATGTCGGTGTTGCCGGCGAGGTCGTACGTCTGCTTTGTAACGCTGTAGTCCACGGTGTCGCCCGTCGTGAAGGCGGCTGTAATGATCACGGTGCTCAGCATGAGGCCGATGACAATCAGCACCGTTTGGGCGACACGCCTGGGGATGTTGCGGAGGCCCATCATGAAGATGATCCGGTTGCGGATAAAGATGAGCAGGACGGCGCCCAGCGAGATAGCAAGCAGTGCCACCAGCACGGCCATGATCGTGTTCATCGGAATCCCGAATAGCGCGTCCATGGCCTATTCCTCGGCCGGCGCCCAGATCCCGGCTTCGCGGTTGACCAACCTCTCGTCGCTCTTAATCTGGCCGTCCTGCATGTGGATGATCCGGTCGGTCCGCTGCGCGACTCCGTGATCGTGTGTCACCAGCACGAAGGTTTGGTTGTGACGCTTGTTGAGGTCAGAAAGCAGGTCCATGATCTCGCCGGCGTTCTGGCTGTCGAGGTCGCCTGTCGGCTCGTCGCCCCAGACGATCGCCGGGTTGTTCACGAGAGCGCGCGCTATTGTGACGCGCTGACGCTGGCCCCCGGACAGCTCCGCGGGCTTGTGCGTGGCCCATTCGGTGAGGTGGACGATCTCCAGCGCGTCCATTGCGCGCTGGCGTGCTTCCTTGGCGGAAACGCCTGAGACGAGTAAGGGCAACTCAACGTTCTCGACCGCGGCCAGCACGGGCAGCAGGTTGTAGAACTGAAACACAAAACCCATTCGACGCGCGCGGTGCTCCGTCTTCCGGTTGTCGGACATCGTCGCGAGGTTCACGCCCTCGACGTAGATCTCGCCGCTGTCGATGACGTCAAGCCCGGAGAGGCAGTTCAAAAGGGTGGTTTTGCCGCATCCGGACGCACCCATGATGGCGACCATCTCGCCCCGCTTGATGCGCAGACTCAACCCCCGCAGCGCCTGCACCTGCACCTTACCGGTGTCGTACGTCTTGACGACGTTGATTGCCTCGATGATGTTCTCGGGGGGACTCCCGGCGGGCGGGCATTCCCCCGCCTGCTGAGGCGCGGTCTGCTCCGTCAGGCTCATGCCTGCCTCCTCTCGGATACCGCTTTCGCGCATAAGAATTCGGACCGTCACGTCCCGTGGCGCGGTTTCAGGGACTAACCCGCTCCTGACGCATTGTATGAAGATGGTAGAGCGCGGAGGTGTGACGAAGATCACACTATCTCAATGGCTGCGCCCCTATTCTAGCCTAGGCCGGGAGTCACCGTACAGTACTTTGTGACGGAATGAACAAGCTGTTAACGGGCTGCATCCCGCGCCCGAACACCTCGCCGAACCGTCCCGTCAACGCCCTAGCCACGTCCTCCACCGGGGGCGCTGTCCCTCGCAATTCCCGGATCGACGTCACGCCCTTGTCCGCGATCCCGCAGGACACGATCTTCCGGAACCAGCCCAGGTCCACGCCCACATTCAGCGCCAGCCCGTGCGTTGTCACCCAGCCGCCCGTCCCCAGCGGCCGTCCCACCCGCACTCCGATAGCCGCGATCTTCTCGTCGCCCACCCAGACGCCGGTAAGGCCGCAGATCACTCCAGCCTCGATGTCATAGCAGCGCAAAGTACCGATGATCACTTCCTCGAGCCGCCGCACGTAGTCCATCACGCCGAGGCGCGCCTCCCGCAGGTCAATTATCGGATACGCGATCAGTTGGCCCGGCCCGTGGAACGTTATGTCGCCTCCGCGGTCTGTCTGCACCAGGGGGGCGCCCAGCATCTGCTCCGGCAGGCGGAGGTTCGAGGTCGCGTCCCGCTTGCCGGTCGTGTAAACCGGCGGGTGCTCCAGCAGCAGCAGTGTATCCGGCCGCGCGCCCTCGGCCCGCTCTCGCGCCAGGCGCTTCTGCAGCTCCCAGGCGTCCGCGTATTCCACCCGGCCGAGCCAGGCGTACGCGCAGTCTGGATTTCCGGCCATCAATCGATGCCGGTATCCGGCCCGGTCGCTTCGAGCCGCTTCTTCACGTCGCGAAGGAAGTAGCCGGCCTGGTGGCCGTCCATTACCCGGTGGTCGAAGGAGAGGCACAGCATCACGACGGACCGCACTGCAATGGCGTTGTCGCCAACAACCCGCGGCCGCTTCGTGATCGCCTCCAGCGTGATGATCGCCGACTGCCCGAGGTTGATGATCGGCTTGGAGATAACGGCCCCGAAGGCGCCGGTGTTGTCCAGGGTGAACGTCCCGCCCTGCACGTCGTCCAGCGTCAGCTTGTTGTCCCGCGCCCGCTCGCCGAGATCGCTCATCGCCAGCGACAGTCCCGTGACGCTCAGCCGGTCCGCGTCCTTGACCACGGGTACCATCAGCCCCCGGTCGGTCGCGACAGCGATGCCCAGGTTGACGCGCTTCCTGAGGATGATCTTGTCCTCCGCCCAGGATGCGTTCAGGTACGGGTGCTCCAGCAGCGTCTGCGCCACGGCATGCGCCATAAACGGCAGGTACGTCAGGTCCACGCCGTGCCGCTCCCGGAACGCCTCTTTCTTCGACTCGCGGAGTCTGACCAGCTCCGTGACGTCTGCCTCCATCGCCAGCCAGGCGTGCGGCGCGCTCGACGCAGACGCCGACATCCGCTGTGCGATCGTCTTGCGTATGCCTGTGAGCGCCACGGCCTCCTCTTCGGCGCCGGCCGCCAGCGGAGCGCGCGGCGCCGGCCGCTCTTCGACTGCCACTCCGGCCTTCGCGGGCGCTCCAGAGGCGGCGGACCGGACATCTTCCTCGACGATCCGCCCGCCGGGTCCCGTTCCCGCCAGCACGTCCAGGCTCACGCCGAGTTCCTCCGCCAACTTCCGGACGCGCGGCGTGGCCCGGTGCGGTTGCCTGGCGCCGTTGCCGGACACCCCACGAGCCGGTGCCGCTCCACCAGCGACGGGCTCAGGGGCCGGCGTTGCCGTAGGAGCGAGGACCGGCTCTGCCGTCGGCTTCGGCGGCGAGATATCAGCCGGCGTCTCGCCCGCGACCTCGTCGATTACGCACAGCGGAGCGCCCACTGCCACCGTCTCACCCTCCTGCGCCAGGATCTCGCGCAGGGTGCCGGAGACCGGGCAAGGGAGCTCCACGTTCACCTTGTCGGTGTTGACCTCGACGATTGGCTCGTACTTGGCGACTTGATCGCCCGGCTGCTTCAGCCAGCGTTCGATCGTTCCCTCGGTGACAGTCTCACCGACCTCCGGCAGCTTCAGCGTGAACGCCATCGGGACCTCCCTGCTAGTACCCGGCCAGCCTGCGTACGGCCTCAGCGATCTTCTGGGGGTTCGGCAGTATGTACTCCTCCAGGTGGGCGGCGTAAGGCGCGATCGGCACATCCGGAGACGCCACGCGAAGGATAGGGCCGTCCAGGTACTCGAACGCCTGCTCGGCGATGACCGCCGCCACCTCCGCGCCAAAGCCGCCCGTGATGTTGTCCTCGTACACGATCAGTGCCTTCCCCGTCTTCTTGACGGACTCCAGGACGCACTCCTTGTCCCACGGCGACACCGTGCGCAGGTCGATGACCTCGACGCTGACGCCGTCCTCCTCTTGCACCATCTCCGACGCCTTCAGCGAATGATGCACCATCATGCCATACGTCACGAGCGTGATGTCGGAGCCTTCCCGCTTGATCTCCGCTTTGCCGATGGGGATCGTGTAGTCTTCGTCGGGGACCTCCTGGCGGTACAAACGATATGCCTTCTTGTGCTCCAGGAAGACCACTGGGTTCGGGTCGCGGATCGCCGATTTCAGCAGGCCTTTGGCGTCATACGGCGTCGCTACGCAGACCACCTTCAGGCCGGGCACGTGCGCGTAGAACGCCTCGATGCTCTGCGAGTGGTATGGCCCGCCGTGGATACCCGCCCCGAACGGCGTGCGCACGACGATGGGGCAGCTCCAGGTGCCGTTGGACCGGTAGTGCAGGCGCGCCGCCTCACTCACAATCTGGTCGAACGCGGGGTGGCTGAAGTCCGCGAACTGGAGCTCCGCTATTGGCACGATCCCGTTGAGCGAGGCGCCGATCGCCGCCCCCACAATGCAGGACTCCGCCAGCGGCGTGTCCATGACCCGGTCCGCCCCGAACTCCGCGAGCAGCCCTTCGGTTGCGCGGAAGACACCGCCTTCGCCGACGTCTTCGCCCATCACGATGATCCGCTCGTCGCGCTTCATCTCTTCAAGCATGGCGTCGCGGACGGCTTCTACCATCGTCTTCTCGGCCATCTCAGTTCCCCTTTCCGTCCACCAGGACGTGCCGGAGCGCTGACTCCGGTTCCGCCGATGGCGCGCTTTCCGCGAACTCCATCGCCTCGTCCACCTCTCGGCTTATGCGGTCCGTGATCTCTTCCTCTTTGCTCTCATCGAGCACGCGCGCGCCCCGCAGCACCTTGTTGAAGCGGCCGATGGGGTCTTTCTCCGACCACGCCGCGACTTCCTCCCGGGAGCGGTACCGCCGGTCGTCGTCATCGCTGCTATGCGGGACCAGCCGGTACGTCTTCGCCTCCAGTAGCGTCGGGCCTTCGCCCCGGCGCGCGCGTTCCACGGCCTCCTTCATCGCACCGTAGACAGCGAGCACGTCGTTCCCGTCGACTGTGAGGCCGGGGAAACCGTACCCCTCGGCCCGGACGGCGATGTTCTCGACCGCCATCTGCTTCTTGTAGTGCACCGAGATGGCGTACTGGTTGAATTCGCACACGAAGATCACGGGCAGCTTGTGTACCCCTGCGAAGTTCATCGCTTCGTGCGCGTCGCCCGTGCTGGTCGCCCCGTCGCCGAAGTAGACCGCGCTCACCTCGTCCAGGCCGCGCAGCTTCGACGCAAGTGCCGTGCCTACAGCGTGCGGCGCCTGCGTCATGACCGGCGCTCCTTCAGAGACGATACGCAACGCCGGGCTGCTGTAATGCGACGGCATGTTGCGTCCGCCGCTGTTGATGTCGTCACGCCGGGCGAAGAAGCTCATCAGGATATCCTGCGGGCTCATACCCACGGTCAGGACGACTCCGATGTCGCGGTAGTACGTGAATAGCCAGTCGGTGCCCGGCCGGAGAGCAAACGCGCTGCCGACCTGCGCTGCCTCGTGGCCCTCGCCGCTGAAGGTCATGGGCCCGCGGCCCATCCTCTGAAGCTGTCGCTGCCGCAGGCTCAGCGCCCGCGCCAGGGCCATCTTGTAGTACATTTCGAGCATCTGCTCGTTGCTCAGGTCGCGCGCCGGGAGCGCCACCTTTGTCACCGTCATCTG
>Ga0209341_10006306_pt1 | contig 10604 bp, 7 predicted proteins | sample RifCSP13_2_FD_184020 | JGI IMG/M metagenome (GOLD analysis project Ga0209341, IMG submission 184020) | Soil microbial communities from Rifle, Colorado - Rifle CSP2_sed 13_2 (SPAdes) (version 2) | ecosystem: Environmental > Terrestrial > Deep subsurface > Rock core/Sediment | place: Rifle... | reverse complement strand
GATGAGCGCGCTCATTCTTGGCGGCATTGCCGCGATCCCCAGCTACATCGGTCTGCAGATCCGCGCACGGACCTCGCTTGACGATTCGCTCGACGTCGTCGCCGCCCACGGCGTCGGCGGCACCATCGGCGCGCTGCTCACCGGCGTGTTTGCGCAGAAAGCTCTCAACGGAGTCGCGGACGGCGCGTTGTTCGGCAATCCCGGGCAGCTCTGGATCCAGGCGACGGCGGTCCTCGCAGCGATTGTGTACAGCGGGACCATGAGCTTCGTGCTGTTGAAGCTGATTGGTCTCGTGATACCGCTGCGGGCCGATCGCGACGACGAGACGACGGGCCTCGACGAAACGCAGCACGGCGAAGAGGCATACGGGCTCCTGGGTGGAGTCACGACGTCGACCGGCCACGGCGGCTCGGGCGGCTGAATGGCCCACGCACAGTCGGAAATCGCACGGTCGTAACGTAGGAAAACCAGCCCGGACGGGGCTGTTTCGGCTATTCTTGTCGATACTGCGAGGAGGGGCCGTGGAGACAGTCCTGCTCGACCGTCGCTCGTTCCTGCGCGTGAGCGCAGTGGCTGGCGGCGGTGTCCTGCTGGCCGCGTACTTCGAACCGGCCGTCGACCTCCTCGCCCAGGGACAGCCCAACCCGAACGCGCCCGCCTTCGCTCCCGACGCTTTCGTCCGCGTCGCGCCAGACGGCATCGTCACGATCATGGCCAAGAGCCCGGAGCTCGGCCAGGGAATCATGGTCAGCGTGCCGATGATCATCGCCGAGGAGCTCGACGCCGATTGGAAGGACGTCCGCATCGAGCAGGCCGATCTGGATCCGACCAAGTACGGACGGCAGTCGACCGGCGGCAGCAACGGCACACCGAGCAACTGGGATCCCTGCCGGCGCGTGGGCGCCGCGGTGCGGCAGATGTTCGTCGCCGCCGCCGCCGAGACGTGGGACGTCGCGGCGGCCGAGTGTTCGACGTCGTCGGGCAAGGTCCTGCATCAGGCGACGAACCGCGCGCTCGGGTACGGCGCGCTCGCGTCGAAGATCGCCGCGCTGACGCCGCCCGCGCTCGCATCCGTCACGCTCAAAGATCCGAAGAACTACACGATCATCGGCAAGGCGGTGGCGCCAAACGCCGACATCGCCAGGATCGTCAGGGGCCAGCCGCTCTATGGCATCGACGTCACGCTGCCCGGCATGCTGTACGCGGTGTACGAGAAGTGCCCGGTGTTCGGCGGCAAGGTCGTCAGCGCGAACCTCGACGCGATCAATTCGCAGCCCGGTGTTCGACACGCGTTCGTGGTCGAAGGCGACAACACGCCTGTCTTCGCGGCCGGCGTCGCGATCGTGGCCGACAGCTGGTGGCAGGCGCGCGCGGCGCGGCACAAGCTTCAGGTCACGTGGAACGAAGGCCCCACCGCGGCGCAGGGCAGCGAAGGCTTCGCGCGACGCGCGCAGGAGCTGTCGCAGCAGCCGCCCGCGTTCACGCTGCGCAAGGACGGCGATCCCGATGCGGCGCTCGCGGGCGCGGCCAAGGTCGTCGAAGCGTCGTATTCCTATCCGTTCCTCGCGCACGCCCCAATGGAGCCGATGAACTGCACGGTGCGCTACGAGAACGGCAGGATGGAAATCTGGGCGGCGAGCCAGAGCCCGGCCGACGGCCGCGCGCTCGCCGCGCGCACGCTCGGAATTGCCGAGAACGACATCAGCGTGCACATCGTTCGTCAGGGCGGCGGTTTCGGCCGCCGCGGCACGAACGATCACATGATCGAAGCCGCGTGGATCGCCAAGACCGTCGGCGCGCCGGTAAAGCTGCTCTGGTCGCGCGAAGACGACATCCGCCACTGCTTCTATCGTCCGGCCGGATTCCACTTCATCAAAGGCGGCGTGGACAACGCCGGCAACGTCGTCGCATGGCGCCATCACTTCGTGAGCTTCGGCGAAGGCGAGCGCTTCGTGCGCGCGGCGAACATCCCCGCGACCGAATTCCCGTCGCGGTTCATCCCCAACTTCGCGCTCGGCGCGACCTTGATGCCGCTCGGCGTGCCGACGACCGTGCTGCGGGCGCCGAGAACCAACGCGACATCGTTCGTGTGCCAGTCGTTCATCGACGAGCTCGCGCATGCCGCCGGCAAAGATCCGCTGGCATTCCGCCTGGAGCTGCTCGCCGGCGAACCTCTGGCGTCGAATCCAGACGATGGGTTCAACGCGGAGCGGATGCGCGGGGTGCTGGAGCTCGTGCGCGAGAAGTCCGGGTGGGGATCGCGCCAGCTGCCGAAAGGCACCGCCATGGGAGTGGCGTTCCAGTTCAGCCACCGCGGGTACTTTGCCGAGGTCGCTGAAGTCAACGTCGTGAGCGCCGGCGCCGGCGGCAAGGTGAAAGTCAACAAGGTGTGGGTGGCCGGGGACATCGGCGCCCACGTCATCAATCTGCGGAACGCCGAGCACCAGGTGCAGGGCGCGGTGATGGACGGCCTCAGCCAGATGATGGCGTACGAAATCACCATCGACGGCGGCCGCGCCGTACAGGGCAATTTCAATGAATCCCCGCCGCTGCGGCTGCCGCAGGCCCCCCCGGTCATTGAAGTACACTTCAGGATGACGAACAATTCTCCGACGGGGCTGGGCGAGCCGGCGCTGCCGCCGGTCATCCCCGCCGTCTGCAACGCGATCTTTTCGGTCACGGGGAAACGCATCCGAACGCTGCCCCTGTCGAAGAGCGGGTTTAGTTGGGCCTAGGAGGATGACACGATGGCATTCACACTGACCGTCAACGGGAAGTCGACGACCGTCGACGTTGCGCCCGACATGCCGCTGCTGTGGGTGTTGCGCGACACGCTCAACATGAAAGGCACGAAGTTCGGCTGCGGCATCGGCGAGTGCGGCGCGTGCACCGTGCACGTCGCCGGCAAACCCGTGCGGTCGTGCCAGACGCCGATGTCCGCCGCGAGCAACGCCGTGGTGACGACCATCGAAGGGCTGTCGCCGGACGGCTCGCATCCGCTGCAGGTTGCGTGGCAGGAAATCGACGTGCCGCAGTGCGGCTACTGCCAGGCCGGACAGCTGATGTCGGCCGCGGCGCTGCTCGCCAGCATCGCGAAGCCGACCGACGCCGACATCGATCGCGCCATGACCGGCAACCTGTGCCGCTGCGGGACGTATCTGCGCATCCGTCAGGCGATTCACCGCGCGGCCGCGATGCCGCGCCTCCCACAAAACGTTCGCGCATCTGCAAACCAGTAAGGAGGCGTCATGGAAACGGTACTCAATCGGCGCTCCTTCCTGCGGGTGAGCAGCCTGGCCGGCGGCGGCATGCTGATCGCCAGCTACTTCGACGTGGCCGAGATCTTCGCGCAAGGGCCTCCCGGCGCGACGCCCCCACCGCCGCTCGTGCCCCACTCGTTCATCAAGATCGCTCCCGACGGCATCGTGACGATCATGGCGAAGAATCCCGAGATCGGCCAGGGCGTCAAGACGAGCCTGCCGATGATCATCGCCGACGAGCTCGACGTCGACTGGAAGGACGTTCGCGTCGAGCAGGCCGACCTCGCTGAGGGAAAATACGGTCCGCAGCGCGCCGGCGGCAGCACCGCCACACCGATCAACTGGACGCCGCTGCGCCAGGTCGGCGCCGGTGCGAGGCAGATGCTCCTCATGGCCGCCGCACAGACGTGGAACGTTCCGGAAGCGCAGCTCACGACAGCGTCCGGCAAGGTGATGCACGCGGCGAGCAAGCGCACGCTCGGCTACGGTGAGCTCGCGGCCAAGGCGGCCACGCTCACGCCGCCCGATCCGCAGAGCGTCAAGCTGAAGGATCCCAGGGATTACAAGATCATCGGCAAGCCGATCTCCGGCGTCGATAACGCGTCGGTCGTCGTCGGTAAACCGATCTACAGCATCGACTTCACGCTCCCGAACATGTTGTGGGCCGTGTACGAGAAGTGCCCGGTGTATGGCGGTAAGGCCCTCAGCGCCAATCTCGACGAAATCAAGGCGATGCCCGGCGTCCGCCATGCTTTCATCGTCGAGGGAACCGCCGATCTGAGGGGCTTGATGCCAGGGGTGGCGATCGTCGCGGATTCGTACTGGCAGGCGCGGACGGCGCGTCAGAAGCTGCAGGTGAAGTGGGACGAGGGCCCGACCGCGCAGCAAAGCAGCGCGGGGTATGCGCAGCGTGCGCTCGACCTGTCGAAGCAGGCGCCGGCCAATACGCTGCGCACGGACGGCAACGTCGACGCGGCGCTGCAGTCGGCGGCGAAAGTCGTCGAGGCTGCGTACTCGTATCCGTTTCTCTCGCACGCACCCCTCGAGCCCGAGAACTCGGTGGCGCACTTCAGCAACGGGAAGCTCGAGATGTGGTCGCCGAGCCAGACGCCGGCGGCAGGGCGCACGGCCGTGGCGAGCGCGCTCGGCATTCAGGAGAGCGACATCACCTGCCACATCCTGAAGTCCGGCGGCGGCTTCGGCCGGCGTCTGACGAACGACTACGCGCTCGAAGCGGCTGTGATCGCGAAACAGATCGGCGTCCCGGTCAAGGTGCTGTGGACGCGCGAAGACGACATGGCCCACGACCACTACCGCCCGGCCGGCTTCCACTTCCTCAAGGCGGGTCTTGATCAGTCGGGCAGGCTGGTGGCGTGGCGGAACCACTTCGTCAGCTTCGGCGAGGGCACGCAGTACTCCAATTCGGCGACCCTCACTCCGGCGGAATTTCCGGCGACGTTTGCCCCGCACCTGGGGGTGTACTCCTCGCTGATCCCGTTCGGCGTGCCGACCGGCGCCATGCGCGCACCGCGCACGAATGCGTACTCGTTTGCCTTCCAGTCCTTCATCGACGAGCTCGCGCACAGCGCCGGAAAAGATCCGCTGCAGTTCCGGCTCGACATTCTGAGCATGCCGCGTGTCAACCCCACGACTCCCCGCCCGGTGACTATCGGCGACGGCGAAGTCGACCCGGAGCGTGTGCGGGGTGTGCTCGAGCTTGTTCGTCAGAAATCCGGCTGGGGAGCACGCACGCTGCCGAGGGGCCGTGGCTTGGGCGTCGCGTTCCAATTTGCCCATCGTGGGTATTTCGCCGACGTCGCGGAGGTCAGCGTGGACGCGAACAGCAAAGTGAAGGTCCATAAGATCTGGATGGCCGGCGACGTTGGCAGCCAGATCGTCAATCCGGCGATGGCGATCAACGAGTGTCAGGGCGCCATCATCGAGGCCCTGAGCTCGTTGATGTCATGGGAGATCACAATCGATCGGGGCCGTGCGGTCCAGAGCAACTTCCATCAGTACCAGCCGGTGCGCATGGCGCAGGCGCCGCCCGAAATCCAGGTGGACTTCAGGATCACGGACAACCCGCCGACCGGGCTCGGCGAGCCGGCGCTGCCGCCGGCGATCGGCGCCGTCTGCAACGCCATCTTCGCGGCGACCGGCAAACGGATCCGGTCGATCCCAATCGCCAAGCAGGGCTATAGCTGGGCGTAGCCGCCACAGTCACCGCAGCGTTCGCAGAGATCGAAGCCGTCACGCCCCGAGGCGGAAGGCGGCTTCGTAGATCACCGGCGCTCCGCTGGCCAGCGCCCCCGGCTGCGGACGGTTGTACTCCTTGAGAGGAACGGACGGCTCGCGCACGAATCCGGCGACGCCCAGCTCTGAGACGAGTTGCTCCTCGGTGAGAAAACACTGCGGCTGGCCTGAGAACTGGGTGAACACGAACGGCTCTCCGGGGACCGGCTCGGCGTCCGGCGGGAGCGTGTTGCGCGAGAACGTGAACACGAACAGCCCGGCGCCGGTCCTGGCCACACGGGCCGCCTCTCGAACCGCCCGTCGAAAATCGGCAGCCGACGGCGCGAGGTTCCAGATGCCGTGCGCGATCACGAGATCGCAGCTGCGGTCGCGGACCGGAAGCGCGTCCATGGGCGCGAGGACCAGGCGAAGGCGGTCGCCGAGGTGATCGTCCCGCACGCGCTGGGCGGCAGCGCACAACATCGGCCACGAGAGGTCGGTGCCGGTGACCTGCCAGCCGAGCCGTGCGAGCGGCACCGCGTTGCGTCCCGCGCCGCAGCCGACGTCAAGCGCGCGGGCATGCCCGCCGCGGCGCAGTTCGTGTTCCGCGAACGTCATCAGGACGGCGTTCGGCGGCGACTGCGCGAACCCGGCGACCGTTCCAGGTGCGCTCCACGCCGAGCCGGCGAGAGGGTCCGTTGGCCGTAACATAGTGTCGATGTCCACTATGCCTCAGATGATTCCATCAGCCGAAGTGCTTTCACTGCAATCGCTCATCTCGCCCACCGAGCAGGGGATCGCGAGTCGCGTCCTGGCGAAAACCGCCGGCGGCAATCTCACGCTCTTCGCGTTCGACACGGGACAGGGACTCACCGAGCACACCTCGCCGTTCGACGCGCTCGTGATGGTCCTCGACGGAGCGCTCACCCTCACCATCGGCGGCACCACCGTCCGTGCCACGCCAGGGACCGTCGTGCGCATGCCGGCCGGCATTCCGCACGCCCTCGATGCGCCCGAACCGGCCCGCATGCTGCTCATCATGCTGCGCGATCTCAAGGCGTCGTGACGAGGCGGCCATGTACAACCTTCAGAATCGCTTCCGCCGCGCGGCGGCTCGCACCGGCGCCGCCGAGCTTTTCGCGCACGCGCGCGAGGCCGGCGCGGATCCTGTTCGAACGCTCCTGGTCGGTTAGCATCGAGATCGCTTCACCCGCGACCGTGGCCGGCGTGAAAGCTTCCTGAATCAGCTCCGGCACGATGCTCTCGCCGGCAATCAGGTTGACCATTCCGATGTTCCGGACCGTGACGAGACGTCGCAGCAGTCGATACGTCAGCGGCGACACACGGTAGACGATCACCATCGGCGTGCCGTGCAGCGCCGTCTGCACCGTCGCCGTGCCCGAGGCGGTCAGCACGACGTCCGCCGCGGCGAGGATCGCGTCGGTATCGTCCTCGATCACTCTGAAGAGCGGCTGTCCCCCAGTAGAGAGCGACTCGAAATGAGAGTCGTTGAGGTTGGGCGCCCGCGCGACGAAAAACTGCGCGCTCGGCAGGCGCATGCGGATCTTCTTCGCCGCGACCATCAGGTCCGGGAGAATGCGCGAGACTTCGTTCGGCCGGCTGCCCGGCAGCATGGCGATCGTCGGCGCGGACAGGGAAAACCCATGTGACTGCAGGAAGACCTCGCGCGGGGCGGAGGGACGCGCGAGATCGATCAACGGATGGCCGACGAACTCGACCGGCACGCCGGCCTCACGATAGATAGCTTCCTCGAACGGAAAGATGACCAGCACGAGATCGGCGAACTGGCGGATCGCCTCGATCCGCTTCGGGCGCCATGCCCAGATCTGCGGGCTGATGTAGTACACGACCGGAATGCCGAGCGTCTTGATGCGGCGGGCCAGCCTGAAATTGAAATCCGGGAAGTCGATGAGGACGAGCGCATCCGGGCGGTTCGCGCGCGCCCATGCCACCAGCCGGCGCAGCGCTCCGTACGATTTCGGAATCTTCCTGATCGCCTCGGTGAGCCCGGTCACCGCCACGCCGCGGTAGTCCTCGAGCCGTGTGCCGCCGGCGGCCGTGAATGAGGGTCCGCCCATGCCGCTGACGGCGATCTGCGGATCGATCGCGTGCAGCTCGCGCACGAGTGCGCCGGCGTACAGATCGCCGGAAGGCTCGCCGCAGGAAATCAGGAGTCGTGCGGACTTCAATTAACGGGTCGTGTAAACAGCCCGGGATCGAGCGCGGCGTTGAACGTGATCGCGTTCAGGCGGCGCTTGACGATCGGGTGACCCGCGGCGCGCACTTCAGCGGTAAACGCGACGGTCACGCCGTCCACCGGACGATAGTCCGAGAACATCTCTTCGATCAGCGGCTGGCCCGGCGCGCGAACGACGTACGCCTGCTTGCTGATGAGGCTGGTTCGCGGATCGACGTAGAGCACGAGCGGCTCGAGCGAAGGGCTGGACAGCTCCAGCGCATGACGAATGGCGCCGTCGGCGTCCTTGACGTCGGGCAGGAGCCGCGCGCGCAGCTCGCCGCGCTCCGCAGCCAGAAGCGCGGCCACCGTGTCCCGTTTGAGGCTCGCCGCCATGTCCTGCAGCGCCTCGTCGGGCACGTCGTGGACGCCGCCGGGATCGCGAACCCATCCGCGCTCGCCGTCATAAACTTGAATCTGTACTCCCTGCGGCGCCTTCGTTTCGACGCGCACGTGGTCGGGATATTGGAGATAGGTGGTGGTCTCCGCCTCGATCGTGCCGACACTGTCTCCAGGGCCTCCAGCGCCTTCCGGCGAGCTCATGGTCGCGGCCGTGACGGCTTTGATGTTCCTGATGCCGCGCAGCGTCGCCAGTCCGCCCTTCGCCGCGATCACCTGGTCGAGCAGCGCTTTCGCTTTCGCGCCTTCGTCAGCCACCACAGGCGCACCGGGCCTGTCGGTCTGCTGGTAGCGGGCAAACACGAGGGCAGGAGAGGCTCCTGCCCCTCCTGCCCCTCCCGCCTTCTTGAAGTCCGGCGTCAACAGATCGAGGTTTTCGATCGGGATCGTTTCGTAGCGCCCGAATCCCACGCCGCGCAGCTGGGGCGTAAAGACCGACGCGTTGCCGACGAGCACGACCGACACCGCGTCGGGCTTGAGGTAGAAGCGCGCCACGCGCTCGATGTCATCCACGGTGACCCGGTTCGCCCGCTCGCGGAAGGTCTGGAGCTGTTCGAGCGGCAGGCCGTAGAACACGACGTTCAGCACCTGCAGCGCAATCGAATCCGGCGTCTCGATCGTCAACGGAAAGCTGCCGGTCAGATACGCCTTCGCAGCCGCCAGCTCCCCCTCCGACACCCGTTCGTGCTGCAGCCGCCACATTTCGTCGACGATGAGCCGCACGACTTCGCCGGTGGCGTCGGAGCGGGTGTTGGTTTCCGCCGTAATGTCACCGCTCTCCTTGCGCGTGTTCAGGCTGGCCTGCGCCCCGTACGTCAGGCCGCGCTCGGTCCGCAGCACCTGATGCAGACGGTTGCTCCCTTCGCCGCCGAGGATGCGAACGGCCAGATTGAGCGCCATGTAATCGGGATGGTTGCGCGGAATGCCGATGTTCCCCACGCGGATTTCCGTCTGCACCGCATCGGGTTTGTCGATGACGATCACGCGGCGCGCCGAATTCGGCGGCTCGACGAACCGCTCGCGCGGCACTTCGCGCGGCTTCCAGTCGCCGAACACCTTCCTGACCGTGTCGAACGCCTCCGCCGCCGTCACGTCGCCGACAATCGCCAGGATGGCGTTGTTCGGCGCAAAGTACTTCTCATGAAACGACAGCAGATCGTTCCGCGTGATCCCGGCCATCGTCGCCGGCGTGCCGCTGTCGGGCATGCCGTAGCCGTTGAAGCCGTACACGAGCCGATCGAAGACCACATTGGCCAGGTACTCGGGATCGTCGAGGCTCACGCGGAGGTACGACAACGACTGCTGGCGCTGCCGATCGATCTCTTCGGGGGCGAACGAGGGGTGCTTCACCATGTCGGCCAGCATGCGCAGACCTGACTCGAAGCTGTCCTTCATCACCACCATGTTGACGTAGCTGAGATCGCTGGCCGCGCCCCCGCCCATGGCGCCGCCGATCGAATCGATGGCGTCGTTCATCTGCCGGGCCGTCATGGTCGTGGTCCCCTGGTCGAGGAGCGACGTGAGCAGATTTGTGAGCCCGAGCTTCTCTTTCGGGTCCGAAGCGCTGCCGGTGCCGACGAGCAGACGCATACTCACCGCGGGCTGTTCGTGGTGCAGGACGGCGACGACCTGCAATCCGTTCGGCAGCGTCTGAATCTCGTACGGCGGGAACTTGATCTCGCGCGCCGGCAGCGAACGGGGCGGGCGTTCAGAAGGCCACTCGCTCAGCTGCGCATTCGCGGCGCTCGCGCTCACCAGCATGCACACAAGCGAAAGCACGCACGCATGCACACCTGCACACATGCGCGCGTTGACGGTCCGCCGTGTCGTGCATCCGTGCAGCCGCGCATTCGTGCATTTCATCGGCCGCCCCTTTTCGATGGCATCACTGTCAGGACCAGCCGGTTCTCCGGTTTGAAGTACTTCTGCGCGACGCGCTGCACGTCGGCGGCCGTGATGTTCTGGAAGATCTCGAACTCGTCGTCGGCGGTCTTGATGTCATTGTGGATGACGAGGGCATGCGCCAGGACCATCGCCTTGTTCTGAGCGGAGTTGCGGGTCAGGATGTAGTCGCGGGCGAACTGGTTTTTCGTTCGCTGGAGCTCGTGCTCGCTGATGGGCGAGGCTTTCAGCCGGTCGAACTCCGCGATGAGGGCGCTGGCCGCGTCTTCCGTCTCCTGCCCCGGCTGCACGATGGCGACCGCATAGAACAGATTCGGGTCTTCGATGAGATTCGCCGCGCCGAACGCCGCAACCGCGATCTGCCTCTCGTACACGAGCTTCTGATAGATGCGTGAGCTTTGTCCGTCCGACAGCACCTTGGCCGCGATGTGCAGCGGGTACGAGTCCGGGTCGCCGTCATACGTGACGTGGTAGGCGACGATGACCGCCGGAAGCGGCCACGGCTCCTGCAGCGTGATCCGTTTCTCTGTTGTCTGCGCGGGCTCCTGCGCAAT
>Ga0209341_10006304_pt1 | contig 10605 bp, 9 predicted proteins | sample RifCSP13_2_FD_184020 | JGI IMG/M metagenome (GOLD analysis project Ga0209341, IMG submission 184020) | Soil microbial communities from Rifle, Colorado - Rifle CSP2_sed 13_2 (SPAdes) (version 2) | ecosystem: Environmental > Terrestrial > Deep subsurface > Rock core/Sediment | place: Rifle... | reverse complement strand
CTTCACATTTGGGCAGGCCGCTGCGCTGATTGGTGGCAACCACGATTTTCAGACCGTTGGGGCCCGCGCCCGAGCCGGCAGCAGCCCCTACGGCTCCGGCCCTCTGCCGATCGCAGCGCGCAGATACACCCAACCGCCGGGCCCGCGAACGTCCCCAACGAGCCCCTGTCCGGCATATGACCCGATCCATCCCGAGTTCACCGACGTCTTCGCGACGGCCGCGACGTCCTGCCTGGGGTCGACAGAGAGCAGTACTGGGAGGGTGGACCCGTCCGCGACATCGCCGGGACTTTCGGTCGAGATTCTCGGCCAGGGCGCCGATCCATGCTCGAGCGCACAGTGCGGCAACTCTCCAATTGACTTCCGCGGATTCATTGCACTTGACATCCGCAATTACGCGACCTCGTCCTCACAGCAGTTCTTCAACGGGGTAACCCCCACCACAAATCCTCAGACGCTCAAGGACATGGAAGCCGCCTACTTCTGCAGCGGATATCCCGGCCCGCCGTTTCCTGACGTAGTGACGCTGAGCCCGCCGGATCCGGATCTCCAGGTAGCAGCACTGGACGGCAACTCCGCCGGAATCGCCGTGGACGCAATGCGGGAGTGCTACTCGGTCGACGACCTGATCCTGGTACTTGTCTATGACGGCATCGTCAAGAAGATCCCCGAGTTCGACCTCGCGTGGCCGGGCAACAATGCGCTCGGCGAGATCACGGCGCCGAGCATCGGCACGGGTGCGCCAAGGACCTTCACCGCCACAAAGAACGACGTCTTCACTGGATCGGTCACGCTCGAAACTCTTCCCGACACGAACGATCTGAACAACCCACTGCTTGACGGAACGATCGCTGCATCGCCGCCGGTCATCTACACGCCGAATCCGGTGACGCCGAGCGGTGGGAACGGCACAACGGTCACCCTTGGCGCGCTGACGACCACACCAACACTCACGAAGCCAACTGGCGCGACTCCGGGGGTGTACAGTGCGTTGATCAGGGCAAATGCCAACGCGTACGCCAACGTGGTCAAGTACCTACCGTTGAGCATGAACATCGGTGGGATAACGACCGACTTCAAGATCACGGGACCGACTCCGCAGGGCTGCTCGGTTGCGGCAACGGTTGGGGATACGATCAACTGCGATCTCAAGATAACTCGTGTGCCCGGGCGGACGTTTCCGAGTTCCGTCGCGCTGACGCTCGACAACCTCGACGGAAGCATTCGGCAGGTCATGGGGCTGGTGACAAACCCGAATGGCTCCGCGTCAGTAAGCATATCGACGAGCGGAAGGACGCAGGGGATCTACACGCTGGTGGTCCGTGGCGTGGCGACCGATTCAGCCGGACACACGATCACTCACCAATACCCGTTCGTGATCAGCGTCGCACCGCAGAGCGCGCCGGGCTCCGACACGCATGTCGACATCATCGGCTACGCCGTCATGAAGATCACCGTCAGTGAGCCGAACAGCGTTTGGGCGTCAGCGATCACACCTGTCGTCAGCAGTCTCGACGCCAGCGAGCTCGACGTCGTCCAGCCCATACGGCTGATCCCCTGGGACTACCCCTCGCAGTAGCCTCAGGGTGCGGGCGAAGGGAGCTCGAGCGGAATCTGGATCATGTTCGGGATGAGGAAGCCGTGGCTGTCGATCATCAGGTTGGTCGTCTGGCCGTAACCTGAACGGTCGACGTCCCGATCGTCGGCCGGCGGCCTCAGGCTCATGGTGAAGCTGGCCTGCGTCGCCTGAACGTGAGCGATCTCCTCTGCCATGTGCTCGTCGACCTTGAGCACGTACAGGTTCGCATCCTTGTCGACTGACAGGACCTCGAGGTTCGTCCAGGTCAGCTTTGTCGTCTGGGCCGAGTAATAACCCAGCGTCAGCGGTCCCGCGGCGCCCGGGTCTGTGACCGTCAGCGGGAAAGTGGCCGGTACGCCGCCGCTGGTGTCGAACAGTTGCGGCGCCAGCGTCACGAACAGGTCGATGTGGTCACCTGGCGAAACCAGGCCGCCGACGGCCCGATCGGCCGACACGGAAACCGAGACGGCACGCCAGAGCGGCGAATCGGGTGCGACGGTTTCTTCAGGACCAAGGATCGAGATGCCTGCCGCATTGCCCGATCCAAACATGCTTCGCGTGATTACGTCGCCAGCCGCAATGCTGACCAGCGCCAGATTGTTGACAACCGTGGCGGGATCAGTGACGACGGCACTCAGCGCCGGATCATCTGGAACAGTCTCTGTTCGCAGCATCGTCAGGGTAATCACGGTACGGGCGGGGATGGCTTGAGCTGCTACAACGATGGTCCGTTGCGCAACTGGCAGGGCAGTCGAAGGGCGCGCGACGAGGTAGTACACCGCACCCGCGGCGAGAACCGCCAGTAGGAGTCCCAGGAGGACCGTTATGCGGCGCCGCCTTCGCGCGCCGACGTATTCAGCTTCCATTATTCGCCTCGCGGTTGGTGCTCACGTGACATGCGGTGGCTTTCCCATAGTAGAGATCACTCACGGGCGTTGAGTGTTCGTCGCGCTACCCGACGAGGCGGCAGTTGGTCGGGACAACGAGGCATCCGATCGGTAGGTCAACTGGTAGTCGTTGCTGCCCGGCGGGGAGTTCATTGCCACCACCATTGCCGCAGGAAGATCCGCGGAAGCCGCGGCGCCTCTCTGTGACCGTGCGGGACGACGGTGTTGGCGCCGCCGGCCATGGCGACGCCTGGCTGCGGGCTGCTTGCCCGGGCGGCGACCACGGTGAGGGTGAACCGGCCCGCGTACACAAAGAAGGCGGCCCGCGTCTCCGCGCGGGCCGCTGGGTATGGCGGAAGGATGACTGCGAGCTAGTTCAACTGGCTCTTGGTCAGCCGGAGCTCGACGCGGCCGGTTTAGATCTCAGCGACCGAATCGCGCGGCGCATACCACTCGCCGCCGGTCAAGGTGCCCCGCTTCTTGATGCGGATGACGTCGTGCTCGACTCCCACGACCCTGCCCAGGTCCTCGCCGTCCGCGGCGACGACCGTCCAGCCGGGCTGGATCTCATCCAGTTGCAGGCTCATGTCGATAGCCTCCCTTCATCAGTGCGCGGAGCGCGCGACCTTGTCGTCGTCCGCGACCTCGATGCCATGCTTTCTGGCGGCAGCGAGGATCTTCCTGCGAGCGCTCTCCTTGGCCGACCCACTCTCGAAGTCGGTCTGGTTCCAGCGTGCCATTGCGTTCCGAACGTGCGACTCATCGTGGATCGGCAGGTGGCCCTCGCCCTTCCTGTCGACATAGGCGAAATCGCCGGCCTTGATGCGTTCACGGCTGGCGGTCGTCAACTCGGCCATGACTGCCCTCCTTTCAGAAGGTCTGTTGAGTGTCGGCCGTATGTGCTCAGCGACGCGACAGCAGCGTCCCGGCGCAGGTTTCGGGAACGTCACAATCCGGTGTCGCGGGCCGCTGCTACAGTCGTGCCATGGACCGTCCCCGAACTAAGCAGGTGTGCACCATCGGCCCCGCCAGCGCCGACAAGATTCCCGACCTGGTGGCGGCCGGCATGGATGTCGCTCGTGTCAACTTCTCGCACGGCACCGCCGACGATCACAAGGCATACGTCCACGCCGTGCGGGCGGCGGCGCACAGCGCGCGTCGCAGCGTGGCGGTGATGGTCGACCTGCCTGGCCCCAAGCTGCGCCTTGGCGAGCTCGACGGCGGCCAGGCCGTGCTGCTGACCGGAGGGAAATTCACTCTGCGCAGCGAGGTCCGCGCAGCGCCGATGCCGGAGACGCCCGCCGAGCCAAACGCGGAACCGTCAGCCGAGCCTCCGGCTGCCGTCGACCTGCCGACAGAGACCGAAGCAACAATCGCCGCCGGTGCCGAGCCGGACGCGACAGCCGAGCCTGATGCGCTGGCCGCCGAACCTGAGGCCGCAGCTGCAGAGCCTGAGGCCGCCGCCGCCGAGCCTGAGGCGGTGGCCGCCGAGCCTGATGCCGCAGCTGCAGAGCCTGAGGCCGCCGCCGCGAGCACGGACGCCACTAGTACTGACGACGACACCACCGGCCACGTGCAGGCCCAGTCCGTGGAGGCGGGCGACGCCAATGGCGCGTTGGTGCGCGGTGCCGACCTTTCCGCCCTGGTCCAGGTCGGTGATCGGGTGCTGCTTGCCGACGGTGCGGCTGAGCTGCGCGTGACCGCCATCGACGGCAGCGACGTCGCGACGGAGATCGTCAACGGCGGCCTCGTCCGTTCGCGTTGCGGGGTCAACGTCCCGAGCGAGCGCTTCGGCGACGGCGGTTTGACCGATGACGACCGGGCGGCCGTTCCGCGTGCACTCGACCTGCGGGTCGACCTCCTGGCGCAGTCGTTCGTGCGCTCGGCAGCAGATGTCGTTGCGCTCAAGGCGCTGCTCCCCGCCGACGGGCCACGCGTGGTGGCAAAGATCGAGACCCGCGCCGAGCTCGACGATTTTGACGCGATATGCGCCGCCGCGGACGGGATCATGGTCGCGCGCGGCGACTTGGGCGTGGACATCCCGTTCGAGGACGTGCCTTCGATCCAGAAGGACCTAGTCCGTCGCGCGACGGCGGCCGGCCGTTTCACCATCGTGGCTACCCAGATGCTCGAGAGCATGATCGGCGCGGGGCGGCCGACCCGCGCGGAGGCGAGCGATGTCGCCAATGCCGTGCTCGACGGGGCCGACGCGGTGATGTTGTCCGCGGAGACCGCCATCGGCTCGCATCCGGTGGAAGCGCTCAGCGCGATGGAGCGCATCTGCCGCGCGGCCGAGCAGCACGACCGATCACCCGCGGCGCGCGCGGCCGATCCAGCGACGGCGATCACCCTCGCGGCCACGGCAATGGCCGCCTCCGGTGGCGTCGAGGGGATCTGGTGCTTCACCCGGACCGGTCGCACGGCGGAGCTGCTGTCGATCCATCGACCGCCGGTGCCGGTTGTGGCGTTCACGCTCAGCCCGGTCGTGGCACGCCGCCTTGCCGTGCGCAGCGGCGTCATTCCGCTCGTCCTGCCCGCTGGGGCCAAGAACAGCCCGCTGATCGAACAGATGGAAGCCGCCTGGCGCGCCCAGCGCAGCGGCGCCGACTACGACACGGTCCTGCTGCTCACCACGTCGAGCCAGCCGCAGGGCATCAACCGGCTCGAGATCCACCGGCTCGGCGGGTCGGGGAGGGGCACGTGACCAACGCCGAGGTCGTCCGGGCCTACCTCGCCGCACAGGTCGACCACGACTACGAGACCCAGGGAGCGCTGCGCCACGCTGACTGGACCGCGGTCTGGCCGCAGTCGGGCGAGACCGTGCGCGGCGACGCCAACATGCGCGCCATCCTCGAGCACTATCCGGGCGGGGCCCCCAGGCTGGCGCCGGAAGGCAAGCTCGTCGGCAGCGAGGACCGCTGGGCGGTGTCGCCGCTGGGTGGCGCCTACCGCGTCGCCGGCGAAGGCGAGAACTGGTGGGGCGACTGGCAGATCACGTACCCCAACGGCACGACCTGGCGGGTGATCATCCTGATCGAGCTGCGCGACGGCAAGATCTACCGCGAGACCTCGTTCTGGGCGGAGCCTTTCGCGGCCGCGGAGTGGCGCGCCCAGTGGGTTGAGCGCTCGACTGAGGGCGGCAGTGGCGGACGATCCTTACCGCGGCCCTGAGCAGAGCCGCTGATTCGACAGCTTCGCTAGGCTGGACGCATGGGCCGCGAGCCGCTGCGCGCCAGTGTCCAAACTGATCATCTGTTCTATATAATCGGCAGGTGCCGGCCGGGAACCGCATGACCCAGGACTCGCTCGTCGTCCGCGGCGCGCGCGAACACAACCTCAAGAACATCACCGTGGAGCTGCCGCGCGATCGGCTGGTGGTCATCACCGGCCTGTCGGGCAGCGGCAAGTCTAGCCTCGCCTTCGACACGATCTACGCTGAGGGACAGCGCCGCTACGTCGAGAGCCTGTCCGCATACGCGCGCCAGTTCCTGGGCCAGATGGAGAAGCCGGACGTCGACCAGATCGACGGGCTGTCACCGGCGATCTCGATCGACCAGAAGGGTGCCTCGCGCAACCCGCGCTCCACCGTCGGCACCGTGACGGAGATCTACGACCACATGCGCCTGCTGTTCGCGCGCGTCGGCCACCCACACTGCCCGGTGTGCGGGCGCGAGATCACCCGCCAGAGCGTGCAGCAGATCGTCGACCGTATCCTTGCCCTTCCGGATGGCAGTCGGCTGCTCGTGCTCGGCCCGCTGGTGCGCGACCGCAAGACGGAGGGCGACCGCGTCTTTGAGGCCATCCGCCGCCAGGGCTTCGTACGCGTCCGCGTCGATGGCGAGCAGCTCGATCTCGACGAGGTCAAGTCGCTCGACAAGTACAAGCGCCACACGATCGAGGTCGTCGTGGACCGCCTCGTGGCGCGCCACGCTGACGACGACGGCAATCCATTTGACGAGAGCCACCACAACCCCGACCGCGGCCGGTTCGCGGACAGCGTTGAGACCGCGCTGCGGTTGGGCGAGGGCGTGATGGTCGTCGCCCCCGCGGATGCCGGCGCGTTCGATGAGCAGCGCTTCAGCGAGCGCTACTCGTGCCCGTTCGACGGCACCACGCTCGACGAGCTCGAGCCGCGCTCGTTCTCTTTCAACTCACCCCACGGCGCCTGCCCGGCGTGCACCGGTCTGGGGATGCGCATGGAGTTCGACCCGGAGCGCGTCATCGACCGCAACCGGTCGGTCGAGGAGGGCGCGCTGCTGCCCTGGTCGCGGATGACCATGACCGACTCGTGGTACGGCAAGGTCGTCGAGGCCGTGGCCAAGCGGCGCGGCTTCAAGGTCACCGTGCCGCTGGGCAAGCTGGCCAAGAAGGACCTCGACTTCCTGCTCCACTCGCCGCGCGGCGAGAAGGTGCGCATCGGCTACCGCCACGAGGGCCACACCAACTACTACGACGCGACCTTCGAAGGGCTGCTGCCCAACATCGAGCGGCGCTACCGCGAGACGGACTCGGAGTGGGTCAAGACGGAGCTCGAGAAGTTCATGGTCGCGCGGCCGTGCCCCACGTGTGGCGGCACGCGGCTCAAGCCGGAGGCGCTTTCCGTCACCGTGGACGGCCTCAATATCTCCGAGGTCAGCCGGAAGTCGGTCACCGACGCGCTGCGCTGGGCGGAGGTGCTGCCAAATCGGCTGTCAGAGCGGGAGCGCCAGATCGGCCGCCAGGTGTTGAAGGAGATCCGTTCACGGCTGGGGTTCCTGGTCGATGTCGGGCTCGATTACCTGACGGTTGATCGGACCTCTTCCACCCTCTCGGGCGGGGAGGCACAGCGCATCCGCCTGGCGACCCAGATCGGCTCGTCGCTGATGGGCGTCCTATACATCCTGGACGAGCCGACGATCGGCCTGCACCAGAAGGACAACGCCAAGCTCATCGCGACCCTGGTCCGGCTGCGCGACCTGGGCAACACCCTGATCGTGGTCGAGCACGACGAAGAGACCATCCGGACGGCCGACTGGGTGCTGGATATCGGTCCCGGCGCGGGTGAGCACGGGGGCGAGGTGATCAGCAACGGGACACTCGCCCAGCTGCTGGCCGAGCCGCGCTCGATCACTGGCGCCTACCTGCGCGGCGAACAGATGGTGCCCATCCCGGAACAGCGGCGGCCGGGCAACGGCAAGGCGCTGACCGTCAGGAACGCGCGTGCCCACAACCTGAAGAACGTCGACGTCGCGTTCCCGCTGGGCACGATGACCTGCGTGACAGGCGTTTCAGGTAGCGGCAAGAGCACGCTAGTGACGGAGATCCTTTTCCGCTCGCTCGCCCGCGCCCTCAACGCCGCACGCGAGGAGCCCGGGGAGCATGACGCGCTAGAGGGCGTCGCCGGGGTCGACAAGGTGATCGAGATCGACCAGTCGCCCATCGGTCGCACGCCGCGCTCCAACCCGGCGACCTACGTCGGCCTGTTCACGCCCATTCGCGAGCTGTTCGCCGGCGTGCCTGAATCACGCATGCGTGGCTACTCACCGGGGCGGTTCTCGTTCAACGTCAAGGGCGGCCGGTGCGAGAACTGCAAGGGCGACGGGATCATCAAGATCGAGATGCAGTTCCTGCCGGACGTGTACGTGCAGTGCGAGGTGTGCGGCGGGGCGCGCTACAACCGCGAGGCGCTCGAGATCCACTACAAGGGCCGCTCGATCGCCGAGGTGCTGGAGATGACCTGCGAGGAGGCGCTCGAGGTCTTCAGCGCGGTGCCCCAGATCCGGTCCAAGCTGGCCACGCTGGTCGACGTCGGCCTGGGCTACATCCGCCTGGGCCAACCGGCGACGACGCTCTCCGGTGGTGAGGCGCAGCGCGTCAAGCTGGCGACCGAGCTGTCACGCCGCGCCACCGGCAAGACGGTCTACCTGCTCGATGAGCCGACCACCGGCCTTCACTTCGCCGACGTCGAGAAGCTCCTCCAGGTGCTCCACAAGCTCGTCGACACGGGCAACACGGTCATCGTCATCGAGCACAACCTCGACGTGATCAAGACCGCCGACTGGATCATCGACCTTGGGCCGGAGGGCGGCGAGCGCGGCGGCGAGGTGGTCGTGGCCGGCACCCCGGAGACGGTCGCCGCGACCGAGCGCTCGGCGACCGGCCAGTACCTGTCGCGCGTCCTGCGCGGCGAGCCGATCATCCCGATGAGCAACGTTTCCTTCGCCGAGGCGGCAGGCCGCGGCAACGGCAAGACGCCGGCCAAGCCTGAGGCGCGCATCAAGGTCGAGCGCACGGCCACCGCCGCCCGCCGCTAGCGGCTGCGCACCCGGCAGACCTTGAGACCCAACATCCGGCTGATGTGATGCCGATTGTCCGCGACCGATCGAAAGAACACGTCAAGGACTGGCATCGCCAGGGGAAGCCATCGCGCGGCCACGCTGCTTGGCCACAACAGCGGAATGCGGCGCGCGATCTCGACCCAGGCCGAGGCACCGACCCACCAGCGGCCGTTGGCGTCGATGACGTGAAGCGCATCAAGTAGCTCGTCGCGCGGCGGCATGCCGGGAACCTGTGCAACCTGGAGCGCGACCAGTCGAAGCCGGCGGTGCGAGTCGAGACGCGCCAGCGCCCGCGCGGTATGCGTGCACACGCCGCAGTCGCCGTCGTACAGCACCGTCAGGTCGGCGGTCATGACACGCGGCCTCGTCTGGGAAGATGCGTGTAGAGCATCTCCTCAGTTCAATTCGTGCACGGAAGTGGCTCGAAAACGGCCATGACGCAGCAGATAGCGCACGGATTCGTGGGCGGGCGATGCCCTGTGCGCATCAGCGTCGCGTCATGCGCGGAAGAACTCGTCCAAAGCGGCCTGGTCCTCAGTGAAGCCCCACGCCTCGGCGATCCGGCCGTCTGAGTCGAAACGGAAGACGTGCCCGCCGTGGGTCTTGATGCTGTGGCCGCGGCGCGTCCCGAAGACGTGAACGACGGCCAGCACGAGGTCGCCGTTGGCCATCATGTGGCGCGGCTCGATGCGCCAGTCGTCCAGCGGCGCCATGCGCTCGACCATCAGGCCGGTGATCTGCTCGATCCCGCGGCACGGCCCTGACACCGGGTTGTCGCCCGGAACATGCCAAACCGCATCGGGGGCGAAGAACGACCGACGCTCGCTGTCGTCCGCGGCCGGCCCGGCGCCGTAGAAGCGGCGCACGACGTCCATGTTCTCGGCTGTCCCCGTCGGCCTGTATCTCCTCGCGGCTGTGTTGAGGCGCCCTAGACTAGCCCCGTGCCGGACATCGAATACGCCTTCCTGGCTGACGCCGCAGAGGCGCGCCCGGGCCAGAAGTTCGCGGTTATTGGTGGGGGAGTGTCGCGACTTGGCGGCCCAGCCTTCCCGCTGCGCCACCCGCACCTCGCGCTGGTGTGCGGTTTGAGCGTGACCGCGCCCGAGTTCGGCCGGGAGCACGACCTCCAGTTCGTGATGCTCACGCCTGACGGAAAGCAGCTCTCCACGGCCAATGCCAAGGTCCTTGCCAACGGCCCGCCGGACGGCCGCGACAGCATCCTGACGTTCAGCCTCGACCTGTGGAACCTGACCTTCCCGGAGCCGGGCGATTACACCATCCGCATCCTGGTCGATGGCTCAGAGCGCAAGCGCCTGGCGCTCGTCGTCGAGCAGCGCGAGCCGCAGCCCGGCACACCCGGTCGCCCGACCGGCGCGACGGAGCCGCCCTTCCCGCCGCCGACCGGCCAGGCGTAGCCGATGCTCGAGTTCATCGACAAGATCGTCATCCCATTCCTGACCTCGCTCTACGGAGCGTTTGGCTACGGCGGCGTGACGGTCGCGATGGCGATCGAGTCGGCGATGATCCCGCTGCCAAGCGAGCTCATCCTGCCCTTTGCCGGCTTCCTGGTCTCCGATCTGACCGCGGTCGAGCCGCTCACGAGCGGCCCGTGGAACTTCTGGATCGTGGTCATCGTGGCCACCATCGGCAACACGATCGGGTCGGTCATCGGCTACTACATCGGCGCCTGGGGCGGGCGGCCGTTCCTAGAGCGATGGGGCAAGTATCTGCTCATCCGCCCGCACGAAATCGAGCTGGCCGACCACTTCTTCCAGAAGTACGGCTCGGCCACGGCCTTCTTGAGCCGCCTGCTGCCGATCGT
>Ga0209341_10006301_pt1 | contig 10609 bp, 25 predicted proteins | sample RifCSP13_2_FD_184020 | JGI IMG/M metagenome (GOLD analysis project Ga0209341, IMG submission 184020) | Soil microbial communities from Rifle, Colorado - Rifle CSP2_sed 13_2 (SPAdes) (version 2) | ecosystem: Environmental > Terrestrial > Deep subsurface > Rock core/Sediment | place: Rifle... | reverse complement strand
ATCCTGGTGAGGTCAATGCCAAGGAGCTGGCCCACCAGTCGGGATATAAATACAATTCGCACTTTCGAAAGCTCTTGTTGGCGCTCTGCCAGGCAGGTCGGATCAGCAAAACCGCACGAAACACGTACCTGCCAGTGCCAGCCAAATAAGAGCGCCAGTCGATGCCACTCCCAACGACGGTGGCAGCCAGCTATAGATTTCCTGTCACCAACCTATCTACACTGACCCTCCGCCCATCTGACGGAGGGTCCTTCTTTTGCAAGCCGAACTCGATATTCCGCCCGCCATCCGGGGGCTGCAGGTATGCCGCCGCTGGACCCGGGACGGGAGCCTGAACGTGATGCCGCTCAATGCGGGCCTGGCTGCCGTAATGGCAGCCAGGACGTGGTCGCGGGAGAAAGCCCTGGACGTGCTGCTCTCGGGGGTGGTGGTGCAGACGCCGCGGGCCACGCTGTGGGCGCTGCCTTACTGTCGGCGCTGTGGCCAGGAGCTGGTCGAGGGCGCTATCGTGGACCTCGCTTCTGAAGGGATTTATGCCTGAGGCGATCATGGGAGCATGCCGGCGCTGCGCTCGAGAGCGGGATTGGATGTGTCGCGGTCTATGCAACAGCTGCTACAAGGACCGCGGCATCAGGCAGGAGTACGGTACTCCGCCGTCGTCGGGGCGAACGGCCTGGCCGGATGCCGACCACTGCGGTGACTGGGGGGCACCCACAACACCGTGCCTGGGGCTGCCGGGCAGCGAGATGAAGGTGCAGGCGCTCCAGGAGCGGGCCGCCCTGGGCATCAGCCTCTGGCACCCGCAGGACCTGCGGCTGTCCGATCTGCCGGCGAGCTACTGGCTGGACTCCAGGACGCCGCCGGAGCCCGAGGAAGAGGAGGACTAGTCATGGGAGTCCGGCCGGGACAGCACACGGGCAGCGTCCGGATCGATTGCGACCGCTGCGGCGGGCATGCCTGCCCGCATGCATACCGGCTCACGATCGGGAGCCTCGTGTACAGGCTGTGCGGATCATGTCTGGAGACGGTGAGCCAGCTGCTCCTGACCCATCACCCGGAATCGGCTCAGAGCCTGGCCAGGGGGTGGATGCAGCTGCGCGAGGGCTAAGAACGCCGGGCCAGCAGGCCACTGAGCAGGGCGACCTGGGCCTGCAGGTCCTGAACGGCAGCCTCCAGAGCACGGATGCGCACGAGGAGATCAGGATTGGGCGGCACCAGCTGAGGCACGGGTCCGGCTCGATCCGGCTCCCGCGCGTGGATGATGGGATCGTGCGGCGGGATGGGATACTGGAAACCATCGGAGTCGAGCATGCTACCCTCTCATTTTTTTGGCTTTCCCTGCCTGCGCAGCCGCTCGATCTGCTCCTGGCAGGCTTCGCGGAGCACGCGGTTTACGAAGTCGCGAATATCCTCGCGTGCCTCGGCAGCGGCAATGCGCACTGCGTCGCGGACCTCTTCGTCGATATCAACATTCATTCGCACTTTCTTCGCCTCGCTCATTGCAACAGACATAATCGAATTCCTCCAAGCTGTCCACAGCAAACTGGGTGAAGTCATGATACCCGGTCCCAGATTGAGCTTCAAGACTATTTTGGAGAATTCTTCCATAATGACGTTGACTTCATTATGGGATGAGTATACCATAGCCTGCGTGGTGATGAACGAGACCGATAAGGGAGACAGCCATGAGCATGCGCGAGACCAGGCGATACGTGGTGGCCTGTGACGGCTGCGATGTGTCGGCATCGAATGAGGAGGAAGCGACCGAGCACGCGGCCAGCACCGAGGCCGAAAAGTGGGGCTGGACCACTACCCTTCTGCACGGAGGCGACGATCTGTGTCCGACGTGCCTGCGGTCGCGGTACCAGCAGTACCAGGAGAATGAGCGGCAGCGGAAAGAGGCGGCGAAGGCGTAGCAAGGAGAGGGATGACAATGGAGTCCTGGCGAAAAGTCTGGCGTGAAGGCTTCGCTCCGCGGCTGCCCCTGGCGGGTCTCCAGGCATTGCGGGATGCCTTGATCAGCGACAATAAAAGTCTTTTCCAGGGAGCGACAACCAGTCCCCCGTCGCTGACGTGCGTGGCCGATTGGCCGGTCGAGGGGGCATGCGCAATCACGTATTGCGGGTGGAGGGGACTGGACCTGGAGACAGTGGCGGCGGCGAGTGAGTTCTTTAGCCGCGCGTGTTTCGATGCGGACGTGGCGATGCAAGAGCCGGCGGCATGCCGCTGGTTCCTCAACTGGTTCGACGACACGCCGCGCGAGGAAATGCGGCGCCAGCTGTTGCCGGAAGTAGAGCGGACGATCGAGAGGCATGGACATTGAAAGGGAGAGGGCTGACCCGATTGGCGTCGGGCCAGCCCCAGGGAACCACAACCAGCTGTCTAGAGGAGATCGAGGTGGACAACAGACTAACCGAGTCAGTGCGAGAAAGCAACCCGGATTGGACGGAGGAGTGCCAGGCTGCGACGGCAGCCTACTACGAGGAGCGCGAGCGGCAACAGCGGGACCTGCGCGACTGGGCCAGGTACACGCTGGAGACCGGGGACACGGCATGTGCGTGCCGCGGCGGCTGGCAATGCTTCCGCTGCCGGGTGCACGAGATCGTCTATCCGGTGGACCGGTACACGCGGGCAGTGCCGGAGTGGCCGAATGGCACGCCGCCTTTTTGAGGAGGACGCGATGCAATGCACTGAGTGTGGCATGCAATTCCCGCAGCAGGAAGACGAGGAGGATGTTTGCCTGGAGTGCCAGAAGGAGTATCTCCATCGAGAGATACCCGAGCTGCTAGATGAATACATGGAGGATGAATAATGTTATGCCCTGCGTGCCAGGGGTGCGGGTGGCTCCCGGCAATCGATTGCCGTGGCCCCCGCCCCTGCGAGGAGTGCGGACAGATGGGGGTGACGGGCTGCTGCACGGGCGAGTGCCAGCAGCCGGACCAGGGCGGCGTAGCCGATGTGTGGCAGGAGTGGCGGATGATCGGGGGCGAAGGATGATCGACCGTATCGGCTACCGGGAGATGCTGGCCGCCGCCACCGACGACAGCCTGGTCCAGACTGGGCTGGCAATCTGGGCCGAGTTCCACGGCCGCTACTTGACGACCGCGGAGCAGAACCGGCTCTGGGGGGAGTGGTGCGATGTCACGGCGGAGATGACGCGGCGGAATCAGAGCCTGCTGATCGAGGAGGTCTACCGGCTGGTCCGGGAGCGGAATCAGCGGCCGAGCAAAGACGAGACGGCGCGAGAATTCCTCGCGCGCAGCAACCAGGAGATTGCGAGGAGAGTATGAACACCCAGGACTATCAACAACGGCTCTCCCAGCCGTTCGCCGAGGCCGACCTGAAGTGGAAACCCCAAGCGGTCCGCGAGAACCGCTGCCTGGCGATCGCGTACGTGACCGCCCGGGCCATCATGGACCGGCTGGACGAGGTCCTGACGCCGGCCGGCTGGCAAGACGAATACGCGGCTCTGGCCGACGGGGCCGTGCTGTGCCGGCTGAGCCTGAAGCTCGGCGAGGAGTGGATCACCAAGTGCGACGTCGGCGGCGCTTCCGATCAACCCGACGATGGGGACAAAATGAAAGCGGCCTTCAGCGATGCGCTGAAACGGGCCGCGGTCAAGTTCGGCATCGGCCGCTACCTGTACCGGCTGCCGCACTCGTGGGTGGACTACGACCCCAGGAGCCGGCAGATCAAGACGCCGCCACGGCTGCCGAGCTGGGCGATCCCTGGGGCCAGACCAGTGGCTGCGAAGCAGACCAACGGTGCCTCGGCGGCCGCTGACAACACGGCCAGCCCTGGTCAGGTCAAGATGCTCTTCGATCTGACCAGGCAGTGGGACCCGGCCAGGATCGAGCAGGCCCTGGAGAGGGGTTATGGTGTAAAACTGTTTGCCCAGCTGACCCGCGAACAGGCCGACGAGCTGGCGAACCGCATCGCCAACCGGGTGCGGGAGACCGGGTCCGGGGAGGCTGCCGAGGAGCGTGCGGCGATCCAGCAGGAGGGAGCACGGTCATGAAAATCAGCGTACCGGTGACCTGGAAAAATATCCAGGAGGGGGAGCGATACGACCCTTGGTTTTGCCCGGTGGCCCTGGCCATTCAGGACTTCACTGGGCGGTCAGTCGATGTCCAGATCGATCAGGCGGAGATCGAACCGGAGACCTGGGAGCCGACGGTCCGCTTGCCCTGGTGCACCCCACTGCCCTGTTCCGCGATCGATTTTATCCGGCGCTTTGACGCTGGCCTGTCCGTGGAGCCCTTCACTTTTGAGATTGACTGGGAGAAACCCTCATGAGCGGCTGGCAGGAGTTCAGCGAGACGGTGCAGACCCGCAAAGCCCCCTACCGGGCGCAGGTCCTGCGCCTGCTGAGCGACTTCTGCTGGCACAGCTGGCGGGAGCTGCGGCTGTGCGGCGGGGTCCGCTACGGGGCCAGGCTCCTGGAGCTGCTGCGGGTGGGCTACCGGATCGAGAAGCGGCCCAACGAGGACGGCCGGGAGTACCGGCTGGCGTCGCTCCAACGGGGCGAGCCGAAGGTGAAGCGCGTGAAGATTTACTGGAGCGAGCAGGATGCCCAGCTGATGCTCTCGGGGCAGCCGGAGCTGGTGTCGCCCGAGGGGATGCGGACGCTCACCGAAGCGCTGCGGTCGTTCCGGGAGCACAGGGATAATTTGTGAGCTGTGATATCTGGTCTGCAGCACGGCGAGATGACGTGCACGGTGAGTAGGATGGCGAACCCCCTAAAAGCTCATGAGCAACCGCAAGGGAAAACGCGAACGAGCGGCTAGAAAACGTCATGGACGTGCCCGTGTCTGGATGTCGGGCATGGGAGCGGATGCCGAACCGTTGAAGCTCGGTCGCAAGCATTACGTGCGCCATGTGCGGAAGGTCATGGGCGGGCATACCGGTGAGCCGAAAGTCTGAAAACCGCCAAGTCCAAAAGGTGTGACTGAGATCGGCATGACACCAGCCGGGGCAGGACCGGCCAGACCAGATTTGCCGTCGCCCCTGTACACAGCGGCTATGTATCCCGTGGCGCCATGTGGGCCTGGGGAGTCTCGGCCGCGGCCAGGAAGGGCTTGGGGGCGACGGCAGCTTTCATGTGTGGGTAGCACCCCCTCGTGTCAGTTGCGGATTGCTCGCGGGCCGAGGTCGATTACACTAAAACCCCCTCGTGTCACGACCCCGGCGGGACGTTCCTGCCGGGGACAGATTGAGGTAAGAGGTAACGAGCAGTGAGATCATCATCCCGACACTCAGGCAAGGCTGGGATGGATCGCTGAAAACCGTGGCACGAGGGGATTTTTCCATGACGAGCAGGCTGTCCGAATACGAGCTTTTCATCATGGCCGGCCGGGCGCTGCTGGTGATCTGGCCGACGATGCCGCCGGCGGAGCGGTGGATGGCGGGGGCGACGTACATGCGGGCGCTGCGGCGGGCTGCGGACGCGATGACGCTGGAGGAGCTGGAGCACATTGACCGGGAGATCCTCGATCCGCTGGAGGCGCGCGGGAAGGCGCTGGCGCGGGAGATGGGGCGGGTGTGGGGATCGAGAAATTGACCGGGATGCGGCAACGGTGTCGATCAGCAAGTGAGAAATCCATGACCGAGAAAGAATTCGACCTTCACTACCGACATCTCAAGGAGCAGGGCAAGGCCAAGATCGAGGCGGGCCATGCCTGGCTGGACCAGGAGATGGCCAAGCTATTCGACACCTGTGACCTGACGCAGGAGCAGATCGCGGAGCGGGTGGGGGCCATCGAGGGGAAGAGCATCAGCAGGCCGTATTTGTGCCAGAGGCTCTGCTTTGGCCGGTTTCTGGATTTTGTTGCCCGGGGCAACATTTCTGGGATCTGGCTCCCTGGCCTCACCGAGAAGCTTTTCCGCCGGCACTACGCCCCCATCTCCAAGCGTCACCCGCGCGGCAAGTCCGGCGAGCGGGCGGTGTTCGAGGAGGTGGCGCGGGCGCTCGAGCAGGGGCTGCCGCCGGAGAAGAAGGCGCGGGACGCGGCGGAGGAGGAGCAAGAGGATGAAATACAGGATGGAGATGGCGAGCTTGTGAACAGGTCGGGCAGGCCGAGTCCGATCAAGGACGCGGTTTGTGAAATATTGGGCACGGGCTGGCAAACCTCGAAGCAGCTGCAATCTGCGATGAAGAAGCAGATTGCCGGAGTGAAGCCGGAGCAGATACGCAACACCATTCATTACCTGAAGGCGAAGCCACCCGAGGGGATGGCCCTGGAGGTGAAGCAATTCGACACCGGCAAGGAAGGGGAAGACGTCAAGCGCTATCGGCTGGTCCAGCAAGACCAGTGTTCGCCGGTAGACAAGCTCGTCAAGCTGCTCGAACCGATCATTGTGCAGCTGGAAGAGATTAGCCAGATGCACGCGGCCATGATGTCGCCGGTCATGGTGGGCATCCTGGCCACCCGGCTGCGCCGTGCTCTGCATAGTGTCCTCAAAGAAGAAAAGCCTAGCAGTGTTTGTTAGGCCGTCCTTTTTGTTTTCGGCTATCTTCCCTACTGCGACCTGTTTTACGGTCCAGCAAAAGAAGACCGAAGGAGGTGTACGATGACTGTTGCAACGACCGTGGCAAAGGTGTTGGCTCCTAAACCACCCCGGACGGCTGCCGGTGGAGTGGTGGCACCTGTGCGGACTGCTTCTGTCTGCACCCCGGAGCCGGAGGTGGTGCTGACAGCGGTGGCGGAGCAGGAAGTGCCGGTGGTGATCGAAAAGCCGGAGCCGAAGTTCCAGCTGCTGGATTCGGAGACTTTTGCCCTGACCTGCGAAAAGGCCCTGGAGGCGGCCAGGGAGCACCTGGCGCTTCCGCAGTCGCCGACCGAGCGAATGCTAGATCGGCGCCGCACCAAGGAGCTGGTTGCTCGTATCAAAGGGGGGACCTGGCTGCCGTGCAACTGGGCCACCGTCCTGTACGAAGGGGTGAAGTACAGGATGAACGGCCAGCACTCCAGCCGTGCCATGCTGGAGGCGGCGGACTATCTGCCCGAGGTGGTAGGTATCCATCTCGATCATTACAGCGTGCCGGACCGGGAGAGCATGGCATTACTCTTCCGGCAGTTCGACATGCGCCAGTCGGGTCGCAGCACGGCCGATGTCTCGGGGGCGTACCAGGGCCTGGTGCGCGAGCTCGAGGGACTTTCCCGTAGTAAGTGCCAGAAGGCGATTGAAGGCATTGCCTGGTTCCAGCGCGTGGTGGCGAAGGAGTACACCCCGCCGAACGATGGCATTTACGAGATGTTTTTCCATCCAGTCTACTATCCCTTCCTGCGCTGGTTCGACAAGTTCATCAACTCCAAGACGGTGGAGCTTGTCTTCGACGGGGTGGTCGGAGCGATGCGCTCGACCTTCATCGTTAGCGAGTCCGGTGCCCAGGAGTTCTGGCCGCATGTGGCCAAGCAGGACCTGCACGACGATGGCGATCCGCGGATGGCGCTGGGGAAGGAGCTGCTCGCCATTTTGGATTCGAAGAAAACGGACCATCCCATGAAGGTGACTCCCTCGGAGTACTACTGCAAGTGCATCAAGGCATGGAACGCCTTTCGCTTTGGCGAGCGCGTCAGCAACTTGAAGGTGGTGCCCAAGAAGGGTTGGCCGGAAGTAGCGGATTGACCATGCCAGACGGGTGCGTGGGGCGGCCGTCCCTCAACCGGGGCACCGGCCGCCCCACCTTTGAGACCGAGCCATGCGCGTCAACTGTAAGATCAGCGAGATTGACCTGGAAGGATACTTCTGGGACATCCCCAGCGTCTGTGCCCTGTGCTCGCGCTGCGGCCACGAGACCGAGTCCTACGGCACCTCGGGGGCCAGCCGGCGGCGCTGCCTGGTGCTGATGCGGGAGGAGTGTCCGGAGGGAGAGAACAACTTCTACGTGGACGACGACGAGGAATGAGACAAGGAGGGTATAGCCTGATGGCGGGCGACTGGATCAAAGTTCGGACTGATTTGCCCAACGACCCCGCGGTCATTGGTGTAGCGGTCCAGCTTGGTCTTGATGAGGATACCGTGGTCGGGAAGCTCGTCAGGCTCTGGGCATGGGCCAACAGGCATACCAGGGACGGTAACGTTATCGGTGTTACAGATACCTGGATCGATAAACATATCGATACGCCAGGCTTCTGTATCGCTTTATCGAAAGTGGGCTGGTTGATACTGGAACGCGCGGGCGATACGGTATCGATCCGGTTCCCCAAGTTCGAGCGTCACAACGGTCAAACCTCGAAGCACAGGGCACTTACGGCGATTCGTGTGGCGTTGAAACGAGGACGGAACGGTAACGATATCGACGAAACAATATCGTTACCAGAGAAGAGAAGAGAAGAGAAGAAGAATAAAGACCCCCCAGAACCCCCCAGCGATATCGAAATCGATATCGATCAGGGCTTTATCGAATTCTGGTCTGCTTATCCGAAAAAGCAGAACAAGGTCGCCGCGCAAAAAGCCTGGCGAAAACTGCGCCCGGCGCCGGAATTGCGCGAGCAGATCCACGCCGGTTTGGCAGCTCAGCGCGAGTCGCGTCAATGGGTCGAGGGGTTCATCCCGCATGCCTCGACCTGGCTCAATGGCCGTCGATGGGAGGATGAAGTTTCCAATGGCACCCACGCATCCGCCCCCCGACCCGGGGGAGATGTTCGATCAGCTGCTCGCCCGCAGTCTGATGATTCAAAATTCGCAGCCTTCGCCGACAAAACCAACGTCGTTGGCGAAGCTCCGCCTGTTCCACCCGGAGCCGCGGATCGTCCATCTCCCGGGGCTGCGGCGCAGCCTGGCGGCGGTTGATCCCGCGCTCCGCGAGGCGGTCCGCTGCTGCATCTCCGCGAAGTCGCCGTGGCCGCTGTTCCTCCACGGCCGGGCCGGGACCGGGAAGACCTGCTGCGCCCTGTGCCTGCTCGACTACAGCGGCGGCGAATACTGGACCGCGGCCAGGCTCTGTGAGGATCTCGTTGCCGCCCAGTTCGGCCGCCTCCAGGTCCGGGCCGAGAGCGGCAGCGCGAACGTGTACCCGGAGCAGCTATGGCGGCGTATCCAGATCGCCCCGCTCATGGTGCTCGACGAGCTGGGGACGACGGAGAGACCATCGGGAGCGCACTACGACGCCGTCAAGCGTGTGCTGGACGAGCGCCAGGACAGGCCGCTCCTGGTCCTCAGCAATCTGGACATCAAGGGTATCGATACACTGTATGACGAGCGCATCAGCTCGAGGCTCGGGGCCGGCACCATCGTGCAGCTACGCGGTCGCGATAGGAGGGTGGAGCCATGAACGAGACGTTTCCGTTGCCGTTGGAGCAAGCACTACGCGAGCGTCGCTGCAGGATTTGCGGTGGCACAATCGCTGTGAACGGTACCCCGGTGGGGTTTGAGAGCGAGTTTGGCCGGATGATTTTTCCGATCAAGATCACTCTGAATTGGGGTCAAGAATTCGCCCACACAGATTGTTTGGGCCCGAGGATTCAGCCATGAAAACAACGATCTGGTGCAACCATTACCTGGCCCGGTATACCAGCGAGAAGTGTGCTGCCGGCATCGAGTATTCCAGGTGGCAAGGCAAACCGATTACTGAATGGCCCTGCTTCCGCAATCAGGGCCAGACCTCGTGCATCGATTGTGAAAAAGCACAATTCCCGACACGAGAAGAATTGGAGGCCGAGGAGCGGGAGATCAAGGAAAGGTTCGACAAAATGGTGCTGGCCCGCAATGCCATCGTCGCCTACCTGGGCGGCCCCTGGAAGCGAGGCATGGGCGGTGTGACGGGCACCATGGATTGCCCGGTCTGTGGCACCGCCGGGTCGCTGCGGTTTTCGCGTGCGCGCTACAATGGACATATCCACGCTCAATGCCAGACAAAGAGCTGCGTCGCGTGGATGGAGTGAAGGTACCCATGAGTCACTTCAGCTATCTGAAACAGCACTGGTATCGTATCCACACCGGCGAGTGTCCGGTATGTGGCAAGGACGCTGGCTACCGGGAGCGTGTCCATGGTGAGCCACCAGCTGAGCAGCAGGATAAGGTAGTACCGATCCTGGATCAGGATGCCTATTGCGGCTGCCTGGAGCGTGCTGGGCATGGAGGGTTAGAGCCGTGAAGTCCATGAAGGATTACCTCACCACCGGCCAGGTGGCGAAGCTGATGAGTCTGTCCCAGCGCTTCGTGTGCTGCCTGTGTGACAGCGGCAAGCTGCCGTGCGTAAAGGTGCCGCGCGTAAAGGTGCCGGGGAACGGGCACGATCGCCGCATCCACCAGGCCGATCTGGCCGAATTCTGCACACGCCACGGCTACACGAGGGTCCTGTCAGCCCTGGATCGGGTATTGCTGCCGGCCGTGGTATCGTATACATCGAGTCTGCAATGGGCGAAACGGCTAGCCGCGGAGCTGGAGGGCCGACTGAGCGTGACGATGGCCCTGAGCAGCTATGAGCTGGGTTGGGAATGTTGCCGCCAACGACCCCTGGCGGTGGTGCTGGATACGCATACGCATGTCTTTGCAGAGGCCGTGCGGCATCTGCGCTTCCTTCTGCCGCGGCCGCTGCTCATTGGCCTGGTTCCGGACGATCTTCAGCTGTCGAAATCCGACCAGGCACTGCTGGACTTTTGTG
>Ga0209341_10006298_pt1 | contig 10612 bp, 10 predicted proteins | sample RifCSP13_2_FD_184020 | JGI IMG/M metagenome (GOLD analysis project Ga0209341, IMG submission 184020) | Soil microbial communities from Rifle, Colorado - Rifle CSP2_sed 13_2 (SPAdes) (version 2) | ecosystem: Environmental > Terrestrial > Deep subsurface > Rock core/Sediment | place: Rifle... | reverse complement strand
GGGCCTGCTTCGCCTGCAGGCTCAGGTCGATCAATTCGGTCAGCGTGTCCTGGAGCGCGACGGAGGTGACGGATCCGCGCGCTGCCTGCAGCACGTGCGCCATCTGCATCTCCTCGGGTGGTGCCCTCTCCGGGCTGTCCAAGTCAAGCGGGCCGGAGCGGGTCGGGACAGTGCCAAACGTCCCCTCACCCCGGTCAGGCAGGCCTCACCAATGCGGTCAGGACGGCTTGACGTAATCCCGACCGGCTGACTAAGATTTCCGCGATCTCACCGCGCATCCAAAGCGTCGCCGCCACCGAGAGGTAACGACACCGTGATCCCCGGGTTCCTGCTCGGCCTGCGCGAAGGCATCGAGGCCGCTCTCATCGTCGCCATCGTCCTCGCCTTCCTGGCCCGCAGCGGAAACCGCGCCAGCTTTGCGAGCGTGTGGCTGGGCACCGGCCTGGCCGCCCTCTTCTCAATCGGCGTCGGGGGCGTCCTGTTCCTCACCGGCCAGGAGCTGGAGGGTCAGGCCGAGCAGCTGTTCGAAGGGGGGGCGATGGTCCTCGCCGTCGGGGTCCTCACCTGGATGATCCTGTGGATGCGCCGCCAGGCGGCCGGCATCCGGCGTTCCCTGGAGTCGCAGGTGAGCGATGCCGTGGCCGTGGGGTCGAACTTCGCGCTGGTGGCGCTGGCCTTCCTCGCCGTCGGGCGTGAGGGCGTGGAGACGGCGCTCTTCCTCCTGGCCGCGGCCGGCGCCGCCGGCGTGTCCGAGACGCTCATCGGCGGCGTTCTCGGGCTCGTTGCGGCGGTCGGAGTCGGCTACGGCATCTATCGCGGCTCGCAGTGGTTCAACCTGCGCACCTTCTTCCGGGTCACGGGGCTCCTCCTTATCGTGTTCGCGGCGGGCCTGCTCTCGCATGGCGTGCACGAGTTCGTGGAGGCGGGCTTGCTCCCGACATCGCCCCAGGTGTGGGACCTGTCGGCGGTCTTGCCACACGACCAGGGGGTCGGCCAGTGGCTGCGCACCCTCGTCGGCTACTCGGACGAGCTGACGGTGCTCGAACTCGCCACGTGGGCCGCCTATCTCATCGCCGCCCTGACCATCTTCCTGCGGCCGCTCCCGCCGCTGGGCACGCCCGCCACTCCCGGACCCGCGACCGCCACCGAGACGGCATAGGCGCCGCGAACGTCGACCCGGAGACAAGACGGACTAGAACGCCGCTCGCCCCTGCCACTCGCCCTCCGGGCGGTCCAAAGCGCCTGCGCGACGCCGTCGTGCGGCTCCAATCGCTGCTCTACGCGGCGTAGCCGATGTCGGCGGTAATACTTGACGGCATTACCGCCTGCGGTAATAATGCAGGATATTACCGCTGGGAGAAGACGGTCGAATGGACTACCGGATCGACGAGAGCCAGCTCACGGAGCCCCTCGCCGAGCTCGAGCAACGGCGCTGGCTCTTCGAGAAGCTCCCGCTGGACCCGACCCACGCGGACTGGTTCCGCCACCGCGCGTGGATTCGCACCATCCACGGTACGACGCGGATCGAGGGCAACACCCTCAATGACCTTGAGGTGGAGGAGGTCCTCGCATCTCCATCGTCGCGTTTCTCACGCAAGGACGCGCTCGAGGTTCTTGGCACGAGGGCCGCGCTCAGCTTCGTCGATGAGACCGCGGGCGCCCCGGGAGTCCTCGCCGATGAGCCGCTGGTCCGCGAGATCCACCGCCGGGTCCTCGATGACATCAACCCGCTCCTCACGCCCGGGGAGTACCGGCGCGGCAACAACACGGTCGTCGATGCGGACGGCCGGACCGTCTTCACGACACCGCCCTCCCGCGATGTGCCGGACCTGATGCGCCAGTTCGGCCTCTGGCTGCGGGGGGCGACGGACCGTCATCCGGCGCCGGTCGCGGCCGCCCTGGCGCACCTCGAGCTGGCCGCGATCCACCCCTTCTACGACGGCAACGGGCGGACCTCCCGCGCCCTCGCTCGCTTCTTCCTGCTCGGACACGGATACGGCTTCGGCGGCCTCGTGTCGCTGGACGCTCAGCTCGACCATGAGCGCACGACCTACTTCCAGGCGATCCGCCGCTCGACCCGGCGGGCCTACAAGCCGCCCTACGATGCGACGCCGTTCCTGCTCTACTTCCTGGGTGCCATCGTCAGGTCGGCCGACCACGTGCTGGCGCGTATCAGCGGGCTCGGCCAGGTGATGATCGCGGTGCGCCGCGATATCGCCAGTCAGACGCTTCCCGCCCCGCTGCTCGACGGACTGGCGTACGCGTGGGCCAACCACAGCCTCCGCCCGGCTGACTACATCAGGATCACCGGCCGCTCGCCGCAAAGCACGACCCGCGACCTCGCCGCCGCCGTCGCGCGCGGCTACCTGGAGCCGCGCGGCGAGAAGCGCGGTCGCTGGTACGCGCTCGGCCCGGCGTTCAAGGGCACAGCCATGGCGGAGGCGTGACCCCCGTGGCCCGGACCGTTCAGCCGCGCGTCGCCGCGTCGCCGCCAACGCGCCCCCACGAGGGGCGCCCGGGCCGGCGGAGGCGCGAGGGCGCGCCCGGCATCGTACCCTCTGAGGCGGCCCAGGAGTACCTCCTCGCGCTGAGGTCGATGACGGCCGACGGCTCGAGCACCATGATCTCGGCCCTCGCACGGCGCATGGGCGTGAGCGTGCAGGCGGCCTCCGAGATGATCGGGCGACTCGGGCACGACGGGCTGGCGCACCTCTCGGAGGAGCGCGAGCTGACCCTGACGCCGCAGGGACGTGCGGCCGCCGACGCGATCTTCCGGCGCCATGCCCTCCTCGAGTGGCTGCTCAACAAGGTCGTCGGTCTCTCGTGGGCTGACTCGGACGAGGAGGCGGCGCGCCTCCAGGGGCACCTCTCGGAACGGGTCGAGGAGCGCCTCGAGGAACTCCTCGGTCACCCGCCGACCTGCCCGCACGGCAACCCGATCGACGCCGAGTCGGCGCGGCGCCGGCCGCGCGGGATCCCGCTCTCCGAGGCGACTCCCGGGAGCGAGGTCACGATCCTGCGGATCACCGAGGAGGCCGAGGAGGATCGCGACCTCCTCGTGCACCTGGAGTCGCAGGGCTACTTCCCCGGGACGCTCGTCCACGTTGAGGACGTCTCGCCGTCCCTCGAGTCGGTCACGTTGGAGGGACCGCGGGGTCGGACGACGATCGGCCTGCGCCCGGCACGGCTCATCCGGGTCCTCCCGGGCCGCGCCGAGGCGAGCCTGTTCCACATCGTGCCGGCGCGGGCGAGCGCGACCGGGAACATCGCCTGATGGCCGCAGTGGCCGTCGCGCCTGAGGCGGTGACCGTCGCCCCCGAGCCGCTCGGCGACCCCGAGCCGATGGCCGCCGAGGACCGCCCGATCCGCGTCCGCATCGCGCCGAGCCCGACCGGTCCTCTGCACATCGGGACGGCCCGCACGGCGCTCTTCAACCTCCTCTTCGCGCGGCATCACGGCGGCGTCTTCGTGCTGCGCCTCGAGGACACCGACCTGGCGCGCTCGATGCTGGAGTTCGAGAAGGACATCCTCGAGGGGCTTCACTGGCTCGGCATCCGCTGGGACGAGGGCCCCGAAGTGGCCGGCGGCGAGGCCGTCGGTCCGTACGGGCCGTACCGCCAGAGCGAACGGCGGCGATCCTACGATGCGGCCCTGCAGCGCCTGCTCGAGACGGATCGGGCCTACCCCTGCTACTGCACCCCCGAGGAGCTGGAGGTCGATCGACGGGCGCAGCAGGCGGCGGGCGAGCCACCGCGGTACGTCGGCCGCTGCGCGAAGCTGGCCCCCGCCGCGCGCGCGGAACGTGAGGCCCGCGGCGTCACGGCGGCGGTCCGTTTTCGTGTCCCCGACCGCATGGTCACGTTCCGCGATCTCGTTCGCGGGGAGGTGGCCATCCACCCCTCGGCGTTCGGCGGCGATTTCATCATCGCGCGCTCGGACGGCTCGCCGCTGTATCACTTCACGGTCGCGGTCGACGACGCGGCCATGGAGATCAGTCACGTCATCCGGGGCGAGGATCATCTCTCCAATACGCCCAAGCACATCCTCCTCTTCGAGGCGCTCGGCGCGCCGATCCCCGAGTTCGCGCATCTCCCGCTCATCCTCAACGCCGACCGCTCCAAGATGAGCAAGCGCAAGAGCCAGACGGCCATCGCCGACTACATCGCTCAGGGCTTCGTGAAGGAGGCGCTGGTCAATTACCTTGCCCTGCTCGGCTGGTCACCGGGCACCGAAGAGGAGATCTTCAGCCTCGAGGAGCTCGAGCGCCGCTTCGACCTCGATCGCGTCCAGCCGGCCGGCGCCGTCTTCGACCGCCGGCGCCTCGAGTGGCTCAACGGACAGTGGATCCGCCGCCTCTCGGACGACGACCTGATCGCTCGCGTGGCTCCCTTCCTTGATGCCCACCTGGCCGTCCGCGAGGCGGCCGGGGCGGTGATCCGCCAGCCGACCGAGGGCGACCTGCGCGCGCTGCTGCCCATCGTGCGCGAGCGGCTGCCCACGCTGGCCGCCATCGGCGAGCTCGTCGACTACCTCTTCGTCGAGCAGATCGAGGTCGATCCCGACCTCATCGTCCCCAAGCGCTGGGACCGTGCCGCCACCGCCACGGCGCTGCTGGCCGCTCGCCACGTCATCGCCGATGTGGGGGCGGTGAGCTATGAGGCGGACGAGCTGGAGCCACCCTTGCGACGCTTGTGCGACGAGCGCGAGTGGCGTCCGGCGGACCTGCTCATGGCCATCCGGGTCGCGGTGACCAGTCGGACGGCAACGCCGCCACTGTTCGACACCCTCGTGGCCCTCGGCTACGAGCGCACCCTCGAGCGCCTCGACGCCGCCATCCAGTCGCTCTCGACGGGAGCGGCGTAGGCGGACCGGATGACCCGCGACGAGGTGCAGGCCTGGCTCGACCGCTTCGCCCCGTGGGAAGAGCCCACCCGAGGGCGCCAGGCGGTGGTGGACGAATGGCTCGCCCAGCGGGACCCACCCGGCTCATGGCAGGCGGCCTACGAACCCGTGGCCGTGGAGGGCGACGTGGCCGTGACCCGCGGCGTGAGCCGCTACTTCGAACCGGACGGCTCGCCCAAGCGGACCTACCATAACGTGTGGGTCCTGCGCTTCGACCGGGACGGTCGGTGCTCGTCCTTCACCGACTGGTATATGCGCGAGCCGGGCCCCGAGCCTCCTGAACCTGCGGAGTCCGCCGCCTAGTGGCCAAGACCATCCTCGTCGTCGACGACGAGGCGACCCTGCGCGAGACCCTCGCCTGGAACCTCCAGCAGGAGGGCTACCGGGTCGTCGAGGCCGCCGACGGCCGGCAGGCCCTCGAGCGCTTCCGTGCGGAGCGGCCCGACCTCGTCCTGCTCGATCTCATGCTCCCCGAGCTGTCCGGGGTCGAGGTGTGTCGCCGGATGCGCGCCGAGTCGGACGTCCCGATCCTCATGCTCACCGCGCGCGATAGCGAGGTCGACAAGATCGTCGGGCTGGAGGTCGGGGCGGACGACTATGTGACCAAGCCGTTCAGCCTGCGCGAGCTGATGGCCCGTGTGCGTGCGCTGCTCCGCCGGGCAGACATCAGGCCTCCGGCCGAGGCCCCCGGGCCGCCCGTGCAAGTCGGGCCGGTCGAGGTCGACCTGGCGGGCCGGCGCCTTCTTCGCGACGGGCAGCCGGTGCCGATCACGCCTCGGGCCTTCGAGCTGCTTGCCTTCCTCGTGCACAACCGCGGCCGCGTGCTCACCCGCGAGCAGCTCCTCGAACAGGTCTGGGGTTACGACTTCGCGGGCGAGACGCGCACCGTCGACGTGCACGTCCACTGGGTCCGCCAGCTCATCGAGGACGACCCTGCCCGACCGGTCCTTCTCGAGACGGTCCGCGGCGTCGGCTACGTGTTGCGCTGAGGGGCGCAGCGACCGTCCGATCGCCGACCAGGTCCAGTTGGCAATTGCCGTCGCCGCGGGCGTCGCCCAACCCGTCCAACGGGCCTGCCGTCAGGTCGCGCCGGGCCATCGGTCACTTCGTCGGCTCGGGCGTAGAGCCTAAGATCGCGGGGAGCAGCGAGCACGAAGGAGCATCCATGCCCGCCGTCATCCGGACCGAGGAGCTCACCAAGTTCTACGGCTCGCATCGCGGCATCGTGGACGTCGACCTCGAGGTCCAGGAGGGCGAGATCTTCGGCTTCCTCGGCCCCAACGGGGCGGGCAAGACGACGACGCTGCGCACGCTCCTCGACCTCATCCGGCCGACGCGCGGGCGAGCATGGGTCTTCGACATCGAGACGACCGTCGACCCCGTCGCCATCCACCGGCGAATCGGCTACATCCCGGGCGAGTTCGCCCTCTACGACGGGCTGACCGGCGGCCAGACCGTCGAGTACTTCGCCAACCTCCGGGGCGGCGTCGACCGCGCGTATCAGGCGTCTCTCATCGAGCGCTTCGACCTCGATCCGACCCGCCGCTACAAGGAGTACTCGAAGGGCAACAAGCAGAAGGTCGGCCTCGTCATCGCCCTCCAGCACCAGCCGGAGCTGCTCATGCTCGACGAGCCCACGTCCGGGCTCGACCCGCTCATCCAGCAGTCGTTCTTCGAGCTCGTCCGCGAGGCCCGCACGGAGGGCCGGACGGTCTTCCTCTCCAGTCACATCCTCAGCGAGGTCGAGCGCACGTGTGATCGCGCGGCCATCATCCGCGAGGGGCGCCTGGCGCGGGTCGACCGCGTCGAGGCCCTGCGCGACCTGGCCCACCACCAGGTCGAGCTGCGCTTCTCCGGCCCGATCCCGGCAGCCGAGTTCGAGAGCCTGCCGGGAGTCAGTCACGTGACGGCCGACCAGCACGTCCTGCGCATGCGCGTGTCGGGGCCGATCACCCCGGTCGTACGCGCCGCAGCCCGCTTCGAGCTGCTTGATTTCGTGAGCCGGGAGCCGACCCTCGAGGAGACGTTCCTCGCCGAGTACGGCCGCGAATCGGTCACCGTGAACGACCGTGGCCTCTGAAGCCGGGAACGTGGCGACCTCCACGATGGTCATCACCGTTTCCCTTGCGCAGCGCCTCTTCGGCCTTGGGAGCGTGTACGGCAAGACGATCCGCGACTCGCGCCGCGCCACGCTGCTCGTCGCCGGCTTCCTGGCCCTCTTCGCGGTCGTCGCCGGCGCGGCCACCGCCGTCGCTTTCGACACGCCCGGATCCCGTCGCGAGGTGGCCATGCTCGCCACCGCCCTGCCGGCCATCTTCCAGGGACTGCTCGGCCGGCCGATCGGGCTGGAGACCCTCGGCGGGATCATCGAGTGGCGGTACGCGCCCCTGTTCCTCCTGCTCATGCCGCTCTGGTCGATCCTCGCGCTCTCGTCGACGCTCGCCACCGAGGCGAAGAACGGAAGCCTCGACCTCGTGGTCAGCACGCCCCTCACTCGGCGACGCATCGCGCTGGAGAAGCTCGCCGGCCACGTCGCCGTGGTCGTCCTGGCCATGGCGGTCCTTGCGCTCGCGACCTGGCTGGTCGGCATCGTCTTCGAGACGCTCCCGGGGGATGCCATCGCTCTCGACGCGGCGCTCGCCTACGCGGCCCTCGTCGGGGTGACGACCCTGGCCACGGGCGGGCTGGCCCTCGCGCTGGCGAGCCTCCTAGGTCGTGGGCCGGCCGTGGCCATCACCGGCGGCGTCATGACGTTCATGTACTTCGTGAACGGGTTCCGCTCGTCCGTCAACGTCTTCGAGACCCTCAGCCCGCTGTCGTGGTACCGCTGGACCTACGACCACGTGCCTCTCGCCGGGCTGGTCGACTGGGCGTCGCTGGTGCCGCTGGCGCTGGCCTTCGTCGTGTTCGCCGGCATCGGCGTCGTCGCCTTCGAGCGTCGCGACCTCGGCTCCGTCGTCCCGATCCGGCTGCCGCGTACGCCGCGCCCGCTGCTCGGGCTTGGAGGACCGTTCGGGCGCTCGCTCTCGGAGCAGCTCAACGGGACGGTGGCGTGGGGTCTCGGCATCGGGCTGTACGCGGCGGTCATCGTTTCGACCGGCTCCGCGTTCGCCGAGTCGATCCGGAACGTGCCGGCCATCGACGCCCTGCTGCGGGCCATCTTCCCGACCATCGACTACAGCACCGTGGCGGGCCTGCTCCAGCTCGTCTTCGTCGAGTTCGGGCTCATCATGTTCGGGTTCGTGGCCGCCTCGACGGTCGCCGGCTGGGCGTCGGAGGAGACGCAAGGCCGCCTGGAGATGGTCCTCTCGGCGCCGCTGTCCCGCGTGGCGTGGGTGCTGCGCGGCGGCCTCGGCGTCCACCTCGCCATCGTGCTCGCCGCGGCGCTCGTCGCGGCGTGCATCGGGCTGGCCACCGTTGGCCTGGGCGAGGATCCCCTCACCCCGATGGCCGGTACGTTCGTCGTCGCCCTCTATGGGGCCGCGTGGGCCGGGGTCGGGATGGCCGTCGGCGGGCTGGTGCGCCCGTCGCTCGCGCCGCCCGTGGTCGTGGCCCTCACCGTGGGCACGTTCCTGCTCGCGCTGCTGGCTCCGGCGTTCGACCTGCCGGAGTGGGTCGGCGACCTCGCGCTCAGCAGCCACTATGGGAAGCCCCTGGTCGGGGACTGGGATCCGGTGGGCATCGTGGCCTCGCTGGCCCTGGCGGCCGGAGGTCTCGTCCTCGGCGCGTGGGGGATGCGTCGCCGGGACGTGCAGGGCTGACCGGCGCCGTTCCCGCCAGGGCTGACGGCCCACGGGGCGGCGGCCGCCTCGGGGGCGATGCCGCTGCCCAAGCTGCCCGCCTACGTGGCGGTGGCTAACGGTCGCGTCACCTGCTAGAGGACCTGCCGCAGCACGGCGTAGACCAGGCCGGCCACCAGGCCGCTCGCCGGGATGGTCAGGACCCACGCCACCACGATGTTGCCGGCGATGCCCCAGCGGACCGCGGAGAATCGGTCCGACGACCCGACGCCCATGATCGCGCTCGAGATGACGTGCGTGGTCGAGACCGGGACCCCGAAATGGCTGGCCGTGAGGATGACCGTGGCCGCGGTCGTCTCGGCCGCGAAGCCGTGCACCGGGTCGAGCTTCACGACCCGCTGGCCCATCGTCCGGATGATCCGCCAGCCGCCCGCGGCCGTGCCCAGCGAGATCGCCGTCGCGGCGAGGAGGATGACCCACACCGGCACGTCTGGCTTCTCGAGGATGCCCGCGGCGACGAGGGCGAGGGTCATGATGCCCATCGTCTTCTGCGCGTCGTTGGAGCCGTGCCCGAAGGCCATGTAGCTCGCGGAGAGGAGCTGCAGACGCCGGAACACGCTGTTCAGCGTGTGCGGGTTGGCCCTCTGGAGCAGGTTGAGCAGCGCGACCATGAGTGTGAAGCCCACCGCCAGCCCGATGATCGGGGATGCGACGAGCGGCACGAGGACCTTGTAGACGATCCCGTCGATCTGCCAGGCGTCGACGCCGCTGGCCACGACCACGGCCCCGAGTAGCCCGCCGATCAGGGCGTGGCTGCTCGAGGACGGGATGCCGAGGCGCCAGGTGAAGAGGTTCCAGACGGTGGCACCGACAAGGGCGCCCGCGACGACGACCTGCCCGTCATGCCCCTCCGGGGCGACCACGATTCCCGCGGCGACCGTCTTGGCCACGGCCGTCCCCGTCAGCGCCCCAACGAAGTTCGCCACGGCCGAGAGGAGGATCGCGAACTCGGGGCGCAGGGCACGCGTTGAGACCGACGTCGCGATGGCGTTGGCGGTGTCGTGGAAGCCGTTGATGTAGTCGAAGAGGACGGCCAGCCCGAGGACGGCGAGCAGGGTGAGGGTCAGCCCCTCAGGCATGCTTGATGGCGATCTTCTCGATGATGTTGGCGACGTCCTCGCACCTGTCGATGCAGCCCTCGAGGAGGGCGTAGATGTCCTTCCACTTGATGATGTTGACGGGCTGCTGGTTCGTGGAGAAGAGTCCGGCGACCGCCGCCCGGGTGATCCGGTCGCCCTCGTTCTCGAGGCGGTGGATCTCGATCCAGTAGCGCTGCAGGCCGCGGAAGCTGCGCAGCTTGGAGAGCGCTTCGTGGATCAGCTCGCACTGCTTGACGATGACACCGGCCTGCTCGATCGCCTCCGGGGTCGGCCGGTCGATGTGGTACAGGATGAACGTGTCGGCGGTCTCCTCGATCAGGTCGAGGATGTCGTCGAGGCCGCTGATCAGGCCGTGGATGTCCTCGCGGTCGAAGGGCGTCACGAAGGTCGTGTTCAGGCGCTTCCCGATAGCGTGGCTGATCTCGTCGCCCTGGTGCTCGACGGCGAAGAGCTCCTTGGCCTGTCGCTCCGGGTGCTCGTAGGTGCGCAGCATGGCCTCGAGCAGGCGCGCCCCGTGGAGGACGTTGGCGGCATCTTCGACGAACATGTCGAAGAAGCGCTCTTCACGGGGAATGAGGCGGAAACGCATCGCCTCACAGGGTAGCGCGCCTGACCCGTACGGCGCAGCCCTAGACTTCGGTCGTGGAGCCGGTCAGCCTGGCCTTCATCGTCGCCCTGGCGCTCTTCTCTGCCGCGGCATGGGCTCTTGCACTCACCCGGGGGGCCAGCCTCGCGCGCATCCGCGAGACGCTCGGCGTGTCGCCGCGGGCGGACGCCGAGGCGGCCGTCCGCGCCACTGTTGACGAGCGA
>Ga0209341_10006296_pt1 | contig 10613 bp, 7 predicted proteins | sample RifCSP13_2_FD_184020 | JGI IMG/M metagenome (GOLD analysis project Ga0209341, IMG submission 184020) | Soil microbial communities from Rifle, Colorado - Rifle CSP2_sed 13_2 (SPAdes) (version 2) | ecosystem: Environmental > Terrestrial > Deep subsurface > Rock core/Sediment | place: Rifle... | reverse complement strand
CGGCCCCGTGATGGTCCACCTTCGGGCTGATGCTGATTGACAGCCTCGACCACCTCCGCGCAGTCTAGGGGAGTCCGTGGCGGACGGCGCGGTGACCTGCCTCAGGAAGGTCGTACCAGGACCGCACGGGTGGAGAGTGCGAAGTGACGAGCCGGATTGATGCCCGAATCCGCGTGGGAATGGACATTCCCCCGTTCTCGAGCCAAGTCACATACATGGAGCTCAACCAGTTCGCCGGGGCGAACCGAGAGTGGGGGCTCTACCACATGGACCCCGATTACTCGCGTGGTCTCGGGCTGAAAGATGTCATCGTGATGGGCAACTTGAAGATGGCATACATCGCCAACATGGTGGAGGACTGGCTCGGTACGGAAGCGCGGATCCAGAAGATCGAGGCCTCGTACCGCGGCCTCGACTACGTGGGTGACACACTCACCTGCCGGGGGCGGGTGACGCGCAAGTTCTCTGACGGAGAACGCACCTACATCGAATGCGAGACTTGGGTTGAGAACCAGCGCGGCGAGAAGGGAACGACCGGGTCCGCGACCATCATCCTACCGGGGCCACGTCACGAGGCGAGCGACAGGCGATCGTGATCTCGCACCGGGACCGGGAGTCCCGGGAGATCACCGCCTGGGCAGGCGGTTTCCTGTGCCGTCCGATGCGGGACAAGTCTGTCCGCTTGATCGTCGGTGAGCCGGCCGTGGTTGCCACTACGTGGCGTTCCGGTCCAGCTGATCTTGCCGCATGAGGCTCGTGGCACGCCGCACCGCCCCCGACCTCCCGGTCCAGCATTGGGGCCACGAGGCCGATGGTCAGCCAGCGGCTACGAGCCGCTTGAAGAGGTTCCGGGCCAGGCGCCAGCGTAAGACCTCGGTCGCTCCCTCCGTGATCCGGATGCTCCGGAGTTGCCGATACCAGTACTCAAGCGGTAGCTCCGGCGTCAGACCGACTCCCCCGTGTACTTGGATGGCTCGATCCACGACCCGCCCAGCGACTTCCGCACAGACGATCTTCGCCATGTAGGACAGGTCTCGCAGGTCCTGCTTCTGATCGTAGAGCCATGCAGCCTTGTGGACCAGGAGTCGAGCCGTTTCCATCTCGATTGCGGAGTCGGCGATCATGAATTCGATGGCCTGACGTGTCGACAGCGGTTGGCCGAAAGTCCAACGCTCGCTTGCGTATCGCATCGTCATCTCGAGGGCACGCTGCGCGACTCCGACGCACCAGGCTGCCTGAGTCCTCACACGTCCGACCGTCAGCCACTCCTGCGCGAGACGGAAGCCGTCTCCTTCTGCTCCGATCAGGTTCTCCACGGGCACGCGCACGTCCTGGAAGAACATCTCCGAAGGCTCATCGCCCATCATGGTCTGCTCGCGACGACCAAGGGTGGCGCCCGGAGATCGCATGTCGACCATCAGGCAGCTAATCCCACGACCGCTCGCTTCCGGGTCGGTCACGCAGATGACCTGCGCATATCGAGAGCCTTCTGCCTCCGAGATGAAGCGCTTCGTGCCATTCACGATGTAGACGTCCCCGGATCTGACGGCTCGGGTCCGAATGCCGGCAGGATCCGATCCTGCGGCCGCCTCCGTCTGCGCAAAGCAGACCGTGAACTCCCCGCGGATCACCGGATACAGGAACCTGTCCTTCTGCTCCTGCTTGCAGGCGTACAGGATGGGACCGACCACCGGCCCGAACAGCTCGTGATGACGAAAGGGCAGCGCCGTGGTCTTTGCCACCTCCTCCTGGACGACGCAACGCGCGAGGAGGCTCAGTCCCGGGCCGCCATACTCCTCTGGAACATCCAACAGCCAGAGCCCCATGGCCTTGATCTTGTCCTGGAGCGGGGCCAGGAGCTCGGCCTTGAGCGCTTGACCGCGCGACTCGGGGAACTCGAGCGGGAAGAGCTCCTGCTCGACGAACTTCCGAACGTTGGCCTGGATCGCCCGGATCTCCCACGGCAGCTCAAAGTCCATGTTGGCCTCCTAAGCCTGGTGTCCACACGGAGCTGGGAATGGTCGATCCAGCGCCATCTCCGGGGACGCCACAGACGACCTTGATCGCCTCGTCCGGCAACTGCGCTGACCATCAGACGGCATGCTCCGACCGCAAGCGCCGAATCTCCCGTTTCGAATACCCCAGCCCAGCCAGCACGGAGTCGGTGTGCTCGCCGACGTGCGGACATGCCGGCCGCACGGAGTCATCGCCTTCGAACCTGAACGGGAGCCCTGCCAGCCTCGTTTGCTCGGTGTTCCCGTACGAGCGCAGAACGCTCTGATCGTTCTCGTCGGCGTCAGCCAGGGCCTCGGCGATATCGTGTATCGGAGCGGCTGGGACATCATTCATGTCCAACGCCTCCAGCCATTCCCGGCGTGAGCGCGTCGAGAACACCCGGCTGAGAACGGCGTGCATCGCGTCGTAGTTCTGAACGCGGTCGACGTGCGTAGCGAATCGCGCATCACCCTCGAGCTCGGGATGGCCGATAGCCACGGTCAGCCTGTGCCAGAACTTGTCCAATGACGAGAGATGCACGGTCAACGGCAACCCGTCACTCGAGACGAAGGCGTGGGACTGAGACCGTCGAGCCCGCGACGACAGATCGTCGACCTTGCCGAGCATCGAGAGGTGGGCGATCGGGTCGGGGATGAAGGCCATGGTCGCGGTGAGAAGGCTCAGGGCAACACGCTGACCGCGTCCGGTCTGCTGCCGCGCCAGCAGGGCGGCGCAGACTCCCATGGCTCCGAACAGGCCTGCGAGCTGGTCGGAGAAGACCGGGCCGATGGCCTTGGGGTTGCGAAGGTCCGTGAGCAGACTCCAAAGGCCGCTGCGGGCCATGGCGATGGCATCGTAGGTGGGGTGATGGCTATGCGGTCCGGTGGCACCTTGCCCGGTGATCGAACAGTAGACAAGTGCGGGATATCGTTCGCGGAATCCTTCGTATCCGACCCCCAATCGATCGAGCGTGCCGGGACGGAAGTTCTCGATGACGACGTCGCATCCACCCACCAGCCGCTCATAGACCGCACGGCCGCCGTCCTTCTTCAAGTCGATGGTCACGCTCGACTTGTTGCGGTTGTACGCGGCGAACGGTGGGGGAGAGTCGTCGCTCCAAGCGGGCGCTTCCCTCAACGGATCTCCCGTTCCCGGCCGCTCCACCTTGATGACGGTGGCCCCCAAGTCAGCGAGCAGCATCCCGGCGTACGGACCGCTCACGAAGCTGGCGTTCTCGACGACGCGGATCCCATCCAGAGGCGGGATCATGACGTCCTTCACCTCCACGACGTCTCCTCGCCGTTGAGCCGCCCTCGGTCTCGTCGAGCGCGGCTGCTCGGGTCGGAGGCTATGCGACGACGGCTCAGCACATCTCCCTTGCCCTTGTCCACGCTCAGCGCTCGCCTGACGGCACGGTCCCGGGGACGCGGCCGCCCTCCAGACCGCGCAGGCCGCGAAGGACCTTCTCCGCGGTGATCGGCAAGTCGACGATCCGGACGCCTGTTGCCCGATAGACCGCATTGCCGATCGCCGGCATGACCGGCGGCAGGCCCGTCTCACCGAGCCCGTGGATCTCGTTCAGCACCGGCTCCTCCAGCAGGCTGACACCGACCTGATCCGGCATGTCCCTCAGGCTGGCGATCATGTAGTCGCCGAGGTTCCCGTTCTGCAGTTGGCCGTTGTCGTAGAGGAGTTCCTCGAAGAGCGCCTGGCCCAGTCCGAAGGCGATGTTGCCCTCCGATTGAAGCTCGGCCTGGACCGGGTTGACGACCCGGCCGGCGTACACGGCGGAGTGGTAGCGCAGGACGTCCACCTTGCCGGTCTCGAGATCGACCTCGACCTCGGCGGCGCCGGCTGCCTGATGCCAATGGGTGGCCCCGATCCCCTGCCCAGTCTCCGCGTCGAGCCCGCCTCTCGAACTGAAACGGCCGGCCGCGACGAGGTTGCCGGAGCGCGTCCCGCGGATGATCGTCCCGAAATCGACACTGCGGTCCGGAGCCCCCCTGGCGCGCACCCGTCCGTGGGCCAGCTCGAGGTCGTCCGGGGCGATCTCGAGCATCTCGGCCGCCATTTCGAGCAGTTGCCGACGGATCGTCGCACAGGCGTCGGTGACGGCGCCGCCCATTGCGTGGGTCGAGCGGCTCGCGCTTGTCTGCTGATCGTACGGGGTGAACTCGGTGTCCACATGGCTGATCGTGATGCGCTCGATCGGTATGGCCAGGGCCTCGGCGGCCAGGATCGCCAGGGCCGTCTGGAGCCCCTGGCCCATCTCGACCGAGCTGGTCAGGACGTTGAGGCTACCGTCGTCGTTGAGCTTGGCGAGGGCCGTAGACGTCGACGGGTTCACGGTTCCCTTGATGATGCAGGACAGGCCCTTCGCCCGGACCTTCGAGCCGTTCCGCACAAGGGTGGCCGGCCAGTCCCAGCCGATCCTGTCGGCGACCTCATCGAGGAGTTCCCGGAAGTGGCAGTCATCCAGGACCTCGCCAGTGGCGAACGTTTGGCCGTTTTCGAGCAGGTTCTTCGTTCGTAGCTCGTAGGGGTCCATGCCGAGCCGCTCGGCGATCATCTCGATCTGCGTCTCGTACGCCCAGGCGGCCTGGGGAATCCCGTAGCCCCGGAAGGCGCCGGACGGCGGGCGGTTGGTGTAAACGGCGTACGAGTCGACCCAGACATGGGGGATCGACGTCGGTCCGCCGGTTCCGTAGCCGCCGTTCTTGATGAGACGCGGCGAGATGTCGGCGTGGGCGCCGGCGTTGAAGTGGCAGGTGCTCTGTCGGGCGACGATGGTGCCATCCTTTCGGAGGCCGGTCTTGAGGGTGATCCGCATCGCGTGCTTGGAGATCGTGACGAACTCCTCCTCGCGGCTGAGGTGGAGCCGGACGGGCCGGCGGGTCGCGCGAGACAGCATGGCCACGATCGGTTCGATTGTCGGGTAGCACTTGCCACCGTAGCCACCGCCAAGCGCTTGGACGATGACCCGGACGCGCGACGACGGCAGGTTGAAGATCTCGGCGATCTGCGAGCGCACCGTGAAAGGGATCTGCGACGTCGTGTGGATCGTCAGCTCGTCGTCGCGGACGTCCGCCACGGTGCAGTGCGTCTCGAAGGGGACGTGCTGGACCGACGGGCTGGTGAAGGTGTCCTCGAAGATGTAGTCCGCCTCGGCAAAGCCAACCTCGATGTCGCCCTTGCGGAGCTTGAACTTGTTGCAGATGTTCGTTCCAGCCTGCTGGTGGACGATGATGTCGGCGAAGGTGGCGCCCTTGGCCGGGGCGACCGGGTGGACAAGCGGTGCGTCAGGAGCCAGGGCGTCATCGAAATCGAAGACGGCTGGCAACTCCTCGTACTCGATCTCGACGAGGTCGAGGGCGGCCTGCGCGGTGTCGCGATCGACGGCAGCCACGGCGACGACCGGCTCGCCCACGTAGCTGACCTTGTCGATGGCCAGGATCGGCTGGTCGCGGAAGACCGGGCCGAAATGGGACCGGACGTCCGTCATGGCGTCGATCTCGGCGCCAGTCAGGACCGCCACGACCCCGCTGACCGCCTTCGCCTGTGCGGTGTCGATCCGGACGATCCGGGCGTGAGGCGATGTGCTCCGCAGCAGGCGTGCGTGGAGCATCCCCGGCAGACTCAGGTTGATGACGTAGGGAACGCGGCCCGTCACGCGCTCACGGGCATCGAGCATCCCGGAGTAGCCGGGATCGGCCGAGCCGCGGTGGGCCCAAGTCGCCGTCAATCCGGTGCTCCTATCGCGCGGGCCACCGCTGCCCGAGATCGGTCGTTGGGCCGGCGCGACGTCCTCGCGACCGGGATCATCGCCTCGGTGACTAGCAGGTCGACACCCTCGCCTCACCGGCAACACCGAGTCACCACCCCACTGACCACCGCTTGCCGTTACTCGAGTATACGCCAGCATACTCAGGCCTCCCGACCCGCGCGCCAGCTCGGCATGAGGGATCCCGCAACCCGTGAGGAGCCCAGGAGTGACTCGCCGGCAGTCGCTGCCGGTGCGGCAGCGGCGTGATCCTCGATGCGGTCGAGGACGCCGCGGAGCGGGTCAGAGGTCGCTGATCTGGGTCGTCGATCGACGCCGCGGCGTGCAACCCGGACGATGGGCGGGAGCGCCATCGTCCTGAGCGGCCGGCGGCCGGGCTGACACGGGCGGGGCCCGCGTCGCGGGCGGCGCAGTCCGGCTGCCTCAGTAGGCGTCGAACATCCGCTGGATCTCGTCGACGTCGGTGGTTCGGGTCAGGCCCAGTGCGAGCAGGGTACGGGCCTTCCACGGCTGGAGGTTGTCGGCCGCCGACCAGCCTTTGCTCTTGAGCCTGGGGCTTGTGACGGTCCGGCCGGACCCCACCCGGGTGCCCTGGACGACGATCACTCCGGCTGCTGTTGCCCGGTCGAGCGCCTCCTCCTCCGCCGGTGACGGGCGACCGGCGCCGGTTCCGGCGCTGATGATCCCGCGGGCGCCCACGGCGACGGCGGCATCGATCATGACGCCGTCCGACCCGAGGTAGGAGACGACGATATCCACGCGAGGCAGGCCATCGACCGTGGCCAGATCGAACTCGGTCTCGGTCGTATGCCGCCGCACCGGCCGGTGATAGAAGACGACGGTACCGTCGCTGTCGGCATAGCCGAGCGGCCCGAGATCACGGTCCTGGAACGACTCGACCCGGTAGGTCGCCGCCTTGGTCACGTCGCGCGCAGAGTGGATCGTGTCGTTCAGCACCACGAGGACACCCATGCCGCGCGATTGGGGCGCCCCTGCCACCCGGACACCGCTCAGGAGGTTGAGGTAGCCGTCGGCCGAGATGGCCGACGACGGCCGTATCGCGCCGACCATCACGACCGGTCGATCACGCTTGACTGTCAGATGGAGGAAGTATGCGGTCTCCTCAAGTGTATTCGTCCCTTGTGTAAGGACGATTCCGTCGGCGCGATCCTCGTCGAAGATGCGGTGGATCAGGTCGACCAGCTCGAACAGGTCCGCATCCTTGATCGACGGACTCCAGAGGCGCCGGAATGGGATCTCCTCGACGTCCGCGATGGCCGCTAGCTCTGGGATCCTGGCCACGAGCTCGCCTTGCGGAAGGCGGTTGCCGGTATCCATGTAGTACGTGAGGTCGAGCCGGTCAGTCCCGATCGCCTCCATCGTTCCGCCGGTAAGGATCAGGGCCACCCGGGGACGACGTTCCATGTCGCTCATCTTGTACCTCACTGTGGCGGTACTGGATACGAATGTGGGCGATAGTATCCGTGTAGCCTCGGTGATTCAGCTCGAGTAGACTGGGCGCAGTCGAACAGCGACTCGATGATCGACGCTCCGGCCCCAAGGGCCTGGCGCTGACACCCAGCAGCAGGCAGGATCACGTGAAGTACGGGAAGTCAGAAGCGAAGGAATACGCGCGCGAGCGAATGAAGGGGCTCTGGGGTGCGTCCCTGACTCCGTTCACAGCCGACCTCGTCCTCGACGAGTCGGCATTCCGCGCCAACCTGCGCCATTGGTTCGATGACACGAAGCTCGGTGGATTGTTCGTTTCGGGCAAGCAGGGGGAGTTCTTCTCGATGTCGCTGGAGGAACGGAAGCGCACGTTCGAGATCGCCGTCGAGGAAGCGCGAGGCGGAGTCCCCACCATCCTGTCATGTTGGGACATGAACCTGGACAACACCCTTGAGCTGATCCGACACTCCGAACGGATCGGCGCCGACTTCGTGATCGTGCAGAACCCCATTCTCTACTTCGCCAGTCGCTCGGAAGCTGCCGTCTACGAATACTTCAAGCACCTTGCCGAGTCGACGAGGTTGGGAATCGCCCTTTGGAACAACCCTGACCACGGGTACTCGATGAGTCCGGAACTCTGTAGCCGGCTGGCTGACATCCCCAATATCGTCGCCATCAAGGACAGTGTCCCGCGCGAGGAATATGTCGAGCTGAGTCGGATCGCAGGCGACCGCATCCTTGTCAGCAGTCCCAGCGAGGTGCGGTGGCTGGACAACATCCTCGAACTGGGGTGGCGGTTGTACCTTGCGTCACCCGAGGCGTTCGCGATGCAGTCGAAGGTGGATCGGCGTCTCACCGAGTACACGGATCTTGCCATTGCTGGTGATGCCGCCGCGGCCAGGAGTGTATGCGACAGCCTCGAGCCTGTCCGCGAGGCGATCCGCTCGTCCCGTCCACTGGGCAAGGATCAGGCTCATTTCAAGTACTGGATCGAGCTGCAGGGGCTCATCGGCGGCCCCGTTCGTCCGCCCCTCATGCAGTTGACCGAAGAGGAAAAGGCGACGGTACGTACTGCCTTTGCGTCTTCTGGCCTGCAAACCGCGGGGCCCCGGCCTTCGGTGGAAGCCTAGGCGCTTCGGCGGTCTTCAAGAAGGTGGCTGAGACCATGAAGATCCCCCCGCTGAGGGTGTTCACGCACGCGGAGCTGGAGGCCGTCTACGCGGCCACCCTGCAGGTGCTCGAGACGGTCGGCATGGTCCTGGATCATCCCGCAGCACTCGAGCGGCTCGCGGGCGCGGGCGCCCGCGTCGATCGGGCCACGAGCCGGGTCTACTTCCCGCCGGAGCTCGTGGAGCAGACGGTGGCACGAATCCCGCGTCGGTATACCTACCACGGACGGACCCCCGAGTTCGACTTCACCGCGGCGCTCGATGGCGACATCGGCGCCCGCACTGGCTTTGGCTGCACGGGCTACATCGACCCCCGGACGGATCAGTATCGTCGCGCGGGGATCGCCGACTGGCGCGAGTTCTGCACGCTCGTCGACGCGCTGCCGAACATCCGCGCGCTGGCCACGATCAACCCCGGTGACGCGCCCCCGAGGGTGTCCGACCTGCACAGCCTGCGCGCCGCCCTGGAGGTCCAACGCAAGTGCAGCCTCCATACGGCGATCACGATCGAGCATCTGCGCTACCAGATCGAGATGATGGTGGCCGTGCGGGGCAGCCGGGAGGCACTCGCGGAGCGGCCGCTCGTCCATGTCCTGACCTGCCCGATCAGCCCGCTCTACCTCGCGGCCGATGATGCGGCCCAGATCCTGGTCGCCTGTGAGTACGAGCTCCCCATCGACGTGGCGGTCCTGCCGATCGTGGGGATGACGGCGCCGATCACCGTTGCCGGCACGCTCGTCCAGGCGTTGGCGGAGGTACTGGGCACGGCCACGCTGATCCAGACCGCCCGCCCGGGCCACCCGATGACGTTCCTGCTGGGGCCGGTCGTCGGCAACCTGCGGACGGGCAACGCCCTGACAGGAGCCCCCGAGAAGCCGTTGCTGCTGGCGGCCATCTGCCAGCTGGGGACCGAACTCTTCGGGCTGCCGACGCCGAGCATGGGCCTCAGCGCCGACGGCTTCAGCGGCGCCCAGGCGATGTTCCAGAAGGCGCAGAACCTGATGGCCGCGGTCCTCGCCGGCGGCAAGCTCGTCGTGGGCGCTGGCGGCATCGAGAGCGCCATGACCCTCAGCCCGGTCCAGCTCGTCATCGACAACGAGCTCATGGCGATCGCCCGTCGCTGGGTCCGCGGATCCGGCGTCGACGACGACGCCCTGGCCCTCGATGCCATCGCTCGGGTCGGCCCGCGGGGCGATTATCTCAGTGACGAGCACACGCTCCTCGGTCTGCGCGCCGGCGAGCTGCTCGATCCCCCGCTTTCCGAGCGTCAGGGCTCGCGCCCGATGTGGGAGGCGACGGGGCGACCCACCCTGGAGTCGAAGGCGCACGCTGAGGTCCTCTCGCTCCTGGCCAGCCACGAGGTTCCGCCGCTGCCCGAGGAGGTGCTGCGCGAGCTGGCGGCGATCACGGCGCACGCCGACAGGGAGCTGTCGGGCGAGTAGCTACGCCGGTTCGCGGCGCCTCGACGGACAAGACATCCCACGTCTTCCCGGCCCGGGAGCGGTGGCAGCGCTCACTGACAGAGTGGCGATCCAGTGCTGGCCCACGAAGTGATCGGCGACTGGCTGTTCGAATGTCGCCCGGGGCGGACGGGATCCCGAGGGACTGATGTCGATCTCGGTCGAACGGCGGCGTGCGATCACCGCTAGGGCAGGAAGGGCTCGACCCCCTGGATCCGGCCGAGCATCCGACGGTAGGCGATCCCGCTGGCATCGGGGATCTTGAGGTGGAGTTCCTCTCTGAGATCCGTGGGGATCTCCTCCGGTCGCTGGCTCTCCACGATCATGCGATCCTGGGTCAGAACCGCGGAGACGGCCTCCAGGTATTCCCGATCGTCCTCGTTCAGCGAGTGATTGCGGCCATTGTGAACGTAGACGGTCGTCGTCTTCTCGTCGCGTGGGCAATGGAACTGCGAGTAGAAGAACACGCCACCCTCAGGGGCGCTCTTCATGTCGAATGCCGTCGACGACCCGCTCGAGCCAACGCGATACTTCCTGATGAACACGGTGAACGGGGCATGCACGAAGTAGTCCCGGCGCACGGTCCCGTCGTCATAGCTGTATTCGAGGCGCAACGGATTCGCCTGAACATCGTGCTGCTTCATGACCGGCCCGTCTGCCAGGGCAAGCAATCCGGTGTGGACGAAATTGAAGTGCGACAGATCAGCGCCGTTCTCGGTCGCTCGTCCCGCGGACGACTTCCAGTCCCATTTGCCAGCA
>Ga0209341_10006293_pt1 | contig 10614 bp, 15 predicted proteins | sample RifCSP13_2_FD_184020 | JGI IMG/M metagenome (GOLD analysis project Ga0209341, IMG submission 184020) | Soil microbial communities from Rifle, Colorado - Rifle CSP2_sed 13_2 (SPAdes) (version 2) | ecosystem: Environmental > Terrestrial > Deep subsurface > Rock core/Sediment | place: Rifle... | reverse complement strand
GTGTCGGGACCGGCGGCACGGCGTCGGGCACCGGCAGGTATCTGAAGGAGCGCAATCCGAAAATCAAAGTCTGGGGCATCGACACCTACGGATCGGTGTTCAAGAAGTACAAGGAGACCGGCATCTTCGACAAGAACGAGATCTATCCGTACATCACCGAGGGCATCGGCGAGGATTTTCTGCCGGGGAACGTGGACTTCGACGTCATCGATCACTTCGAGAAGGTGACTGACAAGGACGCCGCGATCATGACGCGCCGCATTGCCCGCGAAGAGGGGATCTTCGCCGGCAATTCGGCCGGATCGGCGATTGCCGGGCTCCTGCAGTTGAAGGACCGCTTCACCGAAGACGACGTGGTCGTCGTGATCTTTCACGATCACGGGTCGCGGTATCTCGGCAAGATGTTCAATGACGACTGGATGCGCGAGAAGGGCTTCCTCGAGAAGACCGGGATGACCGCGCGCGATCTGGTGGCGGCGAAGCTGTCGGGCGAGCTCTGCGCGATTGAGGCCAACGAACCGGTGGAGCACGCGCTGCGCGTCATGAGCGAGCACGACTTCTCGCAGATTTCGATTACGCGCGACAAGCGGCTCGTCGGCTCGCTGAACGAGACGCACCTCTACGAGGCGCTCGTGCGCGAGCCGGCTGCCAAGAGCCACCCGGTCGAGTCAATCATGCAGCCGGCGTTTCCCTTCGTTGACATCTCCATCCCTGTCGAACTGCTCGCGACGATGATCACGCCGCAGAATCCGGCCGTGCTGGTGCGTGACTTCAAGACTGACAAGACGTTCATCATCACGCGATCGGACGTCATTCGGGTTCTGTGAATCTGAGGGATCTGAGGACGTAAGAATCTCGTGTGGAGGATCCAATGCTCGAGCTGATCATCGTCGTGCTCGTACTGATGTGGCTCCTCGGCTACTTCGGTCCCGCACGCATTCCCGCCATCCCTCGCAGCGGCAGTCTCATCCACGTGTTGCTCGTCATCATTCTCATCCTGATCATTTTCAGGCTGCTGCGGTAGGTCATCGTTTGAGCGCGCGCTGAATGTGAGCCGTGTGGTGGCGTCCGTGCCACGCGTACATCGCCAGGGCTTCGAAGAGCGCCACTGATCCCAGTTCCGGGTGGACGAATGTCCGTTGGAACTGCTGTTCGGACAACGCGCGCAGGAACGTCACCCATCGCTGATGGAGCGCCTGGAGGAGATCGAGCGACATCGAGATGGGCGCGGAGCGACCGTCCGACAACTCCGCCCACCGCGCCTCGTCATAAGGCTTGATGGTCGGCGTCTCTTCGGTCACGGCCAGCTTCATCCTTATATAGGCGTTCATGTGGCTGTCCGGAACGTGATGGACGACCTGCCGGATGGTCCAACCGCCGTCGCGATACGGCGAGTCGAGCTGTCTCTCGTCCAGTCGCTCCACCAGCGATCGGATTGTCGCCGGCGTCTTGTCGATCGTGTCAATCAGACCAGCGCGAGCGGCCGCATCGAGCGGTCCGTGCAGCCGCTCAAAGCGCCCGATTGGATACCGGTCGTTTTCGAGTGCAGCCATTGCTATGCTCTCCCGACGGCAGTGGGTGCTGGGCTGAGCACCCATTACCCGGCAGTGTTATCCAAGGCGCACGACCAGTAAACTGGAATCTGCCTATCGCCATCATCTGATATCGATCGCCGATTCACTCACGCACATCGGTCAAATCGCCATGCTCCGGCGCCTCGCCGGCAGCCCGGTTCGCGGCGAGAATTACTTCAAGGCAGATATCAACGCCGGCCACGTGGACGCCAAGCAATCCGCGCCCCGCCGCGAATTCGATTGACGAAATCGTAATTCCCTGCCCGGAAGGGCACACGTCCAAGTGTTCCGCGCAGGCGTTTTCCTGCGCCGAACGCGCGATCGGGGTGTGGACGCGATCTTGCGATCGCACTACGGTCCATGAGCGAGCGGGAGGCGTTCGGCCGGAATCTGAGGCGGCTTCGCGTGCAGCGTGGCATTTCCCTCGAAAGCATCTCAGCGGCCACCAAGGTCCATGCCGATCTGTGGGCGGGACTCGAACGCAACGACTTCTCACGCTGGCCGGCCGGCATCTACGCGAGGGCCTACGTGCGCGCGTATGCCGTGGAGGTCGGCGTCGACCCCGACGCGACGGTCGACGAATTCTGCCGCCTGTTCCCCAACGGCGATCGGCGCGTGGTGGGCGTTGTCCGCCAGCACGCGGCGCTGATGGGACACGATCTGCGCTGGAAAGACGACCTCGTCGGATCGGTGACCGACGAGAAGCGATCGGTCCCGGCCTCCGACGCGCCGGATCTTCCGGCCGTCGCGTTCACGACGACGGGACGAATCGTCGCCGCGGTGCTGGACGTGAGCGCGGCCGTCGGAACCGCGGCAGCCGTCGCGACGCTGATGCCGCTCAGGTGGAGCGTGTCGCTTGCCCTCGCCGCGCTGGCGTATCACGCCGTCTCCCTGATCGCGCTGGGTAGCACCCCAGCCGTGTGGGCCATCGAAACCTACCTCGCGAACCGGCATCCGACGGCAAGCCGCGCCGGCAGCCCGCGATTCCTGCGGTTGTTGCACCGCTCTGAAACCGGTCGATCGTAGGTCCGAACCCGGTACCTTTACAGCAGTGCAGAGGATTTACCAGCAGGCTACCGGATCGGAACCTCCACTCCGATAGGGAGTACCGGGCGGAGCCGGTCTAAAGACCGGCGCCACAACAGTCGTGGCGCAGGACTTTAGTCCTGTCGGGGTATTCAGTGCTGCAGGCGTCGGGAGTCAGCGAAAAGGGTGCGAGGCCCACCAACCAGGATCGCTTCGCGATCGATGAAGACCTCCGGCTCTGTGTGATCGCCGACGGCATGGGCGGCCACAATGCCGGCGAGATCGCCGCGCGCACTGCCGTCGACGTCGTGGTTGACGTCGTCGGCGACCGGCAGCGCGTCGGCTGGCCGTTCGGCTTCGATCCGTCCTTGTCCGAGGCCGGAAATCTGATCCGCACCGCGATCTATCTGGCGAACGTGCAGGTCCTCGAACAGGCCGGAAATTCCAGCGCGTTTGCGGGCATGGGCACCACGATCGTTGCGGCTGTTGTCACCGACGGCCGGCTGTCGGTCGGCCACGCGGGCGATAGCCGCTTGTACCGGCTGGGCGGCGGCCGGTTGCGCCAGTTGACTGGCGACGACTCGTGGATGGCCACCGTGATGGCGAGGGATCCGCAGGCCGATGCGTCCCTCCCGCAACACCATCCCATGCGCCACGTGCTCACCAACGTGATTGGCAGCCGGCGGCGAACCGACGTGCACGTGGTGGAGGAACCGCTCACCGCCGGCGATCGCCTCCTGTTGACGACCGACGGCATCCACGGCGTGCTCGACGGCCGCTGGCTCGAAGGGCTGCTGGCCGATCCTCGCGATCTTGCCGGCGCGGCCTCCGATATCGTCCACGCCGCCATCGCGCGAGGCAGCCGCGACAACTGCACGGCCGTCGTTGCTCAGTACGAGCCCGACTGAACAATAAGAGCCGGCCCCGCCTCGCGGCAGCCGGCTCTCTGGCTCCTAAGCTCCGTTCAAATAGACGGTTATCGGACCCGTCAGACAGCCGATTCGAGCGGCCGGCTCCAATCGAGCGTTACCGCCGAGCCGCGCGGCGGAAGTTGCACGAAACGGGCGGCCGGTGCTATATTCGTCAGGTTATATTGAAGCTAGGACACCCTATCTAGCTTTAAGGACCCCTCCGTCGCGACAACTCGAACCTAGGGTAATCGGGTTTTCAGGCGCCAAGCCACGTGGCTTTTAGGCCTGAAGCGGCAACGGTGACAGCGGATTATTTGGTGATCTGGTCATCCAGTCATCTGGACTTGATTGTTCCATTGATTCAATCAATGTCCCGATGGCCAATGGCCAAGTGACCGGATGACCAGATTCAGAGATTGAAGAGATGCCGACCATCAGTCAGCTCGTGCGCGCCGGGAGAAAGCAGATCGTCAGCAAGACGAAGAGTCCCGCTCTGCAGGACAGCCCGCAGAAGCGCGGCGTGTGCGTGCGCGTTTTCACGCAGACGCCGAAGAAGCCGAACTCGGCGCTCCGCAAGGTGGCGCGCGTGCGCCTGACGAACGGCATCGAGGTGACGACGTACATTCCCGGCGTCGGCCACAACCTGCAGGAGCACTCGCTCGTGCTCATTCGCGGCGGTCGTGTCAAGGATCTGCCTGGCGTACGGTATCACGTCGTGCGCGGAACGCTTGATGCCGTCGGCGTCGCGGGTCGCATGCAGGGACGATCGAAATACGGCGCGAAGAGACCGAAAAAGGCTTAGCCAGAGAGAATCAGAATGCCGAGACGACGAGAGATTCCGAAGCGCGATGTGCCGGCGGACCCGCTCTATCAGAGCCCGCTCGTGACCAAGTTCATCAGCTGCGTGATGCACGACGGCAAGCGCAGCACGGCCGAGCGCATCCTCTATAAGAGCTTCGACATCATCAAAGAGAAGACCGGCGACGATCCCCTGAAAGTCTTCAAGAAGGCGATCGACAACGTGAAGCCGAGCCTCGAGGTGAAGTCGCGCCGCGTCGGCGGCAGCAACTACCAGGTGCCGGTCGAAGTGAACCCGAACCGCCGGCTCTCCCTGAGCATCCGGTGGATTGTCGGCTACGCGCGCTCGCGCGGCGACGGCAAGACGATGCAGGAGAAGCTGGCGAACGAATTCCTTGACGCGTCGAACCTGCGCGGCGGCGCGGTCAAGAAACGGGAAGACACGCACCGGATGGCAGAGGCGAATAAGGCGTTCGCGCACTACCGCTGGTAATTTTCAGCAATGCCCAGGCAGTCACCGTTAGATCGTATCCGGAATATCGGCATCATGGCCCACATCGATGCCGGGAAGACGACCACCACCGAGCGGATCCTCTTCTACACCGGGATTACGTACAAGATCGGCGAGGTGCACGAAGGCACCGCCGTCATGGATTGGATGGAGCAGGAGCAGGAGCGCGGCATCACCATCACGTCGGCCGCCACCACCTGTTTCTGGCGCGATCACCGCATCAACATCATTGATACGCCGGGCCACGTCGACTTCACCGCCGAAGTCGAACGCTCGCTGCGCGTCCTCGACGGCGCGGTCGCCGTGTTCGACGCGGTCGCGGGCGTCGAGCCGCAGTCGGAAACCGTCTGGCGGCAGGCCGACAAGTACCGCGTCCCGCGCATCTGTTTTGTCAACAAGATGGACAGAATCGGCGCCGACTTCAAGCGGACGCTGGATCAGATCGGCACCAAGCTCCAGGGCAACGCCGTCGCGGTTCAGCTGCCCATCGGCGCCGAAGACCGTTTTCGAGGCATGATCGACCTCGTCAAGATGAAGGCGCTCACCTACAAAGACGAAACGATGGGCGCCGACTACATCGTCAGCGACATCCCGGCCGACATGCTCGACGAGGCGAAGCACTATCGCGAGCAGTTGATCGAGAAGGTCAGCGAGGCGGACGACAAGCTGCTCGAGAAGTACCTCCACGGCCAGGAGATCACGGAAGAAGAAATCAAGGGCGCGCTGCGCAAGCGCGCCATCGAATCGGTCCGGAAGGAAAAGGCCGCGTTCGTGCCGGTCATCTGCGGCTCCGCCTTCAAGAACAAAGGCGTGCAGCCGATGCTCGACGCGGTCGTCGACTACCTGCCGTCGCCGCTCGACGTCCCGCCGATCATCGGCCTCGATCCCCGGAAGGCCGAGCCGACGCAGATCGAGCGCCCGGCTGCCGACGATGCGCCGTTCTCCGCGCTGGCGTTCAAGATCATGACCGATCCGTTCGTCGGTCAGCTCTGCTTCATCCGCGTCTATTCCGGCGTGATGACCGCGGGCTCGTCGATCTACAACGCGACCAAACAGAAGACCGAGCGCGCCGGCCGCCTCCTGAAGATGCACGCCAACAAGCGTGAGGAAATCAAGGAGGTCTACGCGGGCGACATCGCCGCGGCGGTCGGCCTCCGGAGCGTGACGACCGGCGACACGATCTGCGACGAGAAACACCCGGTCGTGCTCGAGTCGATGGACTTCCCCGAGCCGGTCATTTCGCTCGCGATCGAGCCGAAGACGAAAGCGGATCAGGAAAAGCTCGGCATGGGTCTCGGCAAGCTGATGGCCGAGGATCCGACCTTCCGTGTGAAGACCGACGACCAGACGGGCCAGGTCGTGATCGCCGGCATGGGCGAGCTGCACCTCGAAATCATCGTGGACCGCCTGAAGCGCGAGTTCAATGTCGAGGCGACCGTCGGCCGCCCGCAGGTGGCTTACAAGGAGACGCTCACCCGTCCAGCCGAGGGCGAGGGCCGGTACATCAAACAGACGGGCGGACGCGGCCAATACGGGCACGCGAAGATTCGGCTCATCCCGCGCCAGCCGGGCGAGGGCTACGAGTTCCTCAACGAGATCGTCGGCGGGTCGATTCCGAAGGAGTTCATCAAGCCGATCGATCAGGGCATTCGCGAGGCGATGACGACCGGCGTGCTGGCCGGCTATCCCGTGGACGATGTGGCGGTGGAATTGTACGACGGCTCGTACCACGACGTGGACTCGTCGGAGATGGCATTCAAGATTGCCGGGTCGATGGCGTTCAAGGACGCGGCGAAGAGAGCCAAGCCGGTACTGCTCGAGCCCGTGATGCGGGTCGAAGTGGTGGTGCCGAAGGACTACATGGGCGACGTGATGGGGAACCTGGCCAGCCGGCGCGGCCACATCCAGTCGCAGGAAGATCGGGGCGGCACGCAGATTATTCAGGCGCGCGTCCCGCTGTCGGAGATGTTCGGCTACGCGACGGACCTCCGGTCGCGCACGCAGGGGCGCGCGACCTACTCGATGCACTTCGATCGGTATGAGCCGGCGCCGCAGAGCGTCAGCGAAGAAGTGGTTGCGCGGATGCAGGGGAAATAGAACGGCTCAGGCCTTAAGTCTTAAGCCTTAAGCCGACAGGAATCAGAATGGCAACAGCATTCAGTGACAAGATCCGCATCCGCCTCAAGGCGTATGACTACCGCGTCCTCGATCAGTCGACGACCGAGATTGTCGACACGGCCAAGCGGACGGGCGCGCGGCTGGCGGGGCCGATTCCGCTGCCGACGGCGAAGAACAAGTGGACGGTGCTGCGCTCGCCGCACGTCGACAAGAAATCGCGCGAGCAGTTCGAGATCCGCACACACAAGCGGCTCATCGACATCTTCGAGCCGACGCCGCAGACGGTGGACGCGCTGATGAAGCTCGATCTGCCGGCCGGCGTCGACGTGGAGATCAAGGCGTTCGGCAAGGAGCACAAGTAATGATTACCGGCATCATCGGCCGCAAGGTCGGCATGACGCAGGTGTTCGATGCCGACGGCACGGTCCACCCGGCCACCGTCATCAAGGCGGGTCCCTGCGTCGTCGTCCAGGCGAAGAGCGCGCAGACCGACGGCTACGCCGCCGTGCAGCTCGGCCTGGTGGAAGGGACCTCGCCGAAGGCGAACAAGCCGACGGTCGGGCACTTCAGGAAGGCGAATGTGCCGGCCACGCGGATGCGCCGCGAAGTCAGGGTGGCGGCCGGCGCGGACGCTCCCAAGGTTGGCGACCAGGTCCTGGCCTCGATTTTCGCCGACGGCGAGCGCGTCGACATCGTCGGCACCGGCCGCGGCAAAGGCTTTCAGGGCGTCGTCAAGCGGCACCACTTCGCCGGCGGCGCGGCGACGCACGGCTCGATGTTTCACCGCGCGCCCGGGTCGATCGGCGCCTCGTCGTTCCCGTCGCGCGTCGTGAAGGGCATGCGGGCGGCGGGCCGGATGGGCGGCGGCCGCGTGACGATCCACAACCTCAAGGTCCTGCGCGTCGATCCGGAGAACCACCTGTTGATCGTCGAAGGGGGCATCCCGGGCGCGCCTTCCAGCTACGTGATCGTGCGGAAAGCGGTGACCGCCAAGAAGATCAAGGTCGCGCAGGTCGAGAAGCCCAAGAAGGGCAAGAAGTAATCATGCAACTCGACGTTGTGAACGGCGAAAACAAGAAAGTCGGCGCGGTCGACGTGCGCGACGACGTGTTCGGCGGACGCGTGAATGCCGATCTCATCTGGGAATCGGTCGTCCACGCGAATGCGAAGGAGCGCCGCGGCACGCACGCGACGAAGAACCGCGCGCTCGTCAGCGGCAGCGGCAGGAAGCCATGGCGGCAGAAGGGTACCGGCCGCGCGCGCGTCGGCTCGATTCGCAACCCGTTGTGGCGCCATGGCGGCACGGTGTTCGGGCCGCAGCCGCGCAGCTACGACTTCGCGCTGCCGAAGAAGGTCCGGCGCGGGGCGCTGCGCGCGGCGCTGGCCGACAAGCTCCAGAGCGGCGCGCTCGTCGTCGTCGACGAGTTGTCGGCCGCTGAAATCAAGACGAAGAGCGCCGTGGACCTGTTGAGGCGGCTGGGCGTCAGCGGCAAGGCGGTGCTCGTGGACGTCGCCGTCGACGACAAGCTGTCGCGGTCGGTCCGCAACATTCGCGGCGTCTCGCTCGTGGCGAGCGCGCGGCTGACGGCGCGCGAGGTCGCGGATGCCGGCCGCGTGGTCGTGACGAAGAGCGCCATCGAGAAGCTGCAGGAGGCGCTGGCATGAAATTGACGGATGTGATTCGCCGTCCGCTCATCACCGAGAAGACGTCCACCCTGCGCGAGGACGGCCGGACGATCGTGTTTCAGGTCGCGGTCGACGCGAACAAAGTTGAAATCAAGCGAGCCATCGAGCAGCTCCTTGGATCGAAGGTCGACAGCATCCGCACGGCCATCGCTCACGGCAAGGTAAAACGGCAGGGCCGCTACGCCGGCCGCCGGTCGGACTGGAAGAAGGCCTACGTGAAGCTGCGCGAGGGCGCGAAGATGCCAGAATTTCTTGAGGGTGCATAAATGGCCATCCGCAAGTACAACCCGACGTCGCCAGGCACACGATTCCAGACCGTCGCGGTGTTCGATGAGATCACCACGCAGGAGCCGCACAAGCCGCTGGTCGAGCCGTTGCACAGCACGGGCGGCCGCAACAACGCGGGCCAGCTCACGTCCTGGTGGCGCGGCGGCGGCCACAAGCGGATGTACCGGATCATCGACTTCAAGCGCGACAAGCGCGACATTCCGGCCAAGGTGTCGACGATCGAGTACGACCCGAACCGCTCGGCGCGGATTGCGCTCCTGACGTATGCGGACGGCGAGAAGCGCTACATCCTGCAGCCGAACGGATTGAAGGTGGGCGACACGGTCGTCGCCGGGCAGGCGGTGGACATTCTTCCTGGCAACTCGCTGCCGCTGAAGAACATCCCGCTCGGCACGCTCCTCCACAACGTGGAGTTGAAGCCGGGCAAGGGCGGGCAGATTGCGCGGAGCGCCGGGTCGTCGGTCCAGCTTGTCGCCAAGGAAGCCGACTACGCCTCGGTCAAGATGCCCTCGGGCGAGATTCGCAAGATCAGCATGGAGTGCTTCGCGACGATCGGCCAGGTCGGCAACATCGATCACGAGAACGTGTCGATCGGCAAGGCGGGTCGCAGCCGCTGGATGGGACAGCGTCCCCACGTGCGCGGCGTCGCGATGAACCCTGTCGATCACCCGCTCGGGGGCGGTGAGGGAAAGACCTCGGGCGGCCGGCATCCGGTGTCGCCGTGGGGCCTGCCCACGAAGGGCTACAAGACACGGAACCGCAAGGCTACGGATAAGTTCATCGTCCAACGGAGACAGAAATAGATGGGCCGCTCGCTGAAGAAAGGTCCGTTCGTCGACACCCACCTGCTCGAGAAGATCGAGGTGATGAATCGGGGGGCCGAGAAGAAGGTCATCAAGACGTGGTCGCGGCGATCGACCGTCATCCCCGAGATGGTCGGACACACGCTCGCCGTGCACAACGGGAAGAAGTTCATCCCCGTGTATGTCACGGAGAACATGGTCGGCCACAAGCTCGGCGAGTTCGCGCCGACGCGGATCTTCAAGGGGCACACGACCCGCGTCGCCGAGAGAGCGGCGGCCGTTGGCGGCGCGCCAGGCGCACCCGGCGCGGCCAGTGCTGCGGCGCCCGCAGCCGCCGGGGCCGGCGCCAGTGGCGGCGCGAAGCCTGGCGGAGCAGGGAAAGCATCATGATCGAAGCGCACGCGACCTCAAAATACGTGCGGACGTCCGCGCAGAAGGCCGGGCTCGTGCTCGCCCTCATCCGCGGCAAGGACGTCAATGGCGCGCTGGCGACGCTCAAGTTCACGCGCAAGGCGATTGCCGACGACATCGCCAAGGTGCTGCGTTCGGCGATCGCCAACGCGCAGAACAAGGACGGCTTCAGCGGCGACGTCGACAGACTGTATGTGTCGGCGTGCTACGCCAATCAGGGTCCCGCGCAGAAGCGCGTGCGGCCGGCGCCCATGGGACGGGCGTTCCGCGTGCTGAAGCGCACGGCGCATCTCACGGTGCGCGTGTCGGAGCGGCCGGAAAAGGTCGTGGCGATTGCGGCGGACGCCGCGGCGCCGAAGCGCAGGACCAGTCGTCAGTCGGCGGTCAGCAGTCGGCGGACAAAGGCCAAGACCACGACGAAGGCGAAGGCCAGGACGAAGACGAAGAAGCGTTGAAGTGTGACTGCGGACTGCCGACTGCAGACTGCA
>Ga0209341_10006292_pt1 | contig 10616 bp, 8 predicted proteins | sample RifCSP13_2_FD_184020 | JGI IMG/M metagenome (GOLD analysis project Ga0209341, IMG submission 184020) | Soil microbial communities from Rifle, Colorado - Rifle CSP2_sed 13_2 (SPAdes) (version 2) | ecosystem: Environmental > Terrestrial > Deep subsurface > Rock core/Sediment | place: Rifle... | reverse complement strand
CAAGGGGTTGGCCGTGCGCCGGGGGATGCTCGAAGCGCGGGGCGCGTACCGCTTCATCTGCGACGCCGACCTCTCGATGCCGATTGAAGAGGTCGCCAAGTTTTTGCCGCCGCAGTTGAGCGGTTACGACGTCGCCATCGGCTCGCGCGAAGCGCCCGGCGCGCGCCGCTACAACGAGCCGATCTACCGCCACATCCAGGGCCGCGTGTTCAGCAACCTGGTCAAAATCTTCGCCCTGCCGGGCTTTGAGGACACCCAGTGCGGCTTCAAATGTTTCCGGGGCGAAATCGCCGAAGACGTGTTCCGCGTTCAAAGGTTCGACGGCATGAGTTTCGACGTCGAAGCGCTGTACATCGCGCACAAACGCGGCTACCAGATCGTCGAAGTGCCCATTGACTGGTACTACCGCTCCGAGAGCCGCGTGCACCCCATCCTCGATCCGCTGCGCATGTTACGTGACATCATGGCCATCCGGCGCAACTGGGCGCAGGGGCGTTATACGAAAAGGATACAGGACGAGGGCAGGGACGTGAGGCGTGAGGCGTGAGGCGTCTTCCGTTATCTGCCCTCATCCTTTCGCCATGCCTTCCCTGAAATATGAAAAACAGTTCCTCAAGCAGGGCTGCGCGCTGGTGGCCGGCGTTGACGAGGCCGGGCGGGGGGCGTGGGCCGGACCGGTCGTCGCCGCGGCCGTCATCCTCCCGCTCCATCGCCCGGATTTGCTCAAAGCGCTCAAGGGCGTGAACGACTCCAAACAACTGACGCCGCGCCAGCGCGAGAGGCTCTTCGACGTGATTCTGTCCGTTGCACTGGCGGTCGGAGTGGGCGGGTCCGGGCCGGGCGAGATTGACCGCGAGGGCATCGTTCCTGCGACCCGCGCCGCGATGCAGCGCGCGCTGGCGATGCTCCACCCGCCGCCCGAGGCCCTCCTCGTTGACGCCGTCAATCTCCAATCCTTAATCTCTCTCCCTCAGCGCGCCCTCATTCACGGCGATTCGCGCTCCCTCAGCATCGCCGCTGCTTCGATCATCGCCAAAGTCAGCCGGGACCGGGCGATGGCCGCGCTCGACGCATTGCATCCGGGCTACGGCTTTGCGCGGCACAAAGGCTACGGCACGGCAGTGCACCAGGCTGCGTTGGCGCGGCTGGGCGCGTGCACGGCGCATCGCGAAAGTTATGCGCCGATTGCGCAGTTGATGCAGAGACCAATGCTATAATCATGACGGAAAGGGGATATACCCATGACAACCCAAACGCTCGGAAACTCTCCCACCATCCCCTCTGACGCGCGAGAAACTCCTGTTCGCTCTGCAATAGGCCGTGCTTCGGCGACTGAGAATGATCCTAACACCTCAGAAAAATTCTCTTTCTGGCTGGCAGAAGATGTGCTGGTTAATCCCTTTGACATTGTTGAGGCAGAGCACTTCAACAACAGCCACACATTTGGCTTGGTTACACTGCTTGAGCATCGAACTGACGCCGGCAGCCACCTTGCCAACTGGTTCTCAAACTCCTTCGGGGACTTAACTGCCGAGCCAAACACAGTTCGTCAAGGCACGACCATTGCCCGCGCCTCCGTTCTCAGCAACAGCGGCGACATTTATATGCCGGTGCAGAACGAAGCCCGCATCCGGTTTGCCGATGCGGCAGGGGTTCATCAGGCGCTTGGCATTACCGACGAGACCATGCCGCCGGAGCGCCGCATTCCGGCAGGGCTGGTCGTGATGAGCAACGGCACTGAGGCTGTGGCCTCCATTGACCGCAACTATGTCCTCGGCCCAGAGGGGGCACACATCAATATCAGTGGCGTTTCAGGCCTTGCTACGAAAACATCCTACGCCATGTTTCTCCTCCAGTCTATCTTTCAGACTATGCGCGATAAAAACGAGGTCGCCGCAATTCTGCTTAATGTAAAGCACGGCGACTTGTTGCAGGTGGATCAACAGCGTGATTTGCCTGAGGAAGAGCGCGCCCGCTGGCACGCGCTGGGTCTAGCGCCAAAGCCGTTTGATACGGTGCGCTATCTGCTCCCTGCCGGAAAAGACTACCACTCCACCTATCGGCCCAATAGCCACGTTCTTCCCCCGTCTTACAACACCTACGCCTACGCGGTCGAAGACGCGGCTGATAAACTTGACCTGCTTTTCTCGAACATCCCCGACCCTTCCGATACAATTGACAGTCTTGTGGGTGAAATTAGCAACGGGCTTGCCAACCGTGAGGCCAAATGGAAGTCTGTCACCGATTGGAATTCCTTACTCAACGGTCCTCCGCTCTTTGACCCCGCCTCTGGGAAGGCGCAAGCCCTGGGCGATATCCGCAATATCTCGGTGGGACGATTCCGCCGCCAATTGCGGCGCATGGTACAGACCCGCTCATCTGGATTATTTGTCCGACAACGCGACCGCTCGCTTGTCAACCTTAGCGACGAAATTGCCAAACTGCGCGGAGGTGAGGTTACGGTAGTGGATATTGCCCGTCTTCAGGATTGGGAGCAGACGCTTGTCTTTGGGGATATTTTGCGGACGGTATATAGCTTGTACGTCGAATCCGACGAAGAAACCTCTGACCTCCCGCGCAAGGTGATTATTTTTGTGGACGAGTTGAATAAGTATGCGCCTGCCGGGAGCAAGGCCTCAGCCATCGTGGAGCAAATCTTAGATGTCGCTGAACGCGGACGCTCCATCGGGATTGTGCTTTTCTCGGCCCAGCAGTTCCTCAGCGCCGTTCACCCGCGCATCCCGGGTAATGCCTCGACGCTGGTCATCGGGCGCAACGGCTCGGCTGAACTCGCCAATCCCGAATACCGCTTTCTCGATCCGGATGTGAAGATGAACGTCACGCGCCTCGGTCAGGGTGAATTGTTGCTGGCTCATGCCGTCTACCGCCAGCCAGTTCGCATTCAGTTCCCGCGCCCGGCCTACCGCCAGCCGCAGGATCGTTACTGAAGCCATGCCTCAGCCTTCCCTTGACCAACCCTTGCTCGACGCAATTGCCCCGCAAGCCACGCGAATGGCGGAGACCATTCGCCGCGAAATGGCTCATGCGCAAACCGAAGCCGATGTGGTCTCCCTGTTTGACCGTTTGTTGGGTGAGTTTGCGCAGAAAAGCAGTCTGCGTTGGGAGCCTCAGGGGGAGCGCCGGGTCATTTGGCAGGCAGAAACGAAAAAACGCGCGGGACGGATTGACCGCTTGTTTGCGCGGGTTATCGTCGAATTTGAAGCGCCGAACTCGCTCTATGATAACAATACCGCCGCGAAAAATCGCGCCTCGCTCAAACAAGTGCGCGAATACATGGGTGCGCTCGTCAAGCAGGAGGGTTGGAAAGCTCCTTCTTTGGCAGGCGTCGTCGCTGACGGGCGATATTTTATTTTCTGCCGCCAAGTTGGCGGCGAATGGGTAGAAGAAGCTCCCCGCCCTGTAGATGCGGCTACGATTGCCCGTTTTTTGCGTCTGCTGCTGACTTTCCAGCGCCCGCCGCTGTTAGCAGATACGCTGGTGAATTTGTTTGGCGCGAAAAGCGAGCGGACAACCATTCCCACCGTGCGCGCGTTTTACGAGGCGCTGGCAACGCCGCAAGACCCGCTGACCCCCTGCCTCTATCAGCAATGGCAAGATTTCTTCTCTGACGTGGCCGGGTTAGACCCCCAACGACTCAAAGACAAAAAAGAAGTGATGGAATTTGCCCGCCGGGTGGTGGGGCGGCAGAACGTGGACGCACCACGCTTGCTGTTTGCGCTTTACACCTATGCGGCGCTTCTCATTAAACTACTGGCGGCGACGACGGTCGCGCCCTTCGTCGGCGGCACGCGCGGCGACTTGATGGAAGAATGGACACAACTTGACGATGCACAACTGCGTGAGCGCCTCGACGACGTAGAAGAAGGCCGTTTCTTTCGCGCGCTTGGCATCGCCAACTTCACCGAAGGCGATTTCTTCCGCTGGTATCACAACGAGTGGACGCCTGCCGTAGCCCGGCAAGTGCGGCAGATGATGATCGAACTGGCCGCCTTTGATCCAAACGCCGTCGAGCAAGCGCCCGAACGGATTCGGGACCTGCTCAAGCGGCTGTATCACGGCCTGTTTCCCAAAGAGCTTAGGCACGACCTCGGCGAATACTACACCCCGGACTGGCTGGCCGAACGCTTGCTGGTTCAACTGGACAACGAACTGTTTGGTGAACTCCGCATGGGGGCGGATCGCCGGGCCGCGTTCGTTAAAAACGACATCAGGCCGCGCCTGACCAAAACGCGCTTTCTCGATCCGGCTTGTGGCAGTGGCACTCTGCCGGTGCTGATCATCCGCCGTTTCCGGCAATGGGCACGCGAGGCCGGGTTGTCGGAACAAAAGTTGCTGGCCGCGTTGCTGAGCAACGTCATCGGTTTTGATCTCAACCCGCTGGCTGTCATTTCGGCCCGCGCTAACTTCCTGCTCGCTATTGCCGATTTGCTGGCCGATCCGGAAATTGCTCAGAAGATAAAATACGAACCCATCGAACTGCCCATCTACCTGGCCGACTCGGTCGTCCTCCCTGCCGAAGAATCGGCAGATTTGTTCAGCGATGGGACGTATCGCCTCCCCTTGCGCGGCGTGGGCAAAGAATTTCTCGTCCCGAAGCCGCTCGCTACCCGTGCACATCTGCGCACTTTGGCTGAACTGTTGCGCCGTGACGTGCCTGCCGACGTAGGCACGGATGCCTTCCTCCGCGCCGCCGAAAAGGAATTCGCCCTCCCCAGGCCGCAATGGCAACGCAGTGAGCCGATCCTGCGCGCCTTGTACGAAACGCTGAGCGAACTGCACCGTGACGGCAAAAACGGCCTATGGGCCGACATCGCCAAAAATATGTTCATGCCCCTGTTTATCGAACAAGTGGATTTTGTGGTCGGCAATCCGCCCTGGGTCATCTTTGACCACTTGCCGCAGGATTACCGTGACCGGAGCAAAGAACTGTGGAAGAAGTACGGCCTGTTCGTTCACGGCGGCATGGAGGCCATCCTCGGCAAGGGCAAGAAGGACATCTCCACACTCTTGACACTGGTTGCCGCCGACTTGTACCTCAAGCCTTCCGGCAAACTCGGCTTTGTGATTGACTTGCGCGTCTTCAAGTCCAGCGGCGCGGCACAGGGCTTTCGCCGTTTCCGCCTCGGCGCGGAGGGTGATGCCACGCCCGTCAAATGCCTGGCTGTGGATGATTTCTCTGCGCTCCAACCCTTTGAGGGCGCGACCACCCGCACATCCGTCTTCGTTCTGGAAAAAGGTCGCTCCACTACCTATCCTGTGAAATACAACAAGTGGCGCAAACGCGGCAGGGCCAGCGTGCCTTTTACGGCGACGCTCGCCGAAGCCCTGGCACTCCTCACCCATTCCCAACTCGACGCCACTTACGTGGACGAGAACGACCGCACCAGCGCGTGGCTTACAAGCAAGCGAGGTGGCATTGACGCTATTCGCAAAGTGTTGGGAGAGAGTGACTACGAGGCTCATTTAGGGGCAAATACGGGCGGCGCGAATGCGGTGTACTGGCTGGAGATTTTGCACGAGAATAAAGATGGAACGGTTCAAGTGCGGAACATGACGGAGGGCGCAAAGCGGGAAGTACAGGCTAAGGTTCACACTTTAGAGCCGGATTTGCTCTACCATCTCTTGCGTGGCGGAGAAGTCGGCAAATGGCACTCTGCGCCTGATCCTCGTGCGCGGATCTTGATGGCGCAAGACCCTCAGACACGGCAAGGTATTTCAAAAGAAGCATTCGTCGAGGCGAAACGGGCGCGTACTCTCAAGTATTTGGAGCAATACGATGAAATGTTGTTAGGACGCGCCGCGTTCAAACGCTACTTCCGTAAAACCGATCCGCATTGGAGCATGTTCGACATCAGCGAATACACCTTCGCCCGCTGCAAAGTCGTGTGGCCGCGCATGGCCGGTTCCATGCAGGCGAGCGTAATCGAGAGTGACCCCGAGCGCCCGGTTATCCCGCAAGAGACCATTTCACTGATTGCCTGTGACAGCGCAGACGAAGCCCACTACATCTGCGCCATGCTTAACTCCACGCCATTCGATCTGGCCGTCCGCTCCAAATCGCAAGAGGGCGCGACCAAGAGCTTCGGCACGCCGGGCATCTTGAAGGTCGTGCGTGTGCCACGCTTTGTGTCCAACGACCCGGCCCATCGGCGGCTGGCAAAGTTGTCGCGCGAGGCGCACCGAACAGCCCGGCAAGCCGTTGCTTCGCTGGCTTCAATCGAACAAGAGATAGACCGTTGGGCAGCGGAAGTGTGGGGCCTCAAGCCAGCCGAGTTGAAAACGATGCAGGAAACGCTGGCGGAGATGTCGGCATGAACCCGCTCCATCCCCTCATACCCAGCCTGAGCGCGCTCGCGCAACACGCCTCCGTCCTCCCCGCGCACGGCGGCGCGATGGAGCAACTGCTTCAACCCGACGCCGACGAGCGTGACGACGAACGGCTCACAGGCGGCGAGGGCGTCATTGACCGCTTTGCGGAACATCCTGCTCCGGTTTCTGCCACCGCCTATATTCCCTGCCCGCCTCTCGTGCGCATAGAGCACCACCGTTATCGCTGGTTTCTGGATGGCTCACTGCGCAGTTATTTCCTCTGCACCGTTCTGGAAGGCAGTCGAGCCGTACCCGTTACACTCGCGCAAATCGGAGCTGCCAGAATTCACCGTCGCGATGATGGCAAAGTGACCGCCGATGCGGTTCCGACTCGGCTGTTGCTTTTGCTCGACCGCAGTCAAGTTTCAGATGCGATCAATCGGGCGCTCGATTCAGCTTCGCAAGCCGGAGGGCCGGAGGTCGTAAACACTAGCCCGGATGACGTGTTCACCCACGATGCGGTTGAAAGCCGAGACCGGGCGCAGGGCAAGGCGAAAGTTGCCATGCGGCGGCTCGAACTGGAACTGGCTCAGGGCACTCCTCTACAACCCACTGAATGGCTGGTTCTCGACGGGACGGTTTACATCGCCTCCCTGCTGGCGCTTTCCGGGCCGCTCGAACGGACGATTGGCGTCTCCAAATCTTTCGCCAAATCTCCGCGTTTCAGAGCCAGCCGTGGTCGGGGCGAGTTGCATCTCACCCATCTCCTTGCTACCCTGCCCGATGCCCATCGAACCCCGGCCTTTGTCAGCGCGCAAGGCAAGACAGCGTTTTGGTACGTCCGCTTGCGGCCTCAAGGCGTCGTAGATTACCCGCTGATGGGCATAGTCAAAGTAGATGTGCCTCTTTCTTCAGAACAGGATAGCCTTCCCGCAGATCTGATTACCGATCTTTCTCGCTCGTTAGTTGGCGAACGCACCGTGACCCCCTATGGACGCGATGTGCGTTGGCACGCTCATCTGTATCCTCTTTACTGCGCCGAGCAAGCCATTCGGGGACAGTTCTATTCGACGATGATGTTAAAGGAGGGACTGACGGCTTATTGGCGAAAAGCAATCACTTCTGCCACACCAGTCTAAAACCGAGATGCATCCTTTTTTCGATAGACCGCCTGAACGGCCCCCTCAAATTCCAGATGATCCTGACGTTGCCCTGGAACTTCGAGAGAACCTGGCTGATTTTGCGCGGCTTGTTCGCGCGGAAGAAGCAAGGGGCAAATCCGCTACTATCACTGCTGAACAAGTTGCGGATGGGCTGGGCTTGAAATGGCAATCGGCAACTTATCAGACTCGCTTTATCAGCCTCGCCCATCAAATCCTCGCCCGGTGGGAAAACGCGCCTATTGCCCCAAGCATTCTCAGCAAACTTCAAGAATTGGCTGCCAACTTTGATGCCATCGAACCAGAGCCGGTAGCGGGTCAATGGTCAGACCTGTACAAACTCAGGTTGAGAGAGCACCGTGTGATTTATAACGTCAACCGTGAGAATAAGATGATTACGGTGTATTTGATTGGGCATTGGCGGGAACTCCATAAGCGACAGACCTGATCACACGTCCAGGTGATAACATCCGCTCAATCCCTTGACTAAACTCGCCCTCGTCCATGATTGGCTCAACCAACTCGGCGGCGCGGAGGACGTGCTCGAAGCGCTCGTCGCGATGTTCCCCGGCGCGCCGATCTTCACTTCCATCTACTGGCCGGAGGCGATGCCGGCGCACTACCGCGCGTGGCCCATCCGTGTCTCGTTCATGGACCGCTTGCCGGGCGTGCATCGCCATCACCAGCCCTATCTGCCGCTCTATCCTCTCGCCTTCGAGCGTTTCGACCTCGCCGGTTTCGACGTCATCCTCTCGAACAAGAGCGGCTTCTGCCACGGCGTGCGCAAGCCGGCGGGGTTTACGACCGTGCACATTTGCTACTGCCTCACACCCACGCGCTATGTGTGGAACTTCGACGATTACGCCGCCCGCGAGGGCCTGGGACGCGCGCAGCGCCGGCTGTTGCGGCCGCTGTTGAGCTGGCTCCGGCGGTGGGACAAGGCCGCCGCACAGCGCGTGGATCACTTCATCGCCATATCGTCGGAAGTTCAACGGCGTATCGCCCACTTCTACGGGCGCGACTCGACGATCATCTTTCCGCCGGTAGATACCCGCCGCTTTGCGCCCCGCGCGGACGCGGGAGATTACTTCCTCAGCCTCGGGCGGCTGATCCCGTACAAGCGCGTTGACCTCGCCGTGCAGGCCTGTACGGCGCTCAACCTGCCGCTGCTCGTCGGCGGGGACGGGCGCGACCGCGCCCGGTTGGAGAAAATGGCCGGACCTACGGTAAAATTCCTGGGCCGCGTGCCTGAGGCCGACCTGCCCGAGCTCATGGCGCGCTGCCGGGCTTTCATTTTTCCGGGACTAGAGGATTTTGGCATCACACCGGTGCAGGCGCTCGCCGCCGGGAGGCCGGTCATTGCCCTTGCCGGCGGCGGCGCGCTCGACATCGTGCAGGACGGCGTCAATGGGATATTGTTCCACGAGCAAACGATTGAGGCGTTGAGCGCGGCGATCCGACGCTTCTGTGATTTGCGCTTTGACCCGGCCGCCGTTCGGGCTTCGGCCGAGAAGTTTGATGCGGCGGCTTTCCGAGAACAAATAACGGCGTTCATCGCCGACAGGAGGCGCTGAATTGAGCGGAACAGAGCTTCGCCAATACTTCAAAGTCGCCTGGCGCTGGTGGTGGCTCATCCTGCTCCCGCCGCTGGTCGTGGGCGTTTACGGGCTTGCCACCTATCGCGCTCCACAGGGTTCATTCACCACTGCGCTGCGCTTCACGGCCGGCCAGCCCGAGGCCATCGCCTCCAGCCCGAATTACGATCCCAACTATTATCGCTGGCTCACCTCCGAATACATCGTCTCCGGCTTGAAAGAGTGGGCGCGGACGGGCGCGTTCGCCGAAGCGGTGAGCGCGGAGTTGGCCGCGCGCGGGGTCAGCCTCCCGGCGGGCGCGCTCAACGGCGCCATCGCCAGCGACTATGCGCGGAGCGTGCTGGTCATCTATCTGACGTGGGGCGACGCGGAGCAGTTGTCGGCGATGGCGGAGGCCGTGACGAAAGTGCTGCAGGAAAAGAATGGGGTCGTATTCCCCCAGTTGGGCGGGCAGCCCGCGCAGGTCGTGCCGCTCGACCGGCCGGGGATTGCCCCGGTTCCGCCCTCGCTGCGGGCGCAGTTGGACCTGCCGCTTAAAGCCGGGCTGGGGTTGGCCGTCGGCCTGGCCCTCGCCCTCGCGGCCCACTATCTCGACCCGTTTGTACGGGAACGCTCCGAGCTGGAGAGGATGGGAATCCGGGTGATCGCGGAAATCCCGCGAGTTAGGAAGTGAGAGGTGAGACGTTGGAAGTGAGAAATTGGGCCAGGCTCTAAAAATCTCACCTTCCACATCTGACCTCCAACCTCCGCCTTCCAAGCATGGTAGAATCCCGCCGCTTTGGAGAATAACGCATGTCATTGACTGATTACTTCCGCCTCCTGCGCCGCCGGGGATGGATTCTGGCGCTGATGGCTGTGCTGACCGCCGCGAGCGCTTACGTCTTCAGCGCGGTGCAGACGCCGGTGTTTAAGTCCACGGTGCACATCCTGGTTCAGCCCGCGCGCCCGGACCTCGGCTTGACGACCAGCGCCAAGAATTTGCTGCGCTCGTACGTCGCGTGGATGAGCACACGCACCAACGCGCAGAAGGTGATCACCGCATTGCAGTTGGACCGCGCCGACGAATCCCTGCTGGGCGACGTGACCATCGCCTCGGACGACTCGCGTTTCGTGATCCAGATTGACGTGAAGAACGAGAACGGCGACCTGGCGAACGACATCGCGCAGAAGTGGGCCGACCTGTTTATACAGTGGCGCAACGACCAGAACGCGATCGCGCGCCGGGAAGACCGCGTGGAAGCCTTCCTGCTCGACCCGCCGCGCTACGAACTCGACCGCCCCAAGAAGTCGGTGAACACCCTCGCCGGGGCTATCCTCGGCGTGCTGCTCGGCGGCGTGATCATCTTCGGCCTCGAATACGTCGAGGCCAGCGTCCTCCGGTCGCCGCAGGACGTCGAGCGGGCGCTCTCCCTCTCGGTCCTGGGAGCCATCCCCGCCGCGCCAGCCGGAAGAAGGAAATAACCAATCATCAATCGCCAATTACCAATCTCTAATCTCCCTCGTTCGCTATCAGTAGTTGGTTATTGGGCCA
>Ga0209341_10006290_pt1 | contig 10618 bp, 12 predicted proteins | sample RifCSP13_2_FD_184020 | JGI IMG/M metagenome (GOLD analysis project Ga0209341, IMG submission 184020) | Soil microbial communities from Rifle, Colorado - Rifle CSP2_sed 13_2 (SPAdes) (version 2) | ecosystem: Environmental > Terrestrial > Deep subsurface > Rock core/Sediment | place: Rifle... | reverse complement strand
CCAGCTGCTCAAGGAGCAGGTGCAGGACGTGCTCAGCTCGCTGACGCCGCGGGAGCAGAAGGTGCTGGTGCTGCGCTTCGGGCTGGAGGACGGGCGCAGCCGGACGCTGGAAGAGGTGGGGCGGGAGTTCAACGTGACGCGGGAGCGGATCCGCCAGATAGAGGCGAAGGCGCTGCGCAAGCTGCGCCACCCGTCGCGCAGCAAGAAGCTGAAGGACTATCTGGAGTAACCACTTGGCGGCGCGTCGATAGCGCCGGCAGGAGGCCAGGCTCAAGCCTGGCCTTCGTGGTTTCGCGGAAACGCGCCAACACGCGCCACCCTACTCCACCTTCCGGGAGTGCTGGAGGACGTTCTCGTTGACGGCGCCGCCAGCCGCCGCGATTATGGCCGGGCGGGAAGTGCGGCTGCTAGCAGGGGGCGTTGGCCTTGAGCAGGCTCCACACTCCCGCGTCCGTAACTCCGTGACGCCAAACGGAGATGTCCGGCATGCCCAGCCCGGCGGCGTAATCTAGAAATCGCGCCCAGGCGTCCATGTCCGGCGAAGCCCCCTGGCCTACCGGTTGGAGCGGCAGGTTGTAGGGCCCCAGAAGCTCGATCGCAACGTCGAGCAGGAACTCCGGCGTCATCACGCCGTCCGCCGGGGGAAAGCCGCTCGCTGCGAACGCTTCCAGGTTCTGCGCGCTGCTGAACGTTTCCCAGTAGATGAGCGGCGCGAGCGCGTCGCTGAAGGCGGCGAACTCCGCCATCGGAAGCCGCTCGAGTGCCCAGGGACGGGGCTCGACGGTGGTGACGACCACGCCTTTGGGTTGAAGCCGGCGCAACTCCCGGCCGAACAGCCTGGCGTCCTCCGCTGTCCCCTGCCAGTACCCGTGCCAGGGCTCCAGGTCAAGGAAGATGCTGCGGGCGCCTGCGGCCAGCACCTCGGCGGCCATCGCCGCTTCCCGCTTCGGGTCGACGCCGGTGACGACAGCGTAGGCGTGAAACGGGACCCCTTGTTGTTCGAAGTATTGCGCCAGGACGGCCACCTGCTGCGGGCCGGTAACGGCGTCCGGAGAGTCGTCGTCAACGGCCATCCAGTCGGTGCCCTTGTGCGTCTTGAGGATGATACCCATATGATGGTCCGCCAGCACCGCTGCTATGTCCTGCGGCGACCCGTCAACCGAGAATTGCCACGCCCAGCTTAAGGCTTGCGGCACGCAGGCGCGCACGACGGGCTGCGGCTCGGGGGTGGGAGTTGGCGGCGGCGCGGGAGGTGGCGGCGGCGGTTCCGGCGTCGGCGTGGGCGGCGCGGGCGTCGGCGTGGGGGGAAGCGGTGTGGGCGTAGGCGGGACGGGTGTAGCGGTGGGAACCGATGAGGGGGTCGCGGTCGGAGCTGGCGTCGGTGACTGGACGGCCGCCTTGACCATCGGGGCGCTGTGATCGCCGCGGGTGGCGACGATGCTGCCCGTTACCGCCAGGGCGATAACCCCGATTAGCGCCGCAAGAAACGGCCCCTTCAGCCGCCAGGGCAGGTCCCAAACGCGTCTGAGCCGCCTTCCGATGCGGTGACGCGCGCCTCCCAACCTATCCACAAGCACCCCCGTGCGAACCCAACCTGCCCCGCAATACTAGCGCCTAGGCGGTCGCGGGGTCAACCGCCGCCGCCAGCGTCTTCTGCGTCGCCGACGTTCCGGGAATACTGGAGGATCTTCTCGTTCACGACGTAGCCGGCCGCCTCCCAGAACGGTCTCGCGGGCGGGCTGCGCTTGTCGACGAGGGCGTAGATGCGCCGCGCCCCCTTCGCCAGCAACCGGCGCTCGATCTCCCGCACCAGCGCCATCGCGACCCCCTTGCGGCGCACGCCGGGATGCGTCGAAAGGCGCGCGATGTTGGCCCGCCAGCCATCCCAGCCGCCGATAACCGTCGCTACGAGCCGCCCTCCGGACTCGGCCACGAGCAGCAGGTCCGGCGAGAAGGCGTGGAACGTCTCCAGGTACTCGCGCCGGTCTGGCAGCGCCGTGTGCCGGTCGATCTGGCCCCACAAGGTGATGATGGGGTCGAAGTCCTCGGGGCGCGCTTCGCGGATCATGTAGCCGGACACTGCGGGGCATATCTCCTTCGAACGATGGCCGCCGGGAGACTCGATTGTAGCAGGCGGAGCGCTTACGTCCACCCCCCGCGACGGCGTTGACGGGCACCCCCGGGCGGGAATAGCATCGTAGGTAGAGATGCCTCTGTACGAGTACTACTGCCGGCGCTGCGAGCAGCGGTTCGAGCTGCTGCGACCGGTGGCGCGCATGGACGACCCGGCGCCCTGCCCGAAGGGTCACGAGGGCGGCGAGCGGATGCTCTCCACATTCGCGGCGTTCTCGCAGGGGAGCGGCGGGCCCGGCGAGGCGCTGGGCGGGGGCGGCGGCTGCGGCGGCTGCTCGGCCGGGAGCTGCGCCGGCTGCAGCCTGAACTGATCGGCGTCCCGCTGCACTCGTAGGGGCAGACCTTCAGGTCTGCCCTCTGTGAATGCGAACGCGCACCAGGGCAGAGCTGAAGCGCTGTCCCTACAAGCGTCGCAGCCGGACGATGCGATCCGGGATGCAGCTTCGGGGCTTCAGCCCTGCCAACCGTGCAGACCTGCCCGGACGGGATCGTAGGGACGGTGTGCTGCTACGAGTGGCCGTGAGGACAGAGCTGAAGCTCTGCCCCTACGAGGTCCCCCCAGACACGCGGGCGACCTGAAGGTCGCCCCTACGCCGCGTGGGCGCGGGCGGAGCTAGTGCGTCAGGTGGCGCGGCCGCGGCGGCGGGATACGAGGCCGCGGCTCCAGCGGTCGCGGAGCGGGCTGACGGAGGCCGGGCTCCTCTTCCTCACCGTCCCAGCGCGTGAGGTAGAGGTAGACGCCTGACACGCCGCCGATGATCAGCCCCTCAAGGGTCGTGAACGCGCCGATGAGCAGGGTGATGTCGAACCAGAAGTCCTGCGGGAACATCTGGATCAGGTGGTCGGTATTCGGGTCGAGCTCCCAGAGATCGTTGGTGAAGGCGATGAAGTGGAACTGCCGCCAGGCGGCGTCGAAGCCGAGGTAGGCGAGGACGGCGGTGGCCCCCAACAGCGCCAGCGTCAACGCGGCGCCGGTCGCCAGCGCGCGGGCGAGCACGCGCACCGGCGACGAGGCGAGAAGCACGACCGCCAGGCCCAGCGTCAGCGCGACCAACAGCGTCTGGACGGTGAACAGCACCTGAAACAGGTCGCGCACGTCCGCCAGGTGGGCCGTTTCGCGGGCGTTGAACAGCTGCTCCTGCTCGCCGTCGATGTTCGAGACAACGATGCGCAGCGGCGCCGGGTGGTCCGCCTCGAAGTAGGTCACGAGCTCACGGTTGGCGCGGAGGAGCTCATCCTGCGGGATGCGGGTGGTAGCCGCGGCGTTGTATTCGCGAACGGAGTAGTCGTAGACGCGCACTTCGGAGGCGGCGAAACGGATGTTGGTCGCCACCAGGGTGAGCGGCACCGCCACGACCAGCAGGGCGAACGATATAGAACGAAAGAGGCCCAGCGTGGCCTCCCTTCTTTGCTCGCCGATGAGTTGCTGAGTTCATCGTAGGGAGCGGGAATCAGATTTGTCAACGAGTTGGTGACCGGTTATGATGCTTTGGCCGATATTTCCGAAAGGGCGTTCCAAATGAGGCCAACGAAGCGCGAGCTGCGCACGTTCAACGGGCTGCGAAAGGTGGTCGCCGCCCTACGGGCGCCGGGAGGCTGTCCGTGGGACCGCGTCCAGACCCACGAGTCGCTGCGGCCGTTCCTGCTGGAGGAGGCGAGCGAGACCCTGGAGGCGCTCGACGGCGGCGACCCCGCCGAGCTCTGCGAAGAGCTGGGCGACCTGCTGCTGGAGGTGCTACTCCACGTGCAGATCGCCGAAGAGAGCGGCGAGTTCGCCCTGGCGGACGTCGTCTACGGCGTGAGCGACAAGCTGGTGCGGAGACACCCGCACGTCTTCGCAGACGCCACGGCGGAGACGCCGGAGGCAGTGGTGGAGCAGTGGGAGGAGCTCAAGCGGGAGGAGCGGGGAGAGCGGTCCGCCCTCAGCGGTATACCAGCCACCCTGCCCGCCCTTGCCCGCGCCCAGGCGATGCAGCGGCGCGCCTCGCGGGCGGGCTTCGCCTGGGAGAACGCCGGCCAGGCCTGGGAGGCGCTCGAAGAGGAGCTGCGGGAGCTGCGGGAGGCGGCGACTCCGGAGGAGCAGCGCGATGAGATGGGCGACGCGCTGTTCGCGCTGGCCGGTCTGGCCCGCTGGCTGGAGGTCGACGCGGAGGACGCCCTCCGCGCCACGTCTCGCGGTTTCCAGACGCGGTTCCAGCGGCTGGAGGACACCGTCCGCGAGAAGGAGCTCGATCTCGCACAGATGACCACCGCGGAGAAGCTGGCGCTGTGGGATCAGGCGAAGGGGGCGGCGTAGGGCATGGCCCTGGTCGAGGCTGGGGCCTCGACCTACAGATGGCGGGGACGGCGGGCGGGCTTCGGATTGTCGGGGCAGGCGGGCCATGATAAGCTTTGGTGGCCCGCCAGGCTGGACAGGAGGCCCCAGATGACCCGGCAGCAGGAAAGCGTCGTGACGCCGGAGCGGTTCGGCGCCGGTATGACCTGGCATCAGTACCGGGAGCACATCAAGCGCAACCGCGAGAAGTTCGACTACAACTACGCGGAGACCGCGCTGACGGACGAAGACGCGGAGGCGTTCCGCTCGCTGGTGGCGAGGCCGGACGGCCCGGCGAAGGTCCTGGCCCTGGGCGAGGACTGGTGCCCGGACGTCTTCCGGGGGCTACCGGTGATGGTCCGCATCGCCGAGGCGGCGGGGATGGAGCTGCGAATCTTCCCCCGCGACGACAACCTCGACATCATGGACGAGTTTCTGAAGGGCGGCGAGAGCCAGTCGATCCCCACCTTCGTCTTCTACACCCGCGACCACCGCTATATCGCCCACTGGATCGAGCGGCCGGCCAGGGCCAACGCAGAGCTGGGGGAGATCCCGAAGCTGTTCGAGGGCCTGGACCGGGAGAAGGACCGCGAGAAGATGCGCGAACGGTACGACGAGTTCCAGCGCGGACCCGTCTGGGCCTCCTGGCGCCAAGCGACGGTGAAGGAGCTACGAGAGCTCCTCCAGGAGAAGTGCGGCTAGAACCGGCGCCCCGCAGCTGAAATCCGCCTGCAGCCCCTGAACGTACACCCCTTATGAGCCCGCTGCCTTTTGCGGGCGAGATGCCGTTTTTCGGCCTGAAGGGGGCGAGTATGCGCAGGTCACTATTGTTGGGGTTGCTCGCGATTGTCGGCCTCGCGGCGGGACACGCTCAGACGCCACACTCGCAGGCGGTATTCCATTTCGCGGTCATCGACGAGGTGATGACGAGCTACGGCGGCGACGCCAACGTGCAGTTCGTCGAGATCCGCATGCTGACCAGCGGCCAGAACCTGGTGATGAACAGCGTCCTGGGCGCATTCGACGCCAGCGGCAGCTACCTGGGGGACGTCCTGATCGTCCCCGGCAACGTGGCCAGCAGCGGCGTCGGCGTGCGCTGGATCATGGGCACGTCGGCGTTCGCCACGGCCAGCGGCCTGACGCCGGACTTCACGATGCCTGGCATGGGCGGCGTAAGCCTTCCCACCACCGGCGGCATGGTCTGCTGGGGCGCGCCCGGCGTCTCCCCGCCCGCGCCGGGGAGCTGGGTCCACACCAACCCCAGCAACTATGTCGACTGCCTCGCCTACGGAAGCTACTCGGGGCCGACCAATGTTCACATAGGCACACCCACCTCGCTGGACGCGATCGGGCACAGCCTCCAGCGGGTCGCCGAAACCGACAACAACGCTAACGACTTCGTCTGCGCCGATCCGGCGACCCCGAAAAAGAACAACGGCACCACCGTCTCCATGGCCGCCACCACCCCATGCGGGCTCCCGCCGGGGGACGCCGACGGCGATGGCGTGCCCGACTCCTCCGATAACTGCCCGAACTGGCCCAACCCTGCCCAGAACCTGCCGCCCTATCCGATTCCGCCCGGTGACCCTGATTGTGACGGCTGGGCGACGAACGACGAGGACTTCCTTCCCACCGACCCTAGTGTCGCCTGCCACAACAGCACAGGACTTCCAGACTGGCCACCGGACATGGATGACAGCAAGATGATAAACATATCCGATCTGGTCCCGTTCAAGCCCCACTTCGGAGCTACAGACCCTTCAGATCCCATCTACGATACCCGCTACGACCTGAACCTGAGTGGGAGCATCAACATCTCAGACTTGGTCCCGTTCAAGCCTTTCTTCGGGATGAGCTGCGCGTAAGCTTCCTCTGCTCCTCAACGAGACAAGCGCTCAGGCTTCTCAGGGAGAGGGCTGCAGCCCCTCGAGCAGTTTAGCGGCGCAGCCGGTGCAGCGCCACCGCGGCCGAAGCGATGAGGAGCCCGCCAGCGGCAACCGCCGGCCACAAAGGCGTCGCGCCACCGCCAGCCGGCGGCGCCCCACCACCCGACGGCACGGCGCTGGGCTGGCCGGCAGGCGCAGGCGTGACGGCGAGCGGAGACGCCTGCGGCGAGGGGCTGGGCTCTGCCGACGGCCCGGCGCCGGGCTGGCCGACAGGCGTAGGCGTGACGGCGAGCGGCGACGCCTGGGGCGAGGCGCTGGGCTCTGCCGCCGCCAGCACCGTTACCTGGCCCCGCATCTCAATCGGGTGCGCCTGGCAACGGTAGAGGTACGTGCCCGGTGCATCGAAGGTGAACGAGAAGCTACCACTATCCATCAGCGGCGAGGTCCAGAGGTGCGGTGCCGAACAGGTGTCGTGGCCGTCGCTGCACTCCGTCGTCGTGTGCGGCTGGTTCCCCGCGAACTGCCACTCCACCGTATCGCCGGCGTCGACCGTCGTCTCACAGACCCCGCCCTCGTGTGACGGGTCGCAGAAGTAGTAGTCGCCCACCTGGATGGCAGTGGTCGCCGGCTGGGCGAGCGCCTCGTGGCCGGCGGGGAGAGTGACGGCGGCAAGGACGATCAGCGAGAGGCCGGCGGCGGCCAGAGCAGCAGCGAAACGCATGGCGCCTCCAGGGATTACAGAGGTTCCGGTCAGGGATGATACGCGCCGCTCAGGCTTCCGGTTTCACGCGATGGGTGGAGAAAATGCGAGAGGCAGTCCGCCCCAGACTGCCTCTCGCGCTGTCCGCCTTGTCGGCGGACCAGAAGGAGGTCGCCCCTCTAGTTGTTTATGTAACTTGCTGAGTAAAACGCCTCTCGTCAGGAAAGGTTAACGGAATTGGTAATGCGTTTTGGCGTTTTCTCAGTCAATTTGTCGAAGCCGCTCTCGCGCTCCACAAAACAAGAGACGCACTCCCGGCGAAATTCGTTGCGTGGCCGCGAGCGGCCGAGAGCTATAATGGCCGCGGGAGCCCCTTCATGCCGCGCCCGCCCTTCGAGGTCCTGGAGCACACCGCCGATGCGGGAATCGTGGCGCACGCCCGATCCCTGGAGGAGCTGTTCGCCAACGCGGCCGCCGGCATGTTCAGCCTCATGGCCGACCTCGGAGGCGTCCGCCAGACCGAGGAGCGCGAGATCCACCTTGAAGCGCGCGACCGCGAGGCGCTGCTGGTGCGCTGGCTGACGGAGCTGCTGTACTACCTGGACGCGGAGGAGATGCTCTTCTCCCGCTTCGAGGTGGACGAGGCGACGGACACGCGGCTGCGGGCCCGCGCTTTCGGCGAGCGGATAGACCCGCGGCGTCACCGCCTCCACTTCGGTGTGAAGGCGGTCACGCGCCACATGCTGGAGGTGGCGCCGGAGGACGGCGGCTACCGGGCGCAGGTCTTGTTCGATATCTGACGTACGTAGCGGAAAGGCTTCAGCCTTGCATGAGCCCCGGAGGCCAGCGGGCCTCCCACATGGTGGTGATATCGATGGCTGACTGGAAGGAGATCCTCCAGAAGATCGACGACTGGCGCTGGCTCCTGCCCAAGGAGTACAAGGCGGGGATGCGCGTGCCCGGCCTGATCTTCGCGTCCGAGGAGATGCTCGGCGTGATCGGGCAGGACCAGGCGCTGGAGCAGGTGGCGAACGTCGCCTTCCTGCCGGGCATCGTCAACTACTCCATGGCGATGCCGGACATCCACTGGGGCTACGGCTTCCCGATCGGCGGCGTGGCAGCGATGCGGGTGGAGGACGGCGTCGTCTCGCCCGGCGGCGTCGGCTTCGACATCAACTGCGGGACGCGCGTCCTCCGCACGAACCTGGCGGAGGAAGAGCTGGGCCCGCGCCTGAAGGAGCTGGTGAACCAGCTCTTCAGGGATATCCCCGCGGGCCTCGGCGGTTCGGGGCTCGTCAAGGCTTCGCTCAAGGAGATCGATGAGGTGATGGTGAAGGGTGCGGGCTGGGCGCTGGAGCAGGGCTACGCCTGGCCGGAGGACGTGGAGTCGGTGGAGGGCGGCGGCGCGCTGCCGGGCGCGAACCCGGACAAGGTGAGCTACCGGGCAAAGCAGCGGGGGATGCCACAGCTGGGGACGCTGGGCTCGGGCAACCACTTCCTGGAGATACAGGTCATCGAAACCGTGTTCGACCGCGAGAAGGCGGACGCGATGGGCATCCGAGAACCCGGCCAGGTGCTCGTGTTCATCCATACCGGGTCGCGCGGGCTGGGGCACCAGACCTGCACCGACTACCTGGAGGTGATGGAGGAAGCGGCGGAGAAGTACAAGATCCAGCTGCCGGACAAGCAGCTCGCCTGCGCGCCGATAAGCTCGAAGGAGGGGCAGGATTACCTGGGAGCGATGACCGCCGCCGCGAACTTCGCCTTCTGCAACCGCCAGCTGATCGCCCACTGGACGCGGCAGGCGTTCGAGCGCGTGCTGGGCCGCGACGCCCGCGATGATCTCGGCATGCACGTCGTCTACGACGTGGCGCACAACATCGCCAAGATCGAGCGGCACCGGGTGGGCGGGCGTGAGATGACGGTGTGCGTCCACCGCAAGGGAGCGACGCGGGCGTTCCCGCCCGGCCACCCGGACGTGCCGGCGCGCTATCAGCGCAGCGGGCAGCCGGTGCTGGTGCCCGGCGACATGGGGCGCTACTCGTACATCTGCGCCGGCACCGAGCGGGCGATGACGGAAACGTGGGGCTCCAGCTGCCACGGCGCGGGCCGTGTGCAGAGCCGCCACGCCGCCAAGCGGATGCTACAGGGCGTGGACATCGCGCAGAGGCTGGCGGAGCGCGGGATCTACGTGCGGGCCCAGAACCGCGGCCTGCTGGCGGAGGAGGCGAGCGAGGCGTACAAGGACGTGGCGCAGGTGGTGGACGTCCTGCACGAGGCGGGGATCGCCGAGCGGGTCGCCCGCATGCGGCCGATCGGCGTGATCAAGGGTTAGGCACCGGGCGGCTGGCGCTGATAGTCATCCCGGCCGACCAGGCGCGGGTGGTTTACCCTCCGGGCATCGCGAGGGCTGTATGTCTAGTTCTGCCGAACGTCCACAGCAGCTGTATCGCAGTCGGGATTCAGGTCGCCACCCTGTCCGGGGAAGGTCTGAGGGTCAAACGGAGACACCGTGACCGGGATGGGCCCCGCCGGGCTGTTGTCGCCTGACTGGTTGGCCCCGGACAGGCTTGGGTCGTTGGCACAACCGGCCTGGCTCACGCCGTGGACCTTGGCCTGGGCGGAGTCGATCTCCACCAGGCCCGTAACGGCCACCGCGGCCAGCAAGGCCCCACCAAATACGACTGAGAGGACGTTCCTGCGCATCACCGCACCTCCATCCGCTACTGGCTTTTCACGAGGACATACGTCAAAGACCGCAGTCTGGATTTCCGCCAGCGCTGCCGGCAGGGCCGCGTTCGGACTGGAGGCTGGAGGGTGAGCCGGCCGGTCTCGTTCATGCCGAGCCTGTCGAAGCATGAGTTCTCGCCCTTTGACCCTTCGACAGGCTCAGGGCAGGCAGCTCAGGGCGAGCGGAAAGGGTCTCGACCCTCTACTCCTGCGAGACGATGACGTGGGGCGGCAACGGCACGCGCACGCCCTCGGCGACGAAGGCGTCGATGAGACGGCGGCGCCCATGGACTCGTCGCGGGGGGTCAGGTCGTTCGCTTTCTTGGCGGTTGGCCAGCCGTGCTGGGTTATTCTATGGCTGGCGCCTATTCGGAGAAGCAGGCCTCCGGGGAGCCCAGGTGCTTCTGAGCGTCGGCGCTGGTGATGGCGCCGGGTGTCAGTCCCAATATCTCGCCGTTTGCCTTGCGCTCGTGGGCGAAGAAGGCCACTATCCCCGCGGCGTCATGCACGGTTTCCAGGTCCTGACCGGGAGCGGCGGCCGAAACTCCCAGCCCTTCGCAGCTGGCGTGACCATCGGCAACGGCCAGGACTTGGCCGCCACCCACGGCGAAGAATAAGCCCACGGCAGCGATGATAGCAAGGATCGACTTCTTCAAGGTGGCCCTCCTTCGTAATGCGGCACCGCCGCGTGAAATGTTATGTCAAAACATACATGCGTCGACGGTATTCGTCAAGGCGACCCTTAGTCCGCAACCACAACGTGGGGCGGGAACGGCACGCGCACGCCCTCGGCGACGAAGGCGTCGATGAGGCGGCGGCGCAGCTCCGCGGCCACCTCCCAGCGGGCGGCAGGCC
>Ga0209341_10006289_pt1 | contig 10619 bp, 9 predicted proteins | sample RifCSP13_2_FD_184020 | JGI IMG/M metagenome (GOLD analysis project Ga0209341, IMG submission 184020) | Soil microbial communities from Rifle, Colorado - Rifle CSP2_sed 13_2 (SPAdes) (version 2) | ecosystem: Environmental > Terrestrial > Deep subsurface > Rock core/Sediment | place: Rifle... | reverse complement strand
ACCAGCGCGAGGGTGAGCAGGAACGGCTTCAGCCCCGGCGGGGCGTTCTGGGCCGCCAGGGTGAGCACGCCCAGCGCGAACGCGATGTCGGTCGCCATCGGGATCCCCCACCCATCGGCGGCAGGTCCCCCGGCGTTGATCGCCGCGTAGATCGCGGCAGGCACGACCATGCCGCCGAGGGCCGCGAGCGCAGGGAGCAGGACGCTCCGTGGCTGGCGCAGCTCTCCGGTGACCAGCTCCCGCTTGATCTCGAGCCCGATGATCAGGAAGAACAGGGGCATGAGGCCGTCGTTGATCCAGTGCCGGAGATCCTCGGAGAGGACGACCTCACCGATCCGGACCGTGAACGTCGTGGTCCACAAACGCTCGTAGCTCTCGGACCACGGCGAATTGGCCCACACGAGCGCAACCATCGTGGCGGCGAGCAGGACGATCGCGCCCGAAGTCTCCAGGCGCAGGAACGACTGGATCGGCCCTAGGACGACCCGGGGGACGGGTCGTCGCGAGCGCGACCACGGCGTGCGCAGGTGGGGGCGAACCGGCTGCTCATCGGCCACGAATGATCCTCCGCCGACCAGGCTTCCCGGCACACCGTAACGACTTCTCCACCCTAACGTGGTTGTAGCGCCCCCTTCGCGCCGATACCCTCTTGCACGATTTGATCGATCGTTCCAGCCCGCCCAAATCGACCGCGAACCGCGTCCAGCGCGCCTCGACGAAGAAGCGCCGGAAGCCGCTCGCGCTGTTCGTGCTTCCCATCGTCCTCGTCGTCCTCGGCGTGGGCCTGCTGCTCTTCATGGGCGGCGGGACCGACGCGATCCCGATCATCGGCGACGTCGGACCCGATGACTCCGTGCCCGCCTTCGACTTCAAGACGAAGAAGGCCGTCGGCATCGCGACGGTCGCCGGGTTCGACAAGGAGGCGCTCGAGGCGAGCGCCGTCCGGGTCGGCGTCGAGATCACGCCTGCCATCGACGAGCTCTTCACGAACGCGTTCCTGGACCCGTCGAACTGGCGCGAAGGCGACTACGAGGAGGTCTTCGAGGCGTTCGCGCCGATCTCGGTCGCCTCGGCGCAGCGGAGCGTCGAGGCGATCACGCTCGGGACGACCGCCGGCGACCTGTTCGAAGACGTGGAGCCCGACAAGGGAAGCCTGGAGTACCGCGTGCTCTTCGATGAGGAGGGCAACCCCGAGACCGCAGTCGTCCGGTACAGGTTCTACGCGACCGCCGAGCGCAAGGACGGCACCTACCTAGGGATCGTCAGCCACGGCCAGCTCTTCCTGTCCGACATCGACGGCTGGAGGATCACCGCCTTCGACTTCATCCGCGCGGACCGTGAGGCAGAGCCGCCGGTGACCACGGGCGCGACCGGAGCCTCCGGTGGGACCGCGACATCCGGGGCGAGCGGGAGCTCATGACCGCTGCCGCCGTCCGCCGACGTGCTGCTCTTCTCGCCGCCTTCCTGGTGGCGTGGGTAGCGGGGTCGGTGCTCGGTGCCGGCGAGCACGAAACCGCCGGCGCGAACCCGCTGTTCCAGATCGAGCCGGCGCATGCAGAGTTCGTCCCGACGCTGAACAGCGACGAGCCGATCTTCGTCCTGGTGATCGGCTCGGACGCCCGGCCCGACCAGGAGGTCAACAGCCAGCGCGCGGACTCGCTTCACATCGTCGCGCTCAATCCCGCGGCGGGCAAGGCGACCGTCGTCGGCATCCCGCGCGACTCCTACGTTCCGATCCCTGACTACGGCATGAACAAGATCAACGCTGCGCTCGCGATGGGCGGCCCCGAGCTCGTCGTCCGAACCATCGAGGAGCTCACCGGGATCACGATGGACTACTGGGCCATCACCGGATTCGACGGCTTCCGGGCGATGGTGGATCAGATCGACGGCCTGGTGGTCGACGTGCCGTTCGCACTGAACGATGCGGCGGCCCAGGCCTTCTTCGAGCCCGGCGTGCAGCGACTGGATGGCGACAACGCGCTCGCGTTGGCCCGGGACCGCCACGATCTGCCGGCGGGCGACTTCGGACGCTCGGAGAACCAGGGCCTGCTCATGGTCTCGGCGCTCGCGCAGCTGCGCAAGGAGTTCACGCAGGATCCCAGCCGACTGCTCGATTGGCTCGGCGCGTTCACCCGCAATGCCCAGACGACCGTTCCGCTAGACGAGCTCGTGAACCTCGCCTTCACGGGGACGGCGATCATCCACAAGAGGGTGGTCAACATCGTGCTGCCCGGCGGCTCGGGAAGCACGGGGACGCTCTCGGTCGTGCAACTCGACCAGGCTGTCCTGCAGGCGATCTCGACGGACCTGGCCGACGACGGGCTCCTGAAGAAGGGGAACATCCCGCCCTCGCCGAACGCCCCTCTGCTCGAAAGCGAGTGACCACCCGACCCCGAGACGTCTGCTAGCGTCCCGCCGTGCCCTCGCTGAGCGACGATCTCTACGATGTCCACCCGGCCCGACAGGGGCTGAGCGTCGGACTCGCGATCGGCGCCACGGCCCCCGCCCTGTTGATCCGGGCCCTCGACCTCGAGACCACGCACGCGCTCGAGGCGCTGTTCTTCGGCCTCGCGATCGTGGGAGCCGCGTTCATGCTGTCGTGGGCCGCCGAGGTCGCCCAGCTCGACATCTCGGCGGGCTTGGCGATCGCCGTGCTCGCGTTCATCGCCGTGCTGCCCGAGTACGCGGTCGACATGGTCTTCGCGTACAAGGGCGGTCAGGCCGTGGCGCAGTACGGGGATGCCTGTCATCCGCCGGGCGTGAGCGGCGAGGACGTGTGCTCGCTCGCCCTGGCGAACATGACCGGCGCGAACCGGCTCCTGATCGGCATCGGGTGGTCGATGGTGGTCTTCATCGCGGCCTACCGCTCGCGCAAGCGGCCGCCGGTGATGAACGAGATCCGGCTGGAGCGTTCGCACTCGGTCGAGGTCTCGTTCCTCGCCCTCGCGACGGTGTACTCCCTCACCTTGCCGCTGAAGGATCACATCACGATCGTGGACTCGATCGTGCTCGTCGGGATCTTCGTGGCCTACACGGTTCGGATCTCGCGGGCCCCGGCGGAGGAGCCGCATCTGGTGGGTCCGGCGCGCCTGATCGGCGGGTTCCGGACCAGGAGGCGACGGGTCGCCGTCGTCTCGATGTTCGCGTTCTCGGCCACCGTGATCCTGTTGTCCGCGGAGACGTTCGCCGAGGCGCTCGTCGCGACCGGGCAGGAGTTCGGCATCAGCGAGTTCCTGCTGGTCCAGTGGCTCGCGCCCCTCGCTTCCGAGGCGCCCGAGCTGCTGATCGCCGGCCTGTACGCGTGGCGCCTCAGCACGAATGCGGCGCTCGGCACCCTGGTCTCGAGCAAGGTCAACCAGTGGACGCTGCTCGTCGGCACGCTGCCGATCGTGTTCTCGATCGGGCTCGGGCAGATCGGCGGGCTACCTATCGACGCCCACCAGCGCGGGGAGCTGTTCCTGACCGCGGCGCAGTCGTTCTTCGCGCTCGCGGTCCTGTCCACGCTCTCGATCAGCCTGAAGGAGGCCGGCCTTCTCTTCGGCCTGTTCTGGGCGCAGTTCATCATCGGAGCGCTTGTGCCCGAGTCGGCGGGGAACGTCGAGCTCGTCGCCGTGGGTCTGGCGTACATGGCGCTGGGCCTCGTGATCTTCACGCGTGAGCGCCGGTTGATCGGCCCGCTCCTTCGCGACGGGTTCCGCACCTCGTACAAGGACCTGAGCTCGGCCGAGGCCGTCGGCGAGTAGCGCCCCGGCTACCATCGGCCGGTGGATCCCCTCGCGTTCCTCGGGTCGCTCGACGCGCAGGACTCGCTCGTCCACGTGCGCGAGCTCCCGGCCCGGACCGTCGAGCCCGAGCCGTTCCCGAGCGGCCTGCCGGAGATCGTGCGGCAGCGCCTCGGGTTGATCGGCGTGACCGGGTTGTTCGCGCACCAGCGGCGGGCGCTCGAGCTCGTGCGGTCGGGCTCCAACGTGATCGTCGCGACCGGGACCGCGAGCGGCAAGACGCTGGTGTACGACCTCGCGTTCGCGACCGAGGCTGTGGACGGCACGAAGGCCACCGCGCTGTACCTGTTCCCGACGAAGGCGCTCGCGCGCGATCAGCTCCGCCAGGTCCGCGAGCTGAAGCTGCCGCAGCTCCGCGCCGGTGTGTACGACGGCGACACGCCCAAGGCCGAACGCCCCGTGATCCGGCGCAACGCGAACCTCGTGCTGACGAACCCCGACATGCTCCACGCGTCGATCCTGCCGGACCACCCGCGGTGGGCCGACTTCTTCCTGCGCCTGTCGCTCGTGGTCGTGGACGAGGCGCACGTGTTCCGCGGCGTGTTCGGCTCGCACGTCGCGCACGTGCTGCGGCGGCTGCGCCGCCTCGTCGCGCACTACGGCGGCTCACCGCGGTGGGTGCTCGCGAGCGCCACGATAGGCAACCCGGCCGAGCTCGCCGAGCGCCTCGTGGGCGAGCCGTTCCAGGCCGTGACCGAGGACGCGTCGCCGAGCGGCGGGAAGACCTTCGCGCTTTGGAACCCGCCGGTGATAGACGAGGAGTCCGGCGCTCGGCGCAGCGCGCTCTCGGACGCGTCGTTCCTGATGGCGCGCCTGGCCGAGGCGGGAGTGAAGTCGATCGGGTTCGCGCGCTCGCGGCGCGCGGCCGAGCTCCTGGCCGAGTTCACCCGCCGCGACCTGGACGCCGAGCTGCGCTCGCGAGTGAAGGCGTACCGCGCCGGGTACCTGGCCGAGGACCGACGCGAGCTCGAGAGGCAGCTCGCGGACGACGAGCTCGTCGCGGTGGCCTCGACGAACGCGCTCGAGCTCGGGATCGACATCGGGACGCTCGACGCCGCGCTGCTGGTCGGCTACCCGGGTACCCGCGCCTCGATGTGGCAGCAGGCCGGGCGCGCGGGCCGGCGCGCCGACGGCTCGCTCGCGGTGCTCGTCGCGCAGGATGACCCGCTGGACCAGTTCCTCGTGTCGCACCCGGCAGACCTGTTCGACCGTCCGCCGGAGGCCGCGGTCATCGATCCGTCGAACCGCTTCGTGCTCGAGCCCCACCTGCGCTGCGCGGCCCGCGAGCACCCGCTGTCCGAAGACGAGGTGCGCACCTTCTGGCCCGGCGCCGACGAGACGATCGAGCGGCTGGTCGAGGGCGGTGAGCTCCGCCGCCGTCGCGACCTCCTGCACCACGCGGGTCGCGGGTCGCCGCACCGGCAGGTCGACATCCGCAGCACCGGCGGACGGACGTTCTCGATCGTGATCGAGGAGACCGGCGAGCTGCTCGGCACCGTCGACGGCTCCAGGGCCTACTGGCAGGTCCACCCCGGAGCCGTGTACCTGCACCAGGGCGAGCAGTTCGAGGTGCGCGAGCTCGACCTGGGCGGGCACGTCGCGCTCGTCTCGCGCGCCGACCCGGACTTCTACACGCAGTCGCGCGACACGACCGACATCGAAGTCGTTGCCACCGACGAGCGCGGGGAGCTCCCGGGCGGGGGCGGAGTGGCGTCCTCCTACGGCACCGTCCGAGTGACGAACCAGGTCGTCGCCTACGCGCGCAAGCTCGTGGCGACCGGTGAGATCCTCGACGTCGTCCCGCTCACGCTCCCGCCGGTCGAGCTCGAGACGAAGGCGGTGTGGTGGGCGATCCCCGACGCGGTGATCGCGCGGGCCGCCATCGCGGCGGCCGCGGTCCCCGGCGCGGCGCACGCCGCCGAGCACGCCGCGATAGGCCTGCTGCCGCTCGTCGCCACGTGCGACCGGTGGGACGTCGGCGGGGTCTCGACCGCGTTCCACCCGGACACCGGGTCGTGCGCGATCTTCGTCTACGACGGGTACGAGGGCGGAGCCGGGATCGCCGAGCGGGGATTCCGCTCCGCGGTCCGCTGGCTCGAGGCGACGCTCGAGGCGGTGTCGGGATGCCCGTGCCCGCACGGGTGCCCCTCGTGCGTGCAATCGCCGAAGTGCGGGAACGGGAACGAGCCGCTGGACAAGGCCGGGTCGGTCGCGCTGCTGGCCTCGATGCTCGGCCGGGCGTGGGGATAAGGTTGGCGCGATGAGCCGAGAGCCGTACATCGCCGTGATCGGCCCCTCGGCCGGGACGCCTGCCGAGCTCGCGGTCGGCCAGGAGGTCGGACGCCTGATCGCCGAGGCGGGAGCCGTGCTGGTCTGCGGCGGCATGGGCGGCGTGATGGAGGCCGCCGCGGGAGGATGCGCCGACGCCGGGGGGCGCTCGGTGGGCATCCTGCCGTCAGAGTCCCGACTGGACGCGAACCCCTACCTGACCGTCGCGGTCGCGACCGGCCTCGGCGAGGCGCGGAACGCGATCGTCGTTCGGACGGCCGACGCGGTCATCGCGATCCGAGGCGAGTTCGGAACGCTTTCGGAGATCGCGCTCGCGCTCAAGATGGGGCGGCCCGTGATCGGCCTGGGGACCTGGGAGCTGGCGAAGGACGGCGTGCCCGTGGACGCGGTGGTTCGCGCCTCGGACCCGGCGGATGCGGTGAAGACCGCGCTGCGGCTCATCGAGCGCCGCGAGGCCTGACGGGACGGACGAGCCGGGCGCTCATCCCTCGCGCGCCGCCAGGGTGCCCCTGCCGATCACCTTCCCGGCGAGGCGGAAGAGCGACGTCCGCTCCTTGCTCGGGAGCCCGATCGCGAGGAGCACCACGACGTAGACCAGCCCACCGACGCCGAACGACACGACCAGGTCGAGGAACCATTCCGCGGACGGCATCACCGCGTGGGTGAGCGCCATCGCGAGCCCGCCCGCGAGCGCAGGCGGGATCAGCCGCAGATAGCCGGGGTCGAACGGCCAGATGTGCAGGAACCGCCGCACGAGCAGCAGGCGCGCCACCGCGCTGAACGTGAGCGTCGCGGCCTGGGCGATCGCCGCTCCCTCGATCCCGAGCGCGTCCGGACCCGCGAGCGCGAACGCCAGAGTGAGGTCGATGGCGAACGACCCCATGTACACGAGGAGATCCCACCCGGTCCGCCCGGCCATGATGAGGATGAAGCCCACCGTCCCCACCATCACCGGCACGATCATGCCGAGCGACACGATCCGAAGCGCAGAGGCGCCGGACACGAACTCGGCGCCGAAGATCCGCAACACCTGCTCGGGCAGGACGAGCAGCACCAGCAGCACGGGGATCGTCGCTGCAAGCGTCCACCTTGTGACCTGCTTGTAGAGCCCGTCGAGACGGTCGCGCTCGCCGCGGTGATGCAGGTCGGCGACGAACGGGCTGAAGGTGAGCGAGACGCTCGTCAGGAACAGGAACAACGACTGCGCCGCCCGGAGCACGGCCCCGTACACGCCGGTGACCGCAGCGCCCTCGGCACCCTGCCCGCTCCACAGCACGGAGAGCACGAAGAAGTCGGTCCAGAAGATCAGCTGGCTGAACAGCGTTGCCGGCGCCCGCAGCGCTCCGAACCGCACGAGGGCCCCGGTGTGCTCCTCGGCGATCCCTTCGCCCACGGACGCCTCGGGGAACCTGCCCTGCTCCTTCTCCCACCCGTACCAGGCTATGCCGAGCGCGAGGGCCCACGAAACGCCGAACGCGGCCGAGGCGACCCAGGCGGTCGAGGAGAACGCCGCCCACATCGCCAGCGTCAGCAGGATCCAGCCGATCGGCTGGGCGATCCACTGCGAGTACAAGGTGAACCGCATGATCTTCAGACCGCGGGTCGCGCCCATGTACGTGAACGCGAGCGCAGCCACGGGGAGACCGCGAAGGCGATCAGCGCGAACGGCACCGAGACCACGGTCGCGATCAGCACGGCGCGCCGCACGAGCCCTCGCGAGCGCTCCGCCTGCCCGCGCCCGACCAGGATCGCGACCAGGCGGACGTTCGCGACGTCCATCCCGAACCTCGTGGCCGCCGCCGCGATGAACGCGAACTGCGTGGTGAGCACCACGACGCCGAAGCCACGGTCCCCCAGGGTCCGGGTCATGATCACCTGTGCGGCGAACGTGGCCAGCGCGCCGATCGCGAGGCCGAGCACGTTCTGCCCGGTGTTGCCCAGGATGATGCGCTGATCGCGCGCCCGGTCACCCGAAGGCGGCGAGGCCTGCAGCGCCTCGGTCTCCTCGGAAAGGGTGGGCTCGTCCACGGCCGCCCCAGTATCGCAGCGCCCGCTCGCCCGACCCGGTACCGTCGCGGAACCGCAACGGAGGAGGGGCACCATGTCCGATGATCCCCGCTACGAGCGCGGCCGCGAGCGGCTGCGCGAGGTCCACGGCGACCGATCGCTCGCCACCATCGAGTCCCTGGGCGACCTCGGACGCCTGATCGTCGAGTTCGCGTACGGCGACGTGTACTCGCGCCCGTCGCTCACCACGCGGGAGCGGCAGATCGCCTCGGTCGCGGCGCTCGTGGCGACCGGCCGCTCATCGCAGCTGCCGGTCCACATGCGTTCGGCGCTGAAGGTGGGGCTCACGACCGAGCAGCTCCAGGAGATCATCATCCAGACCGCCACCATCGCCGGGTTCCCGCCCGCGATGAACGCCTGGTCCACGTTGAAGACGATCACCTCGGGACGCGACGAGGACACGTAGGTCTGCGGGACGGCTCATCCGTTCGCCGGGATCGTGAGGACCACCGAGGCCCCGCCGCCCGGTGCGTTGCTCGCCTCCGCGATCCCGCCGTGTGCCTCGACGACCGCCCGCACGATCGCGAGCCCCAGTCCGGCCCCGCCGTCCGGTCGCGACCTCGAGTCGTCCGGGCGAGCGAAAGCCTCGAAGGCGTTCGGCAGGAAGGCCGGCGGGAAACCCGAACCGGTATCTCGAACCTCGAAGCGGAGCCCTCCGTCCTCGCGGGCAGCCTCGATGACGACCCGGCCGCCCTCGGGCGAGGCTCGCAGCGCGTTGTCGACGAGGTTCCCGAGGGCCTGGACCATGCGGAGCTCGTCCAGGTCGCCGACCAGGCCCTCCGACACCCGGGTGTCGAGCGCGACGCCGCGTACGGCCGCGCGGGCACCGAACGGATCTACCGTCCGTCCGACCAGCTGGGCGACGTCGACGAGCTCGCGCCGCACCGGAAGACGTCCTCGATCCGCCCGCGCTAGCACCAACAGGTCCTCGGCCAGGCGCGCCATCCGGTCCGTCTCCTCAGAGGCGCTGCGGAGCGCCGACTCCAGCTCCTCCGCGTTCCGCGAGCCGCGCAGCGCGAGGTCCAGCTCGGCCTTAAGGTTGGCGAGCGGCGTTCGGAGCTCGTGGCTCGCGTCGTCGACGAGACGCCGTTCGCGCTCGATCGACTCCTCCAGCCGTGCGAGCATCGCGTTCAGGGTCTCGCCGAGCCGGGCGAGCTCGTCGCCGGACCCCCGCACCGGCAGCCGGCGCCCGAGTTCGGATGCCGAGATCGCGGCGGCCTCCGCACGCATCGCCTCGACCGGGCGCAGCGCCGCACCCACCACGAGCCAGATCACGGCGACGACCAGCACGAGCGCGATCGCTCCGCCGAGCGCCATCAACGCGGCCAGGCGCGCGAGCGCGTCCTCCTGGTCCTCGACGGCGGAGCCGACCAGGAGCACGCGCCCGTCGTCTACAGCCACCGCGAGGATCCGGGCCGGCACCGGCCCGTCGGAGGTCGAGACGATGCCTTCGACGAACGCCGGGAGCGCCCCGAGCTCGTCCACGGCGATCATCGGCCCGTCCGCGAGCACGGACGAGGCGTCGAGCACATCTCCTCCGGGCCCAAGGACCTGCGCGAAGGCCTCGTCGGCCTCGATCAGCGTGGCTCCCCCCAACTCGCCGGTTGCGGCGAGCAGCGCGTCGGCCCGGGACCGCAGGCCGGCGTCCAAAGTTCGCTTCAGGTCCGCCTGAAAGCGCAGGTAGACGAACGCGCCGGCCGCGACCAGCACAGCCACGACGAGCACCGCCGAGACGAGCGTCAGCCTCGCGCGGATCGAGTGCGTCAAGGGACGCTCCGCAGTCGGTACCCGACGCCTCGCACCGTCTCGATCGAGTCCCGTCCGAACGGCCGGTCGAGCTTGTTGCGCAGGTACCGCACGTACACGTCGACGACGTTGGAGTCGCCCTCGTACGCGAAATCCCACACGTGCTCGATCAGCCGGGTGCGCGAGAGCACCTCGCCGGCGTGGCGCATCAGGTACTCGAGGAGCGCGAACTCCTTCGCCGTCAGCTCGACCGTCGTCCCGTCGCGCGAGACGGCCTTCGAAGCCGGATCCAGCGTGAGATCGCCGACGCGCAGGACCGACGGGCGTTCGACGGCGCCGCGTCGGATGAGCGCGCGGATGCGCGCGAGCATCTCGGCGACCGAGAAGGGCTTCGTGAGGTAATCGTCGGCGCCGGCGTCCAGGCCGGCCACACGGTCGGCGACCGCGTCGCGCGCGGTCAACATCAGGACCGGGCTCCACCGGCCGGCATCACGCAGGCCGCGGCACACGGCGAACCCGTCCATCTGGGGCAGCATCACGTCGAGGACGACCGCGTCGTACGCGTTCTCGGTGCCGAGCCACAGCCCCTCGCGCCCGTCCGCGGCCACGTCGACCGCGTACCCCTCCTCCTCGAGCGCGCGCTTGAGCAGGCCGGCCATCTTCACCCCGTCCTCGACGACGAGCACGCGCACGGTCCCTCCTGCGCCGCGAGTGCTCAGCGTATGCCCGGAA
>Ga0209341_10006287_pt1 | contig 10623 bp, 11 predicted proteins | sample RifCSP13_2_FD_184020 | JGI IMG/M metagenome (GOLD analysis project Ga0209341, IMG submission 184020) | Soil microbial communities from Rifle, Colorado - Rifle CSP2_sed 13_2 (SPAdes) (version 2) | ecosystem: Environmental > Terrestrial > Deep subsurface > Rock core/Sediment | place: Rifle... | reverse complement strand
TCGCCACGGGCAACCTGGGACCGGCACTCTCCGCCCCGGGTATCGTGGCACCATGACAACTACTCCGCGGCACGACGAGATCGGGAGCACCGAGGTCGGTCTGGATCGGCCGTGGAACGTCGTGGTGTGGAACGACCCGGTCAACCTCATGACGTATGTGGTGTACGTGTTCCGCAAGCTGTTCGGCTTTCCGGAAGAGAAGGCGACCCGCCTGATGCTGCAGGTACACAACGAGGGGCGGGCCATCGTTGCCACGGGTCCCCGCGAGAAGATGGAGATGGACAGTTTCCGTCTTCATAGCCACGGCCTGTGGGCGACGATGGAACGATCGTGAAGAGCCCATTCCGGCCCATGGCAGGCGGGATCGAGCTCACCCTGGCCCCCGGGGAGTCCCATGCTCTGCAGGCAGTTCCTGAGCTCGGCTGGACCAGGCTCCGTACCCGGACGACCCGGAGGCAGCGGCCGAGTTCCGGCGGCTCATGGCCGAAGAGATGGCGCAGTCCCGGGCCGCCGACCGCTCTGCCTTCGCTCTCACCGTCGAGCAATCGTCGCGGGGGGTGATCCTTTCAGCGGGCGAGGCTGAGGCGTGGATGCGCGTGCTTGCGGAGGCACGGCTGGTGCTCGCCTCCCGGCTCGGGATCATCGAGGATGGGTGGGAAGATGACTTGCCCGAAGATGATCCCCCCGTTGCACTCCTCCACTATCTGGGCTGGCTCCAGCAATCATTGACGGAGACCCTCGAGGACTACCTGCCGTGACTGGCCCGGTCGAGGTCGATGTGCATGACATGGCCCACGGGGGCGAAGCCGTGGGCCGTTATCAGGGTAAGACGATCTTCGTGGGTGGGGCGATTCCCGGCGAGCGGGTCCGCGCTGTTGTTGTGCGGGACAAAGGAGCCTGGGCCCGGGCCGACCTCGAAGAGGTGCTGACGTCGGTGCCGGGACGAGTTGCGCCGCCCTGTCCGCACTTCGCCGAGTGCGGAGGGTGCCAGTGGCAACATATGACCCATGCCGAGCAGCTGAGGTGGAAGTCATCGATCGTGGCGGGCCAGCTACGCCACCTCGGCGGAGTTGCCGATCCCGAGATTGCCCCGATCGTTGCCCCGGGCGGTCCCGTCGCATACCGAAATCGCATGACATTCCACGTCCAGGATGGCCACCCGGGGCTCTACCGCCACCACAGCAACCAGCAGGTCCCGATCACCGCCTGCCTCTTGCTGGTTCCGGGCTTGACAGAGTTGTACGAACGGCTGGGGCCACTGCCGGGTGTGAACGAACTGACGCTTCGTATGGGCGTCCGGACCGGTGAACGCGCCGTTCTGATCCGGGGAAGGTTGCCCGAGCAAGCTGAGGGGTGGGGCGTTTCCGTTGTTCGACTGGTCGGGCGGAGATTCGAGCCGGTGATCGGACCTCCGCGTATCCACGAGGAAGTGGCCGGTGTTCGCTTCCAAATTACCGGCCCGGCTTTCTTCCAGGTCAACACCGATGGCGCCGAGGCGTTGGTCGGTCTGGTGCACAACGCATTGCAGCCGACCTCCTCCGACACCATGCTCGACGCCTACGCCGGCGTCGGGCTGTTCGCTGCGACGGTGGGGAGGTCGGCAGGCCGGGTCATCGCAGTTGAGTCGAGTGGGCAGGCGCGTGCGGATCTGCGGCATAACCTCAGCGAGGCCGGCGTTTCCAACCAGGAGATAGTACGGAGCCGCTTCGAGGAGCTTGTTCCGGCAGGATCGTGGGATCTTGCCGTCTGCGACCCACCCCGGAGCGGGCTCGGGGAAGCCGGCGTTGCGTCGCTCACGGCCGGACGGCCGCGACGTATTGCCTACGTGTCATGCGATCCCGCCAGCCTGGCCCGCGATACCCGGTTGTTGGATGCCGCCGGGTACCGGCTGGCGAAGGCGACCCCGGTCGATCTGTTCCCACACACGTTCCACGTCGAAACCGTTGCGGAGTTCGACGTCGGGTAACCGTAAGGGAAGGTTGCAGCCAGGAGCGTCCGACGGTTTCTCCCGCCAGGGTCCGGGTCGTGGGATGAAAGGGTCCGGTCCGGCCTCTTGACCGCGCTGCGCACCTTTTGCGTTGGATATCGGCGCCTTACCCCTGGTTCTGTGCGGGTATCCGCGGGGTCCGATCAGTGCGGCAATGGTTCGAGATCGATGGGCAAGCCGGCCTGATGCCAGGCAATGATGCCGCCCGCCAGGTTGATCACGTTGTCCATACCTGCCTCGCGGATCAGTGCGGCCGTTGCCATGGCCGAGCGGTTACCCGATCGGCACTGCAGGATGACCGTGCGATCGCGCGGTAACTCCTCGTGCCAATCGTTGATCTCTGAGAGGGGCAGGAACTCGGCTCCCGGGATGCGGACCTCCTCCCATTCGTCGGCTTCGCGGATGTCCACCAGCAGTGCGCCAGCGGCCAGCAGGTCGGTAGCCTCGGCCGGATCGGCTTCAGGAATCCTGCCAAATAGGTCAGTCATGGCGGGCACGTTAGTGCTGTGTCGGGCAAATACGCTCTTTGTGCCACCCCGGGCCGCCAGGACGCGATCGCAGGAAAGGTTCGAAGTCCTTCGTTCGTCGTGTTGGGCTGCCTACCCGGCGCGGTGGTGCGCGGCACGAGCGGGATATCGCAAGCGAGGCCGACTGCCCGGTAACCTCTGCCCGTGATCCTCTCGACCCGTCGCCTGATCGTCCGGGCTCGTCGGCCCGGCGTGGTCGGGCGTCGGTCCGTTGTCGTTGCGGCTCTGGCGCTCGTCGTCACCGCCTTCTCGGGTTCCATTCCGGTGGCATCGATCGGGCCGGTCGACCGCCAGGTGCTGACCATCGGGGAGGTGGGTGACCTTTCCCCCGAGGTTGAGGCGACTATCACCTCTGCAGCGGAACGGTTCGGTGCCCGGTGGGCGACCTTCCATCGAGGGACCCTCCGCTTGGTTTCAGTGGAGCGGGACGAAGAGACCATACAGGAAGCACCGAGAGGCTACTTCATTCCCATGGCAACCACTGCGGTGGACGCCGGGCGAGCTGCTCCGCTGCTCGGTGAAGAGGTCGCCCCGGTGCTCAGGGGTGGAGGGTTGGTGTTTGGCGAAACCTCGGCACGGTTGCGGGGAGCCGCCGCAGGAGACCGGGTGACGCTGGTCGGGTGGGATGGCCGTACCCATCAGTTCGACATCGGAGCCGTGGTGGCGGATGAGTTGATCGGGTGGGCGGAACTGGCCCTGGACCTGGAGTCGGCCGCTCGGATTGGATTCGAGCGGCCATCGTTCGTAGCCGTGTGGGACTACGGCGCGGAAGATGAGTTGTTGCTGGCCATGTGGTCACAGCTGCCCGACGCTCTGCTGACCGTCGACGCCTATTTCGATCCTGACGATCCCGACGCTGTGCTTCCCACCGTCCTGGTCAAGGAACGCTTCGGCGAGTTCGCCTACCGTCCGACCGGCGGGGATCGGATCATCCTCGATCCGGACTGGCGTCGTGCCAACATCGTCGATGTCGATCTCCCTTATCTGGGGCCGTTCCGCTGTCACAAGGAAATCGTGCCCGTCCTCGAAGCGGCGCTCGAAGAGATGAAAGCGGAGGGGCTGGCGTGGATGATCGACTACCGGGACTTCCAGATCGCCGGTGGCTGCTACAACGCTCGTCTCATCCGGGGCGGCGACAAGGGCGGGGCCGTATCCCGGCACGCCTGGGGGATCGCTATCGATATCAACCCCGGCGACAACCCGTATGGCGGCCCGGTCGGCATGGACGAGCGGATCGGCGAGATTTTCAGGAAGTCCGGCTTCGCCTGGGGGGCGGGTTGGCGGTTCCCCGACGGTGGCCATTTCGAGTGGACGCACGAGCCGGAGTTCGTGATAGCTGATTAGCCCTACCACGTCGGCTGGACCCCGTGTAGTGTCAGGATTGAGTGAGGTGCTGTACGAAGACCGAGGTTTGGTTGGGAACCTCCCGCCCTGCGCTCGTCCTGTCGCGACACGCACGATTCACTTCCCACGCGATCGCTTCACCCGTTCCCTGTGCCAAACCAACATCCGCGGCCCTCGGCCGACGGAGGAAGGAGAAACATGCAGGTCGACCGGATCCGGCAATTCACCAACTCCACCTTCCCGGTGTTGTCCGTGTATGTGAATCGGGTCGGCACCCCACGCGACCGAACGTCGGTGGGCGCCAGACTGACGGAGCTGCTCCGACCGATTCGCGAGGTGGCAGAAAGTGGGGAGCTGAGCCACGAGGCGGCGATGTCCCTGCGGTCCGACTTGAAGACGGTTCAGAGCCTGGCCGATCGGATCGACGCCGATCCCGCCTCGGCAGTTGCCATCTTCTCATGCCACGGTGCCGACTGGTCCGAGTACCTATCGCTCAACAAACAGGTGTGGGATGTCGCCCGTGTCGCACACCAGCCGTATCTTCGGCCCCTGCGGGTCGCTGAACAGGAGTTCCGGTCGGCAGCCGTCATCTTCGAACCGCGGCGCTCGGTGGTGTTCGTCAAGAACGGCGAAGCGTTTCGGGAGTACGGAGAAGTTGTCGAAGAGGCAATCAGGAAGTCCAACTACGGGGGCTTCAGCGGCTACGAAGAGCGGGGGGTGCGCAGCCATGCCGACGCAGTCGTGCAGCGTCATTTCAAGGAGACCGCCGACCTCGTATTCCGGCTGTACCAAGGAGAAGGATTCGATTTTCTGTTCCTCGGCGGACACCAGGATGCGATCGACGAAGGATCCAAACTCCTTCACCCGTATGTGAAGGCCCATCTGGCCGGATCCTTTGTGCTCGACACCCACACGATGACTCCGGCCGTGGTCCGAGAACAGATAACCGGCCTCGAGGAGAAGGCCATTGCGGCCCACGAGACCGACCGGGTCCAGGAACTGCTCGACACCGCCGGGGCAGGCGGTCCGGCGGTACTCGGCATCGCCGACGTGCTGGCCGCCGTCAACGCCCGGGCGATTGATCGGCTGATCGTATCGGGCAACTATGCCAAAGAGGGTACGGTGTGCGAGTCCTGCGGCTGGCTCTCCCGCAACGGCACCAGCTGTTCGGTGTGCGGTTCCGATACCCGGCAGACGGACGACGTCGTCGGCGAAATCATCGAGGCCACCATCGACGAGAGCGGCGAGGTGCTGCAGGTCTCGGTTGCATCGGCTCTCGATCAGAAGGCCATCGGTGCTTTGTTGCGGTACCCGCTCCCGGACGGCATCTCCTGACCGATGGCTTGTGCTGTGTCTCGCACATACGGTCTCGTAGCGCGGAGCCATCCGGCCTTACCGGCGGGCGTGGGCCGTTCGGGCAGTTCGCACGACGCAGACACGAGTGGAAGAGCTGTGTTGAAGAGGAGGACGCCGCCGGGGCGTCGAGGTCCGGTGAGACGTGATCGTATGTGTGTGGGTCGGAGCCTTGACACTTCGATAACCTGGGGGCTATGACAGAGCAGCTGGAACGGCTCAGGCAATGGAAGCGCGACGGCAAGGGCGTTGCCTTTGCCACGGTGGTGCGAGTACAAGGGTCGGCTCCCCGACCAGAAGGATCGAGACTCCTCGTGTCCTCTGCGGAGGAGCTCGACGGATCTGTGAGCGGAGGTTGCGTCGAGAATGACGTAGCTCTCCACGCGGCGCAGGTACTCGAGTCCGGTGAAGCGCGGTTGGTGACCTACGGGATCGCCGACGAGGAAGCCTTCGAGGTGGGCCTGGCATGCGGTGGGACCATCCAGGTGTATATCGAACCGGCCGAGGCCGATGAGATCACCGACGCGGTCGAGCGACTGGCGTCGGGCGGACGCCTGGGTGCACGCCTGATGGCCGTTTCAGGCGGGGATTGGAAGGCAGTGATCGATGCAACGGAAGGCGTGGTAGCAGGTTCGATTCCTGCGCTCCTGGCCGATGATGTCATGGCCGACGCGAGACGGCTCATGGCTGATGAGCGAAGTCGGACGCTCAGCTATGGAGACGTGGACGTGTTCGTGGAGGTGGTCGCTCCGTCACCGAAGCTGCTGATCTTCGGTGCCGGCCCGTTCGCCGAGCCGCTCTGCAGTCTCGGGTCGCGGGTCGGGTACGAGGTGACGGTGATTGATCCCAGGCCTGCCTTCGCTCGTGACGAGTTGTTTCCCGACGCTCGTGAGGTCATCGTTGCCTGGCCCGAGAAGGTGCTCGACCCTCAGCCATGGGACGGAAGCTACGTGGTGGTGCTGAATCACAATCAACGGCTCGAGGATCCGGTGATCCGCCGCGCCCTCGCCGAACCCGTCGCCTACCTGGGTGTGATGGGGAGCAGGCGCACCCATGCCGACCGCCTGGCAAGGTTGGAGGCTGAGGGGTGGTCGGTGGAGGACCAGGAGCGGGTCCGCGGTCCGGTCGGTCTCGACATTGGCGCAGAGACTCCTGCTGAGGTGGCGGTATCGATCCTGGCCGAGATGACGACGGTTCGCTACGGGAGCGGAGCCGGAGAGCCTCTGAAGGGCACCCTGGGACGGATCCATCCGCAACGGAAGGACGATGCGGGAGACGTATAGTGGTCGCGGGGGACATAACCTATCGCCTCGACCATGAGTACTGCAGCCCTGATCCTTGCCGCCGGACCATCGAGTCGTCTCGGCCGGCCAAAGCAAATGCTTCCGTGGGGAGGTCTAACTCTCCTGGGCGTCGTTGTGGCGCAGACCCGGACCTGGCCGGTTGATTCGGTGTGGGTGGTACTGGGAAGCCGTTTCGAAGAGGTCCTCGACGCCGTCGACTTTTGTGACGCCGGGGTGATTGAGAATCCTGAATGGGAGCAAGGGATGGCTTCCTCGCTGCGGGTCGGTCTCGATGTGCTGAGCCGGGATCCTTCGACCGAAGCGGCCTTCATCGTGATGGGGGACCAGCCCGGGATCGATCCCGCGGTGGTTGTCGCCTTGCTCGAGCACCACCGGTCGAGCGCGGCCATGGCCATCGTTCCGAAATACCGCTACGTACGCGGCCATCCTGTGCTGGTCGCACGTCCACTCTGGTCGCGGTTGATGAGCCTGGAGGGCGACCAGGGAGGTCGTAACCTCCTGGCGGCCCATCCCGACTGGGTAGATGAGGTCCGATTCGAGCAGCTGCCCCCACGCGACGTCGACACGGCCGACGACGTCGCCGATCTACAGCCGCATTCGTAGTTTGCGGTGTGCGGTTGGCAGTTCGCGGTCTCGTCAAACGGCATGCCATTGCAGAATGCTGACTGTTGATTGCTGACTGCCACTGCTGGTCGCCGGCAGGTTCGCTTGGCGAGGCAATGAGCTCGCTCGCTAGGCTGATCGGGGGCCGGTCGGCTGCGGGGCGCATCGGAACAACTGAAGGGAGTGGGATGGCCACTATCGACGCCATTGCAGGACTAGATCCCAAATCTGCGACCAGGTTCCGCAAATCGAAAGTGCGCACCACTGAGGCTCTTCTCAAACGAGCAGCCACCAGGCGGGGGCGGAAGGAACTCGCCGGGTCCACCAAACTCGACGAGAAACAGATTCTCATCTGGGTGAACCGTGCCGATCTCATGCGGGTAAAGGGGATTGGTTCGGAGTACTCCGACCTTCTTGAAGCAGCGGGAGTGGATACGATCAAGGAGTTGCGGAGACGTAACCCCACTTCCCTCACCACCAAGATGATCCAGATCAACGAGTCGAAGAAGCTCGTCCAAAGGCTCCCAACCGAAGGCATGGTAGAGCGCTGGATAGCTCACGCGTCGCAGTTGGAGCCGATCATCACCTATTAGAGGCGACGGCCGCGCTGCCGTCACGAATCGCCGATCTCCAGTCACGAGCGAATGGGTTTAGATCCCGTCCGGTGGAGCACCCCGGCCGCAGATCCACAACAGTAGAGGCCGGAGGGCTCCGGCGGCTTTGCACAACGAAGGGGCCCGCCAAGGGCCCCCTCGTTATTGCCTTGATAGTCCGACCGCTCAGGCGGTGGTGGAGGCCTTCGTCGCGGCCGGCTTCTTGGCGGCGGTGACGGCTTCTTGGACGGCCGGCTTCTTGGTCGCGGTGGTGGTCTTCTTGACGGCCGGCTTCTTGGCCGCGGTGGTGGTCTTCTTGATGGCCGGCTTCTTGGCCGCCGTCGTGGCTTTGGCGGCCGGCACCACAGGCTGGGCCTTCTCGGTTGTCGGACGGAAAGACGACCGCCAGTTGCTCAGCATGTCATCGAGCTGCTCGCGCAGCTTTCCAACATGCTCCTGGATCTGGTCGAAGTCCACCCTGGCGCCGATGTCCTCGACGAATTCCTCGACCGCGGTGCGGTCGGTGATCTTGGTGACGACCTTCTCGCCTTCCTTGGCCCAGAGGTCATACTCCTTGCCGAGGCCCTCGGTGAGCTTGCCGCTCATTTCGGTGACCCGCTCCGACAGCTTGCGAGCTGCGACGACGGGGGCACCCACGGCTGCGTAAAGCACCTTCTTGGTCGTGTTGACCATCATTCCACTTCCTCCTTTGCTCCGGACTGAACGAATGTTCGGTATATGTCCAGGAGCACTTGTTTCTGGCGTTGATTCAATTGTGAGTCCGTTTCCACTGCCTCGACGACGGTCGGCGGACTGAAACCTTCTTCGAGCAGACCGGCCCTCGAGTAGAGCGACTCGGCCTGGATGGAGAGGCCCCGGGCGATCGACTTGAGAATCTCGGCAGACGGCTTGCGAAGACCCCGCTCGATCTGGCTGAGGTAAGGATTCGAAATCCCCGCCTTGTCCGCCAGCTTGCGCAGCGAGAAATTGGCCCACTCACGCTGCTGCCTGATGAAGGCGCCGAGATCGGTGCCCTTCTTCTCTACTTTCTCGTCTTGCTTCGCCACCCTTAGCAGTATATTGCGGAGTGCTAACTATTGCAAGCAGCGAGTCGGTTCTACCTCTAGCCAGAGGATTCGAGCGCGTGGCGCTGGAAGGCGAGGCCAGAGCGGACGTGATCAGTCCTGTTCGAAGACGCGAGCCAGATCCTCGAGGAAGTCTCCCTCTAGGCCGGAGTCCCGGTCGAGCATCAATCCACCCGAGGCCGGCCAGGTGTGCAGGCACCAAGGGCAGAAGTGCTCGCCGTTTTCGAGGCGCACGGCGTCACGGGCCGTACAGCGCGGACAATCAGTCGCAACGGGCACGTTGGTTGATTCTGGCCGATTTGGGCTGCCAATAGCGAACCGACCGGCCGCTCAGAAGATGCTGGTCCGCTCGCGGAGCATGGCATCAAGGGCTTCCTGTACCAACGCTCTGACCCGTTCGGCGGTCTCCAGCACCGTCAGCCGGTCCGGCCGGTCGGTGGCAGGTCCTACCTCGATCGGCTCGAGAAACCGGATCTGCCATCTGACGGGGAGCGGGATGGGATTGAGCCACACCGCGATCTCGTCGACTCGCTGCTGCGGGAACACCAACCGGACGAGTTGGGCCAGCCGTTTGGACGTGAACAAGGCCGGGTGGACCTCCTCGGAACCCAGGACGGCAACCGGGATGATGGGGGCGCCGCTGCGCATCGCCAACTTGACGAAGCCGCCTCGACCAAATCGCTGCAGCCGATAGGCATCCGATCCGGCTTTCTGGAAACCTTGCACGCCCTCCGGAAACACGCCCAGCAGATGGCCGTTTTCGAGCACCCACATGGCATCTTCCTTCGCTGCGTAGGCGGCGCCCGATTTGCGGTATAGATGCGAGTAGGTGGGCACCATGTTGAAGATCTCAGTGCCGATGACGCGTACCCGGCGGGGGAGGGGAGCTTCATTCGTGACGGCCAACTGCAGCATCATGGCGTCATACGGAAGGGCGGCTCCTCCGTGGTTCGAGGCGAGCACCGCCGCACCGTCCATGGGCACATGCTCCAGACCCTGAGTCTCGACCCGGAAGTAGTCGAAGTACAGGTAGTTGCCGAGATGCCAGAGCATCTCCGCTATCACCGGGTCCAAACCGAGGGCATCGATGTCGTAGGAGGCCATGTGCAGATGGCGGATCAGCGCAGGCCACGTCTCGAAACCAAGTGCGCCGGTAGCCGGAATAGCCAGATCCGAGATGTTGGTTCCTCCGTGCAGGGCGCACAGGTCGTGGCCGCCGACCGGGGGGAGGCCACAGCGGAACTCCTCTGTGGTGACAAAGTTGCAGAAGCGCTGGCGATCGACCAGCAGTCCGAGCCGGTGGCGGGTTGCTCTGCGACGCTCTTCTCCGCGCATCCCGCCGGACTGGTGGGCCTCTGCGCCGGGTTCCCCGGAAGGCGGTTCGCTCGCCTTGAGTCCGGTGGCAACCGACTCCACCAGTTCCAGCTTGCTCATCGACGACCGGCCGCGGACGTCCAGGGCTCGGGCCAGGGACCGGAGTTCTTGCACACCCAGGCGGTTGAGGATCTCGTTCATGATGCCTGCCTGGATTTCTGGACGGGTAATCGATCGTAGGTAGCAAGTACCAGCCGGCGGCAATTCGATCTCGGCTCGAAACCAAGCGATTCGCCCATGAGCCTGGTGTCCGTCACCCGCCCGTACTTGATGAGGCCGACCAGATGCCGCGGAAGCGAGGCACGGAATGGGCGAAGCACCCGCATCGCATATTCGAATTGGCGGGCAGGCAATCGTTGGTTGATCCGCTTCCCGAGACGAAGGACGCCACTCAGGTAGAGCTGCCCTTCGCAGCCGATGTTGAAGGTCCCGGCTGTGGGATGGTCGATGGCG
>Ga0209341_10006286_pt1 | contig 10623 bp, 9 predicted proteins | sample RifCSP13_2_FD_184020 | JGI IMG/M metagenome (GOLD analysis project Ga0209341, IMG submission 184020) | Soil microbial communities from Rifle, Colorado - Rifle CSP2_sed 13_2 (SPAdes) (version 2) | ecosystem: Environmental > Terrestrial > Deep subsurface > Rock core/Sediment | place: Rifle... | reverse complement strand
GCTGGCGGATGACCTGGATCACACGCGTATCGGGCGGCTTGCCTTCTTGGGCACGCGTCGTGCCCGCGCTGGTGACGCGGAACCTTCCATCGCAATGCGCCTCGAGCTGCTTGCGGAGCAGTCCCTCGGCTATCGGCGAGCGGCAGTAGTTGCCGTTGCACAGGCACAGGATCGTCTTCGCGCCGTTAGACCCAGTTGCCATCATGCTTCACTGCCGAGGAGAGCTATACTACTCATGGCCATAAACTGCGCCTCTTGGTCATTCCCGCACGCTTTAGGCGGGAATCCAGCAACCCTATCGGCATAGAGTACCCATCGTCCAACTGGATGCCCGACAACAGCATTCGGGCATGACAGTGGCCGTCACAGTAACGCTAACAAAAGCGCACATTGTGCCCGTGCTGAGCATAGGGATGGCTGGCATAGGGATGGCTGGCATAGGGATGCCAGCCCTACGTTCCCGACAAGAATGAGCTAATGAGAAGCTGATTGTAGCACAGTCAGGCGCATTTCTGATTGAGCCGATCCAGGCGATGAGCCAGTTCGGCCTTCAGGCGATCGCGCGCATATCCGGCCGGCAGCCTGCGTGCGATCCGGATAGCCCGGCGCGTCCACGCGCGAGCGCGATCCGGGTCGACCTCACGCCATTCGTAATGCTTCGCCAGCTCGACGCATGCCTCGGCGCCCTCCCACGTCTGCGACGCACTGAGAGCCTCCCATACACCGAGTGCCTCCGCGTGCCGCGCCGTGCGCTTGAGCAGAAAGCTGAGCCGGTGAAGCGCACGCGTCTGGGTCTCCAGATCCGGGCGCGCCGCAAGACAAGCTCGCAGAGCCGCTTCGGCCTCGGCGACCCGGCCGGAATCATCGTGCCACTTACCCAGCGCCAGCCAGTCGCCGGCGACCAGCGTCCCGTTCGCTGCGCCGGAGCCACCCCGTGACGATGCGGCAAACAGGGTCATCAGCCGCGTCGAAAGCGATACCATCGACAGGACGTCGACGGCGTTGTGGTACAGGACGCGCGGCATCTCGCTGGCGTCGCCTGAGCGGATATAGTCAATATACATATAGGGAATCTCGGAGCCGTCCACGTCGTCCTGCTCGCGCCATACGTCGAGGATATCTCGCTCAAGCGTCTTCAGGCGGCACGACTCCAGCCGCCCGCGCCACACGCGCCGCGCAGGCGTGAGCAGGTCGAGGTGCGGCGCGCGCAGGATGCGCGGCCGCATGCGCGCCAACTGGAAGCGGGACGCCAGAAGGGGCACGTCGAAACCGCGGCCGTTGAACGAGACGAGCGCGTCGAACGTGTCGAGCCAATCGGCCAGCGCGTGCAGCATAGCCGGCTCTTCGCCGGGCGTGCGAAGAAAGAACTGGCGCAGGACGAAAGTTGGAGATTGGAGATTGGAGATTGGAAATTGGAGGTTGGAGGTTGGAGGTTGGAGGTTGGAAGTTGGAGTTTGAAGTTTGGAGTTTGAAGTTTGAGATTTGAGATTTGGATTTTGAAAGGCTCCGACGCCGACGAGGAACGCAAACGTGCCCGTGCCGCCCGACAGGCCGGTGGTCTCCGTGTCCAGAAACGCGACTCGGCTGAGATCGACGTTTTCAAAAGCAGGCTCGTTGCCAATCTGCGCCGCGATCGACGGCGACAAACTCAGCACGTCGCCCAGCGCGTGGCTGCCGTGTGAATGATCGACGGCGTAGGTTTCTTCGTGGACGAAGGCCGCGCCGAGCGGCGTGTCAATCAGATAGCCGTCGACGAGCGACTCGATGCTCCCCGGCTGGCGGCCTCCGCGCTCGCGACGAGGCGGCTGAATTTCCGCAGCGCCCTTCTGGACGCCGAGCCGGCGGAGTTTTGCGCGCAGATCGGTGGACATAGGCAACGGATGTCGAACGGATAAACGGATGAAGACGCCATGATTATATCCTCGGTGTGAAGATGTCACAATTTTGACCCGGCCATTTCTCAGCCGCCGCGATTGCCTTCCAGGTACAGGAACACCTCAATCAGGTAGCAGGCCCTGCCTCCCGCCGCGTGCGCGTCATCCATTGCCCTTTCGATCAGAAAGAACCCCCAGCCTCGAGTCCAGCGCCGGCTGACACGGTTCGCGTTAGAAACCAGTACGCGAATGGACACCCGCGCGCCGGGCTGATGCAGGGTGTTGCAGCGTTGCATCGCGTTCAGTGCAGCATCGGCCACGATCGCCTTGAGCCGCTCCAGTTGCGCCGAAGGCAGGTGAAGATCGCTCACGGCCTGGGTGACCCCTGCCGCGGCCAGGCTCTCGCTGCCGGGCTTGCCGGTCAAACTGAATTCGGCGAGCGTCCGCCAGGCGCGATCGTTAGAAGTTGTGCCATCGTTTTGTGCCATGCCGGTCTCGCGCCGAGACTCAAGCGGCGAGGCCCGAGTGCGCCCGGACCTCGCCGCTGAAATTCGAGACTTCCGAAGTCTTACTATTATTTGACGCTGAAGAACTGGATCATGCCCATCTCGGCGTGATCTTTTCCCGTCGCGGGGTCGGGCACGTGGCACAGCGCCACATAGCCGCCCGCCGACAAGTCGAGATTCACCCAGCTAGTCTGGCCCGGCCCTATGGCAGCCACCCCGCCTACAGCTGCATTCTCGACCGGCGGTTCATCTTCATACGTCTGCATGAACGCCATGACATCGTCCAGCGTCTTGCCGGGCAGCAACTTCAAGATGAAGACCTCGTGCGGCTGCGGGCCTTGATTGGTCACCTTCCACGTCAGTCGGCCCGCCTTGATCTCCGCCGGCATCTCGAAGCGGAAGTCTTTCAGGACGATCGACACATCGGACTTCGGTTCCTGCACGACAGCCTGGCTTTTGCGCGCGACGACCTGGATCGGCTTGAGCATGCCTTTGGCCACGTGCGGCACGCCGTCTTCGCCGGAGACCAAACACAACATCACATATTGGCCTTCGGTCAGGTCGAGCACAGCCTGCTCATGATGATTCGGCGCCGCAAGGCCGACACCGCCGGCCAGGGTCACCAGCGGTAGCGCTGCTTCGGGGCCTTGCTGGAGCGCGGCCTCGAGCTGCTCAAGCGTCACGCCATCGTTGAGCCGGACCAGTTGCACCTGATGGTCCTCGTGGCCGACGTTCTCCAGCTTAAGCGAGACCCGGCCGGCTTCAATCTGGTCGGGCGCGTCGAACGAGAAGTCGGCGGCCTTGATGGTGACTTCGGGGATCGGCGCCGGCGGCGTCTGGCAGGCGCTGAGGATCATGAGCGCTCCCACGAGCGCAGCGATTGCAGCAATGAGTCGGTTAAGTGGTTGCATGGTGAGTTCTCCTTCATGGATAGCGCGGCTTTTGAGTCGGGGGGCGGCGCGCATTGCGCAGATAGTGATGAGACTGTTGCCGCAGCGGCTATGGAACCGCTTCGTAGACGCCCGGGATATCCGTTGCTCTCTGGAAGCACGTGTCGCTGATCACGGCAATTTGGATGCCATCGCCCTCTAGGAGACGAACCTCATAGATGCCGACATCGCTGCCGCAAGAGAGCCCCGTGGCGTTTGAGATCTCCTTGACGCGTATTTGCGAGCCATCGAATGCATAGGTATTTGCGATAGGCGGCATGCTATCAAGGCTGCTCAGGCTGAACCCTACGTGCCAGGTTCCGTCATCGTAGAATCGAATGTATGAGCCACGCCGATGCCGCCACGTTCCGATGAGATCCTTGGCCTGAGCTGCAAGCGTGAAGGGAAGTGGAGCTGTGGCGGTGGGAGACGCGGACGTTCCTGTAGCCGTGGGAGGCGAGGGCGTTTCTGTGGCGGTGGGAGGCACGGATGTTCCTGTAGCGGTAGGAGGCGCGGACGTTTCCGTGGCTGTGGAGGGCGCAGGGGAGGGTGGCCGGCTTGTGCACCCCGCGACGGTCACTATGAGCAGGATGAGGCCAAGGGTCTGATTGCGTGTTCTGTAGTTAGTCATTCGATCACTCCTCGCCCTCGCTATCCGTTCGCGCCGCAGTTGAACTGAGACGCGAACGGATGGTGCTGCGTGCCCGAGCTTTTTTAGACAGACACGCGACTACTTGAGCCGGACCGCCAGACCGTGCGGGTCGGCGCCTTCGACGCCGCTCACGATGTGCGTGATGGGGGCGATGGCCTGCAGCACGCCCCGCTGTCCATTCCGCTCGACCCGCATGATGCCTACACCGGGCGTGCTGCCGACGGCGTTGTTCACGCCGGAGACGTTGGCCGTGAGCGGGTTGGGCCCACGCAGCGCGATGAACACCCGGTTGCCACTGGGCGAGATGGCCATCAGGTCCGGCGCCGGATCGCCGCTTACCGCGCCGGCCAGGTCAATCTCGTTGACCACCGCGCTGCTCGCCGTGTCCACGACGACGATCCGATTGGCAGCCCGGTCGGCGACCCATAGGAAGCCGCCCTGTTTGGTCAGCACTGCGCCGTGAGAGTCAACGAAGCCCCGGGCGTCGTGGCTAAAGACGAGTGTCGGCGCCGGCGTGTTGGGTGGACTGGGTGCGGTCGTGAAGCCGCTCAGGGGGAAGGCATACAGGTCGGATTCGAGTGGGTTGGCCGCCGTCCCGCCACCGGCGTTGATGTACATCTTGCCGCCCGTTTCGGCGCCGCCGCAGCCATTCGGGTGGATGGTCGCCTTGTCATACTCGGCGACGATAGCCATCGGCGTGACGGTGCTGTCCACGACGAACAGACCCCCGCCGCGCAATGTCACAAATGTGAAGCGGCTGGTCGCATCAATAATCGGGCAGATCGGGGCATTGTCCGGCCGCAAGATAGCATCCTGGCAGGCCGTCCCACTGGGCGTGGTGCACGTCGCCAGGTTAAGCGTGGCCGCGCCGTCCAGCGTGAACGTGTTCGTCGCATAGTTCGTGTTGATGCGCTGCAGGAGCTTTCCGTTTTGATTTGCCACGACGACATACGTCTGGTCGGGGGAAGGGAACGCGGCGTGAGCCTGCGCGCCGACATCCAGGCACGCGATTGGGGCGCGTGTCGCCGCGTCCATGAACAGCACGTGGCCCGTTGCGACGAACGCCAAGACAGCGTGCGAGTGAGCCGCGTTGAAAAGCATCATGTGCGGCCGGCGGGGCGCAGTGCCGGTCTGCGCCAGGCACAGGCTGCGGGCCGCGCCACCGAGGTCGATCACCTCAGGCGCCGCTATGGCCGCGTCCTGGCCGGTGAGCGTGTTGCCCTGATAGGTATACAGTGTGCCGCCGCCGTCGGCCGTCGTGTCTGACTGGTCGATAGCCCAGACTTCGTAAGCGGCCTCGTCGGCGACAGCCGGCCGACCGACCAGGGCAACCACACTGGCCGTAACCAGGGCCAGCAGCAGACTGATGGCGAAAACCATCTTACTGTTCATTGGGACAACCTCCTTGTGGCGATCGCCGACAGCACCGCCAAAATCGTTATATCGGTTGGCCGTTGCATTGCAAACCTCCTCGTACTGAATCAGAGACTGTCCGAATCATGGGAGCCGTTTTCAGTGGCTCAGTTGTGGCCCATTAAATGACAAAATCATCCTCCCTAGGTAACGGTAAGTGAGACAATAACTGAGACAAAAAGTGCTACAATTGTCGTGTCCTCATAGCCCAATCAGTTTGTCCTTTTGCTGTTGAGGAGGACACGATGGATGTCGGAGCCTCGTTCGGCGCGTGGCTGCGGCAGCGCCGCAGGGCGCTCGACCTGACGCAGGACGCCCTCGCCCAGCGGGTGGGGTGCTCGGTGGCGACCATCCGCAAAATCGAGGCCGACGAGCGCCGGCCCTCCCGCCAGATCGCGGAACTACTGGCCGAGGTTCTGGAAATTGCGCCCGATGAACGCGACACCTTCATGAAAGTGTCGCGCGGCGAACGGCGCGTCGACCGCCTGGCTCCTCCCATACAGACCACTCGACTACGTGACCTTGCAACGGCCGGACTACTCGACTACACGACCGCCCGACCACGCGACAACCTGCCGACACCCCCCACACCGCTGATTGGCCGCGAGCCGGAGCTGATCGAGATGGCCCGGCTGCTGCGCAATCCGCAATGCCGGCTGCTGACGCTGGCCGGGCCGGGCGGTATCGGCAAGACGCGCCTGGCGATCGAAGCGGCTTACCATCAGCGTGAGGCATTTGCCGACGGCGCGCATTTCGTGTCGCTCGCGCCGATCCGTTCAGCCGAGTTCATCATCCCGGCGATTGCCGAAGCGATCGAGTTCGCGTTTTACGGCGCGGAGGATCCGAAGGCGCACTTGCTCAATTACCTGAGCGGGAAAGCGCTGCTGCTGGTGCTGGACAATCTGGAGCATCTCCTCGAAGGCGTCGCGTTACTCGCCGAGATTCTTGAGCGTGGACCGGCGGTGAAACTCCTGGCCACCTCCCGCGAACGGCTGAACCTGCACGGAGAGTGGGTGCTCGACATCCAGGGGTTGCCGTTTCCCGACGAGGCAGGCAGCGCCGAAGTCGAGGGCTACAGCGCCGGGGCGTTATTCGTGCAGACCGCGCGCCGCGCGCACGTCAATTTCGTGTTGGCTGCAGAGGAACGCCCTGCCGTGGCGCGCATCTGCCGGTTGGTCGAGGGGATGCCGCTGGGGATTGAGCTGGCGGCCGCCTGGGTGCGGGTGCTCTCGTGCCGGGAAATTGCGCAGGAGATCGAGCGCAACCTGGACTTCCTGGCCGTGTCTGTGCGGGATGTGCCCGCGCGGCATCACTCCATCCGGGCGGCGTTTGACCACTCGTGGAATCTGCTCTCGGCAGAGGAGCAGCGCGCGATGCGGCAGTTGTCCATCTTCCGGGGTGGCTTTCGGCGAGAGGCGGCCGAGCAGGTGGCGGGAGCAACCCTCCCGCTGTTATCGGCGTTGGTAGACAAGTCGCTGCTGCGCCGGACGGAGGCGGGGCGCTACGACCTGCACGAACTGGTGCGGCAATACGCCGCCGCGCAACTCCAAGCCGACCCACAAGACGAATTCGCGACATGCGAGCGGTTCAGTTATTACTATGCGGTGTGGCTCCAGCGGCAGAAGGGGCAGATTCTGAGTCTGAAGCAGCCTGAGACGTTAGCTGAGATGGGCGCAGAGATTGACAACCTGCAGCTGGCCTGGGACTGGATGGTCGCACACCGGCAACTGGCCCACATCAAACAGTCGCTGCACAGCCTGTGGTTATTTCATGAAATCCGGAGTCGGTACCAGGAAGGCGAGGCCCTCTTCCGGCAAGCGGTGGAGGCGCTCCAAACCTCGGATGAAGCGGGGACAAGTGCCGAGCGTTCCATGGTGCTCGGGCAGGTGTTGGCGCAGCAAGCCTGGTTCTGCCTTCGCCTCGGCCAGCACGAGCAGGCTCGCGATCTCTTACAGCTAAGCCTCAGCCTGCTCCGCTCAGGAGCCGACCAGGCCGCGCTGGCAGATACGCTTGACCATCTGGGGATTGCGGACCTTCTGCAGGGCAACTTTCCGAGCGCGCGTCAATATTTGCAGGAGAGCCTCGCGCTGAATCGGGCGCTTAACCGCCAATCGGAGGCTAACGTCTGCCTGACCTTGTTGGGCTACATCTGCCAGGTACAGGGGGCGTACGGGGAGGCTTATCAGTTGTTAAGCGAAAGCCTCACCGCGTTCCGGGTTATCGGCGACCCGGATGCGATGGCCTTTTGCCTGCAAATCCTCAGCAGGACGGCCACCGTCCTGGGCAAACACGCCGAAGCCCAGCGGCTGTTGGACGAAAGTCGGGAGATTTACCGGGCACTCAATAATAAATGGGGGATAGGGAACACGCTCATCAGTTTGGGCCAGATGGCTCTCACCCTGGGGGAAGCCACACCGGCCGAGAGCCTGTTCCGCGAGAGTCTGGCACTGTTCACAGAGATCGGCGACCGGCGGAGCGTCGCGTACGCGCTCGATCATCTGGGAAGGGCGCTCAGCGAGCAGGGCGCTGATCATGAAGCACGGTATTGCTTCCTTGACAGTTTCAAGGTGGCTGTGGAGGTGCAAGCCGTTTCCGTCGCCCTGGACACGCTGGTGGGGCTTGCCGCTGTCCAAGCGAAGGAATGGGCGACTGAGCATGCGCTTGAGCTGCTGACCTACGTCTTGGGTCATCCTTCCAGCAGCCGGCAAACGAAAGACCGGGCCGAGCGGCTGCGCGCCGAACTGGAGTCCCAACTTTCTCCACAGCAGATTGCAGCGGCCCAGGTGCGGGCGCAGGACAGAACCTTCGAGGCAATTGTGGCCGAAATTCTTGGGGCTTAGAACCTATCAGAGGTGAGCGATGAAAGTCCTGGCCGTCGACATCGGCACCGGTACTCAGGATATCCTCCTCTACGACAGCGACCGAGAGATCGAGAACTGCCTGAAGCTCGTCATGCCTTCGGCGACGATGCGCGTCGCGCGCCAGGTGAAGCAGGCGACGCGCGAAGGCCGGCCGGTTCTGCTCACCGGCGTGACGATGGGCGGCGGGCCGAGCGCCTGGGCGACGCTCGATCACGTCCGCGCCGGTTACCCTGTGTACGCGACGCCCGAGGCCGCGCGCACGTTCGACGACGAGCTGGAGAAGGTCGAGCAGCAGGGCATCAAAGTGATCGGCGACGACGAAGCCCGGCGGCTCGACGGCGACGTCATCCGCGTCGAGATGCGCGATTTCGACTTCGACGCCATCCGATCAGCCTTCGACGCGTTTGGCGTCGACCTGCAGCCCGACGCGCTGGCGCTGGCCGTCTTCGATCACGGCAACGCCCCGCCCGGCTACTCCGACCGGCAGTTCCGCTTCGACTACCTCGAAGCGCGAATCCGCGCCCAAAACCGGCTGTCGGCCTTCGCCTTCAGGCGCGGCGATCTACCCGAGCACTTGACCCGCCTGCAAGCCGTCGAAGCGACGGCGAGCTTCGACGGCCCGTTGATGCTGATGGACACCGCGCCCGCCGCCGTGCTCGGCGCGCTGCTCGATCCGAAGGTCGCTGCGCACCCTCGGCTGCTGACTGTGAACGTTGGCAACTTCCACGTGCTGGCCTTTCGCCTCGGGTCAGGCGGCGTCGAGGGCGTATTCGAGCACCACACCGGCGAGATCGACCTGCCGCAGCTCGACGGCTTCATCGACAAGCTGATCGACGGCACGCTCCAGCACCGCGACGTGTTCGACACGATGGGGCACGGCGCGCTCGTCTTCGATCCGGTGCCGATGCCCACGTTGAACGGCGAGCCGATTTTCGTCTCGGTCACCGGCCCGCGACGATCGATCATGCGTGAATCGAAGCACAAACCGTACTTCGCCGTGCCCTACGGCGACATGATGATCGCCGGATGCTTCGGCATGCTGCGCGCGTTCGCCGACGTGTATCCCGAGCACGGGGAGACAATACTCTCTTCGCTGAACGGATCGCCGCGCGGCGCGCCGTGGGATTACCTGTGACCGAGTGGCGTTCACCGCCGCACGTGGAAAGAATCCACCATGGAGACACGGAGAGCGCAAAACACCACGTTCGCCAGGCCATCGAGAATGTGCGGCGCGGCGTGACGTTTGACAGTCACGGCTGGGACGGATGATACGTTGCCGTCGCAGTGGATTCGGGGTAGTATTAGAGGGGTGTCGCTCTCTGACTCCTGGAGGCGGGAACTTGAGGCAAGTTATCATTCATCGCGGTGAAGACGATTACTGGGTGGTTGAGTGCCCTAGCCTTCCTGGCTGCATCAGCCAAGGTCGAACGAAGGAAGAAGCCATCGCCAATATATGTGAAGCCATTGAAGGATACATCGCTGTTCTGGAAGAAGATCGCCTGCCCGTACCCGAGGAACGATTTGAAGCACTGGTCGTTGCGGTATGAGCCAGTTACCTCGCCTCACAGGCAACGTTAGGCCCGAGTCAGCAACAGGAGGGAATACAATAGCTCTGCAAATCTCGGGAACGATTAAGGGGAAGCAAATCGAGTTGGAAGACGATGCTGGATTGCCCTTCGGATCGCCGGTGGTCGTCAGAATTGAGCCTAAGCCGCTTAGCCCAGAGGCCAAGCGCCGTCTGGTCGACACGCTGTGCGGTTCGTGGGCAGATGACGCCAGTCTCCGCGAGATATTCGCCGAGATTGAGCAGCGCCGTGCGACAACTCCGCCTCGCGCAATAGATTTCCATGTGGCATCTTGACACTAACATCGTCGTAGCGTATCTGAATGGCAACAAGGTGGCAGCAGCTCGCCTGAAGGATAGCCTGCCCGAGGTCGCTATCAGCGCTCTTGTGCTGGGAGAATTGCTATACGGAGCGTGGGCCTCGGCGCGTGCTGCAGAAAATGTCGAGCGACTCAAACAATTCCTTCAAGTGGTCGATGTCGCCGATTTCGATCGAGCAAGCGCAGAGGCGTACGGCCGCTTGCGCCTGGCGCTCAAGCAGAAGGGACGCCCGACAGGAGAAATCGATGCGCTGATCGCCGCTACGGCTATTGCCAGTGATGCCATCCTGGCTACACATAACACAAGGCACTTCGAAAACATCGAGACGCTGAGATTGGAAGATTGGCTTGCGTAATCCGACGTGCGTTAACGAGGACAGTGTGGCCATCATCAACCCCGACGACATTGTCATCACCATAACGAAACGAGATCGTCTCATCGACCCTCAAGCCTCACCTCGCCCCCAACGCCGGCCCGATTGGTTGAAGGTCCGCGCGCCGACA
>Ga0209341_10006283_pt1 | contig 10625 bp, 11 predicted proteins | sample RifCSP13_2_FD_184020 | JGI IMG/M metagenome (GOLD analysis project Ga0209341, IMG submission 184020) | Soil microbial communities from Rifle, Colorado - Rifle CSP2_sed 13_2 (SPAdes) (version 2) | ecosystem: Environmental > Terrestrial > Deep subsurface > Rock core/Sediment | place: Rifle... | reverse complement strand
GCGCCCGCATCACGGCCGAGATCGGCACGATGAAGGTGTCGGAGCAGATCGACGCGCTCTACTCGCTCGGCCGCGACCCGGTCCCGGTGCTCGCCGCGCCGCGCATCATCGCGGGCACGATCGCCATGCCGCTGCTCGTGGGCCTCGCGGACTTCATTGGCGTCTTCGCGGGCCTGGTGGCGGCGCGCTTCGCGGTGGGCCTGGGCCCCGAGTCGTTCCTGTACGGGGCGCGGCTGTACTGGCACAGCTGGGACCTGCTCTACTCGATCGGCAAGGGGCTGGTGTTCGGCTTTGTGATCCCGCTGATCTCGGTGCACATGGGCTTCGGGACGCGCGGGGGCGCCGAGGGCGTCGGCCGCGCCACGACGAGCGCGGTCGTGTTCATGATCATCACGGTGCTGGTGCTGGACGCGACCTTCCCGCCGCTTTTCCTGAACTGACGTGATCGAGTACATCGACGTTCACAAGGCCTTCGACGTGCCGGTACTGAGCGGGGTGGACCTCGCGGTCGAGACGCGCGAGACGCTCTCGATCGTCGGACCCTCGGGCACCGGCAAGAGCGTGCTGCTCAAGACCACGAACGGCCTGCTGGTGCCCGACCGGGGCGACGTCCGGATCGACGGCGTGTCGGTGTACCAGTCGGAGCGCGACGCGCTCGCACAGATCCGGCGCAAGGTCGGCTACGTGTTCCAGTACGCGGCGCTCTTCGACTCGATGACCGTGTTCGAGAACGTGTGCACGGGCCTGCCCGACGGCGAGGCGAAGTACGCGCGCACGCCCGAGATCCTGCGCAAGGTGTGCGAGTCGCTCGAGGACGTCAACCTCGACCCCGCGCTCGTGCTGCACAAGCTGCCGTCGGAGCTGTCCGGAGGCATGAGGAAGCGCGTGGGCCTCGCGCGCGCCATCGTCGGACGGCCCGAGATCCTGCTCTACGACGAGCCCGTCACGGGGCTCGATCCCGTCAACACCGCCGCCATCTCGCGCCTGATTCTGGAGATCCGCGAGCGCACCCACGTGACCTCGATCGTCGTCACGCACGACATCGAGCAGGCCCTGGAGATCTCCGACAGGGTCGCCCTGCTCACCCACGGCAAGCTGCGCTTCGTCGGGACGCCCGCCGCCTTCCGCGCCAGCAGCGACCCCGTGGTGCGTGCCTTCGCCGACCGCCAGGCGGCGGCCGAGGCGGCGCTCCAGCTCGTCGAGCGGGGGCAGCCCGAAGAGGAAACCGAGGAGGAGTCGTGAGCACCGACAAGCCGCTTCCGCAGCCGCCGCCGTCGCGCGGCAAGCACCGCGAGGTCTGGGTGGGACTGTTCGTCCTTGCCGGCCTCGCCGCCACGCTCGTCACCCTCGCCGTCATGACCGACGCGGCGCTGTTCCGGGGCCGCTACATCATCACCACCAGCGTGCCCAACGCCTCCGGCATCCGCAAGGGCGACCCGGTGCAGATGCACGGCGTCAACGTCGGCCGCATCATGGGCTTCGACATCGGCGCGCAGGGCGTCGACATCCGGCTCGAGATCGAGGGCGAGTACCCGATCAGCAAGGACTCGCGCGTCGAGATCAAGGCGAGTGGCCTCTTCGGCAGCATGGTGGCCGACATCATCCCCGGCTCCTCGGCGCAGAAGGTCGGCTGGGGCGATCGGATCCCCGGCGGCACCGGCGTCGGCCTCTTCGACAAGATGGACGAGCTCGCCGGCGAGGCCGACAAGGTGGCGAAGCGGGTCCAGGGCCTGCTCTCGGACGAGATGGTGAAGGACCTGCAGGGCAGTGCGTCGGGGGCGCGGCAGTCGCTCGAGAGCCTGCAAGCGATCCTGAAGGAGCAGCGCGGCGAGCTGCGCGGGCTCTCGACGAGCCTGAAGCGCTCGGCCGAGGGCCTCGAGCGCGTGACCACCGGACCCGAACTCGAGCGCACGCTGAAGCGCGTGGACGAGCTGGTGGGCCGCCTCGACGGCACGCTCACGACGCTCAACCGCTCCTCGAAATCGCTCGAAAGCGTCCTCGTCCGCATGGACCGCGGCGAGGGCACGCTCGGCAAGCTGAGCACCGACGAGACGCTCTACAAGAACGCCGCCGAGGCGACCGCCAACCTCAACAAGGCCGCCGTCGAGCTCAACAAGCTGCTCGCCGACTTCCAGGCCCACCCCAGGAAGTACATCAACTTGAAGGTTTTCTAAGGGGTCAGGTCGTTACCTGAGCGTTTCCCGTTTCCGAGCCGGTTCGTTCGCCCTTGCGTCCGCCACCCCTGTCCGATCGTCACAGTGTGAAAGCACACCCTCGGCACGCGCGTGTCCATGTAGTCTTGGCAACGGCATGGACCGCCTGCTGGCTAGGGCGCTCGCGTTCATCCTCGTCGCGCTCACGCTCGCGGGCTGCGGCGGCGGCGGGCCGCGGGCCCGGGCCGAGGCCAAAGCGCTCAGCCGGCAGGCCGAGACGCTGCGGAACCTGATCGCCGCAGTCGAGACAGACCAGGCGTTCTCGTCGAAGCACGTGACGCTCGGGATCAGCCAGGAGCTGGTCCGCGACCTGCTGCAGCTCACCCTGCCCGTGGAGACCGAGGCGGCTCCCGACTTGCGCGTGCGCCTCGAGACCGCGCAGGTCGCCTTCGCCAGCGGCGAGAGCCGGGTGACGCTGCGCGGTCGCGTCAGCCGGGCGAGCTCCCCGGGGACCTTCGCCGATCTCGTCGTCCACGGCGGACTCCACCGCTTCGAGGTGGGCGAGCCTGCCGGCCACGTCAGGGCGCGCGTGGCGCTCGACCGCGTCGAAGTGCGGCAGGCCGAGGCCGAGGGGTTGCGCCGGGACCTGGTCGAGGCCGTGCTCGCCGAGCTCGGCGCGTCGACGCTCGAGGCGCTCGCGCTCCAGATCCCGCCGCTCGCGATCCCGGTCCGCTTCGAACGCGCGATCGAGCTCGAGGCCGTGAGCGCGGGCCCGTTCGAGATCGCGCCCGGGAGCCTGCGTCTCCGCGTGGCGCTGGCGCAGGTCGTGGCGCTCGGGGGCCGCCTGTGGGTGCTGCTCGAGGTGAGCGCCGTCCCCGGCGCGGAGCGCCCGTCCGCTCGCTCGAAGGCAGAGGCGCGTCCGTGAGGCGCTGGAGGCGAGCCGCTCTCGTCGCCGCCCTGCTCTTCGCGGGGGGCTTCGCCTATGCCCGCTTCTGGTGGGGGCCCGGACCCGAGGCGCTCGAGCGCCAGCGCCTCGAGGTGCGGCGGCTCGGCGAGCGTCTCGAGCGTCGGCTGCGCGAGCAGGCAAGGCTGCGCGACGGCGCCGGCGAGGGCCTGCTCGTCGGGGTGCCCGCGGGCGTCGCCGAGCGGCTGGTGGGGGAGGCGGTCGCGGCGTTCGGCAGCGGGATTCGGGTCACGCTGCGCGACCTGCGCTTTCGCAAGGCGGACGAGGTGCAGGCGCGCCTGCTCCTCGGCAGGCGGACCGTCGGCCGCTTCGTGCTGAGCGTCCACGTCCACGAGGTGGGGGCGGTGCTGCGTCCCGCGAAGCCGCGGCTCGAGCTCGGCGACAACGAGAGGGTCGGCGTCACGCTGCCCGTGGCCGTGGAAGACGGCGCCGGGCGGGCGCGCCTGCGCTTCCGGTGGGACGGGCGCGGAGTGGCCGGCGCGGTGTGCGGGGACGTCGACGTGACCCACGAGCTCACGGCCACGGTACCCCGCCGCACGCACACGCTGCGAGGCGCCTTCCGCATGAGCATCGACGGGTCGGCACTCGTGGCCCAGCCGGAGTTCGGCGATGTCCAGCTGCAGCTGCCGATCGAGCCGTCCGCCGAGGCCTGGAGCTTCGTCGAGCAGCTGATCGCGGGGCGCAGCGCACTGTGCCGCGCGGCCCTGGCCAAAGCCGATGTCCCGCAGAAGATCCGCGGCGTGCTGGCGCGGGGCGTGCGTGTCACGCTGCCGCGCCGCCTGCTCGAACGGCCCCTGCGGCTGCCCTTCGCGGTCGAGCGGGAGATCGCGCTCTCGGGCCGTAGCCTGCGCATAGACGCCCGGCCAACGGACTTGATCGTGACGCCGGCGCGCATCTGGTACGGCGTCCGGGTCGAGCTCGGGAATGCGGGCGAGCCCCCTCTATAATCGACCAGAGCTCTATCCTCGGGAGGCCGAACATGGCGAAGCTTTTGGGATTGCTCCTCGTCATCCTGCTGGCGGCCGGCGCCGCCTTCTACTTCCTGGTGTTGCAGCCGCAGCAGAACGCTCTCGCCACGGCCGAGCAGGCGGCCGTCGTCTGCGCCCAGCAGCTCGCGAGCCTGCGGGGCCAAGTGGCCGACCTCACCATCATCCGGGACCAGCTCCAGCGCTCGGGAGCCGAGCTCGCGGAGAAGGTCGCCGAGAAGGAGAATGAGCTCCTCGCCTTGCGCTCGACGCAGGACGAGCTGGTTTCCGAGCTCAAGGGCGAGATCGCAGACAAGACGGTCCAGGTCGAGAGGATCCGCGACCAGCTCCGCGTGGACCTGGTGGACGAGGTGCTGTTCGACTCCGGCGAGGCGACGCTCAAGCCCGCGGGCATCGCGGTCTTCGGGAAGATCGGTGCGGTCCTCGCCAAAGCCACCGACCGGCGTATCGAAGTGCAGGGCCACACCGACAACGTCCCGATCACCGGCGCCCTGGCGAAGCGCTTCGCGACGAACTGGGAGCTATCCGCCGCGCGCGCCACGAACGTGGTGCGCTTCCTTCAGGACCAGGCGAAGCTCGACCCGACCCGGCTCTGCGCGTCCGGATACGCCGAGTTCCGGCCGAAGGGGCCCAACGACACCGCCGCAGGGCGGCGCCAGAACCGGAGGATCGAGATCCTGCTGATCCCGATTCCGGCGGCCGTGCCGCCGGAGGCGAAGCCCGCGGCGGGACGGCCCTGAGTCGAAGGCGCCGGTCGTTCGATCTGTGACCGACTGAGCCAAGCGATCTATTGGCGCGGCCGGACGCGGGGAGCAGATTGTGAGCACAGGTGCTCCGCGTCTTCCCGTGTGACGCGAGGGTGTCACCTCCGGCAAGGCGCGCAGCGCCTGGAGCGAGGTGGCGCCATGCCGATGAACGCTCGCGTGCAGGGCTTCCTCGAGGGGAGCCATATCCCCTACGAGGTGCTGGCGCACCCTCTGGCCTTCACGGCTCAGGGGGTCGCGCACGCCAGCCACGTTTCCGGCTGGCAGATGGCCAAGGTCGTGGTGGTGCGGCCATCGTCCGGTCCTTCATTCATGGCCGTCCTGCCTGCTTCCTGTCGGCTCGACATGAAGCACCTGGAGCAGGTTTCCGGCGGGAAGGGGCTCAGCCTGGTGCCCGAAGCCGAGATGCACGACGTCTTCCCCGACTGCGAGACGGGGGCGATGCCGCCCTTGGGCAACCTCTACGGGCTGCCGGTCTTCGTGGACGAGCACCTGGCCCAGGAGAAGGAGGTCGTATTCCAGGCGGGCAACCACCGCGAGGCGGTTCGCGTCACCTGGACCGACTTCGAGCGGGCCGTCCACCCGACGGTGGCGGACTTCTGCAAGCGCTGAGGCAAGCGGGAGTTGGAAGCGTCCGTCCTGGTCCGGCTCGCGCTCGACGAACGCGAAGCGTGAGATCGTGCGCACCGAGAGCGCCGACTTCCGGCGGGCGCTCAAGGACAGGGAAGCCGTGCTGGAGTCGCTCCTCAGCCGCCTGCCGCGCGTCGCCTGAGCCCGGGCCATCGGGCGCGATGCCGTTCTGCGCGCCAGGGGCGGAGTGTGCCGCCTCTCTGACCGACCCCGATGATCCATTGCCTTTCCCCCCCTGAAGCTGGACCTTTGAAGTGGGAGTGGCTGCCATGAAACGACTTCCAGTCGCTTGCGTCTGCGCCCTCGTCGCCGCGGCGCCCGCCCTCGCTCAGGCCCCGCCGAGGGCACCCGAGTACGACGTGGCCGCCGAGGTGACGGTGAGGGGCGAGGTGACGGACATCCACGAGTCGAAGGTCGCGACCGATCACCCGGGGCTGCACCTGATCTTGAAGAACGACGAGGAGACGGTCGAGATCCACGCGTGCCCGGTCCGCTTCCTGAGCGAGCTCGAGTTCACGATCGCCATCGGAGACAAGCTGGTCGTCGTCGGGTCCCGGCCCCGGAAGGGGGTGGTGATCGTGGCGCGCGAGATCACGAAGGGCCAGCTGAGCTTGATCCTGCGCGACAAGAAGGGCGTCCCGAACTGGCTCCCGCGCTGAGCGGGTCGCGAGGGACCAGAATTCGGTCCCGCCGGCAATCGAGAAAACTGCGCTGCAAAAGGAACTTGCACGCGCAGTCCTGAAGCGTTACCCTAGCGCTGCATTGAGCGGATCACGCGCCTCGACGCGAGAAGCTCACTCCCCCCAAAGCCGACCCCCCCGCCGCCCGTCCACCGCGCATAGGCCAGCGAGGAATGATGAAGAAGCTCTTCGTGATCGACACGAACGTCGTCCTCTTCGATCACACCTGCATCTACAACTTCCAGGAGCACGACATAGCACTTTCGGTCGTCGTGCTGGAGGAGCTCGACCGCTTCAAGCGCGGTAACGACCTCATCAACCTCGAGGCGCGGCAGTTCATCCGCGAGCTCGACGGCCTCTTCGGCGAGGGGCCGCTCAGCGAGGGGCTGCCGCTCGGCGAAGGGCGCGGCCGACTGTTCCTCGAGGTGGGCGAGCCGTCCGCGTCGCGCGTCAGCCACGCGTTCGCACTCGGCAAGCCCGACCACCGGATCCTGGCGCTCGCCGAGGAGCTGCGCGGCCGCCGCAAGGACCGCGACGTGATCCTGGTCAGCAAGGACGTCAACCTGCGGATCAAGGCCAAGTCGCTCGGGCTCGTCGCCGAGGACTACACGACCGGCAAGGTGCCCAACGTCGAGCGGCTCTACCCGGGGACGGCCTGTTGGGAGGGGCTCTCGGGCGAGGTGATCACGCGGCTGCACAACGAGCCGCACGCGGTGCCGCTCGCTGAGTTCAAGGACCGCGAGCCGCTCCTGCCAAACCAGTATCTGGTGATGCGCAACGGCAGCCTGAGCGCGCTCGCGCACCACAATCGCGTCACGGGGACGCTCGAGCGCGTCACCAAGCGCACGGCCTACGGGGTCGAGCCGCGCAACGCCGAGCAGATCTTCGCGCTCGACGCGCTGATGCGCCCCGAGGTGCAGCTGCTCACGCTCACCGGCCGCGCCGGCACCGGCAAGACGCTGCTGGCGCTCGCCGCCGCGCTCGAGCAGCGCCGGCTCTACCACCAGATCTACCTGGCGCGGCCCATGGTCCCGCTCGGCAACCGCGACATCGGCTTCCTGCCGGGCGACGTCAAGAGCAAGCTCGACCCCTACATGCAGCCGCTGTGGGACAACATCTCGGTGATCCGGCACCGGCTCTCGCCCGAGAGCCGCGAGCACAAGGCGCTCGCCGAGATGATCGAGCACGAGAAGATCGCGATCGCACCGCTCGCCTACATCCGCGGCCGCTCGCTCGACCACGTCTTCTTCATCGTGGACGAGGCGCAGAACCTGACGCCGCACGAGGTGAAGACGATCATCACCCGCGCCGGCGAAGGCTCGAAGGTGGTCTTCACCGGCGACATCCACCAGATCGACACGCCCTACCTCGACAGCCAGTCGAACGGGCTCACGTTCCTGGTCGACCGGATGAAGGAGCAGGATCTCTTCGCCCACGTCAACCTGATGAAGGGCGAGCGCAGCCACCTCGCGGAGCTCGCGAGCACGCTGCTCTAAGCGAGGCCTGTCTCAGGCGGCGCCGGGCCAGTCCTGGCTGGAGACGAGCTCGAGCAGCAACTCGACGACCTCGATTCCCGTGTCGAGCGTCTCCGGGGCGATGTCGCGGCCGTCGATCACCCGGGGCGGCTGGGCGGAGGCGAGGAAGCTGAAGTCTCCGCGCCGGCTGCGGGCGAAGCGGTCGAGCGAGGCGGCGATCCGCCTGCGGATCACCTCGTCCCGCTCGTATCCGCGCAACAGGCGAAGCTCGGCCTCCAGCGGGGCGCCGCCGTCGTCCACGGACGCGAGCACGCGGCCCTTCCGGAACACGATCGACCCGCCCGTCGCCTCGGTCTCGAGCGAAAGACAGCCGGTCTTTCGGCCGAAGGCGATGATCTGGAGGATGTCCTGGATCGAGAAGTCGTCGAGGCTACCGGTCAGGCAGACAGACACAAGTTCCCTCGGCACGTTTTGTAGCAAAGCAGGTGCCAATCGACCGGGTTTTGTGTAACGCCTGCACAGACCTGGACTTGTTGTGGCCGGCACCGTGAAGAAGGGTGCGCGGACGTTCCGAGTCTCGGACAAAGTGTCGCATCTTCATACAGGAGCCGGACGCTCAGGTACGATTCGGTCGGGTCGGGCATTCAGGAGGGAGCGCTGAAGCAGTATTCCGAGACGCTTCGCATCGACACGCGGCGCGGCCTCAGCAGCATCACCGACGCGGTGCGACAGGTGCTCGGTCGCTCGGGCGTGCGGGAGGGCCTCTGCACGCTCTTCATCCGTCACACCTCGGCGAGCCTGGTGATCCAGGAGAACGCGGACCCGGCGGTCCGGCGGGACCTGGAGCGCTTCCTGAGCCGCCTCGTTCCCGACGGCGACCCGATCTTCACCCATACGGCCGAGGGGCCGGACGACATGCCGAGCCACGTGAAGTCCACGCTCACTCGCACCAGCGAGCAGGTCCCCGTCCACGAGGGCGAGCTGGTGCTCGGCATGTGGCAGGGCCTCTACGTCTGGGAGCACCGCGACGGACGGCAGCGGCGCGAGGTCTTCGTGCAAGTGCTCGGGGAGTGACTCGCCTCAGGGCCCCTTCGTCCGGCTGACGCCGAAGGCCTCGGCCACCTCGAGCGAGAGCGGGGCGCGCGAGCCGAGGGCCACCTCGCGGCCCGCGTCGGTCGTCACGACCGCGACGCCCGCGGCTCCGCCGACCACGGCGCCGCCGAAGGCGCCGCCCTTGCCGCCGAGCAGGCCGCCCACCACCGCTCCCGCCGCGGCGAGCCCGCCCACGATGCCCGCGTCCTTCTTCTTCGTGGCGGGGGCGCGCAGCACGAGCGGATTCGTGCTCAGGGAGACGCGGCTGCCGTCGGGAAGCTGCACGGCCTCGAGCGCCAGCGTCATGTGGCCGCGGCCCTCGGAGTCCTCGGCCGGGGCCGCTTCCGTGACGCGGCCGCTGAAGCGGACTCCCGAGGGTATCGCCACGACGCCCTCGACTTTCACCGGGCTCGTGGACTCGGCCGAGAAGCGGTCTCCGGCGCGAGCCGTCTCCGAGCTGAGCGGAGCCTCGATCGCCAGCCGCAGCCGCGTGCCCGGCGGTACGCTCACGCGCAGGCGCGGCTCCTGGCCCATCGCGCGGCCGAGCAGCCCGGGCGTTTCCTCGAGCACGAGCCCGCCTCCCTCGCCCGCGACCCGGGTCGAGCCGCCGAAACCCGCCAGTGTCCCTGTCGCCAGCAGGGCGGCGACCAGCAGGCCAGCGACCAGCAGCAGAGCCGGCCGCCCTCGCCAGTGCGGGGAGCGTGCCAGGCTCGTGCGAGCGGGCACCGCCACGCGACCCGCCGTGGGCGCCGAGACCCGCGTGGTCTGGCCGGCCGTGCGCAGCCCCTCGATCAGCTGGGCTCCCGTGACGTAGCGCGCGGCCGGGTCCTTCGCGAGCGCGCGCTTCAGCACCGCCCCGACCTCGAGCGGCAGGCCGGTCGCCGCGAAGTCGACCGGGGTTGGCTCCTCGGTGAGGATCTTGACGAGGATCACGGAGACGCTCTCGCCCTGGAACGGCTTGTGGCCCGTCAGGCACTCGTAGAGCACGCAGCCGAGCGAGAACAAGTCGGAGCGCCCGTCCACCTTCATCCCCTTCGCCTGCTCCGGGGACATGTAGTTCGGGGTGCCCATGATCGCGCCGGTCGAGGTCAGGTTGGTGCCGGTTTCGATCTTGGCGATACCGAAGTCCATCACCTTCACGTGGCCGCCGGGCTCGATCATGATGTTCGCGGGCTTCACGTCGCGGTGGACCACCTGGCTCGCGTGCGCGTGGTCGAGGGCGGCTGCCACCTGCGCCATCAGCGCGATCGTCTCGTCGAGCGGCAGCCGGTCCCGCTCCTGGAGCACCGCCTGCAGGGTCCTTCCCTCGACGAGCTCCATGACGATGAAGGTGACCGGCGTCTTTATGATGTCGTGGGTGGTGACGATGTTCGCGTGGCGCAGCCGCGCGGCCACCTGGGCTTCGCGCAGGAAGCGCTGCTTCACGTCCTCGAGTTGCGAGGGCTCGACGAAGGCCTCCAGCCGGATGCGCTTGACCGCCACGTCGCGCCCGAGGTCGTTGTCGTGCGCGCGGTACACCTCGCCGAAAGCACCCGCCCCGAGCCGCGCCAGCGTGCGGTAGCGCTCTCCGAGCAGGCTGCCGATCGTCTCGTTGCCCGGCGCCTGGGCCTTCACCGCGTCGGGAATCGTCAGCTCGGTCAGCTCCTCGGGCTTCGGCTCCGGCTCGTCGTCTGCGGCCGCCACGACACACCTCCCAGGCTCGAAGGTCGAGGGATGCTGCGATGCTAAGCGGGCGCGTCCTCGGCCGTCAACGCGCGCGATCACAGGAGCGGGGCGGTGGGGGTGGTAGGATCCCGGCTTGAGCCTTCGACTCGGCGCCGCCCTCCTCCTGGCGGCGTGGGCCGCTGCCTGCGCGGAGCCGGCGCGGCGGCTGGAACGGTC